>BNJU01001478.1_pt1 | contig 66862 bp, 79 predicted proteins | sample 8539281 | NCBI WGS metagenome assembly BNJU01 (sample SAMD00202456, study PRJDB9452) | human saliva metagenome | isolation source: human saliva | place: Japan
ATGTGTATTTGATGCAGGAGTTTTTGCCAGCAGATATTTCCGATGCTGTAAATTATAGAAATAGCATAAATGAAATGGTAGCGGTAATTTCCGCAAGCTACATAGAGAGGGCAAAAGCTATACCAATGCTTCCTGAGAAGCTCGAGTTCTATGACCTACTCCAGAGAAAGGATAATAATAGAGGCATTGCGCTGGGACTAGATAACGAAGATGTGTCGGTGAGATACCTTCCAGATGCATCACCTTTCCTAATAGTTGGAGCAACTGGCACAGGCAAGACTAATATGCTTAGAGTGATATATAATCAAGTGAAGTCGGAAAATGTATTCCTCGTAGATTCTCGTTCAGAGGATTTCTATGATGTTGCAGGCAAACTAAATGATAAGTACCTTAGCAAGGAATCTGAAATAGATGAATTTATGTATAGACTCGGGGTGCTTATAGAGGAGCGAGAGAGACTTTATGAAACTAGTGGTAAAACCATGAAGTCTAAAGATTTCTATGATAAGCTGGAGCCAGCTTATCTACTTATAGATGATGTTACTAGATTATCTCAAATGAAGGGCATTGAAGTTGCTCGAAACGTTTCAATCTTTGAAGCTGCAATCATGACAGGGATTAACATTGTTGCGACTATAGATGGTAGGCAGGGCTACACAACAAATTCAATCCTTAAGATTATAAAAAATACGGTAGACGGAATAATACTAGGGAATCCACAAAGCCAGCAGGTCTTCAATATCAGTGGAGGTAAGCTAAAAACAGCGGCTGATTTAGGGTTTATATATAGCGGTGGATCTATGAACAGCGTTAAAATTCCATTAATAGAGAATTAGTTTGGAGGTGTGTGTTGAACAGATTAAATGAGAATAAAAAAGTAGTAGATGAAGGGCTTAAGCTGTATCCTAACTTAATTAGGATGCAGTGTTCTGATGCTGAAGATGCATTAACTAAAGAGATGGAGAAGCTAGATAGGGTTTTAGAATCAATTGATAGATTTGCAATTGATAATTCTAATTCAGGCAAAGCTATTGATGCGGTAAAAGCACACCTTAACGAATATAAGCTGGTGATTACTGCTCAGAAAAGTGCCTGCGAAGGTGACATCTTTGATTACAGAAAGTTTAAAGAAGATGTAAAATCTGAGATACTGCTTGGCGATGAGATAAATGAGAAGTATAGATATGCGGCCCATATGTATAATGAAAATATGGAACAAGCTGAAAGTTATATGAAAAAATATCAAGATGGAATATCTCCATGTATGACATTATACTATAACCAATCAAAAGATTATGAGAATCTTGCAATGGTATATAAGAGACAGGCAGCCGTATGGGAAGAAAAAGGACAAGAACTGACTGAAATTAATGAATTAACCGCAGACCCAATTAGCACAAGTAAAGCACTAAAAGCTAAGGTCAAAAGCGGATTAAGTGCTCTAGGGCGTGCATTTGATGGAAGCACATTCAAAAGCTGTATAGGAAGCGAGTGGATTAACGGTATAAATTCCGATATGAAAAATATGGCTCAGAAGATGGCCATAGGGAACGGTGATTTAGAAGGCAAAAGTGATACTGAGATTGCACGCATATGCAAAAAGCCTTATGCTGATATGACTACTCTTGAGAAAATGGAGTGGCAAAATATTGAAAATTACATCGTTAATTGCAATATAGACTCAAAGAAGAAGGTAGATTTTATAAATTTGGTTTTGAAGAGCTGTACATATAAGAAGGGAAGGCTACCGAATTCTGCAATCACTGAATATGAGTTCAATGATAAAATTCCTAGGATAAATAAAGCACTTTACTCTAATCTTACTGTTAATTCGCCTGATTCAAAGATACGAAATTCAATAGTCTGGGGCTATTTGCAAAAGACTAGCTCGATTTGTGGAATACCAAGAATTAAGATACGAGATATTTGCTATGACGAGGATAAGGTAAAGGGTTGCATAGATGTAACTGTATATGACAAGCGAACATTTTTTTCACCACAATATTCTGAAGAAAAACTTGAGTATACAATATTTCCAATAAGAAACATTAAACAAGAATTAGGGCGTGCAGATATAGAAAAACACTATAGCATCGCAAAGGGTGATCAGATAGAGAAAAAAATAAAAATAAACACTGCTGCAACGGCTTTGATGGGGGTGGGAGAACTGCCAGTTAAATATGGAATGACAATTCCATTTAGTATAGTAAGTACCTACTTCGATGAAAAGGCTAATGCTAAGACACATTATGATACTGCGAGATTTGTTAAACGTTTATCAAAGTTAAAAAACGAAAACTGCAAAGGTATGATTGTAGAAAATCCCAAATGTTATCCCCATTTAGAATTAATAAGCGATAAAGAATCAGATAGTGTTGTAAAATCCATAACGGGAAAGTTAAGTGATGGGATAGAAATAGTTGAAAAAGGAGTGAAATTAGTTGATGAAGATTAGAATTAGAAAAAAATTTATACATATGTCGAGTCTGGTAGTGGTCACAATAGCCATAATGGCAATCATAGCTTCAACATGGATTTCAAGAGACGACTACGTTCCTAAAAAGCTCGGCAACAGCGTCAGTGCTGCACTAAACAATCGATATGGCAGCTCGTGCTCTATTGCAGAAAATGATAAGTATATCTTCTATGTGAACTGCGTAAAGGATTCATTCCCCTTGGTACGCATAGATAAAAAAATAGCGGCGAAAAAGAAACTACTTAAAAAAATATTGGAGACAGCGATGGGTCAGCATTATTTATATACAAAAACACACTTATCTACACTAAATCGAAAGGTTTGGGATATTCAAACAGGTATTATGATATCTATAGCTGTGATTTCGATGGGGAAAAAGAAAAGTTAATAAAAAAGGAATCACCAGTTCCTCATATGGTTATTGATGACTATATATACATACCTAACCTCGATAATGCATTGACTAGACTTTCGCTTATAAACGGTCAAAAAGAACTCTTAATAAGGAGGAGTGCAATAATTTTGCAGGGGTTGATAAAAAAACAAGACTCTTTATTTTGAAACAGGTGCTCTAAAAATGGTAAAAGTAAAAAAATAAATAAAAGAAGATCAAACTTGGATAAAAGAGTCCAACTGAAGCGATAGGTTTTGGAAGTATACATGGAAAAGGGAAAAAAAGCAAGTAAGATTTTAGGAATAGCAAATGGGAGCATATGGTTATACGGACTAGATGTGGATTCAATATATAAAATAGAAGAAATAAGGGAGAATATAGGACCAAAAATGTATTCAAAAAAACAGGCACCACTTTAATAGATAATTCTGTTATGGAAAAAGATAAAATCTACTATGTTTCTCCTGATGAAACTAAGCTTATTATGTTTGATATTAATACAGGAGAAGATAGAGAAATATACACAACTCCAAATAAAAAAATATAAAGATCTTGGCTGCAATAGGGGATAATATTCTTATTTCGGAATGGAAAGAAGACGATAAACATGTGAACTACTATAAAGCTATTGATGATAAATCAGCAAAAAATTACTACATCAATAACTCTGGTAAAGTTTTATATGAGCTAGATTAATGGAGGCTTCAAATGAGTGAAGAAATTAAAATACAAGAAGCAGCACTTAATAGCGTGGCGTCATCAATAATGGATATTACTCAGGGCCTAGGTTCTGAGTCCATATCAAACCTTGATAATATGAGCACAATAGATGGTAATAAAGCTAGTATCAATTCTTACGATGAGATAAAGGAAAGCTTGAAAAATATCGGTAGTGCAATGCTATCTACCTCTCACAACATAAGCGCTGTTGGATATGCATTTAAAGGATATGATGCAGCTGCAAGTAATGTGTTTAAAAGCAGGAAGAACTAGGTATATTACAGAAAACCACTGGAGGATATAATGCCAGATTTTAAGAAGATGAATGAGAACGAGATACGTTCATATATCCGAGAGTCAGAAAGTGATATTGAAGAGATAGAACATAATTATCGCCAAGAAATAGAATACGAATCAGAGCAGGAAGCACAAATAGAGAGAGAATATTTCCAGTTGCAGAACTTACTAGATTCGGCAAATTCTGATCCTAGATTACAAGGAATTCTGTGCGAAGGACTTGATGTGATATCAAACATAAAACAACGACGATTTGAGCTTATTGATGAGCTTCATAATGACAAACAGCGTAAAATTAGGGAGTCAGAAGAGAACATTCAGGAGGCTAGAAAGCAGATATATAGCTAAATATAATCAATAGAAAGATATAGTAGGCATAGTTGGAAATGGTACGCTAACTATGTCTATATTTGCATAAACCTGCGAGTGTTCACAAGGGTAAGATGACTATCGCCACAAACAAACTCAATTTGCAACATTGACACCACTCGCGGAACATTGCAGGATGCAGGTTAACCTCAATTCTGCAGCAAAAGAGCGAGCAGATATAGCTATTACTGCGCTGAATGATAAGATAAAGAAGATTGACGAGATTGAAAGTAATACGAACAATCTGTTTTTAGAATCGAAATCAGCGCTCGCAGAGCTGAATAAGTGCATTTCAGAGCTAGATAAATCTGGAAAAGGTGGATTCACATATGACACAATGCCAGCCTGGGCAGTGGCAATGAACAATGAGCTACTAGACAAGTATACGAAGAGCATGCTATCTAAAGGCAGGCTAAATGAGGACTTCGTAAAGAAGTTTTCCAATCTGACCATAGCAGAGATGACGCCGGTCGAGAAAGCTGTATATAATAAATATACCGACTTCTTGCTTTCGATGCGAAGCCTGAGGATATGAATAAGGTTGTGAAGCATTATTATAAAAAAACGTGTTATGGGAGCATGCAATGCAGAAAAAGTGCTTATGAATTAAAAGAACTGCTAGATATTCGAACTAATATGTACTGTATGACATCGGCAGAAGGTGTTGATTCTAAAGTTCTTGAAAGATGCACAATATTAAAGATAGCTCTTTCAAGAGATGATACTTTCAAAGTTGGTAAAATTCACTTATCAAAAGGACATTACAAGTATACATATACAAAGCACACAATGTCATCTTTAAACAATGCATCACCACTGCCGGTCAAAGAGACATACACAACCTTTCATGTTTTCGAAACACCTTCCATTTGTGCAGATCAAGTATCTCGTGCTAAGGCAGAATATCTAAAAAATCTGTTGAGAAAAGACAATTCTGAAACTATAGCAAAGGGAGTAGTATCAGTGATAGAAAGTGGCATAAGCATAGGTATGCCAGAGATGGAAGTTGGCTGGAAAATATCAAATGAGATACTTAAAGCGTGTACTAAAAAAATCGCAGATTCATCGAAATATAAAGAGGATTTTGGCATCGATTCTAATGGAATTGCAACTATATCGAATAGCTTTGATTTAAGAGCATCACTAGCAACAGCAAAGACGAAAGAAGGAGATTTAATATATAATCTATATCCAACAAAAAGGGACACTAGACAAAAATAAATTTCTATAACGAAGTGTTTAAAAACTACAATAAGAAAGAGATAGATTTAAATTATATATTGGAGAAGCCTGAAAAGGTCAATAAAAAAAGCTAACCAACCTTGAGGAAAAAGATGAGCTTAGAACCATATAAGTTCAAAAGATAAATTGTGTAAGACCATAGGTGCTTTAGAAGATGAATATTATAAATCATTTAGGTAAATAATGGAGGAAGAAATGAATAGAATGCATTTAAAAAAATTGAAACAAGCATTATTGCGTGTGTCATAATGATTCTTCTTTGCAGTTGCAATTTATTTGTTACAGATAAAGATAGGTTTTATTTGGATAAAGATTTAAACTACACTCTTTCAAGGATAGATATAAAAAAAGACCGGACCAGACATCATAATTCCTGCCAAAGTTGGAAATAGAACAGTATGGAGGATATATCTTGCAGACCCCTACTATTCCCGAATTGATTCGCTAGATGTTAGCAAAGTAAAAAGAGCTAGAATTATTTAAATTAGTGTTATATGCAGAAAAAAATAAGTCTAAATTAAAGAAGCTTGATTTTTAGAAAAAAATAAGAAACTGAGACTTATAGTAATTGGGCAAACTAAAGCTTTTAGAAAATATTAAATTTAATAGTACATGTGAATCAATTTATTTAAAAAGGAACCTCTGTAAAGAAAGTCGACCTAAAGAAATTGGAAAAAGCTTGATGATTTTTTTCATATTTTTGATGGTCCTCTTGAAGAACTTGATATTTCACACAACCCTAATCTTGAGCAGATTTGGATTAAAAAAATACTAATATTAAAGTTTTGGACGTGTCAAAGAATCCAAAACTAAGGATAATAACTGTTGATGAAGGCACTCAAATAATCGGACCAACCAAAGCGAAGATAGAGTATAACAAAAGGGCTGATTAGTCTGTGAAGGAGACTTTAGGATAAAAATGTTATTTTCCTGGAGGAATAAATGAAAAGAGCGAATTTCAAAACAATATATGTCACAGTTATCTGCTTGATAATAACACTATTATGTGGCTGCAATTTATTCGTTACAGATAAGGACAAGTTTTATTTAGACAAAGATTTGGACTATATGCTAACATGGATTGACCTAGAAAAGGCCGGATCGGATATTGTAATTCCTGCAAAAATTGGTGATAAAACAGTAAAAGAAATATCCTTAAAAGATCCATATTTCTCGGGAATTAATTCGCTAGATGTCAGCCATGTTGAAAAATTGCAATCCTTTAACTTAGAGTTGTTCATTGACAAAAAGAGGTCTAAATTAAAGAAGCTTGATTTTAGTAAAAATAAGAAACTTAGATTTCTAGTGATAAGTAAGACTAATGCTTTGGAGAGGATTTTATTTAACAGTGATTGCGAATCAATATTCATTGAGGGTTCAGATATAAAGAGCGTGGACTTGCGACCACTGGAAAAGCTTGAAGATTTTTCTTATTACAATGGGCCTCTTGAGGAACTAGATATTTCGAACAACCAAAACCTTGAATCCATTACAGTTGTGGATTCCAATGTAAAAAAACTAGATGTATCTCATAATCCGAAACTGAAATATATACTAGTAGACGAAGGCACTGAGGTAATAGGTCCAACAAATGCACATATAAATTACAACAAAAAGACTAAATAGTCTGATGCTATTAGAGTAAAGCATGGTACTTTCATGGCGACGTAGACCAAAGTAATCACTCTTATGTTGTACAGGCAGTATCTTCGAAGAAGTGGGTATAAGAAATGGTAAACTAAGAAGTTATTTAAAATAGCAATTGTGACGCTTTCTATTGTGACAGTGAGCATAATCATTTTAGCTGTTTGGATTTCAAGAGACGACTACGTTCCTAAAAAGCTCGGCAACAGCGTCAGTGCTGCACTAAACAATCGATATGGCAGCTCGTGCTCTATTGTAGAAAATGATAAGTATATCTTCTATGTGAACCGTGTAAAGGATTCATTCCCTTTGGTACGCATAGATAAAAATAGCGGCGAAAAGAAGCTACTAAAAATAGATATTGGGGATAGCTATGGGTCAGTATTATTTATATATAAAAACACACTTATATACACTAAATCAAAAGGTTTGGGATATGGAAACAGCTACTATGATATCTACAGATGCGATTTCGATGGGGAAAATGAAAAGTTAATAAAAAAGGAATCTCCAATTCCCCATATGGTTATTGATGACTATATATACATACCTAACCTCGATAATGCATTGACTAGACTTTCGCTTATAAACGGTCAAAAAAGAACTCTTAATAAGGAGGAGTGCAATAATTTTGCAGGGGTTGATAAAAAAGGCAAGACTCTTTATTTTGAAACAGGTGCTTTAAAAATGGTAAAAGTAAAAATAAATAAAAGAAGAGCAAGCCTTTGGATAAAGAGTCCAACTGAAGCAATAGGTTTTGGAAGTATAAATGGAGAAGGGAAAAAAGCAAGCAAGATTTTAGGAATAGCAAATGGGAGCATATGGTTACGCGGACTAGATGTGGATTCAATATATGAAGTAGAAGAAATAAGGGGGGAATATAGGACCAAAAATGTATTCAAAAAAAACAGGCAGCACTTTTAATAGATAATTCTGTCATGGAAAAAGATAAAATCTACTATGTTTCTCCTGATAAAACTAAAGCTTATTATGTTTGATATTAATACAGGAGAAGATAGAGAAATATACACAACCCCAAATAAAAATATTAAGATATTGGCTGCAATAGGGGATAATATTCTTATTTCGGAGTGGGTAAAAGACAATGAACATGTTAACTACTATGACGCTGTGAATGATAAATCAGCAAAAAATTACTACATCAATAACTCCGGCAAGGTTTTATACGAGCTAGATTAATGGAGGCTTCAAATGAGTGAAGAAATTAAAATACAAGAAGCAGCACTTAATAGCGTGGCGTCATCAATAATGGATATTACTCAGGGCCTAGGTTCTGAGTCCATATCAAACCTTGATAATATGAGCACAATTGATGGAAATAAAGCTACTAAAACAGGTAAGGGGGATCTGTTCCAATGCCTAACAAAAATACTTTAATGCAAAAAGTTTTCCCCATCAAAGGCTTAGAAAAATATCTAAGCGGTGAATATAAGGTAAGGGGGGTTGTTTCTCGTCTATAAGATGGTATTTTTAGAAATCCAGAAGAAGCATTTAAAGCAATACGATTGGATTGCAAGGTTACAGTTTTTTCGGAGGATGATGATGCTGTTTGTATTATACGATATTCTTCAAAAGATTCTATTAAGGTAAAGATTGCACGGAGTCCAGAGTTAGGATGGGATTTAGTACAAGCTCCTCCTTATACAGGAAATGGATTTACAAAATCAACAAAAGTCATATTGTACCCGAATTTTATCAATCAGAGATAGAAAAACTGATATCAGGATCAAAGATTTACAAATTGAAATCTGATGGGATGTTAATTGAAATTGCTGAATTAAACAAAGAGCTTGGACAAGGAAATAGGAAGACCAAATGAGATACGGAGAATTTGCAAAATATAAGGGAAAAGAATTTGCTACAGCGGATGATTGTGCTGGAATAGTATTGCTTTCGGGAGATATTTCAGATATCGAAGAGTATGGGTTTGAAGTATGCGATCCATTTGACTTGATGGGATTTAAACGAGTAGTGTGTGTGAAGGTTGTTAATTTGTCTGAGGTGGATGAATATTATTTAATAAGAGCATATGCATACTATGAAGGCTATAAGGGACGCGTAAGGGGACCAAATAAAAACAATATGGTATCTATTAGCTATCTTTGGGGGATATACCAAGAGAAGAAGCAATTAGGCTTGGGATGGAAGTAGGGCATGGAGAGTACGTTAAGGAGATTCCGCTAGATGAGGTAGATATTTTCTATGAAAGAGCAGATTACGATATTAAAGAGATTATGCAGCAGGATGAGGAGAAAAAATAGCGTACATTAGAAAAAATTAATCCCAATATATAACCATATAGGTATTAAAAAAAGGTTATGAGATTAATTGTAGTAGACATAAATCAGAGTTTTTAAGATGAGTCATAAAATACGGGAGAATCTCGAGATATCTATGAATTCAGATGATACAACAGTCTGCATGTATGATATCAATACGGGAAAGAGTAGTGAAATATATAGGACTACAAATAAAAAAATATTAAGATATTAGCAGCAATAGGTGATAATGTTCTTATTTCGGAATGGAAGAAAGACGACAACCATGTAAACTATTATGAGTCTGTGGAGGATAAATCAGCAAAAAAATTACTACATCAATAACTCCGGCAAGGTTTTATACGAGCTAGATTAACAAAGGTAAAAGAATGGTAAAAACTAAAAAGTTATTAAAAATAGCAGTATTAGTGCTTCCTGTTGTAGCAGTAAGTACAATCATTTTAGCTGTTTGGATTTCACGCGACAACTATGTACCCCAAAAGCTGGGGAATAGCGTAAGCGCCGCTCTGAATAATCGATATGGCAGCTCGTGCTCTATTGTAGAAAATGATAAGTATATCTTCTATGTGAACTGCGTAAAGGATTCATTCCCCTTGGTACGTATAGATAAAAAAATAGCGGCGAAAAGAAACTACTTAAAAAAATATTGGAGATAGCGATGGGTCAGCATTATTTATATACAAAAACACACTTATCTACACTAAATCAAAAGATTTGGGATATTCAAACAGGTATTATGATATCTACAGATGCGATTTCGATGGGAAAAATGAAAAGTTAATAAAAAAAGGAATCACCAGTTCCTCATATGGTTATTGATGACTACATATATGTACCTAATCGTGATAATGCTTTGACTAGAATCTCGCTTATAAATGGTCAAAAAAGAACTCTTAATAATAAAGAATGCAATAATTTCGTAGGGATTGATGAAAAAAGCAAGGCTTTATGTTTCGACACTGATTATCTAATGCTGGTAGAAGTAAAAATAAATAATAGAAGAGCAAATCTTGGAATAAGGAATTCCACCGAATTAATGCGCATAGGTTCTTGGAAGGGAGAAGCAAAGCACGGATTTGGAATTCTAGGGGTATCAAATGGGGCTATATGGTTTTCTGGAAAAAACAAAGACGAAGAACATGTATTGTGCAAAGCAGAAAAGGTAAACGGAAAGTGGCAGACGAAGATCATGAGTGGAAAAATTAAAGAGCTCATATTCGATCATAGTGCTGCAATGGAGAAAGACAAGATATACTACTTGTCTGATGATGAGACCAAAATTTGCATGTATGATATAAAGACTGGTGAAACTCAAAATATATATGAAAGACCAGATAGAAAGATAAAGATATTGGCTGCAATAGGTGATAATATTCTTATTTCAGAGTGGAATGAAGACGATAAACACGTGAACTACAGTAGTGCTGTTGATGACAAAGCAGTAAGACAATACTACATCAACAACTCTGGTAAAGTTTTATACGAGCTGGATTAACAAAGGTCAAAGAAATGGTAAAAAATAAGAAGTTATTAAAAATAGCAGCATTAGTGCTTTCTGTTGTGGCAGCAAGCATATTCATTTTATCTGTTTGGATTTCAAGAGATAACTATGTGCCACAAAAATTGGGCAATAGTGTAAGCGCAGGCATTAATAATCGTGCAGATAAAGACGGGTATTCAGTTGCTGAAACTCAAAGATATTTGTTTTATATTGATAAAACAACTGGGGAATATCCACTCGTTCGTATAGATAAAAAAACAGGTGAAAAGAAGCTTTTAATAACTGAAGCTGCTGACGATGCATCTGGATGCCTCTTTATATATAAAAATTCTATTATTTATACAAAGGCGAAAAGACTAAGATATAGCTGGGGAGAATACGATGTTTACTCGTGTGATTTTAATGGGAAAAATGAAAAGTTAATAAAAAAGAAATGCGGTATGCCTCACATGGTTATAGATGATTATCTATATTATGCCAATGGAAACGGATCTGTATCACGTGTTTCATTGATAAGCGGAAGCACAAGATATATCAGTTCTCAACCATGCTATAGGTTTGTTGGAATTAATGGGCGAAGCAATGAGTGTTACTTTGATACAGATTTATTTTATATTGTTGAGGTGGAACTTAACAATCGCGGTATAAATACATTTCTAATTCGTCAAAGTAAAAAAATGCACGCAGATGAATGGTCTGGTGAAGCAAAAAATAGTTATGGAATTTTAGGAGTATATAATGGCGTTATCTGGTTCTTCGGCGATTACGGAAAATCAATATGCAAGGCGGAAAAAAAGAATGGTAAGTGGCTAACTAAAGTTGTTGTTAATACGTCCGAAGGAATTCATTTTAACGATAATGCTATTCTGGAAAAAGATAAGATCTACTATGTAAGTTCAGATGAATCGAAAATTATCATGTATGACATTAATACAGGTAATAAAAAGGAAATCTATGGGGAGTCGGGAGCACATATAAAAGTAGATGCTGCAATAGGTGATAATATACTCATTGAAAAGTGGATGACGGACAAAAGTCGTGATGATGCTATGCATGAGGGCGACATAGATTATTGTTATATAAATAAATCTGGTAAGCTACTTTATAATTTAGGCTAACAAGGTATTAAAATGGGGAAAAAGAAAAGAAGAGCGAAGTATGTGCTTGTAGCGGCACTTATCATAGTGATAATGCTTACTGTAATGGCTGTGAGGATATGGAGAGATGATTACGTACCACAAAAATTAGGTAACAGTGTCAGTGCGGGGTTGAATAATAGTCAAGAAGGCGCATACTCAATTGCAGAAAATGAAAAGTATATATTTTACAGTAAGCGTTTAAGTGTTGATGGCGCATTGTTTCGGATAGATAAGAAAACCGGGGAAAGTAAGCTGATTAAGCATAATATAGGGAACTATTTAACTTCAGGGTTATTTTTATATAACAACTCAATTGTTTATACAAGAGTTAAAGGCGATTATATTGGTAGCCACTTTAAGACAATTACAGTAGATGAAGATTCGTCTGATGGGTTAAATAACAAGCCTGAAGTTGATGTATATACATGTGACTTTGATGGCAAAAATGAAAAGCTTATAAAAAATGACTGTGGTGTGCTTCATATGGTTATAGATGAGGATTTGTATTTTTCACGCAGAAAAGATCACCTAAATAAAGTTTCACTTAAAAACAACAAGGTGAGTGAAGTATGTTTCGATAATTTTACATACTTTGTTGGAATTAATGATCAGAATAAAACTGTGTTATTTGCCACGAATAAGTCGTTGCTAGAGGTAAAAATAAACAAGATGAAGATGTATTATGGATTTTCTTGCTTAACCTATGGAATTTATATAGGCGACTTCAAAGGACCAGCAAAAGATACCGCAGGTGTCTTAGGAATGACTCAAGGTAACATTTGGTTTCTCGGTAATGATGGACATTCATTGTGCAAAGCAGAAAAAAAGGATGATGAATGGAAAACAAAAATTGTAGTCGATAAAACTCAAAGAATTGATTTTTCAAATAACACTGTTATGGAAAAAAGCAAGATATACTATTTATCAGCTGACAAAACAAAAGTCATAATGTTTGATATCAAAACAGGTAACAGGCGAGAAATATATGCGAGTAGAAGAGAGAATATAAAGGTATCTGCAGCAATAGGTAATAACCTGCTCATAGAAGAATGGGATGGCGATTCATACGAAGATGCTGCTGATAATGGATCTCTAAAGGGTACATACATCAACAACTCAGGAAAAGTTCTATATGAGCTAAATTGAATGGCAATTTGCTTACAAATTAACCTTCAAATTCATTTCAAAATAGACAATTCTAACCCATGTCTGATTGACACTAGTTAATATAGATAATATAATATTTAGGTGCTCTTAGGCAGCTTGCGGTTTGTAGGGGGTCCTGCGCAATGGGATACTGTGAACCATGTCAGGTCCGAGAGGAAGCAGCATTAAGCGGGACATCTCATGTGCCGCAGATTCGCCTCCTACCGATCGCAAGGTGTCTAAGAGCTCGATTAATATATGGGGTTGCGTAATGTGAGACGCATCCGATTACTACGAGGAGGTACAATATGCATCTGGCACTATACAGGTCGGAAAGGCCGGAACGCTTTGAAGAGATAATTGGACAGAAGCATATTGTGAAGATACTTCGCAATCAGATCAAGAAGGGAACTGTGAGCCAGTCGTATCTGTTTGCGGGCACCCGAGGCACGGGTAAGACGACGACCGCGAGAATTCTTGCAAAAGCAGTTAACTGCACCTGCAGCGATCCCGGCGTAGACCTACCGTGTGGTGAGTGCGCTAATTGTAGGCGATTACAGAGGGGAGATTTCTCGACGTAGTAGAGCTGGACGCGGCATCCAACAATGGTGTGGAGAGCCTGAGGCAGATTACCGAATCAGTGCAATATCCGCCAACCGTTGGAAAGTACAAGGTCTACATCATAGACGAGGCACACATGCTCACCGATTCGGCGGAAAATGCTTTTCTCAAGACGCTCGAAGAACCGCCGGCGCACGTAATATTCATACTGGCGACGACCAACCCGGAGAAGATTAAAGCGACGATAAAATCAAGATGTCTAACGCTTAACTTCAGGCATGTCTCGGAAAATGATCTCCTGGAAGGCATGAGAAGGATTTGCCAGAAGAAGGCGATTAACATAGAAGAAGATGCCCTAGCAGTTATTGCCCGCAAGGCAGACGGTTCCGTACGAGATGCGCTCAGTCTGCTCGAGCAGTGTATAAACGCTGGTGATGAGCTTATAACCAGAGAGCTGGTGCTGGAGTATACAGGCGGCGCGGGAGATGATTTCTATATAGAGCTAACAGATGCGATTAGAGCAGGTGAAGCTGGAACGGCGCTCGCTGATATAGACAGCATGGTGAGGATAGGCAAGGATGCCAAGCAGCTGCTTTCGGACTGGCTAATGCACTACAGGAATCTCATGATTTGTAAGTACGTGCAGGATCCGTCAGAGCTTGTAAATGCTTCTAGCGAGAACACTGCGAGAATCGTCACACAGGCAAAGTCTCTGAGTGACGAAGCGATAAATTATGGCATTCGCTTACTTTCAGATACTGTCAATAAGGCGAAATTTTCGACTATGCCGAGGATTTTGCTAGAGACATGTGTTATTAAACTCATCGTAGGTGAGAGTGCGGAAGTCAAGACTGAGCCAGTTCGTATAAATGCGAACATCCCTATGGGTGCTAGGACTCCAAGGACCGAGGCAGGAACTGCACCAGCGACGAGTAGTGCACAGCAGGTGAATACCAAGGCAGAGAACCATAGACCAGAGTCAATAAGCGCAGAAGCTTCGCAATCAGTAACACCAAAGGAGGAGCTAGAGACAGAGACTACTTGTGCCAGTGAGCCGCAAGCACAACCGCAGGTTCGGTCTCAGTCAAATGCTAGTGCGGAGAGAGCGCAGGATGTAGAGGAACCACAGCCTCTATTCGAACAGAAATTCAATCCGCTAGAAGGAGCTCCGCCAGATAGGCACATCGTGGAGTTTGAAGCGAATCACAACCTTGATGAGATGTGGGATAGAATCTGTGACCAGATGGCTAGAACAGATGCGATGTTCATGGCGATGGTTGCAAAGTACACGAGGCTGGTCGATTTGCACGGTAGCGAACTTACCGTAGAGGTTAAGAAGACCAAGAGCCTTATGGCTGATGATGCGCTAGACGAGCTCAACAGGATAACTAAGGCGCTATATGGTGATAAGTTCTACATCACGCTTAGAGTTGTAGAGTATAACCCGGCAGATGCAAGGGAGCTTAGCCAAAGCTGAAGAACCCGGGGTTCAGAGATTCGATGAGGAACTCATTGATGCAGCAGAGGAAAAAGACGAGATAGCCAAGGAAGTGGCGAAGGATGTAGCTGACTTTTTTGGCGTAGATAAGATAGACATTAAATAGCACATATTGGAGGAGAAAATCATGGGCAAAGGTATGAGAGCAGGTAAGAAAAAGAAGGTTGGCGGTGGCGCTGGTAACATGCAGCAGCAGATGAAGCAGCTTCAGGCTATGCAGCGCGATATGGAGGCTGCGCAGGCTTCTATCGCTGAGCAGGAGACAACTGCAACTGCTGGCGGCGGTGCAGTTGAGGTTACTGTTAACGGTAACAAGGAGATCACAAAGCTCGTAATCGATAGAGACGTTGTTGATCCAGACGATGTAGAAATGCTTCAGGATCTCATCATGGCGGCTGTAAATGAGGGTATGCGCCAGATCGATGCAATCGCTGAGAATGAGATGGGCAAAGTAACAGGCGGTCTCAACATCCCCGGTCTAGGACTGTAGAAAGGCGTTCAGATGAGGCAGTATCCAAAGCCACTGAACAAGTTAATAAATGAGCTGTCTAAGCTACCTGGAATTGGCGGCAAGACAGCACAGCGTCTAGCGTTCCACATTCTTGCGCTTGAGGAGAGCGAGGCAACAGCTCTTGCAAATTCAATCGTGAATGCCAAGAGAAGCCTTCACTACTGTTCAGTCTGCGGTAATCTGACAGATACCGATCCGTGCGAGATTTGCAGTGATGAATCGCGGGATAGGACTAAGGTATGTGTTGTCGAGACACCGCAGGATGTGATTGCGATGGAGCGGATAAGGGAATTTAAGGGACTATATCATGTGCTTCACGGTGCTATTTCACCGGTAGAGGGCATCGGTCCTAATGACATCAATCTCAAATCGCTGATTACTAGGCTCCAGCAGCATGATGAAATCGACGAGATAATCGTGGCAACGAACCCTAATATCGAGGGTGAGGCGACTGCCATGTACATAGCTAGACTGCTAAAACCGTCTGGCATCAAGGTGACGAGAATTGCACACGGTATTCCAGTAGGTGGAGACTAGAGTATGCCGATGAAGTTACGCTGCTCAAGGCGATGGAAGGAAGACGAGAGATATAACTGCAGATAAGTTGGTGCATGAGGCAGACTAAAGGCTGTGCACCGACTATTTTATTTGCATTATTTCACTCAGCGTGTATTATAATTAGTTTGAAGGGAGTAGCCAAGATGCCTGAACTAGTAGAGGTTGAAACTGCGAGAAGGATTCTCGCGCCACAAGTAAGTGGCTGCACAATCGAAGATGCCGAGGTGAGACTGGCAAAGAGTATCAAGAATTACAGTCCCGAAGAGTTCAAGAAGCTGGTGCTCGGTAGTAAGTTTGATACCGTACTGCGCCGTGGTAAATTTCTGATTTTCAACATGCTCACACCGAAGCATGAAGGTGCGCCAGAGGAGCTCAAACTCGTAGCTCACTACCGCATGACTGGCGTTCTCTTGGTGACGCCGCCTGGGTATGAGGAACTCAAGCACACGCATATTGTGTTTAAGCTGCGAGATGATAACGGCACCGAGAAAGAGCTCCGCTATATCGACCAGAGGCAGTTTGGCGGCATGTGGGGCATAACGACTGGGACGGAATTTAGAGAAACAGGAATCGGTCAGCTTGGAGCAGAGGCAACAGACGATACGCTTACTGGAGAGTATCTGAAGAGTCATCTAGCGAAGAGAAAGTCTGCCATCAAGACTGGACTTCTTGACCAAAGCGTTATCGCAGGTCTTGGAAATATCTACACCGACGAAATCCTATACCGCTGCGGAATTGTTCCGACTAGAGCTTGTAATTCGCTTACCGATGCTGAGTGGCAGGCTCTCGCCAGTGAGATTCCGAAGATGATGGATTTCATGATAGACAAGAACCAGATTTCTGAAGAGGAATATCTGGCAGGAAAAGGGACGGACTATAGAAATACTCCGTTTCTGCAGGTATATAACCACGCTGGAGAGGAATGTCCAAAGTGCGGAAGCAAGCTTGAGAGAGCTGTGATTGCGGGCAGGAGCAGCGTGTACTGTCCTGAGTGTCAGGAGTGATTCTGGTGATACAGTTAAGATTAGGAGCGATGAAATATGGACAAAGTTTACGAGATAGAATATATAAATCATAGGTTGGCAAATTTATTTATGATTCCACTAGGTGCAGCTGCACTTTTCGTTGCTGATAAATTACCTATAATTGAAAAATTTATTGATTAATATGGCATGCAATATAATTTTTGTTTTTGCTTGTTTGCATAATATTTAGTCGTATTTCAAATTTTTTTCTTTCAAAAAAATGGAGTTGTAAAACTCACTAATAGTGAGCTAAAAGTCACTCTTGACAACAAAGAATACGATTATTATCTATCAGATATAAAAAGAGATAATTATGGCTTATAGGAACCCTTTTGGGATAGGGTTATTAGGTAACTGCATTACTCTCATAATAAAACCTAAAGAGGGTAAATCACTAAGCATTATATCAGTTAGAAATTTTAATAAAAAAAGAATGGAAGACCATAAATATTCGAAAAATATTTAATCATATAAAGGAACTTAATCCTACAATGGATTTTGAAGCATCCATAACGGGTAATTTTTTCGTATTAAAGAATCACTCGTGCAAATAAAAATATATGCTCAACGCGTAAATGCTGTCAGGGAGATTAAAGTGTGATATATCAAGATCATGAAAATACTTTGATTCCCACAACAAAAGGTGGACTTAATGTCCACCTTTTGTTCGTTTTCGTGAATCGAAGCCCGTGAGATCCTTCACGACTTCGCTAGCTATTGCAAGCCCCGCAGCAGCAGGGACAAATGGAGTTGAGCCAGGAGCCACTCTGCCTGCAGTTCCTTTGCACTCAGCCTCTCCGCCATCTGGTAGAATCGGCACGATAGGCTCCTCAGTGGAGCAGAGAACTTTTACACCTTTAATTCGCCTGTCTTTGAGTCCTTTTCGTATAACCTTAGCCAGCGGATCCATCGATGTCTTGGCGATGTCCATAATCGTTAGATTCGTAGGATCAATGCGGTTTCCGCACCCCATGCAGGAAATTATCGGAACTCCTACACTTTTGCATCTTTCTATGATGTCGAGCTTTGCTGAAACAGTATCTACCGCATCTACAACGTAGTCGTACTCGGTGAAGTCAAAATACTCAGCGGTATCAGGCAAGTAGAACATCTGGTGTCCTTGCACCTCGCAGTTGGGATTGAGCTGCTTAATTCTAGCTTCGCACACCACTACCTTGCTTTCGCCGATAGTATCATGAGTAGCGATTATCTGTCTATTTATATTTGTCAGACTGACATTGTCGTTATCGATGATATCGAGAGCACCAACACCAGCTCTAGCGAGCGCCTCCACCACGTAACCACCGACGCCGCCAACGCCAAACACCGCAACTCGGCAGCCCTTCAGGGTCTCGATTGCGTCTTTCCATATATTAATTCACTTCTTGAAAATTGATTAATCATATACTCGCAGGGGACTCGAACCCCTGTGCTTTATACCAAAATTTACAAAGTCAAATCGCTAAAATATATTAAAATAAATCACTGAAATATCTTACATTATTATGCAAACAACGTCCAGTTAGTGATATAATTTCGTTCGTATGCACTGGAGGTTTTAACGATGCTTAAATATATCGCTGCTCCGCTAATCGGAGCACTTATAGGATATTGTACCAATTATATTGCGGTCAAGATGCTGTTCAGGCCGCGCCATGAGAAATACATCTTCGGTCACAAGGTGCCGCTGACCCCTGGAGCTATTCCGAAGGGGAAAACTAGGCTTGCAAAGTCTGTCGGGGATGTTATATCGAATCACCTCGTCACGAGCGAAGATATCGAGAAGTAAGGCGCTTAATGAAGAGACAGAAGCAGCTGTTACTGAGCGAATCATGAAGATGCTGAAATCAGATATCGATAGTGGGTTTAGAGCAATTTCATCCTCTGAAGAGGAGTACGAGATGATTACGACGAATCTCGACTATGCGGTAACTCTACGAATGGCGGATGCGGTTAAGAGTATTAATTTCTCAGATATAATCAAGGTGAAGGGCGGTCAGATAATCGGAGAGCAGCTCGGCGGATCTATGCTTGGGATGTTCATAAATCCGGAGATGATAGATAGCATTCTTGGTTCGATTTCGGATAATATCGGAAGGTATGTGGATGACCACTGTTACAACTTCTTAGCACCTGAGGTTAGCCGCAGTATGGAGAAGCTGCGTGGCGATAACATTTACGACATGATAACGAGTAATGGTGTGAGCGATGAGGAACTGAGGGCGAAGGTAAGAGAGCTTTATAGGCAGACTATCAAAGCTGTGATCCCGGAGCTTATCGCTAAAATGGATATAGCTGGTATGGTCAGTCAGAAAATCGAGGACATGGAAGTTGAACAGCTCGAGGACATGGTCATGGAGGTGATGTCTAAGGAGCTAACTACTATCGTCAATCTAGGTGCGCTAATTGGATTTATACTGGGCCTTATTAATCTTATTTTTTAGCTGAAAAATACCGAAAAAAAACTAAAGAGTGATTATTTTTAAATAAAGCTTATTGTATCTTGCGGCGAACATATGCATGATGTAAAATTAATAAAGTTGAACAAATTAGCATTTGATTTTTGTATAAAAATGAAGGAGATATAGATGAAACATTTCGTAATTGAGATGGAAAATGGTGCTACCATGAGTGGCGAGCTCTACGAGGATATCGCACCTAAATCAGTCGAAAATTTCGTAGAACTTTGTGAAAAGGGTTTCTATGACGGTCTTATTTTCCACAGAGTTATTCCAGGCTTCATGATTCAGGGTGGATGCCCAGATGGAACTGGCATGGGAGGTCCTGGATACAGCATTCCAGGAGAGTTCTCATCTAACGGATTCAAGAACGACCTCAAGCACACTAGAGGTGTTCTCTCTATGGCTAGATCGATGAATCCTAACTCAGCTGGCTCACAGTTCTTTATCATGGTTGAGGATGCACCACATCTGGACGGACAGTATGCTGCATTTGGAAAGGTTACAGAAGGCATGGAAGAAGCAGACCGCATCGTTTCCGTTCCACGTAACATGATGGACAAGCCTAACGAAGATCAGGTAATCAAGACTATTACAATTAAGTAGTAATGCCTTCATATGCAGGTATCGGAGCATTTCGAACTGCTATATACGAAGTTCCGCCGCACTCCTACGAGTGTGGCGTTCCCAATTTTTAAGATGTCCGGAGGTGCCCGTGGAATTCGATAAGAAGATAATAATAATTGGACATAAGAATCCCGACACCGATTCTATTTGCTCAGCGATTGGCTATGCTGAGATTAAGAATCGAATTACGAATACCAACAATTATGTCGCTCGCCGCGCTGGTGAAATCAATGGAGAGACGGAATTTGTGCTGCAGAGATTCGGCATTAAAGTTCCTGAATACGTGGATAATGTCGCTACTCAGGTCAGGGATATGGAGATTAGGCACACCCCGGGAGTTCCTAAAGAGACGACTATTAAGGAAGCATGGAGCATCATGGGCAAAAGCGAGGCTGTAACCCAGCCAATTACTGAGGCTGACAAGGTTATCGGGCTCATTACGAAGGGTGATATCGCGCGCACATTTATGGATGCGGAGAGCAGCTCTTTTCTTTCGAGCACATCACCTAGGTTTAGCGATATTGCCGCTACGATTGACGGACATATTGTAGTCGGTGATGGGGAGCTTCACTTCGACAAGGGAAAGGTTCTAGTAGGAGCGGCGCTGGTCGAAAGAATGCAGGGCGTCGTTCAGGAGCACGATTTAGTAATCCTTGTTGACCGCAAGGAAAACCAAATTGGGGCACTCGAAGCAGGCGCAGGATGCATTATCCTGTGTCTTGGTGCGAAGGCCTCTAAGGAAGTCGCAGAACTTGCAAAAGCCAAGGAGGCAGTTATCATTGAAACTGACCTAGATACGTTCTCAGTATCGAGGGAAATCAACAAGAGTGTACCGCTAGAAGCATTTATGACATCTGATGGAATCGAAGGTTTTAAGCTGGACGACTATACGGACAGCGTCAAAGCTGAGATGGGAGCTACGAGGCATCGAGCGTTTCCGGTTACAGATAGCAAAGGCCGCTACGTAGGAACAGTTTCGAGACGTAATCTGCTCAATATCAGGAAGAAACAGGTAATTCTCGTAGACCATAATGAGAAGTCACAGGCAGTGGATAATATCGATGACGCAGATATACTTGAGATTGTGGATCACCATAGGTTAGGGACTATCCAGACGCTTCAGCCGATATTCTTCAATCTTCAGCCAGTAGGCTGCACGGCTACGATCCTGTACCAGATGTATATAGAGCGTGGCATCGATGTACCTAAGCACATTGCGGGGCTATTATGTGCGGCAATCGTATCTGATACGCTTATGTTCAGATCACCAACATGTACAACGCAGGATAAGATGGCTGCGGGTGCACTCGCATTAATTGCGGGCATCGATATCGAGTCTTTTGCAGCTGAGATGTTCGAGGCAGGATCAGACCTCAAGGACAAATCAGCAGAAGAAATTTTCTATCAGGATTACAAGAAGTTCACATTCGGAAGCTCGAGCTTCGGAGTTGGACAGATAAGCTCGATGAACGAAGGTGAGCTGAGCAATATCAAGGAGATGTTACTTCCGCTTATGGAGCATGAGTGTGGCAAGAATAAAGTCTCGATGGTATTCTTCCTACTAACTGACATCAAGCACTCCTCGTCAGAGATGCTTTACGCCGGTGAACACGCTCGAGAGATGATAATGAATGCATTTCCAGGGGCCGTTCCGACAGATGGCGGATTTAAGATAGACGGGCTGCTATCTAGAAAGAAACAGCTTATACCAGCGTTTATGGACGCTATTCAAGGCGTTTAATTATTATTTTTTTAGGAAAGGAAAGAAATGGATTACAAGAGGATTCTTAAGGAAATTCTGAACATCGGCAGAGAGATGCTCCGTGCAGGCGCTGATGTGAGCAGAGTTGAGGACAGTATGTACAGAATGTGCAAGAGCTATGGCTTCAAACATGCAGATATCTGGGTTATCTACAGCAACATTCAGGCAACAGTTGAGACAGCGGAGGGCGATATCATAACGCAGATTAGACATATAGCGTCTACTTCATCGAACTTTGATAAACTCGATTATCTCAACAATTTATCGAGACGCGTATGTCGTCAGACACCAAGCCCAGATGAGGTTGCAAACATGCTACAAGAGGTTCTGGACAGGACACCTCAGCCTGCATACCTAGAGTATCTGGCAGGAATCCTCGGGGGGAACAGGATTCGGCGTGTTCTTCAACTGCGGGGTTAAGGATGCAATTATCGCTGCCATATCTTCGATAATCATTGTTTTCCTAGGCAGGAGATTGGCGAAGACAGAGAATAATCCTCTGATTTCCAACTTCATTCAGTCATTTATCGCAGAGGTATTCATCATTCTTTCTGTATATGTTGGATTTGCAGAAAAGTCAGGTAACATCACGGTCGGTGTAGTAATGCTCCTAGTCAGTGCGCTCGGATTTACGAATGGAATCAGCGACCTGCTTCACAAGGATACACTTGCTGGAATACTTAACATTTCAAACGCTATAATCGGAGCAGCGGGAATCGCCTTCGGAATAGTTTCAGCAATTCTATTATTCAAGGGGGTGCTCTAAGATGACCGAATTACATCCAAGTATAATAGTACAATTTATTTCTTGTACCGCTGCCTGTGTGGGCTTCGCTCTATGGTTTAACGTTAAAGGCAAGCAGGTGCTCTTCTGCGGAATCGGGGCATTCTGCACATGGGGTATGTACGTAATTAGTGATGGAATTCTCCATAACTACTTCTTGGCGACGCTTGTCAGCGCTATATTTGTAGCTGGCTACGCGCAGGTTATGGCGAGAGTCAATAAAGCACCTGCAACGATATTCCAGAGCGTTTGTGCATTTCCGTTAGTACCGGGAAATAACCTTTACTTCGTAATGTACGCTATGGTTATGGACATGCCTAAGGAAACTGCAAGTGAAGGCAAGCAGCTAGTTCTGAACTGCCTAGGAATTGCGATGGGATTTATGGTAATAGAGATCGTGAATAAGTACGGAACTTTATTCTATCGCAAACTCAAAAAGGCATAAAAAAATTCATGAATTAGATTAAAAAAAATAGCCACAAAAAGGTTGTATAGATGTTACTATATAGTCTAAGGATTTTACCTAGAAGAGGAAATATGGCTAGAGTTAAGAATAATAATCGTGCTACAAATGTAGCAAAAGAATATATCAAAGACATGGATAAGAATAAAGTAGCAAGTATCATCTTGCTGCTTTTTCTTGTCGTTTTTTTATTCAACCTACTGAAGTTCAACCGCAAGGTACCGGTAGGAAAGGATGAAATTGAGAAGAATAAGAAGAGCGTTGAGGCGCTGCAGAAGAGCTCTGTAACTAGCGTTGAAGAGGCTGTTTCTGCTCTCGGCGGAGAGGTGTCTGCAAATGGGCAGAGCAACAAGGCTAGATACATGAGCAAGTTCAAGGGCAGCATCGTTGTCGGTGACTCTGTTACTGAGGGCCTCAGTGTGTATGGCTGGCTGAGCGATGATCAGGTATTTAGCAAGATCGGTTCAAGCGTAATGACTGGAGATGATCTATTCTCGAGTGCTGCGGGAACTTATCCAAGCACTGCGTTCTTTGCATTTGGCATGAACGATATGGGTAATTACAGAGGCGATGAAAAAGCATTTATCAAGAAGTATGAAGCAAGGTTAAAGGCTTTCCACAAGGCTTCACCTAAGACGAAGATTTGTGTGTGCGGCATCTCGGCACCTACTGATGCAGCGATGGCAAAGAACAAGTCGATTAGTAATTATAAGAAATTTAACAGCGCAATCAAGACGATGTGCGCTAAGAATAAGTACGTATATATTCCAACTGCGGATATTCTGCAGAAGCATCCAGAGCTATATGCAGGTGACGGTATTCACGCTCAGGCTACGTATTATCCGTACTGGCTAGATAGGATGATTGAGGAGGCAGAACTGTAGATGAATAGTAAATCACGCAGAGACGTTATAAGATATGGCAGAATCCTCAAATGTGCACTTCTCGTTGTCCTGTTTGCATTTCTCGCTATCGTGTATAGCCGTGAAAATGCAAAGGATGTCTCGATGGACAAGATTGAGGCGCAGCTCATCAAGAAGACTAATATTGAGAAACTGCAGAAGCAGAAGCCTCGCGACCTAGTGCAGTTCATAGGACTAGATGCTAATAATTATGAGGCTGTTCTGTATTACAAGAGCAAGGAGGCTCTTTCTGTTGACGAGGTTCTGGTCATCAAGGTCAAGAATAAGTCTGATGTAAAAGCTGTCAAAGATGCCGTAGAAAAGCGCATCACAAGCCAGATAGAGGCATTTGACAACTACGGACCTGAGCAGGTCAAGGAACTTAAGAATGCAATCGTAACTTCAAGGGGCAAGTATGTCTTCTATGGAGTTGCCAAGGATCCAGATAAGTATGAGGAGGTGCTATTAAGTGTTATTTAGCAGTATTATCTTCATATTCTATTTCCTTCCGATTACGATGCTCGTGTACTATCTGATTCCGAAGGAGCAGACGGGAAAGCGCAATATTGTGCTGCTTGTTGCCAGCTTGTTCTTTTACAGCTGGGGAGAACCAGTATATCTATTCTTGATGCTGTACAGTGCGTTCTTTAACTACTTCATGGCTATTCAGATTCATAATGAGCAGAAGTATGGAGGCACCGGTAGGAGGAATCTGCTGTTTACAGTGGTTGTAGACTGCTGATACTCGGTTTCTTCAAGTATTTCGGATTCCTCATGGATACGATAACATCGATTACAGGATGGCATATTCATTACACGTCACTTGCACTGCCAATCGGAATTTCATTCTACACTTTCCAGGCGATGTCATACGTATTTGACGTGTACAAGGGAAAGGTTGCACCGCAGTATAGCTTGCTCAAGTTCTCGTTATATCTGTCGTTCTTCCCTCAGCTCATCGCAGGACCTATCGTTAAGTATAGAGACGTTGAACTTCAGATAGATAATCGCGAAACCACACTCATTAAATTTGGAGAGGGGTCATCGAGGTTTATCCTTGGACTGGGCAAGAAGGTAATTCTTGCCAACGCACTAGGTTCGCTATATACAGAAATTTCGAGTCTGCCGCACGGTCAGGTATCGGTGGTACTGTACTGGATTGGAATTGCGGCGTACACCTTACAAATTTACTTTGACTTTAGCGGATATTCCGACATGGCGATAGGTCTCGGTAAGATGTTCGGCTTCGTGTTTGACGAGAACTTCAACTATCCGTATATTGCATCGACTATCACTGATTTCTGGCGCAGATGGCACATGTCGCTCTCTACTTGGTTCCGTGAGTACGTGTACATTCCACTCGGAGGAAACAGAGTAAAGGTGCATAGACACATCCTAAACCTGCTAATAGTGTGGTCTCTGACGGGCCTATGGCATGGTGCGAGCTGGAACTTCGTGCTCTGGGGTGCATACTTCGGAGTGCTACTGATACTCGAGAAGTACGTGTATGGTAAATATCTCGAGAAGGCGCCAAATTGGTTTAGACATGCATATGCGATAGTCATAGTTATGGTAAGCTGGGTTTTCTTCAGCATCACAGATATCAGCAAGGCTCTTTCGTATCTCGCTGTCATGTTTGGACTCGGCAAGGTGTCGTTCATAAATGTTACAGCGCTCTATTACATAAGAACGAATTTCATCATCCTAGCTGTTGGTGCTTGCGTGGCAACACCATATCCAATTGAGAAATTCAGAGAGCTATATAGGAAGAAACCGGCGGTAGGAACTGCGCTGGTGTTCGCAGTACTCATCGTTTCTGTCGCATATCTGGTATATGGTTCGTATAATCCGTTCCTGTACTTCAGATTCTAGCGTAGAGGAGTAAGTTTTGAAGAAGATTAACCGTTTTAGAAATGAAATAAAGGCCGAACTGAAGCAAAGTTCGGAGAACAAGATGGCAGCGTATACCGGTGTCATATTTGTGTTTGTTCTTGCGGCTGTATTCCTTATAAATCTCATAGCTCCAGACAAGTCGTTTTCAGCTTCTGAAAACCGCATGCTACAGGAGTTTCCTAGTATATCTGTTTCGAACTATTTCGGCGGCAGGCTGGAATCCAAGATGGAGAGCTACGTGAACGATCAGTTCCTTATGCGCGGGTCTTTTATCAAGGTTAAGTCGGCAGTCGATGTGACTGAAGGGAAGCTCAAAGCTAACGGGGTGTATAGAGCTCGTGATGGATATCTGATCGAGGATATAGTGACTCCAGATCAGAAGACAATTAGCTCTGCTGAAACCGCCCTCAAGAATTTCAAGGCTAAGTACCCTAAGCTAAATATGACCTTCCTCCTCGCTCCAAATGCAGGGAATATCATGTCCGACAAGCTACCAATAACTGTCAGTATGGCGGATCAGAACAAGAGCATTGATGATTTTTACAAGAACATAAAGGCGTCGGGAATTAAGCCGATCGATGTGAGGAAGACTTTCAATAAGAAGAAAGAGGACGTTCAGCTCTACTACAGGACTGACCACCACTGGACGAGTGACGGCGCTTACCTCGCGTATAAGGCAATTGTGCCAGCACTAGGTGCAGGTATGCCGATGGAGTTTGAGAGTAAAATTGTTAAGAACGACTTTGCGGGAACGATGTACTCGAAGAGCGGATTTACAGGCGGAAGATACGATAGTATCAAGATTAATCTGCCTAAGAATAAAAAGGCGGCTAAGCCTTCGGTCATCTACTATGGTGATACTAAAAAGAAGACCACTAAGTTCTATCAGCTTAAGAACCTAGATAAGAAGGATGCGTACACTGTATTCGGAGGCAGCAACCATCCGATGTACACGGTCAAGACTCCGACAGAGTCTAACAGGAGGCTGCTCCTGATTAAGGACTCATATGCGAACAGTGTGATTCCTATGCTGGCGCAGCATTACCGCGAAATCGTGGTCGTGGATCCGAGATATTACTTTGATAATGTCGATGATTTGATTGCGTCAGAGGGGATAACTGATGTGCTGTTCCTATATAATGCGAATACGTTCTTTGCGGATGATTCGCTATCCATGATGTTGCAGGAATAATAACAGAAAGTGCGAGCAGCTGGCAGCAGACTGCGTTTACTTGGCAGATTATACAAAGTCTGCGAGACTTGTAATAATGAAACAATTCTCGACTTTGTTAATCTGCATCGGCGTAAACCGCGGATACTGCCAGAACCTCGCACTTTCTGCTATTTTATTCTAGACGTTTAAACAGTGATAACTATATTAAAATGTAGTGAGCCTCGGTAAGGAGTCTCTTTTGCTTGACGAATTATATGAAAGCTGCGAAACTTGATACGCTTAGACAATTCTCGCTTTCATTAATTCGTTACAGCGCAAACCTTGAACTTGCCGAAACCTCACGCTTCGCTTTTTTATTTCCACGACTCCTAGCTGTGATGACTGGGTAAGCGGAAGCGAGCAAATAGAGTAATTCGTAGTGTAAAAAAAGGTATAAGAAATAGCGTAAAGGTAATAAAGAAATTAACTAATGTAGCGAAAAATAAGTGCAAAAATAGTAAGTATAACAAAGAAGTATATAGCAAAACAAAAAAAGAAAGTTATATCTAAGCTGACAAATAAGCTGAAAACATTATTTAAAAAGGAAGTAGATTAAGCTTAAAGAGAAGTAGAATAATAGGCATTAGTATATTAGTGCTAACTATGGGGGTATTATTAATAGTTGCCAACCTATACATCGACCACAACCTCAGAAAATACTCCGTTTACTATGCCCACAACATGGAGCATAAGGATGGAACACATCCTGAGATGGCAATGGCATTAGAAAACATGGATGTTATCTATAAACCTAACAAGAAAAATATACGGTATAGGGACGATGGCGGGTTTGCCATTTACAATAATTCTCCAGATAGTGAACAAGCTATCTTAAGTTGCGATCTAGGAGAAAAAGAACTTCGATTTGGTTATTATGATGTCACGTATAAGAGCTACTATTTCGATGATGCTTTTAATCTAACCCTTGTCTATGACTCATCGGTTGGACATGATAAAACAGATATCAAGACTGTAGATTAGGATGCCCTTTACAAAGACATATACAATAACTTCGGCTTCATTGTCGAAGCCAACGTCAATCGCAAACCACGAATCAACCTGCAGAAGCAGTTCAACAAGAAGTACTATAAGCGATTCAACTAGCTTCGAGGTCGCAACTTCAACGTCACAAACACAGCAATCGAAACCATGACAAAGTAAATTCCGCATATCACGAGTGCCGTATGCTCGAAGAACAATTGTGGCAGCAAGTTGATGAGGTCACTCTCATTCGGGTTAAGCCTCCAGTAATTATTTGCAAATAGAGCCTTATGAAATATCATAAATGCTTTATCGAAATTTACCGCCGCTATTCCGACTACCAGCAGGAAGGCGGCATTTGTAATTGTGCATGTATTGATGAATGTCTTGCAGATTGATGAACGGTAAGATGATCTGCCTTTACAGTAAATAAAAATGCAGATGAGAGAGATAAAGAATATTAGAGCGGCTATCAGCCTCGCCAGATAAGCTTTGAGGAAGATGGCACGAACATCCTTAAGATGAGCCTTTTCGCGCGCAGTGTAAAACTCCTGCCGAGTACCATCGGCAGTTACCTCGATATTCAGATTAGAGCGATTTCCACGCAGATACTCCATCATCTCGCTAAACGCAGACATCACGTTGTTCATATCTATATTGCGGTTCAAGTCACCGAACACATCTTTTTCTTCAAATTGGTGGCGGTAATACCCTGGGATATGGTACATAGTTATATCTGCTGCAGTCAGTAGTGCAGCTACCATGAAGCTCAGTGCGCATATAATTGCAATGATTTTAATCTTCAATTCGAGGCTCCTTTCTACAGAGTCTAATGTATCATTGCTTAGTGATTCCTGCAAGGGCAGGGAACTGTAGGTGCCACGGAGGGACAGCAAATAAACCGAAAAAAATGTTTTATATATAAAACACAAAATTACTTTACAATTAAATTAAATGTGATACAATCGATTTATAAACAATTGATTACAAAATTAGATTTAATTTTAGAGGAGGATATTGATATGCAGAAGTATGTATGTGACGTTTGTGGATACGTTTATGACCCAGCAGTTGGTGACCCAGATAACGGAATCGAGCCAGGAACTGCATTTGAGGATCTGCCAGATGATTGGGCTTGCCCTCTTTGCGACGTAAGCAAGGACATGTTTTCTGAGGCAGACGAATAATTAAATACTCAATATAAATATTTAACCACTAAAGTGCGATGAGTTATCTCGTCGCACTTTTTCTGTTCCGGAGGCTTCGCATCATGTTTTCGCACCGTACAAAATCGTTAATGGACTCTCAATTTCACTGTTTGAATTTAGCACGCTAAAGTGATAGTATAGATTCATATCTTATATTGAATTAAATCGAGGTATCGAACATGAATAAAGTTGAATCAAGATGGCTACAGAACTTTGTTGACGCGATTCTGTCACTAGAGACTGAGGAGGAGTGCATAAAGTTCTTCGAGGACATTTGTACGATTAAAGAATTTCAGGACCTAGCGCACAGGCTTGAGGTAGCGAGACTTCTTACAGATGGCAAAGTCTTTAATGAAATCAGCAAGTTAACCGGTGCAAGCTCCGCTACGATTACGAGGGTCAACAAATGTCTAATGTACGGAGAGGGCGGATACAAAACTGTACTGGATAAAAATAATAATTTTGAAGAAAACGGAGATGCAGAAGAACATCAATAGTCATGAGCAGATTTATCAGAGATTTGTACAAGGACTTCAAGTCATATACGCCGGGTGAGCAGCCCAAGGATAGGAAATATCTCAAGCTCAACACTAACGAGTCGCCGTTCCCACCCGCGCCTGCCGTATACCAAGCGATGCGTGATGCTGACATGGAGCAGATGCGCCTTTATCCAGACCCGACAGGCAGGAAACTCAAGGTCAAGATGGCTGAACTCTACGAGGTGCAGCCAGAGAATGTGTTCCTGTCAAATGGCTCAGATGACATTCTGAACTTCGCTTTCATGGCTTGGAACGACACGAACGACAGTATAGTTATCCCCGATGTTACCTATAGCTTCTACGAGGTTGTGGCACGCCTCCATGAGATAAATTATGAGATTAAGCCACTGCGTGATGATTTGACTGTCAATCTGGAAGGCTATATAGGAATAGATAAGAATATAGTTTTACCTAATCCAAATGCTCCGACTGGAATCGCACTCAGCCGTGCCCAGATTGAGGAGCTCGTTAGGTCGAATCCCGATAATGTAGTGATTATAGACGAGGCGTATGCAGGTTTCGGTGCTGAATCGGCGATTCCATTAACTCGCAAATACGATAACCTACTTGTCGTGCAGACTTTCTCGAAGTCGAGGAGCTTTGCAGGAGGAAGGCTTGGTTTTGCGGTAGGAGATACAGCCCTAATCGAAGACCTGACCAAGATGCAGTATTCGACAAATCCTTATGCGGTCAACGCTATGTCGCTTATTCTGGCAGAGGCGGCAGTTGACGCGGAGGACTACTATCAGGAGAACCTGCAGAGGATCATTGAGGCGAGGGACTATGCAGCGGATAAACTTAGTGCTCTAGGCTTTGATGTACTGCCATCTCAGGCAAATTTCCTTTACATGAAGCTGGACGGCTTCGGCGGCCGAGAGCTATACGAGAAGCTTAAGGAACGTGGAGTCCTTGTGCGCCACTTTGCTAAACCTAGGATAGATGACTATATTAGGGTGACGATAGGAACCAAGGAGCAGATGGATGAGCTTGTCGAGGTTATAAAGGTGGTTTTGGGGGATAAGTAATTATGTTGCTGAGAGCAAAGCGAAATATTTTAGAAACTAGGCATTATGCCTAGTTTTTTATGCAATAAGATGTATATTGACAATCTTATGGTGGGGGTGATACTCTTTTATTAAGCAATAATGTTTATAATTAAATACAATATTTGCAGTAAATAGTTTGTTGTACGAGGGTAACAGTTAAAGTAAACTATGTTGCAATTTTTAGTAACTAGAGGTTCACCATGAAGCGAAAATATGCAGCCATTTTAATTATTGTTGTAGTTGTTGGAACCGGCAGTTTTTTATGGAATCATTTTATAAATCCTGATCCAGCTAGTGCGGAACTAAAGCAAATGGTAACGGATTCAGCATCGAGTACATTCTCAGTGAAAAAATGGGAAGAATCTGAAAAATATTCAAAAAAAGCGATGAAATTCAAAGAGAAAGATGAGCTTATGTCGTCTGGTAATGAATTTGCTGTAACTGGAGTAAAATTGAAAGCTCCATATGGAATTGCTTGTTTATCTGAGGGAATATTGCTAGCAGATCATGGTGAAAGCTGCCTCTATCTAATTGATTATTCGGGAAATCTAGTAAGAAAAATTGGTGAACTTGGGAATGGACCAAATCAATTTCAAAAACCTACTGGATGCACATATCATAATGGATATTACTATGTGATTGATTCAGGTAATAAAAAGAATAGTTATTCTTGACCGTCAATTTAACTATACAAAAGAGCTGAAATTACCAAAAAGTGAAAGAGAGCCAGAGAAAGAGTTTACGGATATAGCAATTAATGATAAAGATGACATATACATATCTGGGAATTACCTGTATGACTCAGGCATATATAAATATAATGCAGAAAAGAGAAGTTTGAAAATATTCAAAAATATTTCTATGGAAGCTTGAAGACGTTTAATGGAGAAGTATACGCAGTAGATCAATTTAGGATATATGTTGATTTCGAAAAAGAGATTACAGGCGGAGCAGGACCTAATGCTCTTTGGAGACTTGATGGAAGAAATATAAAAAAAGCTCTCTAATTTACCTGCTGGTCTGAATGCGGGAAGTTTCGAATTATTAAGAGATAATCTCATAATTTGCAGTCCTTTTTCATTCGGCAGTGATGGTATTTAATATGAAAAAAATGGAAAAATATATGAGCAATATATATGAAGTTGATAAAATGGATTATAAAACATATGCTTCAATATATGGCAGTGATTTGTATATTACAGAACCTGAAAAAGGCAAAAATCTTAAAAAAATATCATTGGAGAAGCTGCAATGAAAAAAACACGAACAACAAAAAGTAAAAATGACACATATAATTTTGATTATATGTGTCTATTTTTCTTTAATAACTCCTGCATATTGTTTTTTTCTAGTGCTAGAAGTTTTTTTATTTACAGTATAAAATGGAGACTAAGAATGTTAAGGCTTTAAATGCTGAACTTATATGTAATTCAAGGTTTCTTACTGATGCAGAAATTAATAAAGTAAATAAATTGCAAGATGGCAAAGCTTGGAATGTTAAAGTATCAATCGATGACACCTTGCCTTATAGTAGTGGATTACCAGTTTCAGTAATTGGAATGAGAAATTACAATTCTTTAAATGAAAAACATCATAAAGGGACACTTTTTACGTAGTGATAAAAAGTAGAAAAAAAGCTTACGTGTGTTATTTCTCAAAAGTTGGCAGAACAATTACGAAAAAAAATACGGGAGATACAATTAATATAAGGGGGACAAATATCACAATATCTGGTATTTATTCTTCAATCACAAATGATCAATCTATTAAAATGAGCTATGGCACAATGCGACAGATTTATGATGGAAGTTATTGTCAACATAATTTCACTTGTGATAAAAGCCTCCTTGGATGAAGTTCAGAGTACTCTTGAAGATATGGATGAGAATGTAATGATTTTTGAAACGGAGGATAAGCTAAGCGAAAAGAACCAAACTAAGGATTTTATACTTGAGATGATTGGGACAAGGATGTTTGCAGGAGCATTCGCAGTTATAGCAGGAGTTCTCAATATATTCATACTTATGATAAGTGAAATAGAGGAAAGAAAAAGCAGATATGCACTAATGCTAGCAGTAGGAGCGAGAAGGAAGCATATATTTATTGATTTAGTTAGTAGATATCTGTTTGACATAATAGCTGCCGCTATTCTTATGATTATTTCATTTAAGAGGGTAAGTGCAATGTTTAATCTATCGGATGAGGTTTACTTTGATTATCCAGCTATAATAGCGGTATTTGTAGCATCAGTTGCTCTTCTATTTATGGTGTCAGAATTAGGCGTAAAATATATAGAGAAGAAGCCTATTCAAATACTGTTGAAAGGAGGTGGAAACGGATGCTAGGCGATGTCATTCATAGAATTATCAAAGAGAGGAAAATTTACACTTTGATAATATTTGAGCTAATCGTATGCTTCACGGTTACAACTTATGGCTTAGACCATTATTTTTCAGGTCGAAAAGCACTTGGTAAGATGGATGCTGATTTAGGTGAATACTATTTACAGCTTAAAATATATACGAATGGAAAAAATGTTGATGGTATTGGATTTGCACCAACAAATCAGGAGATTGCAGAACTGCGTGAGGTATCGCATGGAACGATGATGTTCTCTGCATATACAAATGAGACGGGATTTCAAGGTGAAACTCCGATTGAATATAACAATATTTTTTGTTCAGGGCTAGGATTAAGAGGAAATGAAGTATATGCATCAAGCACACTAATACATAAGCTTAGTAAGTGCGATGTGCTTTCAGATGATATTTCTTTTAAAGAAGGGTCTTTGATATATCATGGACGAGAATACAAAGTGCGACGTATACCAAGACAAATTAAAAATCGTAAAATTAATGTGGATGAACATGGTAAATATATTAAGTTATCGTCTGGCATAATATTTCCGCTAGATAATTCTCAGGCATATTCTGATTACAGAGATTCAAAAAATGACAATTACATTAGTACAAATATATCTTTTAATAAAGGTGTTTTGGATGAGAATGGTAAAGTGCTTAATGGAGTATTTAAGAAACTCGCCTCCATTGACGGCGGCAAGCATACATTTATCCTTCAAAACACTCGCAAGGAAGGACAACGTCTAAATCAATATATAGGGCTTATTCCATCTTATCTCGGGAAAATGGGGTTTGTCATGTTGCTGATTGTCAGCCTGGGGATATTTGGCAATCTAAAGAATATACTTAGGCGTCGCAAGAAAGAAATTGCAATCAGGATGGCATTAGGTGAACAAATTCCTTGCATGTTAAATGCATTTGTTGTCGAGTTTTCAATTGTATTTTCAGTAGGGACACTGCTTGGGGTAATGCTCGGAGAAGTGCTCAGAAATATATATTCATTTGATGCAATGTTTACGATTGGATTCACTTATTGGACTTTAATTATATCATTTGCGTGGGTTCTTATAATCGTTGCAATAAGTAGTTTGACAGTTTTTTATAAAAAAATAAAAGATAACTTACCTAGTGTTATTTTTAACGGAGCAAGAATAGATGATAAAGATAGAGAATTTAGTAAAAAAATATGACAATGGATTTACTGAAAATGTAATATTCAATGGATTTGATGTCGCAATTGAAGATGGCGAATTCGTTGCTATACATGGTAGATCAGGCTGCGGTAAGAGTACGCTTCTTAATATAATAGGATTGATAGATAGCATGTCAGAGGGCACGTACATGCTTGATGGCAAAGATATATCTAAACTAAAGACTAGCGAATATGCAGCGATACGCAATCGCGATATAGGGTTCATATTTCAAGCATTTCATTTGCTTCAAGATGAAAGTGTTATATATAATGTTAGCTTACCTATGAAATATGCAAAGGTCGATAAAGCAAGCCGTAAGGAACGAGCTGAAGCGTTGCTAAAGTTAGTTGGGTTAGAAGGAAAAGAAAATAACAAGGCTTTACAGCTATCTGGTGGTGAAATGCAGAGAGTAGCTGTCGCAAGGGCTTTAGCGAATAATCCTAAATATATTCTCGCAGACGAACCGACGGGTAATCTCGATATCGAAAACCGAGATAAGATTATGGATTTGCTTAAAACAATTAATGAGAAAAACGGCAGCACTATAATAATGGTCACGCACGATGAAGAGTTGCTTAAATATGCAGATAGAGTTATAAATCTCTAATTTAGAGCGTGTATTGGGTATAAGTTAATAAAATGAATTAGTGAGGAGCTGGAAGATTACCTAGCCCCTCACTATATTTAATAAGCAATAACTATATAAGTATAAGTACCACTAGCCCTCATACTTAAAACTATCCATATAGCGTAGCTTGAACAGATTGCGATCGTGAAGCATGTCGATTCGCTCCTTAGTCTTAGGATCCTCGATTTCGCCAGTTCTGATATAGCGGTCGAGGACTTCGTAAGTGAAGCCGAGCTTATCCTCATCTGTCATTCCGCTAAGACCATCTGAAGGGGACCTTCTCAATCAAGACTTCGGGTACTCCGAGTACGCGGCCCATTGCGCGGATTTCGGCAGTTGTAAAAGATGAAATCGGACTAAAGTCACCTGCCGCATCTCCGTATCTAGTTGAGTAGCCGACCCAGTCCTCGGAAAGGTTGCAGGTGTTGGCAACCCTGCCATTTCTCGACTGACCGACAGCGTATAGAGTCGCCATTCTGAGGCGGGGAGCTAGATTGATAAGAGAATCCTTGCTTAACTCTCCAATCGCACTCTCGATATCCTTAACTGCACCATTGTATGCCGCTTCTATGTTGATGACATGGCTCTCTATACCGAGGTGATTAGTCAGTAGCAGCGCCATATCCATATCACTCTGCTCTCCGTTAGGCATCATGATTCCGATTACTCGTTCCTTGCCGAGTGCCTGAACCAGAAGAGCAGCAGTTATCGAACTGTCCTTACCTCCGCTGATCCCGATTATTGCGTTGCAGCCGGGACCGTTCACCTGAAACCAATCGCTGATCCATTTACGGTTGCATCAACAGCTTTTTTTGCATCAAAATCCATAATATCCTCCTATATTCCAAACGGGCGAATCGCCCTCTCAAGTATTCCGTTGCAGTATGCGATTACCATTCCGTAGTTCGCGATTGGGATGCCCTGCGTGTCCGCCTCGCCGAGCCTATACTGCATCTCGCGCCTGTTCAGCATGCAAGCACCACAGTGAATTATGAGCTTATAACCGCTGAGGTCGCGTGGATACTCGCCGCCTGAAGTCCAGTCGAATTCTACATCTGGCTGAATCTTACGAACTAGCTTAGGTATCTTGACGGTGCCGATATCGTTGCACTGGCGGTGGTGAGTACAGCCTTCGCTGATGAGAATTCTGTCACCTGCCTCGAGTGTATCGAGTGCGCGTGCGCCTTGAAGCTGCTGCGCTAGGTCGCCCTTCTGTCTTGCAAATATAATCGAAAAAGACGTAAGTGGCATATCAGATGGGATGTCGTTTGCCACTGACTTAAACGCCTGCGAGTCGGTGATTACTATATCTGGAGCCTTGCCGAGAGCAGTAATAGCAGCCTTGACTTCCGTCTCCTTGACCACAAGAGCCATTGCCCCCTTATCCAGGATATCTCGAATGACTTGCTGCTGAGGTAGAATCAATCTTCCCTTAGGTGCAGCAGAATCAATCGGAGTGACGAGTAGCACGACATCACCCTTATTGACGATTCCATCCGTTAAACCGATAGGAGAGTCAGCCTGCTTTGCACATCTTATAATAGCCTGCTTAAGGTCTTCGATGCCTGAACCGCTGAGTGCATCTGTACAGACGATAGAGACGTCGGCAGGGATGTCAAAGCACTCTCTGTATGAAACATGACCTTCTATACTCTCGCATTTATTGACCACGACTATAGTAGGCATATTTCTCTTGCGAGACTCTCTAAGGAATTGCTCTGCCATCGCTGAGAATTTACCGTTTTGCCTGCTCGCATCGAGCACAAACAGCGCCAGATCGCACTTTCTGAGGGCTTCATATGACTTATCTACACGCTTTAGACCGAGCTCACCCTCATCGTCGAGCCCTGCCGTATCTACGAATAAAACTGGCCCTATCGGTAGGAGTTCCATACTTTTTAGAGACGGGGTCTGTCGTAGTACCTGCAACGTCCGAGGTAAGCACTAAATCCTGCCCGAGAAGCTTATTTACGAGCGAAGATTTGCCGACATTTCGCGGTCCGAATAATCCGATTGTATATCTATTTCCCGAAGGAGTATCATTTAATCCCATTTTCAAGCCCTTTCTTCATGATTTCTATAATTTTACCACATGTCCAAACTGCCCTCAATGGAGGGCGCGTGGTGTGCGACACCTAGAAAAGTGTTGTATAATCAAAAAGGTAAATTTAGGAGGTATACACATGAAAAAAATGTGAACGTTATAGATATAAAACCGAACACCAACATCACCGACTTCTTTATGATTAAAGCCACTTCGATTAAGGTCGGCTCGAACGGTAAGGAGTATCAGGATGTGATGCTGACCGATGCGACAGGAGACCTCTCCGCCAAGAAGTGGGACGTGGATGAGAATAACATCGAATTTCTGAAGTCTCTCAAGGTCGGAGACCTCGTTAAGGTGAGAGGCTCTGTGACTGATTGGAAGGGACAGACTCAGCTGCGCATCAATCAGATTAGGCTTGCCACTGAAGAGGATGATCTAGAGATGAGCGATTTTGTGAAGTCTGCGCCTGAAAAGCCGATAGATATGTATGAATACATTATCGGTGAGATCAACGCTATGCAGGATGAGGATTTCAAGAAGCTATGTCTACATCTATATGAGGGCAATAAAGAGAAACTCATGTACTATCCAGCGGCGATGTCCAACCATCACGCTGAGTACGGCGGTCTGCTCTATCACATCAAGCGCATGATGATGAGTGCCAACAAGCTGTGCGAGGTATACACGAATCTATCCAGAGACCTTCTGGTTGCTGGAGTTGCGATTCACGATATCGAGAAGCTCAATGAGATTCTGTCGGACAAGAACGGCATATCGCCAGGCTATTCGTTTAAGGGACAGATGCTCGGGCATATCGTACAGGGGATTACTCTTGTAAATGACCTTTGCAAGGAACTCGGTATCAGTGAGGAAAAGGCTGTATTGCTCGAACACATGATACTCTCTCATCACTACGAACCTGAGTTTGGAAGCCCTAAGAAGCCGCTGTTCCCAGAAGCAGAGATGCTGCACTACTTGGACATTGTCGATGCGAGGATGTTCGATATGGAGGAAGGGCTCAAGGGAGTTTCAGACGGTGAGTTCGGTGACCGTGTGTGGCCACTCGATAATAGAAGGCTTTATAAGCGCACGTTTTAGGCTGTGTAATTAAAACGCGGCATTCGGGATAGGCGTCATAATTGCTTAGATGACTTGATTTAAAGAGCCCGATAGCTTGCGAATTAGGATGCGTTAATGGCAGTTACGGAAATCAAGATCGGTAAGATCACGCAAGTAATATACAATAATGAATCCAACGGCTTTGCGATATGCCTCTTCGAGACGGAAGATGAGCAGTTTAAAATCTCTGGGATGTTCCATGCGATAAATCCCGAGATAACGTACAAGCTGGAGGGAAGCTTCAAGATTCACCCGCGTTATGGTGAGCAGTTTAACGTGTCTGCGTATGAGGAACAGCTACCTGATGATGCGGAAGGCATAAGGGTATTTCTTGCATCGGGAGCCATCAGAGGCATAGGTCCTAACATGGCCAAGAGGATTGTCGATAAGTTCGGCAAAGACGCTCTTGATGTAATCGAGGAAAATCCAGAGGCACTGCTATCCATAAATGGTCTAGGACCTAAGACAGTCGAGAAAATCGCAAAGTCATACAAGGAGTCGCGCGAATTTACCAAAATTTCACTTGGTCTCGGAGAGTATGGAATTCAGCCGGCGCAGGCAGTTAAGATATACAAGCTATATGGAGATAAGTCGCTCGAGGTTGTAACAGAAAATCCCTACACGCTAGTCGAAGACATATATGGTATCAGTTTTAATAAGGCGGATGAGATTGCGAGCAGAATCGGAATAGAGGCGGAGAGCGAGTTCCGAATCAAGAGCGGCATCAAGTATGCACTGTCGGTATTTTCGAATAGTGGCAGCACTTATGTACCTAAGGATATTTTGCTTGAGAGCGCAATAAAGCTACTCGATATCTCGAGTGAGTTAATCGAGGAAAACCTTACGACGCTAGCCTTTAGTGGAGAGATCGAGCTTGATTCACTTGACGGTGTTCCAGTCGTGTATCAGCATTTCTACTTTCAGGCTGAGCAGAGCGTGACGTATCATATCAAGAGGATTATGAATGGCTATATGCCACCTCTCGCCGCCGATCCAGACAACCTTATTAACGCCGCAGAAGCGGAGGAGAGGATTCAGCTATCTGGTGATCAGAGAAAGGCAATTCGTGCTGCTCTGACCAACAAGATTACGATTATAACCGGAGGACCTGGAACAGGTAAAACGACGATTATCAATCTCATAGTAAAGATTTTCAAGCTAATGGGCATTTCGGTGGCACTTGCTGCTCCGACAGGCCGTGCGGCTAAGCGTATAACAGAGACCTCTGGCGTGGAGGCGATGACGATACATAGGCTTCTGGAGTACGTGTACTCTGAGGATGAGAACGAGATGGAATTTGGCAGAAATGCAGAAAATCCACTTGAGGAGGATTCCTTCATAGTGGATGAGGCCTCGATGATTGACCTTATGCTTATGGACGGCTTTCTGAACGCTCTAGAAGATGGTAGCAGACTGATAATAGTTGGCGATGCTGACCAGCTACCGTCTGTTGGGGCGGGCAACGTGCTGCTAGACATGATTAACAGTGATTATGTTCCGACTATTAGACTTGAGGAGATATTTAGACAGGCGAGTGAGAGCCGCATCGTTGTGAATGCGCACTCGATTAACAGTGGCGAATATCCTGAATCGGGCGGTAGAGAAAGCGATTTCTTCTTCATGCACAGAAGAGGCGAAGAAGAGATCAGAGAAACGATTGAAGAACTTGTCACTGGAAGGCTTGAAAGTTACTACGACTTCGTGAAGGGTAATGGTGATATTCAGGTGCTTACACCAACCAGAAAGGTGGCCTTGGAACTGCAAGCCTTAACGAAATGCTGCAGAGCATAATCAATCCTGCTTCGGAAGAGCTAAATGAAAGGAAGTTTGGCTCCAAGGTTTTCCGCGAGGGTGACAAGGTGATGCAGATTAGGAATAACTACCAGATGGAGTGGCAGCAGCTCGGACGGCAGAGCGGACGAGGCATATTCAATGGTGACATGGGCGTAATCAATACTATAGATAATGATAATGCTAAGATGGTAGTGGACTTCGACGGCAGATTTGTGACCTACGATAGCGAGGAGCTCGATGAGCTTGAACTAGCATATGCGGTAACTGTTCACAAAAGTCAGGGCTGTGAATTCCCTGTAGTAATTATGCCGATATCAGGATTTCCACCGATGCTTGCGACGAGAAACCTACTATATACAGCAATCACTAGGGGTAAGAAGCTGGTAATACTAGTTGGTTCAGAGGAGCGTATGCATAGGATGATTGATAACAACAGAATAGATGAACGCTATACTGGGCTTGAGGCGAGGCTCAGGGAAGTCGATATGGGCGGGATTTTATAAAAATTTAATGTTATTTAATATAAAATAAGCATAGAAAATGATATTTTATACTGTGCATATATGTCATAAGTGCGTGCTTCACTTAAGTCGGTATATCCTTCGAGTTACTTACAAGGAGACAAGAGGATGAATTACGATAGAAGAAATGAAATTAATTTTTACAAAAAACTATCAATTATTTTAGGAACATTATTGGCTATTATAGTAGTTGGTACGGGAGTGATGTTCTATTTTGATCAATGGAACCTGCATGGAGTTAGCAATATGCCGAATTTTGACTGGACAAAGGATAGGTCTTTGGATTTGGTCGGAGAGGTTGAAGGAAAGAAAGTTTATAAGTATGGCATTAGTGAAATGTCCTATCAGACATTTAGTGCTAAAAAAATCACCGCTAAAGAGTATTATGAGCAAGCTGGGTAACTGTTGATATGCTGACTGCCAGTGGATTAGAGACTTCAAGAGAGGGATATAGAACCTATCAGTATGATTGCTACTATATATTGCTTACAGATAAGGCTGTTGTATTTTGTAGCAATGATGTACCGATTGAAGAGGTTGTACAATCCCTTGGAAAGTAAAACTCTGATTGCCATACATATAAATCTGTGCTGAAGGGAATCCCTCCTGCGATATCATAGAATCGACGATGATATCGCAGGAGGTTTTTTAATTGAAAAACACTTTATTAAATCTTATATATCCGCAATCGTTATATTGTATCTGCTGTGGCAGGTTAATAGATGAATCCGCTTCATACAGCTTATGTAGGTCTTGTTTGGATAACATAAGCTGGGCGAATGTGCGGACATGTGACAAATGTGGCAAGCTGCTCGGAGAGCATAATCCTCTCTCAATTTGTTACAACTGCAGAGAACATGGACATTCATTTGATAGAGGCTACACGTGTACAGAGTACGGAATGTACGAGAAGGAGATTATATTCAACTAAAGTATAAGCGCAAGACGTATATCGCACCGATAATAGCAGAGATTATGTATGACAGGCTTGAAGCGACTGGCCTTGAGGAATATCCAGATATCATAATCCCGGTTCCTATGCATGTGACAAAGGAGCGAAAGCGAGGGTTTAATCAGGCGGCACTTATCGCCAAAGAGCTGGCGAGGCTAATGGGGATAGAGTATAGAGCAGATGTTGTGATGCGGTGCAAAAGCACGGGGGTGATGAAGAGACTATCACCCGAGGAGCGACTCAATAATGTGAGGTCGGCATTTGAGGTGTATGAAGGGATGAGGAGGAAAATTTTCGGGAAAAATATATTTATAGTCGATGACATTTACACGACTGGAGCAACTGTTGATTCAATCACAAGGCTGCTCAAGGCGGCGGGAGTTAGCCGTGCTGACGTCATGACGTTTGCAGCGGGAGCGGACATGGTCAAGGAGGCAATATAAATGCTGTTTGTAAACCTGTGTTTAAAATGGTATTCTAGCAAGTAGGATATGGCAAGGTCATGTTCGTGGTTGAAAGTCCAAGCCAGCTACGGGCAAAGGGATCCACGTAAGCTGCTGCGGAGACGGCAGTGATCATGGCGTAGCTTAGAAGTAAGTCCTCCGGGAAACTCGGGTCAAGGCAAGTGTGGGGTCAAAGACCAGGTCGAGTGGCATTGCCTATCCTCTATTTTGCAACTATTAATTCGAAAAGAGGCCTAAATGGAATATAGGATAGAACACGATACGATGGGTGAAGTAAAGGTGCCATCAGATAAACTGTGGGGCGCACAGACACAACGCAGTTCAATGAACTTCAAGGTTGGTAAGCGTATGCCGATTGAGATTATCCGCGCCTTTGCATACCTTAAAAATGCCGCTGCTTGCGCCAATATGGATCTCGGCAGGCTTGCGCCTGAGAAGGCTTCTTACATAATGATAGTATGCGACCAGATTCTGAACGGTGAGCTAGATGAGAACTTTCCGCTCGTCGTATACCAGACTGGCAGCGGTACGCAGACCAACATGAATGTAAACGAGGTCATTGCTGGACGTGCAAAAGAGATGGCTGGCGTAGCGGTACTTCATCCAAATGATGATGTCAATATGTCACAGAGTTCCAATGATACATTCCCAACAGCTATGAGCATTGCATCTGTGTTTGTACTCGAAGATAGAGTATTACCAGCACTAAACACTATGATAGTGACGCTCAAATCACTAGAAGCGAAATACATGAAAGTCATAAAGACTGGAAGGACTCATCTACAGGATGCTGTTCCGATGACCTTTGGGCAGGAAATCAGCGGATGGCGTTCGATGCTTGAACATGACTACGATAACATCGAGAAGTCGCTCGATGGATTAAGAGAGAGATCGCTCTCGGCGGAACGGCAGTGGGCACTGGGCTAAATGCACCAGATGGATTTGCTGAGCGAGCTGCCGAAGCACTAACGAGCTTAACTAAGAAAGAATTTATCACAGCACCTAATAAGTTTCATTCCTTGAGCTCCAAGGATGCGTACGTATTTGCACACGGAGCGCTGAAGGCCCTTGCTGCTGATGTGATGAAGCTATCCAATGATATCAGATGGCTCTCAAGCGGACCTAGATGTGGACTTGGAGAGATTCTAATTCCCGAGAACGAACCAGGTAGTTCAATCATGCCAGGTAAGGTAAACCCTACTCAGACTGAATCTGCGACGATGGTGGCTGTACGGGTAATGGGAAATGACACTGTAGTTGGACTGGCAGCTTCACAGGGTAACTTCGAGCTCAATGTGTTTATGCCAGTGCTTATAGATGCATTTATAGAATCTGCGAACCTACTAGCCGATTCACTAATTTCGCTCGAAGAGAAGTGCGTAAGAGGCATCACGGTGAATAGTGACAAGATGGATGAAAACGCACACCGCTCGCTTATGGTGGCTGCCGCACTTAATCTACATATCGGTTATGAGAATGCTGCTAAGGTTGCAAAGAAGGCGCATGCAGACAATTCGACGCTGTGTGAAGCAGGGACTTCACTCGGACTGTTCACTGCTGAAGAATACGACACGTGGATAGATTTAATGGCGATGACAGGGGCGGAAAAGTAAGATTTTCAATTACTAAAAAGGCAAAAAAACATTTGAAAACAATCGCTGACGCGTGGTGAAAGTCATGCGACTTACATACATAGAAAGGTTAACATGGAAAACAACGAACGTGATATATATTATTGCCAGCTACCGATGGTAAAGATGCTCTGCAATAGATGGGCAGAGGCTCATCCCACACGAAGTAAGCAGAATGGCGTTGTAGGCGTGACTCTCATACTAGGAGCTGTAATAATTCTGGGTATGCTTTATTACACGATAAAGCATGCGAATGCTCCGCAGTGGTATCTGCATGTATCGATTTGGGTAGCAGCACTTATAATTTTCATGGCAGGAAGACAGCGCAACTTAATCAGCAATCCACCATTTAGGGGATTACTTAATGTTAGATATGAGATGAGCGATGAGGGAATTTATTACATCTATCAGGAGAAACTTACGGTGTACACGTTCTTTATCGCTGATGATGATATTGAGGAAATGATCTATGATGATGAGTTTCAGGTTCTACACATAATCGGAAAAGGCGAAGTGTCCGCTGAAACTCGCAAAGGTGTGACAGAACCTACTCGTGAAAATGATTACTACTGCCTGCTTCCATACGATGAATTTGATATCGACGATATTCTTAATCCGTATGGAGATATGATAAAGAGAGTACACGGGGATCTGCGTAGAGATTATCGAAGCAAATAATTCGCTAGGCACATAAGAATACAGACTGAAACACCCTCCCTGCTGAATGTTCAGTGGGGAGGGTGTTGTAATAACAGAAAGCAGGTGAAGGGAATATCCCACTATCAAGGCCGCCTTCGGCGCCGCGCTGCGGGCTACGCACCTTGACAGCGGTTTTCTGGGTGTTTGCCTATGATATGGTACACCCAGATTCGCCCCCTCTCCGATTATATGGCTTGCGTCTCATGTTCAATTCCCACTTCGTTATATGCAAAAAAACAGACGGGTGAACCGTCTGCTTTTTTGTATGGAGCAGGTGAAGGGAATATCCCGCTATCAAGGCCGCCTTCGGCGCCGCGCTGCGGGCTACGCACCTTGACAGCGGTTTTCTGGGTGCTTGCTTATGGTAGGATACACCCAGATTCGCCCCCTCTCCGATTATATGGCTTGCGTCTCGGGTTCAATTCCCACTTCGTTATATGCAAAAAAACAGACGGATTAACCGTCTGTTTTTGTATGGAGCAGGTGAAGGGAATTGAACCCTCGACGCAAGCTTGGGAAGCTCGAATTTTACCATTAAACTACACCTGCAGATAGATATTGAGATTATGTATGTAATTATACTGCGAATGGCAGAGTTGGTCAAATGAATGAATCACAATATTAACACAATACATATAATTAAGAATCGCATGCAATTATTAATAATCTATTAGCAATATATTAATGAATATGAATATTGTTGAAAACAACTACTTGCCCTATTACAATCTGATTAAACAACAGGTGTTCTCTATTAAATCATGAGCACAGGAGGAACAAATGTCACACATGATTGAGCTGCATAAGGTGTCCAAGTATTACACCAACAAGGATACTGTCAGTACAGGACTATCTAGAATAGATCTCAACCTTGACATGGGCGAGTTCGTTGCTATTACAGGGGAGAGTGGAAGCGGGAAATCCACTTTGCTTAACGTAATCTCTGGGCTCGACACTTACGAAGAAGGTGAAATGTTCGTTGGCGGACAGGACACAAGCGCCTTCAAGACGGAGGATTACGAGAGGTATAGGAAGACGTTTATCGGTAATATTTTCCAGGATTTTAATCTTGTGAACAGCTATAGCGTGTATCAGAACATCGAACTATCGATGCTGATGTGCGGTATGAAGCACAGCGATTGCAAGGAACGTGTAAATGAACTTATCGAACTCGTAAATCTCGGTGAATACAGAAGGACTAAGGCATCGAGACTTTCCGGCGGGCAGAAGCAGCGAGTGGCGATTGCGCGTGCGCTTGCCAAGGATGCACCTATCATAGTTGCGGACGAGCCAACAGGTAATCTAGATACGGCTTCAGCTGCAAGGTTATTGAAACGCTTTACAGAATCTCCAAGGATAAGCTTGTAGTTATCGTAACTCACAACTACGAACAAGTTGAAAAATTCATCACCCGCAAGATAACAGTTCATGACGGAAAGATAATAGAGGATAAGAAGGTCAGAGAACGTCAAATAATAGCGTTTCATTCAGAGAATGAAGAATTAAAGGATAGCGGACAGCAGAGTTCAGTCGAACAGGATAGTGCTAATATGCAGTATGATCCAGGGATTAGACAGAACGAAGATCAAGAAAACGAAGTGCTAGGGTCAGAACTAATAATTCCTGGGGTCTCCGAAGGTGAGTTTGAAGCGGCGGATTCTGACGATTTTGAAGTGCCAGAAGATTCTAGATATTCGGACGTTGTAAATAGAATCAAGCAAGAAGAGCTCGAAGGCGATGAGATATCACCAGTCCCTATGCGTAGAGGTAGAGCAGCTAGAAATATGGAGAGAGAAGCTGAAGAAGTGGGGGCTTTAAAAAAGCAAGCCAAAGCAGAACGATCATATACTCCTGAGAGATCTGAATCACAATCAGAAAGGTCTAAGCGTAATTCATCTAAATTGACTCGTCATGATGAGATGGGGCTTATGAACGAGTTAAGGCTTGGTGTCAGGAATACGTTCAATCTACCGACCAAAGTTTATTCTATTGTTCATAATCTATATATTCGTTGCGACATCGGTTCTAGGACAGTATTCGTCCACGAAAGAGTCGCTGCACAGACAAGATATCAATAGCCTTGGCAATCAGTACTTTAGCAACACTAGTGCAGATCGGATAATCGTAAAGAAGTCAGATAACTCTGCGTTTACAGATGAGGATTATGCACAGATTGAAAAGCTAAAGCATGTCAAAAGCATCATCAAGGAAGATCCCGTTGTTGATTCTAGGATTACACTCGATTCAAATATCTTTATGACAGGACTTCTCTATCCAGGGCAGAAGATAAAGGCAAAGGACCTAACGTACGGAAAGCTACCAGAGCGGGAAAATGACATAGTCGTGGTAACAGATAAGTCTACGACGACATACGATGCGCTTAAGGGGAATAGAGATGAGCTCCTCGGCAAGGAATTTGACCTTATGGGAGACGAGGATGGAGAAACCCTTCAAGTTGGAAAGGTCAGAGTGACGGGTGTTATAGTTTATGATGATGCATTTAAATCTGGAATCAACCCAAGCACTGGAACCGTAAAGTACTACTGCAGCGATGCTCTTGCGAGAAAAGTAGTAATGAACACACTTAGTACAAAATCAAGTGCCGTAGTTGACTTCAGCGGTCAAAAGGTGAAAAAGGCCAATGCCAGGTCATTTATAGAATCGAATCCTAACGTACCAAAGGGTGAAGCATACATCTATGAAGATCAGACTAAGAACTACAAGGACGACAAATGGCAGAACAAACCGCTTAACATCTCAATCTCAAACATATATTATTCCGCCGATATTACACTCAAAACTACAAAGAGTGTGAGTAAGAGTAGCGCACAGAAATTGCTCGGAATTTCGAAGGATGATTATGAGACAAAAAATGCGAGAGTATATATAAATCCTGAAGATTATGACACCTTATACAATCGAGGGAACTATCAGATAAGCGTATTTGCAGATAATGACCTCAATGCGAATGCTCTGGCTTCATCAATCGACAAATTCGGCGTATACAAGACGTTCGCGATGAAGAAGATGATTACAAAGGATCCTTTACCACAGCTGTTCCTGGTAAAACTGGTTCAGGTTGTTTTCGCGGCTATAGGATTTGTGGTGCTGTTCTTTATCGCCTATACGATAATAAGACTGATCATGAGATCGAGAAATTCGTACTATGCGACACTAAGAATTCTCGGTGGTACGAGGAAGAATACGAGTGCGATTCTGCGCATCGAATTGTTGATGATGATGGCAATTGCACTTGCGGTAGATTTCGTGGGCATTTATCTTACCTCGAAGAGTCTGGTGAATGTAAAAGCGCTTAAAAATGCGCTATTATATCTAGAATTTAAGGATTACATCATTCTTACGGTAGCGCTTATGCTTATGTCGCTTCTCATCGCAAACAGATACTCGCGCAAAATTTTCAAGAAGTCAGCGATGAATATTTATAGAGAGGAGGACTAAAAATGATTAAGTTGCAACATGTAAATAAGTTTTTCAATAAGCGTAAAGCTAATGAAATACATGTGATTAACGACACCTCTCTGGAGTTACCGGAGACCGGCATTGTAGCGCTACTCGGACCATCTGGATGTGGCAAGACGACGCTTTTAAATGCTATCGGAGGACTTGATAAGGTTAATTCGGGCAAGATATTTATCGATGATGCGTGCATATCCAAGATGAGAGCATCGAAGGTAGATTCGATACGTAATGCTAAGATAGGGTACATTTTCCAAAACTTTAACCTGCTCGACAGGATGACGGTATTCGAAAATGTCGCAATTGCGCTTAGAATGATTGGGATCAAAGATAAGCATGTAATCAAAGAACGTGTTAATTACTGCCTAAAGTCAGTAGGAATCTATCAGTTTAGAAACAAGACGACTGATGCGCTCTCAGGAGGACAAAGACAGCGCGTCGCAATCGCGCGTGCCATTGTCAAGAATCCGCGCATCATCATAGCCGATGAGCCGACTGGAAACCTCGATAGTGCGAACACAATCGAGGTCATGAATATCATCAAGACTATTTCGAGGGACAGACTAGTTCTGCTCGTAACACACGAGAAGAAAATAGCGGAGTTCTATTCATCGAGAATCATAGACATGAAGGATGGAAAGGTTGTCGGCGATAGAGAAAACGACACTGATAACTACCTTGATTATCAACTAGAGAATAAGATATATCTCAAGGATATGCCTAAGCATGATGCATATGGCAACCAAGATATTCAGGTTGATGTTTATAGCGATGGGCTTTCTGAGGCTGGTATAAAGCTAGTCCTTAGAGCTGGTAATCTGTACGTAGATACAGGTGGTAAATATAACGTTGTGGACGAGAATTCCAATATCGAATTAATCGATGACCATTACTCGGCGATGGATTCCAGCATATACGAAAACAATCGCTTCGAGTACGATAAGTATCTGCCTGAAGGATATAAGGCTAGGTACACCTCGCTGTACTCGCCAATCAAGATGTTTACAAACGGGTTCAAGACAGTTGCGAAGTTCAACAGACTCAAGAAACTGTTGCTTATAGGATTCATGTTCGCTTCGATATTCACATTTGTAGCTGTAAGCAATGTGCTCGGAGCGCTGGATATCAAAGAAAAAGACTTTCTCACCACTAATGCGAACTATATAACTGTTAATAACACCAAGAAGGACCCAGCACTTGCCGAAACGCTTCGGAACACCAAGGGGGGTGAGAGCTGCGTTTACAGGCAACACGCAGGTGATGCTGAGGATGCCATTTACCGAATATCTGCAGAGTTCTAATTACGAGATGCAGTTTGGCGCATCGATAACACCGATGAGTGTGCTCAAGGAAGACGAGCTGTATAAGGGCAAGCTTCCGACTGACGATAGAGGCATTGTCATAGACAAGCTGCTTGTAGACAAGATGTTCAAGTCGAGAGTTGTTCAGGAAGTCGGTATAATCAAGACATCCGACCTAATTGGCCGAAAAATCAAAGTGAAAAACCTCGGAGAATTCACGATAACAGGGATTTCGAATTTAAATTCGCCATCTGTTTTCTTTGCGGACAGCTACTGCCAGGATGTGCTCATGTACAGCCAGTCAACCTCGACACTCGATGCACCTTCTAGCATGCCAATAGAAGATGCGAATGAAGGGTCTAATCAAAACAGCGATAATCCAATCGCAGATTATGCGTATGCACCTTCATCAATCAAGATCAAGAAGGGCAGGGCACCAGCGAACGATTACGAGGTCATAGTGCGAGATACTCATGAAGAGGATATGCCACTTAACAAAGAGATTTCCGCAAATATAAACAATCACAAGCTCAAGGTAGTCGGATACTACACGACAGATTCACAAGATGACGATGCGTACTACACGACTAATCACACAATCCTGCTAGGATATATATCAAAGCAGAGAGTTGTATCCGTGTACTCGGATGAACCAGGCGCGCTTGCTGACAAACTTACTGAGCAGGGGTATTCGGTGCAAATCAACTATGACCGAGATAAGGAGAAGTATGAACTTTCAGAAGCACAGAACATTAGAAGCACATTCACTGCAGCGGGGATTATCATCTTAGTTGCGCTAATAGAGCTCTTCTTGATGCTTAGGTCGTCATTCCTCTCTAGAATTAAGGAAGTTGGCACAATGAGAGCCATCGGGCTCAAGAAACGCGACATATACAAGATGTTCATAGGAGAGATTGCAGTAATTACGACAATCACAGCAATTCCTGGGATAGCGGCAACTTATTACGTGCTCAGTCACACAACCGCACTGCTAGGGTCGAAATTCTATATTGCTCCTTGGGTAGCCGTGCTGTCGTTCCTTGTTCTCATGCTGTTTAACTAATAGTTGGGTTGATGCCGGTCTTCCAGACGATGCGCAAGACGCCAGCAGCGATACTGGCAAGGGTGGATATCTAGACCACATAATCTACACAGTGTTTTTAAGGCTTATGGGTTGCTCCATCTTTTGAAAGCTGCATGATTATGATATAATTTTAATAAAATTAACGCATTCGCCAAGTTGTGGACGCATCGGGTAACCGAGTGAAGGTTAGCGTTCGTGACTTGGCGAACATGCACTAAACTAGGCCGAGGAGGGCAATGATGGCTACCGATAAAGAGCATTCACCAGAAACTACGATGAGAAGCAATTTCATTCACAACATGATAGATGAGGATTTAGCGGAGGGTAAGTACCAAGAAGTGTATACGAGGTTTCCACCGGAACCTAACGGATATCTGCATATTGGACACGCTAAGTCTATTTGCCTGAACTTCGGAACGGCTAAGAAATACGGCGGAAAATGCAACCTCAGATACGATGACACTAATCCTGTAAAGGAGGATATGGAATACGTAAATTCAATCGAGGAGGATGTGCGTTGGCTCGGCTTCGAGTGGGATGAGAAGAGATGGGCTTCTGACTACTTTGACACTATGTATGACGCTGCGGTTCAGCTAATCAAGAGGGGTAAGGCTTATGTCTGCGAACTTACAGCTGAGCAGATGAAGGAGTACAGAGGAACTCTCACTGAACCTGGCAAGGAGAGTCCGTATAGAAATCGAACAGCTCAGGAAACCTAACTCTATTTGAAGACATGAGAGCTGGGAAGTATGGTGACGGCGAGGCGGTGCTTCGTGCCAAGATTGATATGAGCTCACCTAACATCAATATGCGAGATCCTATTATTTATAGAGTTGCACATGCTACTCACCATAACACAGGTGATAAATGGTGCATATATCCGATGTACGATTTCGCACATCCGATTGAAGACGCGATTGAGGGAATCTCGCACTCCATCTGTACACTCGAGTTCGAGGACCACAGACCGCTGTACGATTGGGTGCTTAATGAAGTTGGTTTTTGGAATCCACAGCCAAGACAGATTGAGTTCGCAAGGCTCAACATCACCAACATGCTTATGAGCAAGAGATATCTTAAAAAGCTCGTTGATGAAGGAACTGTTTCAGGCTGGGATGACCCACGCATGCCTACAATTGCGGGCATTAGGAGACGCGGATACACACCAGAGGCAATCAGAAGCTTCTGCGACGATATCGGTGTAGCAAAGTCCAACTCGACAGTTGACTTTGCACAGCTCGAGACTAGCGTGCGTGATGATCTTCAGTTCAAGGTTGCGGCTCGTAATGTCGTAATGAATCCGATTAAGGTAGTGATTACAAACTATCCAGAAGGGCAGATTGAGACTTGCGAGGTTGAGAACAATAGAAATGCTCCTGAGCTTGGAGAGAGAGAGAAATTCCATTTGGCCGCGAACTGTGGATAGACGGAGATGATTTCATGGAAGTGCCTGTCAAGAAGTATTTCAGGCTATTCCCTGGCAACGAGGTTAGACTTAAGGGCGGTTATTTTATCACGTGCAACGAGGTTGTTAAGAACGAAGATGGCTCCATCAAGGAACTGCTCTGCACTTACGATCCAGAGACTAAGAGTGGAACCGAAGGCGGAAATCGCAAGGTAAAGGGCACTATTCACTTCGTAGAGGCTTCTACAGCAGTGAAGATTAAGATACGAGAGTATCAGACACTCATGATTGAAGATGAAGAAGGCAATCTAGAGCTAAATCCAGATTCGCTACATGAGACCTGGGGCTATGCTGAGCCATCAGTTTCTGATGTCAAAGCTGGCGAGAGATTTCAGTTCTTCCGCAAGGGGTATTATATTGCGGATAGCGAGCTAACGACTGATGACGAGAAGGTGTTTAACAGCATCGTGAGTCTCAAGAGCTCCTGGAAGAAATAGAGATTACTGTAAATGGGGTGGTGACCATAGATAGTTTATTTACATCCGTACTCACTTTTGTCGAGAATAATCCTATTTTCGCAAAATACATAACGACAGCATCGAGATGGATTTTCGTAATTTTGGCAGTCTACATTCTTATGAAGTCCATCATGTCGCTACTCTCAACAAGGGTGACTCCAGAGGTCTGGGGCTACCTATCTGTTGAGGATGGTGTTACACTTCCAATCACGCATTGGGAGAACATTATCGGCAGATCGTCATCTGTTGACCTACGTATTGAGCTTGATACGATTTCCAATACGCAGGCGCTTTGATTCGCCGTAAAGACGGAAAATGGATGTTCAAGGATTTGAATTCCAAGAATGGAACTATTATCAATGGGATTCAGCTCATTCCGCGTAAGAAATACATAATAAATCCTGGCGACGAAATCATAATGGGCGGCGCAAAGTGTACGCTCGCTGCGATAAGCGTCGAAGAGGAGAAAAATAATGATGCTATGCGCTCGATGGACAAGAAACCTGTCTCACCATGGCCACTTATGGTTGCTATCACTGCATTTCAATTTCTGACGATGATACAGCTGATAATTGGCATGGGGACGAATCTCACTCCCGGGGCGCTTCTTTCAATTCCGCTGCTTTCCGCTACTATGTGGGTTTATGTGATTCTCTTTAGGGCAATGGGCAGCAAGGGGTTCGAGATGGAGATGATAGCCTTCTTCATGTCAACTATTGGGCTGGCGGTCACGACCTCCGCAAATCCTTCACTCACCATGAAACAGTATATCGCGACTCTTGTTGGTATATTTATATTTATATTCATGTGCATTTATATGCGTGACCTCAAGAGGACGGAGAAGATTAAGCCGGTGCTCGCTGTTCTTGCTATAGGACTTTTGCTTTTCAATGTGATATTTGGAACGACTAAATTCGGAGCTGCTAACTGGGTTACTGTCGCTGGCATCTCAATTCAGCCTTCTGAAATCGTAAAGCTCGCATTCATATGCATCGGTGCAGCAACCATGGAGAATCTCTTCAACAAGAAAAATCTCTATGGTTTCATGCTGTTCTCCTTATTCTGCCTGGCTTGCCTTGCTAAGATGGGAGACTTCGGAGGTGCGCTTATCTTCTTCGTAACATATCTGGTAATTTCGTTCCTACGAAGTGGTGATTTTTCGAGGCTTATACTCACGATAGGGGCTGCCGGAATTATGGGCATACTTGTGCTCAGGTTTAAACCGTATATACTGAGCAGATTCAATGCCTGGGGACACGTGTGGGAGCCAGATTTTATCAATGGCATGGGATACCAGCAGACTAGAACCATGTCTTATGCATCTGGTGGAGGTCTTCTAGGTCTTGGCGCTGGAAATGGGTCTCTAAAGACTGTCGCAGCCTCTAACACAGACCTCGTATTCGGGTTTGTAACTGAAGAATGGGGGCTCATAATATCAATTCTGCTTGTCCTATGTATCATTACCCTCTCGCTGTTTGCGGTAAATTCAATTGTAGCAGGAAGATCAGCGTTTACACGATAGCAGCATGCGGTGCTGCGACGATGATGATCTTTCAGACCATGCTAAATATATTTGGAGCGGTAGACCTGTTTCCGCTAACTGGAGTTACCTTCCCGTTCGTCTCTACGGGCGGTACTAGTGCGATGTGTTCATGGGCAATGCTAGCCTACTTTAAGGCTGCGGATATGCGTAAGGATGCAAGCCTTGCGATTAAGAGGAGACCGTGATGGGTGCGAAGACAAAAGGAGGTAGCATATGCGGAAACTAGAGCGTAGAGCGAACATCTGTCTGCTACTCGCCGCGTCGCTATTCATAGGGATATTGATTTTTACATGGAGATTTGTTACCAAAGGGCAAGACTGGGCGAGCTTCTATGGAAATAGGCAGATATATACTAATGGTGAAGTCAACCGCGGCACTATCTATGACAGAAATGGAGTGATGCTGCTTAACTGCACAAAGGATGGACTCGTGTATCCTTCTGATGCTTCACTTAGAAAGGCAACTGTACATGCGGTTGGAGATCCAAAGGGCAATATTGCGACAGGTGCAATCAACGTATTTAGACCGCAGCTTATAGGGTATGACCTGCTAAACGGGACCTATGATACCACTAAGGACGGAAGCAAAATCAATTTAACCATAGATTCAAAGGCTAATTTAGCTGCGTACAAGGCGCTCGGTAACCGCCAGGGAATGGTCGGAGTATACAACTATAAAACCGGAGAGATAATGGCCATGGTATGCACGCCATCTGTTGATCCTAAAGGGTCACTTCCGACGAATTCCAGTTCATCTGAATATTTCAATACATTCCTATCGGGAAGGCTCACGCCGGGTTCGACATTTAAGACAGTAACCGCTGCGGCGGCAATTGATAATGTCGATGATATAGATGATTTCAGCTTTAACTGTACTGGTGTTACGTATGTAAATGGGTCACCGATAAAGTGCACAGAGCGACATGGGCATGTTGACTTCGAGATGGCACTCGCAAAGTCTTGTAATGGCGCATTTGGAGAAATCACTCGTAAGGTTGGTGCAAGTGCCATGAGGGATTACGTCAAGAAGATTGGGCTGACCAACTCACTCGATATAAACGGAATTAAGACAGCAAAGGGGACATTCGTTTTTCCAAAGGATGACCCAGTTAAACTTAGTTGGGCGGGAATCGGGCAGGCAGATGATCTCGTAAATCCTGCCTCGATGATGGTCTACATGGGAGCAATTGCCAATGGCGGCAAAGCTATAAATCCTTATATAATAGGCTCATCTAATTTCCTTAAAAAGGTTACTGGCGGTGATTCATTAGGTAATTACCTGAGCAGTGGCACCGCAGGTAAGATGAAGAGCATGATGAAAAATGACGTTAAGGTTACATATGGAGAGAGTAATTTCCGAGGGCTCGACATCTATGCAAAGTCTGGAACAGCAGAGACTGGGAGTGGAACCCCTGATGCGTGGTTTGTTGGATTTATAGATGATGCAGATCATCCATATGCTTTCGTAGTATGGGTGAAAAACGGTGGCACTGGCTATAAGGTTGCTGGACCTGTGGCTTATAAAACATTGCTTGCGCTAGTGCAGAACAACTAGGATTACTAATGGTAGCAGATTAGATGATGTATTTTATAGCTCTTATAATGATATTAATAGGCTGTATGTTTATATATACAGGGCAACTTTGTTCAGGCAAGGAAAAGGACATTAATAGTCTAGTGGTAGATGGCACAAATGCAATTGAAACTGAAGGCTTCCTAAAGGTGCTCGAGATCAGAAGCACTAGATATAGCTTCGAGTGTGACTGTGAGATTTCATTCAAAAGTGAAAGCGGTAGAAATCTCAGATACAACAAACGTTCTTCGGTTTAGATAGCAAGGCTTCATTTTTAAAAAAGTGTGAGCGGAAAGGTGAGGTTCCCATCACTATAATTTACGATAAAAGTTCATCTGCTAGATTTTATATAGAGGAGTTAAACCCGCAAGGTATAAATAGTAATGGAAAGAAGGGCTTCTGCCTTCTCGGGATCATGTTCATCTTACTAGGTCTGTTTATCATAGCGGCTACAATGCATATACTTCCATTTATGTATCTCTGATTGATAAATGAAGAAAGGGAGCTATCACACAGCAGTGATAGCTCCCTCTTTCAGTCTTTTTCAGCAAAGTTAAACATAATATTTTTCAAAGATCCATCGATATTATACTTCTTAACCATGGACAGTTGCAGTCTCAATAGCCTGAGCTTCGTCAACTACATATGAACCTTCTCTTCTCTTGAAGAAGCGCAGAACTACATATAGGAGTACGAGCCCTACTGCAAGTGCAACCCAAGGAGATTCCATGATGCCAGCGATTACATAGCATACGGCTGATACAGATAGAACGGTCATAGCATAAGGTAGCTGAGTCTCGACGTGGCTAAGGTGCCTAACAGCTGCGCCAGCAGATGACATGATAGTCGTATCGGAGATCGGCGAGCAGTGGTCACCACAAACTCCACCAGCCATGCAGGAAGATATGAGTACAATCATCATATCAGGTCTATTCGCAGTTACTGCAAGTGCTATAGGGATGAGTATTCCGAATGTTCCCCACGACGTGCCAGACGCAAAACCTAGAGCACAAGATACGAGGAAGAACATCGCAGGTATTATCATGATTAATCCACCAGGAATCTTATCCATCATATTGGCAACGAATTGCGCTAGACCTAGAGAATCGGTCATAGTTTTTAGAGTCCATGCCATTGTCAGAACGAGGATTGGTGAAACCATTGATTTGAATCCTTCTGGGACACATTCCATAAGCTCCGAGAAAGGAACGACTCTTCTAATCATGTAGTAAATAACCGTAATACCCAGTGAAACAACACTTCCGAGTACTAGAGAAGTGGATGCATCGCAGCCTGCGAATGCAGTTACAAATGATTTGCCACTCCAGAATCCTCCAGTATATAGCATGCCAGTGATGCAAGAGATGATGAGCACTATTACTGGGAACATCAAATCCATCACTATTCCTTGATGTACTGTCTCGGCAGCACTGTCGTTCTTCAATGCTGCAGTATCTTGTACTGTAAATAGGTCGCCGTTTTCTACGGCATTTTTCTCATAAGCTGCCATTTTTCCATAGTCGAAGTTCATAGTTATAATCATGAACATCATGGCGATGGTGAGAAGTGCGTAGAAGTTGTAAGGGATAGCCTGAATAAATATGCTTAGACCATTTTTTCCCTCTACAAAACCGCTTACAGCTGCAGCCCAAGATGAAATAGGAGCTAAAATGCAGACTGGCGCTGCAGTTGCATCTATTAAATATGCGAGCTTAGCTCTCGATATGTTGTATTTGTCAGTAAGTGGCTTCATAACACTACCAACAGTTAGACAGTTGAAGTAGTCGTCTACGAAAATGAGAATTCCTAGAGTAACGGTCGAGTACTGTGCGCCACGGCGAGTTTATCCTCTGAGCTGCCCAATTTCCGAAAGCAGCGGAACCGCCTGATAGATTCATCATAGCTACGAGCATACCGAGTATAACTAGGAATACTAGAATCCCTACATTTCCCGCTGAAGACAGTGATGAAACGAATCCATCTATCATCACATGATTCATGAATTTAGGGAAATTCATTCCAGAATATATAAGTCCACCTGCAAGAATTCCGATGAACAGCGAGCTGTATACTTCTTTTGTTATGAGTGCTAGTCCGATAGCGACGATAGGCGGTAGAACAGCCCATATCGTTGCATACATTGCTGGCTTACTGTCAGCAGCCATTGCTACAATCGGCACAGCCGCTATGAAGAGTGTGGTAAGCCCGAACACGTACATAATTCTGCTTTTGTTAATGCGTATCATTTTAAAACCTCCGTATAAATAAAATAGCCATGAATAACGTCTGAAACGTATCCATGGTTCGTACGTAAGCAATGCAAAATACACATTAGCTATATACCATTGATAGCGCTCCACATTTTACGATGTGACAGTTCGGTGCATATTCTGCACCGGCCCAGAAAATATCATTGGGGTGATATTCCCCTTCGGCGGATTTCCCTTTCCCTAGCAGCAGCTTCCCACGCTGTAGCTACCAGGTACTCTTGAGCTCCGCGACCTCTATCGAGTCAGTCTTATTCAAAAGCTACTTTTATACTAATACCAACTTTGGATTAAAGTCAAGAAAAAATCCAAAATTATTAAAATTCTTTGTGAAAATACACAATGATAGCGAGGAAAATAAATGTATAAGTTTTTTGACTTCGTATTTCGTATTATTGTGCACATTTCTATAGTAGAACCCCTTCGCCAGTTTAAAACACAGCGGTAAGTGATATAATTCAGTTAGAGGACAGCTTCGTGATTTCAGCAATATCAATGCTCTCCTATATTTTTAAATGTTTTAATGTATGTGTGATACATAAGGGGGCAATTGGCATGATACATGTGTAGAGGAGTGTTAATCTGCCAACTTTAAATGACAAAGGTATAGAAATGCATGGGAAGAACTAGAAATATAACAAGAAACTGAGGAGGTGAAGGTTAATGAATAAAGCATTCACAGCAGATGGATTTATAAGTTTAATAACAGGTAGAGATAAATCTGAGAGGCTCCTAGTAGAAGAGAGCATCATCAAGGATACATATCTCGAAGGCTTTGATTTGACAAATATTACATTTAAACTCTGCAGCTTTGAGAACTGCAACCTCAGAGGTGCAGACTTCAGTGGGTCCAGCGTATCGGGCACACTCTTTCGAGAGTGCCCGATGCAAGGATGCAGGTTCGTAAGGTCCGATATGACCGAAGCCATCTTCCGCGATATCGACCTCTCGGACAGCGACCTAAGCGGAGCGAATCTATATGCCGCAGTCCTCGAGGACGCCAATCTTGATGGCATAATCGTAGACGAAAATACCAAATGGTACAGGATGGTGCCTCCGGAAGAAGGTGCATTTATAGCGTGGAAATGCTGCTCCGAGCTCAGAGTAGTTCAGCTCCTAGTTCCAAGAGAGGCACGGCGGGTCTCGGCTACGAGGGAAACCTGCAGATGCGACAAGGCCAAGGTGCTATCGATTAAGAGCATAGATGAGACTATTAGCTACGACTGGGCTCAGTCTACGGTAGATCCAGATTTCTATTATGAACGAGGGAAATGGGTAGAGCCGGCTAACGGATTCGAGCCAGATCGGTGGAAGGATTCATCACGAGGCATACACTTTTTTATGGAAAGAGAACAGTGCATCGCATATCAAACTGTTTAATTTGTAAACGGATATTATTCGCTAAATTATTTTCAGCTAAAATGTAATATTCTTACAAAAAAATATAATCATAGTCGCATAAATAAAGGCTAAACATACAAAAAAATTGTAATATGAACACATATAATTTTTGTCAAAAAAAGCTACAAAATAGCAAAAAAATAGCAAAAAAAGACATTGTTTGACGAGCAATATATTCATTTGTATAATTCAATTATATTTATGACAAGTTTAATGCGGTTAAACTTAAGGAGGTAAGTAGATGAAAAGTAATTATGTCGGGCAACGAAGCTATTGCTCGCGGCGCATATGAAGGCGGCTGCCAGTTTGCTTCAGCTTATCCCGGTACTCCAAGCACCGAGATCCTCGAGAACATGCCTCAGTACAAGGATGATGTGTACTCAGAGTGGGCTCCTAACGAGAAGGTAGCTGCAGAAGCTGCTATCGGTGCATCAATTGCAGGTGTTGAGATCGTTCTGCGCTATGAAGCACGTAGGTGTTAACGTTGCAGCAGACCCTATCTTCACAATCGCATATACTGGAGTTACAGGTGGATTTGTTATCGTATCCGCTGACGACCCAGGTCAGCACAGCTCACAGAATGAGCAGGACAACAGAAACTACGCAAAGGCAGCAAGACTGCTCATGCTAGAACCTTCCAACTCTCAGGAGTGTAAGGATTACATGAAGATGGCATTTGGTCTTTCCGAGAGATTCGATGCTCCAGTTCTTTTCCATGTAACAACTAGAGTCTGTCACTCAAAGGGAATCGTAGAACTCGGCGATAGAGAAGAGCACGAGTACGTTCCTTACAAGAAGCAGATTGAAAAGTACGTTTCCGCACCAGCTAATGCTAAGAAGATGAGAGTTAATCTCGAGACTAAGCTAGCTAACATGGAAGCTTATGCAAATGAAATAGAGATCAACCAGCCTGAGTGGCACTCGACTAAGATCGGTGTTGTTACATCTGGTATTTCTTATCAGTATGCTAAGGAAACATTTGGCGAGGATGCTTCATACCTCAAGCTAGGAATGACATTCCCTCTACCTACAGACCTAATCAAGGATTTCTGCAGCAAGGTAGATAAGGTATATGTAATCGAAGAGATGGACCCATATCTACAGGAGTTCCTCGAGATTCATGGAATTGAGTGCATCGGGAAATCAGCAGATTCCAAAGTTCGATGAGCTCAACACAGATATCGTTAGAGAGGCGCTCACAGGAGTTAAGCCAGAGTCTTATGAGTCAGACCTACAGTCTGTTGTACGTCCTCCAACGCTATGTGCAGGATGTCCTCACAGAGGATTCTTCCAGGCAATCAAGAAGAAGAAGGGTCTCATGATCAACGGAGACATCGGTTGTTATACACTCGGAGCAAACGCTCCTCTTAGCGCACTTGATACAGCTATTTGTATGGGAGCTTCCCTATCTATGGCTCACGGTGCTGCACAGGCTTACAAGGTTGCAGGTGCAAAGACTAAGGCAGTAGGTGTACTTGGAGACTCCACATTCTTCCACAGCGGTATCACAAGTTTGATGGATGCTGTATACAACCAGAGCGATAGCATCAGCGTTATACTCGACAACAGAATCACTGGTATGACTGGTCACCAGGAGAACCCTGGAACAGGATTTACACTCATGGGTAAGCCAGCACCAGAGGTTGATATTCCAGCTCTAGTTAAGGCAGTAGGAATCAAGGAAGAGAACATTTACACAGTAAATCCTCTACACCTTGACGAAGTTGATAAGGTCCTCGACGCTTGCATCGCTAGCGAAGAGCCAACAGTTATCATTACAAGATGGCCATGCGTACTCAAGAAGTTCAGCCAGCAGGATCTTGACGAGTTCAAGGGACTACACCAGACTCAGTGCCACATCATTCAGGATAAGTGCAGAAACTGTAAGGCTTGCGTAAGAACAGGTTGCCCAGCTCTCATGTCTTCAAAGGATGATGTTGTTATCGATGTTAATAGCTGCGTAGGCTGTACAGTCTGCAAGCAGGTATGCCCATTTGATGCTATTGAGGAGGTGCAGAGATAATGAGTGATGTTAAGAATATTCTCCTCGTAGGAGTAGGTGGACAGGGAACAATCCTTGCAAGTAAGATTCTTACGAGCGGCCTAATGGAAGCTGGTTACGATGTTAAGATGAGTGAGATTCACGGTATGTCACAGCGTGGCGGAAGTGTAAGCACTCAGGTAAGATACGGTAAAGAAGTTCTTTCCCCAATCGTAGGAAAGGGTTCTGCAGACGTAATCGTAGCATTTGAGAGAATGGAAGCCCTAAGATGGCTCGAGTACCTCAAGGTAGGCGGCAAGATGGTAGTTAACGACTTCAAAATCAACCCTGCTCCAGTAAACCTAGGTAAGGCAGAGTATCCAGATGATATCATCGAGGATCTAAAGTCAAAGTGCCAGGTAACTGCTGTTAAGGCTGGAGAAATCGCTACAGACCTTGGAAATGCTAAGGCTATGAACGTAGTACTCCTCGGAGCGCTCGTTAAGGCTATAGGCTCTCTAGACGATGTAGATTGGGATGTTCAGATTGAGAAGAACGTAAAGCCTAAGTTCGTTGAGCTCAACAAGAAGGCATTCAAGGCAGGATACGATCTATAATGTATCCACCGCTAATCGTGTTACATATTGATTAGCTGCTTTGATGAATGTTTAATAAGATGATTAAGGAGAGGGGAGACCTTCTCCTTTTTTACTAAATCTGTCAAAAAGCTCATGAATTATGGCGTTAATGGCATATATAACTAATGTAATAAGCTGCCTTTATGCTATAATATAGGAGCTTAAGGAAATAACTAGTCCACAGCAGACATACAAAGTAATTGTTATGTTATTTAAGGAGGTAATGTATGTTAAAGAATTTTGCAGAAATGGCAGAGATGGTTAGAAGTAATCCTGTCAAGAAGAGAATTGTCCTAGCTTGCGCTCACGACGAGCACTCTCTTGAGGCTGTAAATGAGGCAGTTAAGGAAGGCATCGTTGAGGCAGTTCTCGTTGGTAAAGAGGATATGATTAGAGAGATTATTAAAGAACATGGTCTAGCTCTAGAAGATGCAACAATCTACAATGCGGATGATGACGTTGAAATCGCCAAGATTGCTGTAAGGCTTATCAACGAAGGCAAGGGCGACTTCCTTATGAAGGGTAAGATGCAGACATCTGATCTTCTCAAGCAGGTTGTAAATAAAGAAACTGGTCTCAACATGGGCAAGGTAATGTCTCACGTAGGACTGTTCGAAGTTCCAAACTACCACAAGCTAGTAGTTCTGACAGACGGAGGAATGCTCCTTCACCCAACACTAGAGCAGAAAGCTCAGATTGTTGAGAATGCAGTTGGAGCTCTTAACAACATGGGATATGAGAACCCTAAGGTTGCAGCACTTTGTGCAGCTGAAAAGCTTAACGAGAAAGCGCCTGAGTCAGTAGACGCAGCAGCTCTTAAGGAAATGAATGAGAAGGGTGAAATCAAGGACTGCGTAATAGAGGGACCAATCTCTTACGATATCGCACTAAGCAAGGAAATTGCTGACTTCAAGGGATTCGAGAGCCCAGTAGCTGGTGACGCGGACGTTCTACTCGTTCCAGATATGGCTGCAGGAAACTTCATCGGAAAGTCTTGGGTAATCCAGGGTGGCGGTAGAATGACAGGTCTTGTCGTTGGTGCAAAGGCTCCAATCGTACTCACTTCACGTGGTTCCGGTGCTGACGAGAAGTTCTATTCAATCGTATTCGCAGCTGCAGCATCAAAGTAAGGTTTCTATTAGATGTTCGAACAATTTAAGGACAAGTTAGTATGTGACTATAGCACTCGAAATGGCGGGGTGAGCACGGGGTGTTACGACTCGATGAATCTGAGTCTGACGACAGATGATGCCCTTGCAAATATCCTCGAAAATTACAAGATATGGTGCGATTCGCTCGGAATTGACACGCGGCAGCTCGTCATGCTTCACCAGACGCATAGTAGCGAGGTAATCCGCGTAGATGAAGAGAACTGCGGTGAAGGACTGTATAAACCAAGGCGGCTAGGTGTAGATGGGATGGTGACAAACGCTAAGGGTGTTGCGCTAATTACGTCGCATGCAGATTGTGCGCCAATCTATATCTATGATCCTGTTAACGAGGCTATAGGACTTAGTCATGCGGGATGGAGAGGAACAACTCTCGAAATTGCAAGGCGTACAGTGGAAAAGATGAAGGAAGAGTTCGATTCAAATCCTGCTGATTTATACGCTGCAATTGGTCCGTGCATTTCAATGAAAAACTTCGAGTGCGGTGAAGATGTAATATCGGCGATTTCGAATATGAGCGTAAAGGATATTCCTGGAGCATATACATACAATCCAGAACGAGACAAGTTCTATGTCTCACTACCGATAGTCAATAAGGCTGTTCTTATGAGTGCTGGCATCCCTGAATCACAGATAGAGATTGACGGTAGATGCACGTTTGCCGAGAGAAAAAAGTACTTCTCTCACAGAAGAGATGGACTCAAGCGAGGCGGACAGATGGCGGTGCTGATGCTTAAGTAGAATATCTGATGTATAGACAATATAGCAAAACCGATTAAGGAAAAAAACAAATAGAACAGAAGTGCCTTGTGGCACAGAAATCAAAAAGCTTGGGGCATCACCCCAAGCTTTTTGATTCTGGTTGTAGCTACCTCAAGCTTTTCGTCTATATATCAATATATAGATATAATCCATCGAGCATATCGAAATGAATGTCATACTGAATACTGAAAGAGCCATGTAAGATGCTCAATAAGTAAGTGAAGATAATCATTCATAATTCGTGGCTCTATTAGATATAGGCTTGAATCAATCAAAATTACTTAATGTTTAGAACCTTCTTTTCGCCTCTTTTTCTGTACTCATGAAGCTCAGCTGTTGCCGTCAGCAGAACATCTGTAGATGAGTTCAGTGCAGTCTCGCAAGAGTCCTGAATTACCCCGCAGATAAATCCAACACCAACAACCTGCATTGAAATGTCCGCAGGTAGCCCGAACAGTGAGCATGCCAGTGGAATCAGCAGCAGTGAGCCTCCTGCAACTCCGGAAGCGCCAGCTGCACTAATTGCAGTCAAGAATATCAGCAAGATTGCAGAAGGGATATCAACCTTTACACCCATAGTATTACAAGCGGCTAATGACATGACTGCGATGGTAACAGCTGCGCCAGCCATATTTATGGTTGCTCCTAGTGGAATTGAAATCGGATATGTGTTCACATCTAGACCGAGGTCTTCGCAGAGCTCTAAATTAACTGGAATGTTAGCCGCAGAGCTTCGCGTAAAGAATGCCGTTATACCACTATTGCTTAAGCACTTGAATACAAGTGGATAAGGGTTCTGGTGCGATGCTAAAAATACGATAAGCGGATTAACAACAAGAGCTATAAACACCATAGTTCCAACGAGGAGTAGAATAAGTGATGCGTATTTTGCAAGTGCCCCTATTCCGCTAGTAGAAATGGAGTTAAATACTAGCCCCATTACACCGATAGGCGCAAACTGGATGATCCAACGAACACACTTAGTGATCGCATCAGATAAATCTGATAAAAGATCCTTAGTGGAGTCAGATGCCGACCTTAGAGCGACACCGATTATGATCGCCCATGCGAGAACGCCGAGGAAGTTTGTATTAACAATTGCGTTGATCGGGTTGTCGATGGCATTTAGAAGGACCGTCTTAAGACTGATATGATATTGTCAGGTGCAGCAACCTTTTCAGCAGACTTCGCAAGAATAAGAGTCTGTGGGAATAAGAAGCTGGCAACGACAGCACAGAGTCCTGCGGAAAGTGTACCAATAATATATAGGACAATAACTGTAGACATATTAGTTTTCGTTCCGGATTTATGCTGGGCGATAGCAGCCATTACAAGGATAAATACCATCAGAGGAGCGATTGCTTTGAGTGCCCCAACGAATAGGTCGCCAAATAATGTTAAAAATGCGAGTTGCTTTGGTGCGATAACGGCAAGCGAAATGCCGATAACAAGACCGATGATGATTTGTACAATCAAGCTTAGTTTGTTCCAAGCTCTAAAAATGGATTTCATATAGAACCCCCTCAATTAAATAAAATATTTCGTAACGATATTTATACTATAAATAGCTACGTGGTGCAATTAAAACAATTTTATGACAAATATTTTGTGATAAAAAACAGCCTTAAAAAGAGCTGGCTCGAAACCAAGTTATGTATGAATGCAAAGGTTCATTGCGGCAAAATACCGAGTGTGATAAACTTAAAAAGTTAAGAAACGATTAGGAGGTGCTAGATGAGATTATTAGCTATGATTTCTAGTGCAATAATGGTAATAGTAGGTACGTTCTGCGTTGCCAATTCAACGGCTGCCTTTACTTCGGTTGCATTTGTTGTAGGTATCGCGCTGCTTATCATGGGGATATTAGAACTCGTCGTGTTCAGAAATGTTGGATATGAAGAGAACATGATAACTAAGACGTACGTTGTTCAGGCAGTAATCTCTGCATTTTTAGGGGTAATGTTCTTGTCTGGGCAGGTGAGTGAGGACGTAGCTGTAACAGCAATCTTTGCTATGATGCTCATGACCAGCGGACTAGCAGCTGACTTTAGTATAAATATCGATATTAAGACAAACTCTTTAAGTGAGAAAAGGACTTTTATCCTCGGTACAGCCATGACATTGCTCGGCGCCTACATGTTCTTCAACAAGAGTGTGCTAAATTTGCACGTGATGCTGCTTATTGGGATTGCGGCCATTCTTATTGGAATAGACAGATTTAGAATCGGTATGAGCTTAGACTATAACAAGCCAGAGTTTTTAAGTAAAAATGAAGAGAAGTTAGAAAGAGCAAAGAGAGAAGAAAAGAGGAATACAAGGATAGCTATTGAGGCTACACGTAGATCTAGAGAGCAGCGCAACAAAATTAAGCAGCTTGAAGAGGAAATCTCAAAAGAAAGGTCAAGACGCGAGAGCATAGCTGGAGCAAGAAGAAATAAGAAATAAGAAACAAGAAATAGGAAGTAAAATTTATTGTGCCAAGTGCCAAGTGCCAAGTGCCAAGTGCCAAGTGCCAAGTGCCAAGTGCCAAGTGCCAAGTGCCAAGTGCCAAGTGCCAAGTGCTAAGTGCCAAGTGCCAAGTGCTAAGTGCCAAGTGCTAAGTGCCAAGTACCGAGTACCAAGGAACACTAACGCAACTGACGGGAATTGGCAGTCAAAGATTGATAAAACTATAAAGTCTACGGAAAGAAAAAGTGTAGAACCGTGCATACTGGGAATAATAGAAAAAACAAAGGTGTGGAGAGATTCCGCGCCTTTTTACTTTTTTAACCGAAAAACCAACGAAGAAAAGACAAAAATACATACATATAGGTAAATGCGTAAATGAGGGCAGTATATATAGAATAAAATGTGCAGCACAGATGAAAGCTATAAAAATCAACAGTGCATATATAGGTGAAATGTAGATAAGTTATACATATATATAGATATGAAAATATGAAATAGATAATAATAAAATATGTAGTAATTTAAAAGTGCAAAAATCTATTGACCAATAGTGTTATATTTCCTATAATAACAACACTCGTTGCTTTAATTATGTGACGAGTGAGCGAGCCGGGGCGTGGCAAGCAATAA
>BNJU01003282.1_pt1 | contig 66852 bp, 108 predicted proteins | sample 8539281 | NCBI WGS metagenome assembly BNJU01 (sample SAMD00202456, study PRJDB9452) | human saliva metagenome | isolation source: human saliva | place: Japan
ATAGTTACGTATTGCTAAATCCCCTGTTTGTAGATTATTAGACGATATTTGACTATTAGATTTACCCTAAAGTGTACCTTGTGTTTTGCTGTTTCTTTTACATCTAATCCTGATGTAGGTAATTCACCTGAATCATAAGTCCATTCATCTGTAAAACTAAAATCATTAAATGGTTTATTAGTAGGTAACCAATGTCACTGTTGGTGGTGTTACCGTTGGTGGTACCACTGTTACAGGTGTATTTGCACTACATTAACAATTGCGCAGTGATGGTGCACTCCTATATTCCTAAATCTATATTTAAAGGTTGTTTTATCTACTTTCTTTGGTCTCTATACCCGCATTTTAATCTCTAAAGTTGCTATAGTCCATAAGCAGGAGTTGTACTTGCTATACTGACATGAAGCCATCCTAACTTTTCTTGAACTAGTTGTCGCTGAACAAGGATTAGTTGTTTAAGATATGTCTCATTAGTTTGACCTTATAGGTGAAATATATCTCTTCAAAGGATCATCACTTTGTAAACACCCTTCAAAAGGATACTTTTTGACTTTATCTCCTTCCTTTATATGTACTACATCCAACCATCATATTATTATTAAGGTTAGCCCTAAATCACATGAAGCCCAAGGTGATTTCACAACTGATTTCTTGTTCCATCAATTGGATTAATTCTAATCTTAATCCATTGATTTCTTTTTGATTTTCCTTCTTGCTGTATTTTTTCGAATTGCCTTGTAAATTTCTACTGAATTTTAGAGTTTCTCTAGATGCTGCTATTTCTTCTGTAGATATAACATCTTTGCAAGAATGCCCTAATCCCATCATTAGAAAAAGTATTTTGCAAGACCAAGGAATATTTTACACCTTGTATCTCTTTGCAATTGAACGTAAATTTTTCTACCATGTATAGATTATTTTTACCATCATTTTTTCTCCTGTAAATTCTCTTATTCGAAACTAATCTAAACTCAACTCTCCTATTTTGTAATCTTCCTTCTGGTGTTTCATTATTACTGGCATTCTTCTCCTCACTCATTCCAACTATTCTACCTGCTTCAGGCAATCCAGTAAATTCTATTAACTTAGCTTTTACAGCTTCTGCTCTTCTTCTTGAGTCCTATGTTATATTGGCTAAGCTTCCTACAGAATTTCGCATGTCCTTCTGTTGTTAATTCATAGTTGTTTTGTATTCACCTGAAATCTTTTAAGCTGTTTAACATTTCAAAGTATTGAGGTTTTACTACCGATTTGTCAAACCAAAGTTTGGTGTCTTTCATCCAATACTATTGTCATTTCTGGTGCTTCTACATTAGTTATATCCATATTCTTTATTTCTAATGCATTTATTCTTAGTGTATCACGATTTGTGTTGTTATGCTGGACTGCCAATGCTGGTAGAGAAAATACTATGTGACAGGTAATGTTATTATTGTTGTTGCTGCTCTTCTCTTTGCATGTTTGTCAGCCTCCTTTTCCAATGATAAGTATTCTTCTGTCATACTCCAACTTTTCCTTGCTTCTACTAATTTGTCTAGCAGTTTTCTGAAGAGGTTTTACTGCTTTGTTATTGTTGCCAATAAGCTTCTCTATTATCTAATCTTGCTGTATTGTAGTTTACTACCTTTCTGATCTGTACATGCTACTAACGATCAAAACTCCTAATATCAATGCTAATTTTTCATATGTCCCCATTTCTCCTCCTATTAATTACTGTCTCACTCTCTCTAGCTCTCCAACATTCTTTCTAGAGACTCTCAAGCATTTCATTTTGTCTGTTATAGTTCTCTCTTATCTTATTTATTTCTAACATTCTTTTCTTTAATTCTTTTGTACTTCTAAATCCATTTTTCTGATCCAGTCCATGTCTTTTCTTGCTTTCTTTGTGTTACCTCTTGAGCTACATGCTCCACCTTCCCTATTACTGCCTTCTGTTACTCCTTCATTTTCTGGAGCTTGATTAGCTATATCTTGACTGATTGAGTTCCTTCTTCAGCTTGTCTTTGCTACTTTCTTCTAGCAGTTTTCTTTAGCAGCTCTTTCAGCTCTTTTTCTCTTTCTTTTGAACTTTTCATATTCTTTTAGTAATCTTTTCTTTTGCTTCATCGTCACTTTCTTCTGCATAAACAAATGAACCTACTAAAAGTAGTCCCAATAATGCTATTAACATCAACTTATTTTTCATCTATATTCCCCTATTATTGTTGTACAGGTTCCACTACTGGAGTAGCTTCTTCTATAGGTGCTTCAGTTGTTTTTATATATCGTTCAATTCCATTATTTGATAATATCCTGCTACTGCTTCTACTCTTGCAACCTTCTTACTACTCTTTCATAGAAATCTAATTTTTTCTAGGTTTTTTCTTGTTGCTTCTAATTTTTCTGCTTCTGTTTTTGGCTTTCAGCTTTTTCTGCTTTCTTTTGCTTTTACCATTGCTTCTATTTCTGCTACATGAAGATGCTTCAGATGTGAGATATTCCCAATTCTTTTGCTTCTTGTTGAACTTTAAGATTTCTGCATCTTCTTTTCTTATTTTTCTCCATTCCATCTAAGATTTCCATTGCTTCTTTTTCATCTTGAGGATTTAGACCTTTCTGTTGCTACTGCAACGTTTCTGCTGAAACTTCTACATTTTCTACACTTGATTGTTAGCTTGTTCTTCTTCTTCTTTTCTGCTAGTTTTGCTTGTTCTTCAGCCTCTTTTGGCTTTTTCTTCTGCTTCTTTTTGCTAGTTTTTGCCTTTGCTTTTTCTGCTTTTTCAATTTCTGCTCTCTTTTTATGTTAATATTGCCATTGCATCATCTTCTGCATAAGCTATTGATGATAATGCGCATAAAAAACTAGAATAGTTTTAAGACTTTCTCATTATTTCCCCCTCTATTTAATTTAGAAAACTTCTAATAATTTTGATTAATTCTACGATTTGTTGTTCTTTGTCTGCGATTTTTGTTCCAGCTTGTTGTAATATTCATCAAATCTTTTTAATAGTTTTTGTATTCGTCTCTGTGCCATCTGATCTTTTGAATCTTCTTTTAACTTTGCATAAGTTCTTCTCTACCTAGTTGTTTTTCTTGGGTTCTTTAACTTCTTCCAAGATTTGCTTTTTCTTGGATAAACTCTTCTTTTCTTTCAACTTCCTTTTGCATCAAAGCTTGATACTCTGCTTCTATGTTTCTTACTTCAGTTATTACCTCTTGAGGCTACTGTATCTGTACCTCTGCTGAATAAGATGATGCTCAAGAGCTAACATTGCAGCTAAAATAAATTTTATTTTTCATAGTTCCCCTTTTTACTTTTATAGATTAAAGTTTTTATAGCTTTAGTATACTTTTTATGCACTTTTGTCCAATGTTTTTAATAGCTACAATAATTGTACATTTTTATTAAATGTGTTAGAACACTGTGCTCTGCACTCGTAAGTGTCAGTCGTGAGACATGTACTCTAGGGTGTCAGTCGTGAGGTTCAGTCTTGCATAGATAGTGCCTCTCTTAGAAAAGGTAAGAGAGAACGAGTTATTATTATTTTTCTGCTTGAAATTGTAAAATACATTATTTTTCCTTCATCAAAGCATCATACCACATAGTTTTGCTTACTTTAAAAAGTTCTACTAGGTCTTTTATACAAGTAAAACTGTCCTAACTCATCTAAAAAGTAGTCTTTCTAAATATTTCTCATATCATTTTTAGCTTCCCAATTATGAAAAGTTATTAGCATCAAATTCCTCCTTTGTTAAAGGGAGTTTCTACAATATTGTTATTATATGAAAGTCTAAACTTTTATAAAATCTTCCATATTGTATTCAGTTCTTCCATTTTTACACGACTTCTCACCTTGTTATGCTAAAGTATAATGTATAGCTAGACTTATATTTAAAGTATCATGTATTCTATTTGCACTTGCATATTCCCCATAATTTTAAGATATATTCAGCTAAAAAGTTTGTATGTATATTTTTCATTTTAAGCCTCCTTTATTTTTAAAACACAAATTTTTATTTTTATAGTTTGTATTATACAAACATATTAATATTATTTTTACTTTTTGTCAAATTATGAAAATACAAATTATTTAAAATAATATTTGTAAAATACAAGTATATGTTATTATTATCTTAAATGGAGGTATAAAATGAAGAGTGAGTGATAATTTTGCAGAGAGACTAAAACTTGCTTTGGAACTTAGAAATATGAAAACAACTAAATTATCAGAATTGACTAATGTAAATAAATCTACTATTTCTCAATATTTAAGTGGAGAATATGAAGCAGATGAGGATTGAATTATTTGCAGAGGTTTTAAATGTGAATGAACTTTGGTTGAAGCTATGATCTTCTCTGGAATATGAGATGATAAGGAAAAGATATTTTAATTAAAAGAGGTATCAGTTGAGTGCAGAACGAAATGAGAGAATACAATATAGTCAATGACTACTTCCAACACTTATGTTTAATGGTAAACCTGTGTCAGAAGAAGATAAAATGAATTAGAAAGTCTTAAAAAGAATTTTTCTGTCGTGCATTGCTTAAAAGAAAGCTGATAAATAATGACGGAAAAGATTAAAATTGATTGATAATTTATATTTTGAGTTTGGGACAAAAATCCTATAAGTATTTGTAAGGTTTAGGTATTGAAATTGTTTCATAATATGAAACGAAAGGTTTATACACTGTTGTTTTTGAATTCAAAATTAATAGTTGTTCAGTCTTTATGCAGGGCTTTGCAAAACTGTCATAGGACATGAGCTTTTCATGCTCTCGAACATGATTGTGACGAGATAAAATTTTTAGAGTACACTGGTTTTAAAACTTATCTATGAAGAAGAGCTAATTTCTTTTCAGTCCAACTTCTAGAATTATATTGAATATCATCAAGATGAGGTTGCTGACTTAGAGTTGCTGAGCATAGAAAATTCTATATATAGTAAAATAGTTCGTTGACTGAGTAGATACGACAAAAATCAAGAATAGCTGCTGCAAATCAGAAACCCACTTCAGTCTGAAACACTCCCTGCATTTGCTCTAGATATATCTTTTGATTTTTATCTATTCCATTCATAACACTTATTTTTACTTAATAAAATTATGTGTAGCAGTCTTCTTATTTTATTCTCCTCATAATTTTCAGGGAGACATTATTCTTTCAACACCTTCAATTATTATATGAGTATCATCATATGATTTCTTGTACTCTATCTGATGTTTTTCCAGGAGATAATAAATTCGCATAATCACATTGACCTTTAAGCTTTCACCATCTTTTCCAAGTAAAGCCACAGTTACAAGCCCTGTGCTTTAGCTTGTTCAACTGCCTTTATAACATTGGCAGAATTTCCACTAGTTGAAATTCATGAACATATCTCCTTCTTTTCCATGAGGCCTCAACACCTTTTTGAAAGATATAATCAAAACCATAATCATTTTACCAACACAAGTTATATGAGATGGATCAGATATAGAAATTGCTGGCAGCTCTTCTTTCTTTCTAAATCTTCCTGTAAATTCTTCTATAAAATGCATAGCATCACAGTTACTACCACCATTACCACAGATCAAAACTTTGTTTCCTTTAGTAAATATATCTGCTAATTTCTTAGCCACTTTTTCAGTTTCTTTTTCTTTCTTCTTCTTCTTCAATGAATTTTTAATAATTCTAATTCTGTTTTATATGAAGTTATTAAATTCATATTTACCTCTTCTAATTTCTAGAACCTTCCATAACTATCTTGATGACTTTTAACTAAATCAATAAACTTTGTTATTTGAGATAGATCTTTTTATCTTTAGTAATAATAGTTCATATCCATCTTTAATTTCATCAATTTTAGCTTCTCTTTGAAGTTCCTTTTCTTATATCCTTATATACAGAATAATGCAGAGTATTGCATTCCTATTCCTTCTCCTATTAGACCTTTTATTACTTCCAAGTTTCCAAGAACATTGATGGTGAAAGTTAATACCATATTTATCTTCAATATATTCAATAGCCTTATTATTATTTTGTGTACATCTCTTGTGATAATAGCATCCTTTTCTATATCTTTTATATTATCATAATGCTTTGAGCTAATTAAAACATAAGGAATTTTTCTATAGAATTATTTCCAAATTAGAATCTGTTATATGTTGGCTATCTATTATTATCACATCTAGTTCTCCTTCTTTGAAGTTTTAACAGATGTTCTTTATTTGACATAGTTATATTATATTCAATTTCTTCATGTATAGAAGAAAATTCTTTCCTATAAGAGTAGGAAGTAAGGGTTCTGCGATGATGGCTGAAGCTCCCTATTGCTATTCTTGCCCTATCCAAATTCCATGACTCTTGAGATTTCTTTTTCTGCTCTTTTTACTTTTCAAAAATATCTTCAGCCATTTTATACAAAGTTTCCCTGTATAAAGTAAAGCAATGAACTTCTATCGAATAATTTTACTTTTAATATGTCTTCAAATTTTTACTTGAATAGAAACTGCTGATTGATGAAAAGTTTTTCAGCAGCCTTTTGTGAAAACTCTTAGCTTTTAGCAACTTCATAAAAATTTCTAAATAGTGCAGATCCTTTAATCACTCCTGACTTTATATTTTAGGGATTTTTAAATATTCTATCATAATTCTTTTCATAATTACTATAAATTTTTATTGTTATGAAATATATATTTACTTTTTCCTCTCATATATATTCTTGGGCATATTGGAAGAATTATATATCCTATAACCATTGATACTACAGCTTTTATATTAAGAGTAGTTGTTCCATCATCTAGTAGTTGAGAATTGTTGTGCCCAATTAGATTTTACTAATAATAAAATTGTAAGGAATAATCCTATTATTGGAATTATAACATCTGTGATAACATTTTTATTAGCATTTAAAATATCCTCTTTGCTCTTTCAAAATAAAATGTACGTACAGCCAATGGAACTATTATAAATTGAATAAATCTTGATATTGAACTGATTATTATTATACCTGCCATATTATAGTTAAAAGCCAATGGAATTATAACAGCTATTTCAGCTGTTAATATGAAAGAAGTTAAGGTAAAGCCACCTTTAGTTCTTTTAGTAAAAATTCTGGAACTTGTTTTTCTTGAGCCATAGCCTCCAAAAACTCTTGGAGTTAAAAATGAGCTGCAACATTTATTCCAAACATTGACATAAGAGCTCCAATAATAATTATCTTTTGTAATATTTGATTTTTAAAACGAAGCTAAAACAACAGGTTCTTTTGATGTTACCATAGCTACTGGATCAATATGACATAGATACAAATACTATTCCAAAATATATAAGAGCTATTATTCCAATAGCTAATGGAATTGCTCTTGAAGATTTTTCAGGTTTTTCCATATCAGCTGAACCACTTGCAACACTCTCAAAACCAGTGAAAGCATGAAAGCCCCAACAAGTGCTGTAACAAATACTGAGTTGTAAATTCTGGAATTATATTTTACCATCAGCATCCTTTAATATAGTTAAATCTTGTAAATTAGCTCCATCAGAAAAACTAATATAAATATACCTGCTATTATAGTTATTCCTCAAAGCTCCTATTTTCCCAATTGTTGATATATTACTGATTATTGTGAAGTTTAGTTCCTATTAAATTTATAATTAATAAGACTACCATTAAAGTTATAAAACCCTATTGTAACAGTTTTCATATCAGATGAATCTTTTCAAAGATAGATAAGTTGTCTTAACAACCCCTGTTGCTAAAACTCCCAAGCAATACTTGCAGATACCACTCTTGTAATCCCAACATAGAATCAACTTCATCTCCAAAGGCAGCTTTTGAATAAGCATAAGCTGCTCCAGATTTTGCTAACATATTTTGAAGCAGCTGCAAGAGATGCTGCTAATACAGCTGCAAAAGCTGCTGCTGCTAAGTAAATCATTGCTGCTTTATCTCCAACTAATTTAGCTTCTAGCTCCAGGCGATAAAAATATTCCTGTCCCAATAATACCATTGATAGTTAATAAAAACTATTGACCAAAAACTTCATTTTTCATTTTTTGATTATTTCCCATATTCTCTCCAATTTACATTATTTCTTAGCCTTCTATTAATCTATTGAAAAAGCTTTCTAGCTTCATCACATTCACTGCCAACATTTCTGGGTGCCATTGAACAGCAACTAAAACTTATATGTTTTTATGTTCGATGGCTTCAACTTCTCCATCACTAGCTCTTTGCAACAACTTTAGAATCATCTCCAACTTTATCTGTTGCTGATGATGGAATGAATTTACCATTGTTTCTTTTTCCAAAAATACTCGAAATAACAGAATTTTCTTCTATTTGTATTTTATGAGTTTTCAATGTTGGTTTTAGAAACTTGATGTGTTTAAAACATTCCCAGGTATTAAAGATAAATCTTGATATAAAGTTCCTCCAGCTGCCACGTTTATTATTTGAGAACCCCTACAATTCCAAAATAGGAAGGTTTCTTTTCTTTCTTCTAATAAAAGCATATCATAAGTATCTCTTTCAGGAAAGTTTCTCCCTAATTTTGGATTAGGTTCTTGTCCATAATTATATGGGCTTACATCATGTCCACCTGATAGTATCAAGCATCTATTACTTGAACTTGACTAATAATAACTTCTTTTATCTGTAGTAAACGGTATTATAAGAGAGGACTCCTCCTGCTCTTACAACAGCATCTACATAATCTTTGTTTACATGGCTCTTTTTATATCCTGCAAAATTTCCACTGTCATCAACTATTACACTGATGATATTCCGATTATTGGTTTTCTTGACATAAATTCCTCCTTTATATTACATTTTATTAAGTACAGGTATTCCAAGTAGAGACAATCCTTCTTTTAGTACTTCACTGTTTTCTTTATTAATAAGGCTCTTGATTTTTAAAGTGTCTATATCTTGATTTAATATAGGGCAATTATTGTAGAAACTATTTAACTTCTTAGATAAGTCATATAAATAATCTGCAATTAGATTAGGTTTGAATATTTCAGCAGCTTTTTAATACTGATATTGGGAAAGTCAATAGATGAGTTGCTAAAGATCTTTCAATTTTATTTTCTATTTTAATTTCACACTGTCATTTTAATTCTATATTTTTGTTCATCTATTTTTCTAAGAATAGATTGGATTCTAACGTAAGTATATAGTAAGTATGGTGCTGTATTTCTTCAAAACTCAACATTTTATCCCATTCAAATACTATATCACTTTGTTTATTTTGAGATAGGTCAGCATATTGCTGAACTTACTCTACAACTTCTGCTATATTTTGTTTTTCTTCTTCAGAAAGATTAGGGTTCTTTTCATTTACAACATCATATGCACGACTGTGTGCTTCATCTAATAACTCTTCAAGTTTGATAACATTTTCCTTTACGAGTTGATAAAATACCATCAACAAATCTTATGATACCGAACCAAATATGGTATTTTCTCTATCCCAACCAAGCATATCAGTTATCTTAAAAGAATTGTTTAAAAATAGTCGTGTTGTCTAGCATCTGTAGATATATCATCTTATTTACATCATAGTTATCTTTTTCTAAATTTAACAGTTGCTACTATCAAGTAGAGTATAGATATGCTCCATCTTTCTTTTTGAACTATGCAAGGGAATAAATTGTCTTTTTCATCAAAAATACAACCTTAGCTCCTTCATCATCAACTGCTAATTTCTTTCTCTTCCAATTCTTTTACAACATCTGCCATCATATCATTGTAAAAGATTCTCCATAGTATGTCTGAACCTCCCCGACTGACACCCTACGAGTGCTAGAGTCGCAGGGTTTCTTAGGTAATAGTTGCTTTCTGTTAGCCAACTAAATTTACCAAGCTATCCCCATAGTTCCTACAGTTCATATATTTATATATTTAAGCACTCTCTAATATCATAGTCCTTCTTTTTAGTATATTTTTGCTGCATTTATATCTCTGTTATGTACAGCTCCACATACTGGACAAGTCCATTCTCTTACACTTCAAATCTTTTACTTCTTCATTTCTATATCCACAACAATTACATATTTGACTACTTGCAAAAATTTATCTACTCTTACTATTGTTCTTCCATACCATTTCGCTTTATAACTTAGTATTCTATTAAATTCACTCCATGATACATCTACAATATTTCTTGCTAATTTATGATTTTTACCATATTTTTACTTGTAAATCTTCAATACAGATAATATCATATTTTCTTATTAACTCTGTTGATAACTTTTTGCAAAAATCTTTTCTTTGATTTGATATCTTTTCAAATAATCTTGCCACTTTTTATTCTAGCTTTATTCCTATTTGAACTACCCTTTGTTTTTCGTGATAGTTTTTCTTTTGTAATATTGCTAGTTTATTCAAAGATTTTTGTAAATATTTTTGGATTTTCTGTTGAGATTTCATCACTGGTAATCGCAAAGTCCTTTATACCTAAATCTATTCCAACATTCTTATTTGTACTTTCTAATTTTTCTACTTCCACATCAGTACAGCATAAAGATATATAATATTTTTCACTAGGTACTTGAGTTATTATTTGCATTTATTATTCTTCCTTGTGGTTTTATTTTATCTCTTATTTTTAGTTTTCCTAACTTCAGTGTACTTTTTATCCATTTTATCTAAAAACTCTATATTATTATTTGTATAATTGGTTCTGTATGATTTTCTATTATCTTTCTTAGATTTAAACTTTGGATAGCCACTTCCACTAAAGAATTTTTATAGGCTTTATCTAAATCTTTTAAAAATTTTTGTAAAGAAAATTTATCTACATCTTTTAACCATTCTTTCTCTTGTTTTAAAACTGTTAATTCTTTACTACACTCACTATGAAATAGATTTTTCTCTTTTGTTATATAGCTCTTGTTTTTAAACCTAAAAATGATTATAGACATATCTTACAACCAAAAGTACAATTTAATATTGTTATTTGAGTTTTAGTTGGATAAAATCTAAACTTATATGCTTTTTCCATGCGATTTCACCTCCATTTACCCTATATATAGTATACCACTTTTTATACTATAAGTAAATGAAAAAGTAAAATTTTTCTAAAATATGAACCTAAAACTGACTCAGTCGTTTTTAGAGGTTGTCGTTCACATAAGTACGCTACTCACTTATGCAGTTCTCTTGGCATATACACTCCTTAATAAATTAAGAAGATTAGCCTTGAACTGTAATATTTCTATTAAGCACAGACTATATCTTATCCCACAGCTCTATCTGTTTTGGGTCTACCCTTCCACCAGCTTTGGTGTACTTCCCTCAGGAGGATAGTCGTTGAACCTTACCTTTCGGTCTTGGCTGCTGATTGCCCATTTTTAGCCTTTCCCAAATCTTTGATTTGAGGCATTACTAACTTAACACTTAAGATTTAACCTTATGTCATCTAGTATATTTTTCTGCTTTCGCCACTTTCACACTTTGTACATATTTTTAGGTATTTATGTTGTAGTTATACTAGCTTTAGGGGTTTCCAGCAATTCGAGTAGTATTGGATAGCTTTTTAAAGTTGCTACCTCTACATACATATTTCTATATATGCTGACTATAGCTAATGGTCTAACTCATGCTGACACCCTACGAGTGCTAGAGTCACAAGTGTGCGACCATATTTTTAATCAAAATGTACATCTAATCTTTCATATAGTTTATTGTACTCTTTTAAAGATTCTGTTATAAATTCTTTCCAAAAGTTTTTGTATTTTTCTTCTTCACCATCTTGTACTTTTTAAGTTCGGCTCTTGCTAAATCTTCAGAGAAGGATCTTTTTCTGCTTCTTCAGAAAATTTAACATAAACTCTTTCTAATTCTTCTATGGCATTTTTCATAAAAGCTTCTCTGTTTAGCCATTTCTGCATCCAACTATCAACTTAGCAAACTGTGTTCCCTCAGTCTCCAATATGATTGTCTGCAACAACATCATATCCTAAATATCTCATTATTCTAGCTATTGATTCTCCAATAATAGTTGATCTTAAGTGTCCTATGTGCATTCTCTTGGCAATGTTTGGTGATGAGAAATCGATGATAACTTTCCCTTTTCTATTTAAAATGAAAAATCATAGGCTTCTCCAATTTTCTTTATAGAATCAGAAATATATTTATCTGTTAAAAATATATTTATGAAACCTGAGTCCCTACAACTTCTAATTTTTCAACGATTTCTCCATAGGAAACTTAGACTTTATTTCTTCAGCAATTTTCCTTGGATTATCCCCCTATTATTTTTGAATTTATCATTGCAAAGTTACATTGATAGTCCCCAAAAATTTTCATTTGTAGCTACTGTAATTTCTACTGGTTTTAATTCTTTATCTGGAAATAAATTGCCAACAAGATTTTTGAAAAATATCTGTTAATTCTTTTACTAGTTATTTTTCATAAACATATCTCCTTTTCTTATTTTTGAGAATTAAAAACCGACCTATCGCTACTCATTATGGTTTTTAGTCGTCAGATCCAATAAGTGGTAGTCAGATATCAAAAACATACAGGATCCGTAATACCCTAATTTGATATTCGTGATGTTACTGAGCTGTTAAAGACAGCGCCAACCCCATGACGACATTAGACCCAAAACCTCCTGGAAAGTAGCGAGTAGGTCAGAAATTTTTCTAAAAATATTATACCATATTTTCAATAAAATTCAGGTTTTAATTTAAATTTTTAAGATAAGTTTAAAATAAATTCTATTTGTTCAGATACTTTACTATATTGTCTAATTCTTTTTAAACCAGTATTTAAACCTATATCATATACTTTTTGAATTTTATCTCTATCAAACCTACCTATCTTTAAAACTTCTGGAGGTCTTACAACAAAAATTTTTCCTTTATTTTCTAAGTCTTTATTTTTTGCAAGAACCTTTTCATAATCTGTAGCCATATTAGAAGTAGATTTCCCACTAAATTAGGGTATTTTCTATAGACTAACTATATAAAAATCCTAACTATCTTCTTTATATGTTCCTTCTGGTCTTGTTAACACAGCTATTATTTTGTCATAACCTAAGCTCTCACAAAAATCTATAGGAATACTATCAGATATTCCTCCATCTAAATATTTTTTTACCATTTTATTTCTATTATCTTTTGAAGCAAAATGTAAAAGCTGATGTAGCTCTCAAATATTCCATTTGTGCAAATGCATCTTCTATTAAAGACATACTCAGGCTTTTTCCACTTTCAACATTGGTCATAACAACATGAAGTCTGTCTTTGCTTTTTGAATGTTTCATTGTCAAAAACATCTAACTTTACAAGGTAACTCATAGAAAGCAAAATCTTTATTTCAGCATTTCCTGTTGTTGTCCAACTATATAGTCCCATATATCTTTTATCATCTGCATATTTCTTGTTGTATCTAACTTGCCACTTTCTTTTTGTTTTGAAACATAGTTTCACTCCAAACAAAGCTCCAGAAGATACTCCAACAATTCCATTTGACATTTAACTCTTTTTAGCTCAAGTAAAAGCATCTAAAACTCCAGCAGAGAAAAAGACTCTCATTCCTCCACCTTCTAATACTAATCCTATTTTCATTTTTTTCACCTCTTATGTTATTATAACTAATGACTTGACTATAATTTTTATTTTAAAATTATGGTAAAAATTAAATTATTATAAATTAGGTAAAGAATTTATTTTAGGAGGATAATATGGAAAAACTAAAAATTATATTTTTTTGACATAAAAGATTACGACAAAGGTTTTTAAAAATATGCTGATAACTTCAATTTTGATATGACATTTTTAAAAGTTAAACTGACTGAAGAAACAGTTCACTTAACTAAAGGTTATGATGTTGTTTGTGCTTTTACAAATGATGTTATAAAACAAAAACAACTATAGATATTATGGCTGAAAATGGAATAAAAGCTTTTAGCTATGAGATGTGCTGTTTTTAACAATGTTTCTTTAAAAGATATACATAATAGATTTAAAAGTGGTTAGAGTTCCAGCTTATTCTCCTCATGCAATAGCAGAATATACAGTTGCTCTTATTCTAGCAGTTAATAGAAAAATTCATAAAAGCCTATGTTCGTACAAGAGAAGGAAATTTTCTCTATCAATGGTTTAATGGGATTTGACTTTAAATGGAAAAACAGCTGGTATCATAGGAACAGGTAAAAATAGGACAAATTTTAATAAAAAATATTAAAAAGGATTTTAATATGAAAGTTATTGCCTATGACCTATATCTAATCAAAAAGCAGCTGAAGAACTTGGTTTTGAATATGTGACTTTAGATAGAACATATGCTCAATCTGATATTATTTCTTTAAACTGCCCACTTACAAAAGAAACTCAATATATGATTAATAGAAAAATCTATGTTGAAAGATGAAAGACGAGTTATACTTGTAAATACAGGTAGAGAGATAACTATAGATTCAGCTGACTTAGTTGAAGCTTTAAAAGATAAGAAAAGTGGAGCAGTGGCTCTTGATGTATACGAAGAAGAAGATTATTTCTTTGAAGATAAATCTACTCAAGTTATTGAAGATGATATTTTTAGGAAGACTTTTATCTTTCTACAATGTGCTTCTCACTTCTCACCAAGCATATTTTACACAAGAAGCTGTTGATGCTATAACTTTAACAACTTTAAAATAATATTAAAGACTTTTGTTGAAGGTAAAGGTTAGTAATGAAGTTCCACAAAACTAGTAAAATTCTTTTAAAACAAAAAGAGCTGTTGCAAAATTAAAATTTTCAACTCTAAAGTAAAAATAGGCGAGTTACGAATGGAAATTTTTAGATAAAAATCAAATAGAATGAGCCGAGCAAATTCAGGAGTGTTTGAACGTGTAGAGTTTCCTGATTTGCAGCAATTCTTGATTTTTATCGTTAAAAGCTACTCAGTAACGAACTATTTTTTACTTTTGATAATTTGCAACTGCTCTTTATATTTATTTTCTATCAGCAATAAGTTTGTCTGCCATAAGATTAGCAAGTTCTATTAATCTATCTCTTTCAATAGGAGTAACATGACCTTTTATTTCTATAGGTTCTCATATTTGTTCTAAACCTGGTGAGACTGTCAGCAAATTCTTTTTATTTTTCTTTACTCCTCCACCACTCCATCATATTTCCAAAAGATACCTAAGTATCTATTTTTCAAACCATAGTTTTGTAATTTATGTAGTAAAGGCTCCATCTTTGGATATACATCATTATTATGAGCACAAGATCCCTAACATAAGTCCTTTATATTTCCAAATTGTACTGAAGATATATGAATGAGTCTGTTTTAGATGAGTCAAAGATGATAACATCTTTTATTCCTCTGTTACCTAATTCTCTTCCTAAATATTCAGCCATTTTCAGCTGTATGACCATACATACTTCAGTAAAGCTATAACTACACCTTCTTTTGTAGGTTCCATATTTGCCCATTTTTGATATCTTTCTATAAGTGCTTTTATATTTTCTCCAAATAAGTCCATGTGATGGACAAATACATGAAATTTCAAGTGAAGATAATTTTTTTAAAAACAGCATTTACATGTGCCAAACTTTACCAACTATATTAGAATATATCTTCTCATTTCATCAGTAAAGAAATCTGTATTTACTTCGTCATCAAAAACAGCTCCATCTAGAGCTCCAAAAGCTTCCAAAAGCATCGTTTGAGAATAAGATTTTATCAGTTATATCATAAGTTGCCATAGATTCTGGCCCAGTGTACCATAGGCATCAAATAGAAAGTTAGCTTATGTTTTCCTAAGTCTAAAACATCTTTTTCTTTTACCATTACTCTTTCATCAGCTAAATCTACACCTAATAATCTTAACATCATTATAGTTTTTGCATTTCCCTACAACTTTTAATTCTGGATAAATTTTTTAATAGACTTTTTAATTGAGCCAGAATGATCAGGTTCAACGTGATTTCACTATAATGTAGTCAATAGAGCAGTACCTATCATTGCTTCTATTTTACTAAGAAAATTTCCATTTTCACCTTCCTCAACACCATCAATAATACAAATTTTTCATCCAATATTAAATATGAATTATGTAACTCCATTATCTAAAGGAATGTAATTTTCAAATCTTTGAGTTTTTCTATCGTTAACTCCAATCCAAATAATATCATCATTTATTTTTGTACAACAATACATTATTTCCTTTCCTCCTTCAAAAACTATAATTTATCGTTAAATATTACTTAACATTATCATAATAGATTTATTAACTTTTTTCAATATATTTTTAAATATTCTGAACCTCCTCGACTGACACCCTACGAGTGCTAGAGTCGTGAGGTTCTTAAAATACTATTTAGTTTCTTTTGAATATCTGAGTATTCAAATACTAACTAATTTCCTTAAGACTTTAATGGACAAGCTCTCCGTTGAGAACATTTGCGTCCTGTTGGCTCGGTTCAAAAACCAGTTTTATTTTTAAAATCCCATACATTTTAATGTTTTTACATTTCCTTTTTATTCTTTCAATTTCTTCATTATGCAATTTAACAAAATTTTTAAATTCTTTTTGTGCTCTTTCTATATTTACTTCTTCTAAATTTTCTTTTACATTCTTTTATTAAAAATGCAGAATACAAATCTCTTTGTATTTTTATTTCCTAATATTTCTACCCATCTTTTGATAGACTTTTTCTTTTTCATATTCATTTGTACTATGATTTGAGTTGACTAGCTTTTTACTTTAAAAAGTATCAATTTTTATTATATTTTTCCAATATATTCTAATTTTTCTATTTATTGTTTCAATTAATAATGCAGGTGCTCTATTTGATAAAAGATTTTCAAATCTCTTTTTCTTTTTAAATTTTTCCAGTTTTTCAGATATTTCGAGTTTTCTTGCTTCTTCTCTGTAAAAAGCTTTAAAATTCATATTTTCAACTTTTACTATTGTTCCAATTTCTAGTATACTATTCGACTAAAAATATTGTGAGATTGTTCCTTTTTCTCTGCGATTTTTCTCTGTAAAATTTGAAAGTTTTAACTTTGTTTTTACATACAATTTGCTCTTTTTCCATTTTTCTTTTATTTTTCTATATTAATTGTGCCATCTTTGTTATATTTATTAGGATTGTTTGCTCTTCTCTGTCTGTCTAATTTTTCTTTGTAGTCTTATTTTTTTCTTTTTCATTTTATTCCTATATTTTCAGCTAAAAATCTTTAATTCTACTTTATTATCACTAACAGTTGCTATTGTTGAGTTCTATATCAATTCCAACTTCATTTTCTCCACCAACTTTATGTTTTTAGGAGGTGTTCCTCAAAAGTTATTTGAATGTAATATTTATTTTTCCATTTACAACCCTCTTAAGTAATCTACAATACAATAATTTATCTAAAAACAACTTTGTGCATATTTATCATTATTTTTATTATTACTGGAATCTTTAAGCCCTAACTCAAGATATGCAACAATCTTCTTTAAAATCTAAGTCCCGTAATATTACCTTTTTCTCTAACAGAATAGAAATTTTCATAACTTTTTAAAATATACTTTTTAGCTTTACCATACTTAAATTTTTCATAAGTCATAAAAAGCTCTTTTCAGCTAATTCTTGTCCCATTTGAGAACCTATATTCTTTTTAAATTTTTGTGTCATAGGTTTTTACATACTTATTTAATTCAAATTTAGATATTGAATATTTTTATCTAATTCTTTATATCTTTTTAGATTGCTCTTTTTTTATCTAAATTACTGATTTCTTTATATTCAGAAGAATTTATCATTTTTCTATGTCTTTTTAAGAATTTCACTAAGGCAAGAATTATATATCATTCTGGCTATGTTTAGTCTCTTTTCTAAAATATGTTCTTGCCATAGTTCAGTTTCTAAAGCTAATGTCAATACATAGTCGCCATAGTTCCTCCTTCTCATCTTTCTTTTTGAGTTTGGATATATCTTTTTATTTGTTCTTCAGTATTTTCTGAAACAGTTGCAACTAAAATAACTAGGGTTCCATAAGTGTCCATTCCATAACTTATTTTTTATCTTGGGATGTTTTAAAAAGTTTTTCTTGCAGAAATTCCTTTAAATATTTTTCAAAATATTAGGTATGAAATGTTGAGGGACTACACTCAATTAATATATGAATATGGTCTAAATTTGTTTCATTTCTATTATTTTTATATTATTTTTCATTAGAAATTTCAATTAATAATTCTTTTAAAGTTTTTCAATATCATCAATTAATACTTTTCTTCTATATTTTACACACCACACTATATGATATTGAATTGAATACATATCCTCTTCCAAAATTAATATTTGACATTATTTATCACCATTTTTATTATACCATATGTATTTAACTATTTCAAATTTTTTGTAAACAAAAATATGCATTCATCTCACGACTAACACCCTACGAGTGCCAGAGTCGCGAGTGTTCTGGTATAATTCATAAAAATTTAAAAAGAGAATCTTTAAGTTTTTAATTCTCAAAAATTCTCTTAATGTATTAGCTCATAGTCTAAATTACTTTATCATATTGAAAAATTAATGTATTGGCTTTTCTTCTTTTCTTGAGCAGTCCTCATATCCCACGATGGCTTTTTAAACATGTAAAATATAAAAGGTGGAATCCCTAACAAAATACAACTATTGCCACAACGATAGGATACATATTACGAGGTATTGCTGCTTCACTTGTGGTGGGAATAAAACTCATAACAAATGCAAGTGCACAAGAAATAAATCCTATTCCTGATACAATATTGACTGCTGGAACTTTTATATCCTCTTTTATACTAGGTTCCTTTTTTCTCAAAACTATAATAGCAGCAAACATAAGCATATACATTTATAACATACAAAGCTGCAGCCATACCTATAAGTGCTATGAAAACATCAGAAACATCAGGAAATAAGACATAAATCATAGCAAGAATTGTTACAATTATACCTTGAAAAATAAGTATATTTACTTGTACATTATTTTTATTTACCTTTTGTAGAATTGGAGTAACAAACCTGTTTTTCCTGCATCTAAGAAGTCCCTTTGAAGGTCCTGCAACCCAAGTTACAACAGAAGAAATTGCTCCAAAAAACATTGCTCCTGACATTACATTACTCATCCAGCTGATATTAAGTTTTTCAAAAAAACTCTTGAAATGCAACCATTATTCCATTTGCCATACCAAGTTTATCTGCTGGAATAGCTATTGCAATAGCTAATGTTGGAAAAATAAATACACATAATATTAAAATAAATGCAAGAGCAATAGCTTTAGTAGAAATCTTTTTGGGATTTTTCCATTTGTCCAGCATGTACTGCATTCATTTCCATACCCTGCATAAGAAAGAACATTACTTACAATTAATACAAGAGAAGAAATTCCCTGTTATTTTTGGGAATATATGAGCTTTGTAAATAAGATTCTGAAATTGGTTGTCCTTGAGCTACCCAAAAGTAATCCAAGTAATATTAATATAGCACCTGGGTATTAAAACTCCTATCATTCCTCCAATAGAACTTACCTTAGCAAAAAGGTTTCCTCCTTTGAAAAGCAAGAAGGTTGAAAACCAATAGACTACTATTATGACAATTGCATGTAAATAATCCAGAGTTTGATAAATCACCTCTGTTTATTGTGAAAAGCCAATGCAGCTGCTACAAAAGCAAGTTGAACTGGATACCAAACAACATTTTTGTATCCACTGTAACCAAGTGCTACAAATCCATACGATTTCCAAATGCTTCACGAATCCAAACATATATTCCCACCTTTATAAGTAGTAGCAAATTCTGCACTTACCAATGAAGTTGGAATTAAAATAATATTGCTGGTATAATATACATTAGAATAGAAGCTCTTCCTCTTCTGCCATTGGAGGTAATGTACGTAAAGAAGCCACACATATTGTTGTCATTACAGCTATTTGAAATATGGATAAAGTATTCTTTTGTATAGAATCATTGTTTTTAATTTATCTTCATTCATTTAGATTATCTCCTTACTATTAGTGATGAAAAGCCTCCAGCATTAGTCTTAGGCATTTCATGTTCAAGATTTTCAAGATATTCAACTGAGATTTAATATCGTCTAAAATCTATCAGCAAGATCCATACTAAGTCCATTTCTTACAACTATTCTTTGAACAGTTATATTTGTTAGATCTACTGGCATTGGATAAGCTGGTGACTTGCCAACCTTTCATACGTAATCTATCTGATAAATCATATAAAAGTCCATTTACGATTAGGAGATTCTTTTTAACATCCAAGCAAATACTGGTATATCTGTTGGATGATTCCAAAAGTGTAAACATATCCATTTTACTAATTTCATTAGCAAGATGATTTGCTACATCCATTGTAGATTGTTGTACTGTTTTATATCCATTAAATCCATATCTTAAAAATGCCCAATATTGTAATAATATTTGTGCACCTGGACGAGAGAAATTCAATGCAAATGTTGGCATTTCTCCTCCAAGATAACTAACTTTAAATATAAGACTTTCAGGAAGATGGGACATACTACGCTAAACTACCCAACCAAGTCCAGGATAAACTAAACCATATTTATGTCCTGATGTATTAATAGAATATACTCTTGGTATACGAAAATCCCACTCTAAATCAGGTTGTATAAATGGAGCTATCATACCTCAGAAGCTGCATCAACATGTATAGAATATCTAATCCTGTTTCTTTTTCAATTTTATCAAAGCCTTAGCAATATCTTTTACTGGTTCATACATTCCTGTATAAGTTACTCCCATTATTGCTACAACACCTATTGTATTTTCATCTACATATTTTTCTAAGTCATATCCATCTAAAACTTTATGATCCAAACTTATTGGAACATATCTTGGCTCAACATCGAAATAATTACAAAACTTTTCCCAGCAAACTTGTACTGCTGAACTCATTATAAGATTAGGACGAGCAGTAGATTTTTCCAAGTTTTTCTCATTTTTCTTGCCATCTACGTTTTTAATGCTAAAGCTCAAGCATACATGCTTCAGATGAACCAGTTGTAGAACAACCAATAGCATTATCAGGATCTGGTGCATGCCAAAGATCAGCAAGCATGTGCAACAATTTGTTTCAACCCTTGCAGTAGCAGGATATTCATCTTTATCTATTGCATTCTTATCAAATGTTTCAGAATATAATTTGTTAGCATTTTCATCCATCCATGTTGAGACAAAAGTTGCTAAATTTAAACGAGCATTCCCATCTAACATAGATTCATCATGTACTATTTGATATGCTGTTTCTGGTAACATAGAATCTGTTGGGAAAACGATCCACTGGTGCAGATGTAATTTCACCTGGACGTGCAAAAATTGGATTAATGTCAATAGTTTTAGTAAAATTTTTAGCCATTTTAAAACTCCTTTTTAATAAAAACAAACTATAAAAATATTCCATGGTCCATTAAAATTAAATATAACATATCATCTACCGCAAGATTATTATAGTACTTTATAATTTGATTGTAAAGTATCTATTTTTAACTAATATTTTATTAGCTAAATTTCTTTTCAAAAATAAATAAAAACTGCATCTCATTTTATTTAAAAATTTGAGTGCAGTTTAAAAAGTATTTATAACAGCTTTTATTTTTAATATTTTAAGTATTAGATAGCAGCTAATTTCTTTCCAACTTCTTTTAATTGAGCTAATTCTTCATCACTTGGTTCTTCATTTGCAAAAGAATAGGCATATCAACTATAGTAGCTCCAAATCCTTCTAATTGAGCTTTCCAGTTATCAGCATATTCTCCACCTCCCCATCCGTAAGAACCGAAGATATATACTTTTTACCTTTGAATTTATCTCCTGCTTCTTCCATGAATGGTAATAAAGTCATTTTCGTCTATTACTTCTGCTCCTGTTGCTGAAGATCCCATAACTATAACATCACTTGAAAGGATAGCATCTTTATCCATTGCATTTGATTTGTAAACAGTTACTGCTCCTCCTGCTTCAACTATTCCTTCTTCAATAGCTTTTGCCATTTTTCTGTATTTCCAGTTGCACTATAATAAACTAAACTAATTTTACTCATTTTACTCTCCTAATTTTTTAAATATATCTTTATTTTTAAATTTTTAAACTTTACTTAATAAGTCATATTTTATATTATATATATAAATATAAAATTTTTACTAAAGATTTTATTTCTAGAAAAGTTCTCATATCTATTAGTAGCGTTCACAAAATATATTCATCCACACTCAGATCCTTCATTGCTTTTAATTTGCTCTTTTAACTTCTTTTTGATCCATAATGTATATGTCCTTTTACCCAAGTTGCTGTAAATGCTTGTATCCAAGGTCTAATAATAGCAGGGACTAAATATTATTATTTCTGTTATAGAATCTTTGTTGAATGATAAATTGTCTTATATGGATTAGCATCAGAATATCAAGTCCGTAAACTCCCTTTCCATAGTGACTGGATACATCAGAGGTGATACATAATCACCTCTGAGCTAACAGCTTCCCCAAAATTGTCCAATGACATATCATCAGAAGAGTCCAACTTCCATAGATATCTGCACTATATATACATTATAGGGCTAATTTCTTTTGCATAGTTCAAATATTTTTGAATAGCTTCTGCTTTTAGTCATATTATCTGGATTTCTATAGTTTAAAACCTTGTCTAGTTTTTCCACCATTAGAAGCTAGGGAATCTCACATAGTCAAATTGTATTTCATTGAAACCCTGCTTTTGCTGTCTTTTAGCAACTGTCACATTGTATTCCCATAAGTTTTTATCATATGCAGATACCCAAACAAGTCCATCACTATTTGTAAATGCCTTTTCCTCCATCTTTATATACAATAATTTTATCAGGATTTTTCTTTTGGCATAAATTGTGTCTTTAAAAGATACTATTCTAGCAATAGTATAAATACCATTGTCTTTTAATTTTTATTACAGGCTCAATCTCTTTTATTATTGGGTTTTTATTAGCAGACTTTTGTATATTTATTTATATCTCTGACATTGGAAAAGTTAACTCTCCATAATCTCCTTTTACATCTATAACAAAGGCATTGATATTATTCTTTTTAGTAAGTTCTATAAGTTCATCCATCTTCCTTTAGTGCAACAGAGTGAGCAGAAACATATATTCCTCTAACTTTTACTCTCTTATTATCTTTGTATTCTTTTTTCTCTTTTTCTGTAAAATCTAAATTTTTTAAATCTTTCATCAACTGCTTCATTTAATGTTGAAACTAGATGAGTATCTTCTATCCAAGCAACCTTTTGTTTTATCTACATCTTTATATGTTATCTTTTTCATGATATTGTTGCATCAATTTCTTTTTCCTTGCTTATTTTTTTAATCTTTTTGTAACTTCTTTTGTGTCATAAACATTTACACGAGTTCCTTTTTATTAAAGTATCCAATATTTTTCTTTCTTATTCATATCTGAATAGATAGAAAGCTTTTTCTACTACATAATTATAATCTGGCTTTGATTTTTTCTTTTTGAATAAGTTTCTTTTGAAGAAACAAGTCCTAGAAATATAAAACATAATAAGTAAAAATATTTTTTTGTAAATTTCATTTTGTTTAAATCTCCTATAATTTTTCTCTATGCCTAGTATTATATCATTTTTTGAAAATAAAAAGACACTAAAAACTTTTTTGTCTTTAGTGTCTTAATAGTTTTAAATCTTAGTAGTTAACTGCTCTTCTTTTGAATTTAGCTTTGTCTGCTCCACAAACAGGACATTTTACCTGGTGCATCATTTTCCATAATGTAGATGTCCACAATCCATACATTCCCAAGCTACTTTTTTTCTTCTGAATGGAATACAGTTCCATTTTTAATGTTTTCTAATAATTTTTCTGTATCTTTCTTCATGTTCTTTTTCAATTTGTCCAACCATTTCAAATTGTTTAGCAAGTTTCATGAATCCTTCTTCTCTTGCTTCTTCTGCAAATTTAGCATACATATCTGTCCATTCATAGTTTTTCTCCTGCTGCTGCATCTGCAAAGGTTAACTATTGTTTCAGGGATAGTATCTCCATGTAAAGCTTTGAACCAAAGTTTAGCATGTTCTTTTTCATTGTTAGCTGTGATATCAAATAATTCAGCTATTTGTTCATATCCTTCTTCTTTAGCAACTTTTGCATAAAAGATTATATTTATTTCTTGCTTGTGATTCTCCAGCAAAAGCTGTCATTAAATTCTTTTCTGTTTTACTTCCTTTTAAATCCATGTCGTATCTTTCTCCTTTTTTTCAAAATAAAATATATTCTTTAAAAATACCAAATTATAGTTTAAAGTATTTTTATCACTTATAAAACAATCTGTCAAATTTAATTAGTTTGAAAAAAATACAGAAATTTTATAAAAATAAAAAGAGTTGTTACATTTTAGTTTAATAAAATGTAAAAATAAGTGAGTTACATTCTAAATTTTAGATGAAAAATTAAAATGCAAGTGAGCCGAGCAAAAGCATGAGTGTTTGAGCATAGCGAGTTTCATGTTTTGCAGCGAATACGTTGATTTTTCATCGTTAAGAAAATCTAGCTAGTAACGAATATTTTTACTTTTGTAACTAACTCTTTTATTATTTTTTTAGTATAGTCCAGAAGTTCCTTCTTCTAAAGTCAATTAAGATATTTTTTTCATTTGTGTATAGTGTTCTAAGATAACTTTATGAGTTTCTCTTCCTATACCTGATTTTTTTATATCCTCCAAATGGAGCATGTTCTGGAATTTGGTTATAAGTATTTACCCATACTCTACCAGTTTGAATTTCTCTTGCAAGTCTTAAAGCTCTATTGATATTCTTTTGTGAATACTGCTCCTCCAAGTCCATATTCACTATCATTTGCTTGAGCAATAACTTCATCATCTGTTTTAAATTTAATTATAACAGCAACTGGTCCAAAAGATTTCTTCTTGAGATACACGACAACCATTGTTTACATTTAGTTATTAGAGTAGGTCTTACAAAGTTTCCTTTATCACAACCATTTTTCTGTATATTTTTACTCCTCCTGTTAAAACAACTCCACCTTCTTGTTTAGCTAATTTCAACATAGTCTAGAAATAGTTTTTACTTGTCTTGCATCTATTTGGCTTCCCATTACAGTTGTAGGATCTAATGGATTTCCAATTTTAATATTTTTCAAATTTCTTTACAAGTTTTTCCTACAAATTCATCATATATTCCTTCTTGTACGAATATTCTTGAACCTGCACAACAAACTTGTCCTTGGTTGAATAATATTCCAAGTTGAGCTCCTTCAAGTGCTTTTTTTCTATATCAGCATCATCTAAAAATAATATTTGCTGATTTTTCCACCTAATTCAAGAGTTGCAGGTATTAATTTTTCTGCTGCTGCTAAAGCTATATCTCTACCTACTGCTGTTGAACCTGTGAAAGCTAATTTATCTAAATCAGGGTGATTCTTTTAAAAATTCTCCTGCTGTACTTCCTTTTCCTGTAATTAAGTTTACAACTCCCTTAGGAATTACATCTTGGATAAGTTCCATTAAAACTAATAAACAATGTTGTTGTACTAGATGGTTTTAAAACAACTGTATCTCCTGCTGCTAAAAGCTGGAGCTAGTTTCAAGCTGCCATTAAGAATGGGAAGTTCCAAGGAATAATTTGTCCCTACAACTCCTATAGGTTCTCTTAAAATTAAACTTAAAAACTTTTTCATCTAAAACAGTTGCTTGTCCTTCATCTGCTAAGATACATCCTGCAAAAATATCTAAAATGACTTGCTGCTAAATGGGAATATCAACTAAAGTTGTTTCTCTTATTGGTTTTACCATTATCCATAGTTTCAACAGTTGCTAATAATTCTTTATTTTTCATCTATGATATCAGCAATCTTATTTAAAATTTTAGCTCTTTTCCTTTACAGTAGTTTTTTTCTCCAAGTTTTAAATGCTTCTTTTTGCACTTTTAACTGCTAAATCAACATCACTTTCACTTGCATCAGGAAACTCTGATAATAATTCATTGTTATAAGGAGCATATGTTTTACCATAACTCCATTGCTTGAATTTACCCATTCTCCATTGATAAACATCTTATATGATTTTTTTAGTATATTTTCCATTGAAATTCACCTCTTTTTAATTTTTTAATTCTGACCAATTTTTGTCATAATTAATTATAGCACAGAACTAAAATAAAAGAGGAATTATTACAAAAAGTAAAAATTCCCCTTTTATTCTATTCAAATTTATTTTTATAAAATTTTTCCTGCTTTTATCACTCAAATTTCTTAAATAACGATATTTTTTTCATTATCATCACCAAAGAATAGAACTGAGTTTAATTTATCTGAATTTAATTTTCCATCTTCAATTAAGATAGGATTAACAACCCTTTTTCTTTTATACTTGCTATAATATTGGCAGTCTCACCATACATTACAACATTTTCTACCTTACATTCCATAGAAACAGGACAAAGCAGTAAATATCGGTGCATCAATAAATTCTCCTATTTCATAATCCAATTTTACTAAGTTGAATTTTATCTACTTTATGAAAAAAATCCACCTATTTCAATTTCATCCATTAAAGTTTTCACTAGGAATATTTACAGTAAATTCTTTGAAGTTCATAATTTGTTTAGCTGCATTACTTCTACAATGAAGTCCCTATAACCATCATATCTCCTAATGTATATGATGAGCTATTAGTTAAAAATTATATTTAAAAGTTAGCATCCTTATATCCAAGTAAAATTACTGGAAAACCATAGTACAATTTTTGAGGTTTTCATAATTCTTTTCTCATATCTTTTTTTATACCTTTCTAAATCAGTAACTAAATTTCTTTAGTATATTCTTTTTAAAAATTCTTGTTCAGTCTTTAGTTTAAATAAGGCTTTTAATTTTTTTCATAAACTTCTTTATGATAAGTATTTAATTGTTCTTTTTCTTCTTTTAGTTAAAAGACTTTTTACTATACCATCTAAGTCAATAGGTGCATAAGTGATAGTTTCAAATTCTAAAAATTGCCCATGTTCAGTTTCACAAGCTTCTTTTACTAGAAGTTCATTTTCTATTCTGATTCCATGGCTACCTTCAATATATGCACCCTGGCTCATTAGTAACTATCATTCCAACTTCTAATCTTTTGAGGATTATATTGAAATCTTATTCCATGTAGTCCTTCATGTACATTTTAAAAATATGTCCTACTCCATGTCCTGTTCCACATTTATAGTCTATTCCAACATTCCATAAGAATTGTCTAGCTAGAATATCTAAGTTTGTTCCTGTTGCTCCAAATAAGAATTTTGCTCTCGATAGTGCTAACATTCCTTTTTAAAACTAAAGTATTATCTATTTTTCTTGTTTTCCAACTTTTCCTAAGAAGAAAGTTCTTGTTATATCAGTAGTTCCCTTTTAAGTATGTTCCACCTGAATCAAGTAAATATACTCCATCTTCTATTTTTAGTTGAATTTTTTTCAGGAGCTGAATAGTGCATCATAGCTGCATTTTTTTCCAAAAAGCTGAAATAGTATGGAAACTTAAATCTATATATCCTTCTATTTTTCTCTTAGAGAATTAATTTTTTTCTTCAGCAGAAAATTCTGTGATATTTTCCTTTTTTTATAGTTATTTTTTAAGCCAGTACATAAATTTAACTATAGCAGCTCCATCTTGAACATGAATATCTTTTGTGTTAGCTATTTCAGTTTCATTCTTATGTGCCTTTAAAATATGTACTAGGATTCATAGCATTGATTAAGTTATTCTTACTGATAGCTTCATAGATAGCATAGCTAGTCTTATTAAAAGTCAACTAAAATATTTCCTTTTAATTTTTATATCTTCAAAAAGAATTCAAAATATCCTTTAACTTCTACTTTATTATCTTTAAAAGTATTTTTTAGCTCCTCATTTAATTTATTTTTCATCAATATATAGGCTTGCTTTCTTTTCAGAAATTACTGTAAATGATAGAGCTACAGGGTTATGTTGAACATCATCACCTCTGAAAATTATATATCCAAGCTATATCATCTAAACTTGAGATAATATTATAGTCTGCATTTTTTTCTTTTTAAACTTGCTCTTATTTCTTTTTACTTTTTTTCCTTATATGATTTTTCCAGTATATTTATCTTCTAAAAATAAATATCTTTTCAGCTGCTAAATCTGGTCTTTTTTTCCCAAACTTCTGCTAATAAATCAAAAATCAACAATCTTAAAATTTTTTTCTTTGAAAGAATTTCATTCACATCAGAAGATAAAAAGTATCTTTGCATCTATTCCTATTTTTGAATTTTTCTGCTAACTTTAGAAACTATATATTCTTTATATGTAGGAACACCAGGATTACCTTGTTTAAATAGTTTTACTTCACTACCTTTTAATTGATTTTTCAGCTTGGATATGATATCTTCCATCTGTCCATAGGCAAGCTTCATCATTGAATATAACTAAAATTCCTGCTGAACCAGTAAAACCTGATAAATATTCTCTCCTTTGAAAAATAACCACCTATATATTCACTTTGATGATAGTCAGAACTTGTTACAATATAGGCATCTACTTTGTGCTTTTTTCATACTTTTTCTAGCTGCTTCAATTCTTTTTGTTGATTTCCATTCTAAGCTCCCTCCAATTTAATGAGCTTTTCTTTTTATTCCACTGTTACAGATTTTTGCAAGATTTCTAGGTTTATCAACATCAAAACCTTTTTTTCTAAAGATGTATAGTAAGCTAAATATTGTAGAGCAACAACTGCAAGAACAGGACTTAATAACTCTCCCACTATCTTTGATTTGAATTACATCATCTACAACTTCAGGAACTAAACTTCCTTCTTTACAAACTCCAACAACATAAGCTCCTCTAGCCTTAACTTCTTTTTATATTTGATACAACTTTTTCATCCATTTCTAAGTTAGTAGAGATAGCAACAACTAAAACTCCTTGTTCTATAAGGGCTATACTTCCATGCTTTTAACTCCCTGCAGCAAGAGCTTCAGTGTGAATATAGTTGATTTCCTTTCATCTTTAAGCTACCTTCTCTAGCAACTTTTTTCATCTATTCCTCTACCAAGATAGAAACCATTTTTTTACATCTTTTTATTCTTTTTAGCAATTTCATGTATCTTTTTCTTTTTCTTTTATAAGTTCACTTATATTTTCTTTTTAATAAAAAGTAATATCAGAAATATATTTTTACATAATCTTTTTCTTCTAATTTTCCAAGTTTTGCTCCCATATATAGAGATAATAGATATAGAACTAAAACTTGTGAACTATATGCTTTTGTAGAAGCAACTGAAATTTCAGGATCCTGCAAGAGTATAGATAACATTGTCTGCCTCTCTTGTTATTGTTGAACCTAGAACATTAGATATTGCTAAAGTTTTTGCTCCTTTTTCCTTTTGCATATTTCATTGACATTAAAGTATCAATAGTTTCTCCTGATTGACTTACAAAAAAATAGCTAAAGTCTTATCAGTTATTACAGGGATCATTGTATCTAAATTCAGAAGCTATATCTGTAAATACATCTATTCCCAATAATTTTTCATAAAATATTGACCTTGTAAACCTGCATAATAAGCTGTTCCACAAGCAACTATATAAATTCTATCTATATTATGTAAATTTATTCCTTCTAATTGTTCATCAAAATTTTACATTCTTTTCTTTATCTGTGTAAACATTTAAAGTCTTTTTCAATAATTTCAGGTTGCTCTTCAATTTCTTTTTATCATAAAAGTGAGCATAACCACCTTTTGAAGCTTGTTCAAAGTTCCATTCAACTTTCTTAACTTCTCTTTTACCTCTTTTTTTCATCTTTATCATAGATAGTAACATTATCTTTTGTTACTAAAAGCAACATCTCCATCTTCAAGATAAATGATATCTCTTGTATATTTCAATATAGCTGATACATCTGAAGCTATAAAATTTTGATGTTCTCCAAGTCCAACAATTAAAGGACTATGACTTCTACAACAAATCATTCTATCAGGGAAAATCTTTATGAATTATAGCAAAGCATAAGTTCCTCTTATTCTTTTTTTAAAAACTTTTTAAGAGTTGAATATAAATCTCCATCATATAGTTTTTGAGAATAGTTGAGCAACTACTTCTGAGTCTGTATCTGAACTAAATTTTACACCTTGTTCTAATAATTCTTTTTTGATTTCTACATAGTTTTTCAATAATTCCATTGTGTATAAGTGCAACATCTCTGTTTTCACTATAGTGAGGGTGAGCATTTCTATCTGTAGGTACTCCATGAGTTGCCCATCTAGTATGACCCTATCCTGTACAAGAAAGAACTTCAAATTGTTTCATATGATTTCTTAAATTATCTAATTTTCCTTCTTTCTTTTCTATTTGTATCCCTTTATCAGTTACAAAGGCAATTCCCTGCTGAATCATATCCTCTGTATTCAACCTTTTTCAAGTCCTTCTAATAGAACCTCCACCGCATTCGTGTTAGTTCCTGAATATCCAATTATTCACACATATTAAACCTCCTAAAAAAATTTTTTCATTATAAAATAGGAGACTGTTACAATTATTTCTTTGTTACATAGATCACTCTATGTTTTTTTGTTAATAATGGTTGTAACCACCTTTTGAAATATCCGCCGAAAATTCGATAATTTTCAATCCTCGTCAACTCAAAAATAGAGTTCTTGCGCTTCTTTTACATAAATCTCCTATCTTAGATTATATTATAGTTTGAATAATTTATGCAAGTTTTTAAAATACTTAACTTAAATTTTTATATCTTCAGATGGAATGTGAGATTCTATAAAACTTTAAAAATAAAAGAATTTTAAATTCATAAAATTATTGTTGAAAAATATTGCTTATGTTATAATATAAAAAGCAGTTATTAAGTTTTATGATTTAGTGTTGTCAAGCAACTGAAAAACCTGAAGAGATATACTGAGACATAAGGGCTAGTTAGTTGGCAGGCAAACCGAAAAACCTGAAGAGATATGCTAGACATAAGGGCTAGTTAGTTGGCAGGCAACTGAAAAACTTGACAAAAAGGCTACTTATAAGTAGCCTTTATTATTGGAGGAATTATGCGGGAAATATTTTATTGATTAAAGCTTGCTCAAAAATATATGAGGAATACTTTTTTTAAACAAAGAATCTTTTATGTATTTATGAAGAACAAGGAATTTTTAAAGAATTAAAATTAGTATTTAATTCTGGGCATTTTAAACATCTTACAGGAATTGAATTTATAAAAATAATCATGAAAAGTCTGCTAAAAACTTTTATAAAAGCTGTTAAAAATGGAAGATTAGATTTATCTAATATCAAAATTGAAACTTACAGAAATTAAATTGAAACATTTTCCAGATTTACAAAAATATTTTTATTCACCTTCAATTTATTATAAATTTTCCTGAAAAAGGAAATAGTAATTGGCTTTTTATAGATTCTTTTTATTACTAAAAATAATAGAAATTTGAAATCAACTTCTTTAGGAATTATAGAAGAAAGTAGTAATAAATTTGTTCCTCATCATTATTTTATGATATCCCAGAAAGAAAAGGAAAATATATTGGAAAAATCTTACTTGTTGGTTTTAGGAATATTTTAGAAAAAGAAACTGTTTATAATACTATTTTTAGAATAGCTAATATTGATAATATTACTGATGAAAATTAAAAATAAATTTAGAAATTTAGAAAAATTATAATTGTTTTCACAGGGAAATGTTTTAAAAATTTTCAACATAAAAAGGAGAATTCAGATGGATAGATAAAGATGATGTAATTAAACCAGGTATTCCTATAATGTTGAATTAAAGATTTTGAATTCTAATTTGGATGAAGAAAAACTTATAAGAGTGCTCCAGTAAGTTATATAATATTATTGATTTGAAATCTCTGAAGAAATAGATTTGTACCATTAAAACAAGAGAAACTATAACTACTAGTTGATGAAAAATAAAAGACGAAGATTTTAAAAGATAAAAATATTATAAATAAAAAGCAATAATTACCCATATAAAAGAAACGTTTTCACAAATTACAAAAGAAAAATCTTAACAATATAAAAATTTTATTGTTGGTCTGACTTATTAGTGAACTACTCCCACTTTATAGAAGTGGGAACTTCTGGGAAGATATGCTTTGTTAGCCACATATATTTACTAGCCTTCGGATAGTCCCTACCCTGATATATTTTAACTTACTTTTTCTTCTTTTAATATTTCTAAACCTTTCTTAATATATTTATACTTGCATTGTAATCTCTATCTATTTCTAGTCCACAACATTCACAATGATATATTCTTTTCTGATAATGTTAGAGTTTTCTTTATATTACCACTAACCAGAACAAGTCTTACTACTGGATAAAATGTAGGTACTTTTACAATTTTTCTTCCATACCAATTTGCTTTTATATTCTAGTTGTCTCTATAAATTCACTCCAACTTACATCTGATATACTTTTGCTAATTTGCGATTTTAACATTCCCCTTTATATTTAAGTCTTCTACAGATTATATCGTGGTTATTGATAATTTTTGTACTCAACTTATTTATAAAGTCTTTCTTTTATTTCTAATTTTTATTATGTATTTTTGCCACTTTTTCTTTTGTTTTTGATAATTCTTACTATCTGATAGTTTTTATCGCTATCTTTAACAGTTTACATCTCCTTGATAGTTTTCTTTGTTCTCTTTTAAGTTTTTCTCATATTCTTTTGATAGCTTTTAAATTTTCTATTTTTGTACAATCACTCATTGTTGCAAATTCTTTTTATTCCTAAATCTATTCCAATATTTTTATTAGTTTTTTGTAATTCTTCATTTCTTCTTCACATATATTGAAAACAAAAAATAATGATCAAGACTATTTTTACTTATTGTTACTGATTTAATTATACCTTCTATTTCATGTAGTCTAATTTTAACTAGCGATTTTAATTTAGGAAGTTTTTATGTAGCTATCTTTAATATATATTGTGTTTTGGGTTATTTGTAGTATAGCTTTGGACTGGGTTAGATTTATACTTATATTTTGGAAACCAAAATCTTTATTTTTAAGAAAAATTCTTAAAAGCCTTTTTCTAAAATTTAGTTGTGCATTAGCAAGAGCTAAGTTTATCAACTTCTTTTTAAATAAGGATATTCTTCTTTATATTTAGCAGGAGTAGGATATTTAGTTTTTATTCTGTTGATTTATATTCTTCATAATCTTTCTTTCTATCATCTAACAAGATTATAAATTTTTCTAACACAACCAAAGTTTTTGAGAAAAAGATTACTTGTTCTAAGGTAGGATATATTCTGAATTTATATGCTTTTTAATTATCTTCATCTCTCCTCCTTACTTGCTCCACCAATACTCAATACAAAAACTTCTACTCCAAAAATACTCCTTTTTATTACCTTTAATTGATTTTATTATATCATATTTTTGAAACAATTTCAAGAAAAGTAAAAGCAATTCATCCCCACTTATAAAAAGTAGAGGCCTTTTGCTAAGATTTGTTAAAATAGTAATAAAGTTCTATGATAACCCTATTTCAGACTTATTAAATTTTTAAGTTTTTAACTTATTATACAACCAAAATAAGAGATTCTCAATGGAATCTCTTTAACTTATTATATATATGAGCCTGAGGTGGGACTTGAACCCGCACACTCCGAAGAATTCCAGATTTTGAGTCTGGTGCGTCTACCAATTCCACCACTCAGGCATTTTCTGGCGCACCTGGCAGGAGTCGAACCCACAACCCCTCTGATCCGTAGTCAGATGCTCTATCCAATTGAGCCACAGATGCATATCGAATACTTAATAAGAATACCATATTATATGTCAATCTAAAAATAAGAGGCTGTTGCAAAATTAAAAATTGTACTGACCCCAAAAAGTTGGACAAATTAATTTAATCTCACTAATAAGGATTGACTTCTGTAAGAAGCTATGAGTTAATCCCTTTTAATTTTTCCTTTATTCTTTTGTTGTTGTAATAATATATAATCTTCTATTGTTTTTCAATTCTTCTAATGTCTTGTACTTTTTCTTCTTGTTCATAAAACATTTCTGTTTTTAACAACCCAAAGAAAACTTTCCATTAATCCATTATCTAAACTATTTCTTTTCTGACATGCTTTTGAGTTATCTTTTTCTTTTTCAATCTTTCTTGATATGAAGAATGTTGATACTGCCATCCTGGTCACTATGAAATATCAAATTTTCATAACTTTCATTTTCTTTTTAAATGTTAAATTTAACATATGATTTATCTGCTCCAAAGTTAGCACTGCTATGAAATATCATGAAACTATATCTTCCATAAGCATCAATATTGGAGATAAGTATAACTTTTCTCCTCTTAAATTAAATTCTGTTACATCTGTAAACCATTTTTGATTTGGAGCTGTTGCTTCAAAATTCTTTTTAACATGGTTATCCGCCATCTTTCCTATGCGACCTTTGTATGAAGAATATTTTCTACGGATAATACTTTGTAAATTAAATTTCTTCATAATTCTTTTGTACTTTTTATGATTAACATTTAAACCTTTGATGAATTCCAATGTTACTCTGCGATAACCATATCTTCCTTTATTCGCATAGTAAATTTCTTTGATTTTTCAATAATATCTTTATTCTTCTCATCAATATCTTTTTACCAATATAGTAATAATATACTGATCTTGATATTCCAGCAATCTTTAATAGCATTTTGAAAGGATATTTAGCTCTAAGTTCAGCTATTATTTTTACTTTTTCTTCTCTTTTAGCTTCCTTTCTTGAACTAGAGCTTAATTTTTAAAATATTCATTCTCAGCCTTAAGATACAAAATTTTTCTTCTTCTAATTGCTTAATTTTATCTTGTTCAGGTAATACTTTATCATTTTTCTTAAGTTTAGTCATAGATTTAGGTTTCCTTCCTTTTTCTTTTCTACAACATTATACCCATAAATTTTGAAAGCCAATTATCTAAAAATACCAGAAGATGTCAATCCAATATCAATAGCAACAGAATTAATAGATTCATGATCAATTAAAAATTCTATTAATTGTTTGTAATTTAAAATCTTTAGAATATACTCTATTTTTATCTTTTTCTAAAAATATCATATCCATGTTTTTCAATTAAAAGCAATTAAATATTTAATATTAGATTCTGAACATCAAAAGCTTTAGCTAAAGAAGGAATAGTTTCCCTTTTTCTTCTTTCAAATATTTCAATTTTATTTTCTCTGTTAATTTATTTCACACTGCACCCCAATCTTATGTCCAAGATTATGGGTGCAGCTACAATCCTAAAGTAGAAAAATAAGTGAGTTACGAATGGAAATTTTAGATAAAAATCAAATAGAATGAGCTGAGCAAATCTCAGGAGTGTTTGAGGTAATAAGTTTCCTGATTTCTTAGAAGCACTTAGCACTTTATTGCTTTAGAGCTTCTATGATGCAGATTCTTGATTTTTATCGTTAAGAAATTTACTCAGTAAACGAATTATTTTTACTTTTATGAATTTGCAACAGTCCTCCTATTTAAAGACTATTTTTTTCATCCACAAAAACCTAATTCTTTTTGCTCTATGACAAGCAAAGAAGTGAGCTTCTCCAACTTTTTTTCTAATTTTTGGAGATTCTTTTGAACAGATTTCTGTTGCATAAACACATCTTTTTGCAAATCTACAACCAACTCCTGGATTGATAGGTGAAGTGATTTCTCCTTCAAGTTTAATTCTTTCCATTTTCTTTTCTGATATTAATTGTAGGTATTGCTGATAATAAAGCCTTAGTATAAGGGTGAATAGGATTTTGAATAAAGTCCTTTGATGGAGCTTTTTCAACAAGTTCTCCCAAATACATAACTGCTATATCATTTTGAGAAAATATTTTACAACTGATAGGTCATGTGTTATAAAACATATATGTTAAACCTAATTTTTTTCTTGTAAATCTTTCATCAAGTTTAAAAACTTGTGCTTGTATAGACACGTCAAGAGCTGATACTGGTTCATCACAAACTATGAAATTTAGGATTTAAAGCTAGGCTCTAGCTATACCTATTCTTTGTCTTCTTCCTCCATCAAGTTCATGAGGGATAAGTGTTGACAAGTCTTTGGCTTAAACCAACTGTATCCATTAATTCTTTTTACTCTATTATTAAGTTCTTCTTTAGTCTTTACATTTATTATGAATAATTAAAGGTTCAGCAATAATTTCACTAACTGTCATTCTTGGGTTTTAAAGAAGCGAATGGGTCTTGGAATATTATTTGCATTTCTTCTCTTAATTTCTTCATTTCAGCTTTTAGAATAGTCTCTTATATTTTTTTCCTTCAAATATAATTTCACCATCAGTTGCTTCTAAAAGTCTTAGAATAGTTCTACCTGTTGTAGATTTTTCCACAACCAGATTCTCCAACAACTCCTAAAGTCTTACCTTCTTCAATAGCAAAATTTACATTGTCTACTGCATGTAATTGTCCCTTTTGGAGTCTGAAAATATTTCTTTAAATTTTTAACTTCTAATAATACTTTTACTCATTTTCTTCCTCCCAATTTTCCTTGAATTTTACTAAACCTTCTGCTATCAGACATTGTACTTTATGTCCTTTTGAAATTTCACTAACAATAGGAGCTCTTTGAGAACATAGTTCTGTAGCATGTGGACATCTAGGATTAAACTTACATCCTGTTGGTAAGTTTGTCGGATCAGGCATAAGCCCTTTTATAGGTACTAGTCTTGTTTTTTTCTTCATCCAAACTTGGAATAGATCCAAATAATCCCTAAAGTATATGGATGTTTTGGATTTTTCAAAAACATCTTCAAGACTTCCATACTCAACAATTTCTCCAGCATACATAATTGCTACTTTATCACAAACTTGAGCAACTACTCCTAAGTCATGTGTTATAAGTAACATTGATGTTCTAAACTTATTTTTTTAAATCTGTCATTAAGTCCAAAACTTGAGCTTGAATTGTAACGTCAAGAGCTGTTGTTGGTTCATCAGCTATCAAAAAGTTTTTGGGTTACAAGCAAGTGCTATAGCTATAACAACTCTTTGTTTCATTCCTCCAGAAAATTGATGTGGGAAATCATTTTTTTCTGGCTCCAGGAATTCCAACTAGTTCAAGCATTTCAGCTGCTTTATTCATTGCTTCTTCTTTAGAGATATGTTCATGTATTTTCAATAACTTCAGCTATTTGTTCTCCAACTGTCATAACTGGGTTTAATGATGTCATTGGATCTTGGAATATCATTGAAATATCATTACCTCTAATTTTTCTTATTTCTTCTTCAGGTATTTCTAATATACTTTTTATCATTAAATTTTTATAGAACCACTTTTAATTTTTTTCCAGTAGGTCCTGTAATCAATCTCATTATTCCTAGAGCAGTCGTAGTCTTACCAGCTCCAGTTTCTCCAACAAGTCCTAGAGTTTCCCCTTCTGCTATGTCAACACTTATACTATTAACCGCATGGACTGTTTCGTCATCTTTTACATATTGTATCACTAAATCTCTAATTTCTAAAAGATTTCTGTTTTCCATCGTTTCGCCTCCTAATAATTATTGTTTCAATCTAGGGTCAAGAGCATCTCTTAATCCATCACCCTAATAAGTTAAGTGATAAAATTGTTATCATTATTGCTACACCTGGGAAAGTAGTTACCCACCAAGCATATCTTAAATATTGTCTTCCTCCTGATAACATTGAACCCCATTCTGGTGCTGGAGGTTGTATACCTAATCCGATGAAACTTAATCCTGCTGTTGATAGAATTGCTCCTGCAACTCCTAAAGTTCCTTGTACAATTACTGGAGCTAAAGAGTTAGGAATTATATGTTTTAATATAATTCTTGTATTACTTGCCCCTATTGCCTTAGCAGCTTCTATAAATTCTTGATCTCTTATTGAAAGTACAGAGGCTCTAACTATACGAGCAAAGTTTGGTACATAAGAAACACTGATTGAAATCATCAGGTTCAACATACTAGGTCCTAATGCAGAAACTATAGCTATAGCAAGTAATATACTTGGAACTGCTAAGAAAAATATCAACAACTCTCATTATAACATTATCTATAACTCCACCAAAGTATCCTGATACAGCTCCTAAAATTCCACCCTACAACAACAGATATAGATATTGCTAAAATACCAACTTTTAATGATACTCTAGCTCCATGTATAAGTCTTGCAAATATATCTCTTCCAAACTCATCTGTACCTAACCAATGTTTTCCATTAGGTGGCATAAGTCTTTCAGCTAGATTTTGTTTTTATTACAACAGTGTCATAATTTGCGATCACATCTGCAAACAGAGCTAATAAAACTAAAACTACAAGGATAATTAATCCCTAACATAGCCATTTTATTTTTTTCAACATTCTAAAAAAACTTCTGCCCATTGGCTTTGTTTTTTTATTTTTTTACTTTTTTCCATTTCGCCCTCCTACTTATATTGTGATTTTAATTCTTGGGTCTACGAAAGCATATAATAAGTCAACCAATAAATTAACCACACTATATACAACTGCCAAAAAAATACAACAGATGCTAAAACAGTAGGTGTGTCTTTTTTTGTCTTATAGCATCAACCATAAGTCTTCCAACACCAGGCCACGAGAATACTGATTCAGTTAGAACCGCTCCTCCAAGTAATCCTCCAAATTGTAGTCCTACAACAGTGATAATAGGAATTAAGGCATTTTTTTAAAGCATGTTTATTAATAACAACTTTTTCAGCAACTCCCTTTAGCTCTTGCAGTTCTAATATAATCTTGTCTTATAACTTCAAGCATAGAAGATCTAGTCATTCTTGTTACTATTGCTGCAGAACCAACTCCAAGGGCTACTGATGGTAGAATTACACTTCTAAAATCCATCAAAACCTCCTGATGGGAATATTCCTAATTTTACAGAGAATAATAAAATTAGCATAAGTCCTAACCAGAATACTGGCATAGAAACTCCTAAAAGAGCTAAAACCATACTAAAACTATCTGTAAGTGAATATTGTTTTGTTGCTGATATTATTCCAACAGGTATTCCTATAACTATAGAAATAATTACTCCCTAATACAGCTAATACAACTGTATTTGGGAATCTTACAAATATTTCTTCAAAAACTTCTCTACCTGTTGTGTAAGATCTTCCAAAAGTCTCCTACTAAAGCATTTTTTTACAAATCTTAAGTATTGCATAAAGAAAGGATCATTTTAATCCCATTTTTTTCTCAGTGCTGCAACTGCTTCTTTAGGAGCACTTTCTCCTAAGATTAATTGAGCAGGGTCACCAGGAGTTAAATACATGATTGCAAAAACTAATAATGTTACTCCTAACATTACAGGAATTAGAAGAACTAATCTTTTTTTAATATATTTATACATTGTTTCACCGTCCCAAAACTATAATTTTTATAAAAAGAGCTAGAGATTCTAGCTCTTTCATTCTATACTTATTCTTTTTGTTACTCCATATATTTTTATGAGAGTTTGCTGGATCTAATTTAAAGTTTTTAATATTCTTTTTGAGTTACAACATTTTGTAAAGGATAAATTATCATATACATAGGAATATCTTTTTCTGATAATTTCTTGTATTTCTTTATAGATAGCTTTTTCTCTTTTCAGGGTCAAGTTCTGTTCTTCCTTCTTCTAATAATTTATCTACTGTTGGATTAGAGTAGAAAGATCTGTTTTCCTGCTGCTCCCATAGTTGCTGTACTTACTAATTCATACATACCATAGTCTGGGTCTCTTGTTACAGTTCCCCATCCTAGTAAGAACATTTCATGATCTCCTCTTGCTGTACCATCTAGGAATGCTCCCCATTCAACTGTTTCTATTGCTAAGTCTATTCCAATTTGTTTTAATTGGTCTTGTAATATAACAGCAGTATCTCTTCTTACAGGGTTGTCATTTACCCAAATTTTTGCTTTAAATCCATTTGGATATCCTGCTTCAGCTAATAATGCTTTTAGCTTTTTTCTATATCTTGAGTATATTTTTCAACATCATAATATCCCCCATACATTTGGTCCTATTATAGAGTTTGCTGGTTCTCCAGCTCCTAAGAATACTGTATCTATTATAGGTTTTTTTGATCTATTGCATAAGATATAGCTTCTCTTACTTTTGGATTGTCATAAGGAGCTTTTTTCATATTGAAACCAAGATAAGTCATTGAAACTTGTGGTCCTTCAATTACAAACGAATCTATCGTCATCTTTTTAATTTGTTTTTTATCCATACCTTGAAATATCATAGATTATATCTAATTCTCCAGTTTCTAATCCTATAGTTCTGTTAGTTTCTTCAACTATATTTCTGAAATACTACGTTTTTAACAGGTGCTTCACCTTGCCAATATTCAGGGAAAGCTTCTAGAGTTACTCTATCTCCACTTTGCCAAGAAACAAATTTATATGGACCAGTTCCTATAGGATTTTGTCCAAATTTATCTCCAGCTTCTTTTGTAGCTTTTTCACTTAAAATAGCTATAGTAGTATGAGCTAGATTGTTTAAAATAGCAGCCATAGGTTTTTCAGTAGTTACTTTTACTGTGTAGTCATCTAAAACTTCTACTCCATTTATTCCTGTTAAAATGTGAGAAACTTCAGGTGATGCTAAAGCTCTTTCTAAAGAGAATTTAACGTCTGATGCTTTCATTTCATCACCATTGTGGAATTTAACTCCCTTTCTTAAATGGAAAATGATAGTCTTATCATCAGGTCTTTCCCAAGATTCAGCTAACATAGGTTGAGGAACTCCATTATCATCAAGATCCATTAATCTGTCATAGATTTGTACTCTAATTCTTGAAGATGGGTTGTCATTTGATGCATGAGGGTCTAGTGATTTAGCATCTGCACCTTGTGCTATAACTAAAGTATCTTTTCCAGTACTTGCACCAGCATCTGCTCCTTCTTTCTTATCACCATTTCCTCCACATGCTACTAAAAAAATAACATACTTAAAAATAATTGTCACTAATAAACCAAACTTTTTTTCTTCATGATGCCTCCTTATAATTTAATTAGTTTTATAGTTTTTATAGTTTAAAAATTGTTTATATATTTATTATATCATTTGCACATTATATTATTTATATCATTTATTGTCAAATTTTTCATAAAAATATATTATTCCTTGAAAAATATAAGAAAAATTTATATGTATTCTTTACTGTATAGAATTTCTAAAAATACTACTGTTAAAAAGTTTAACTTTTTGTTCAAAAATACTTTCTCGCATAAATTGTTTTTGTTCTCTTTATACACTGATTATATTATTTATATGCTCTAATGTCAAATTTTTTTATAAATAATGTACATGTAAAGTTATAAATACAAAATTTTTTTATAAAAATAGCTCTCAACTAAGTATTTTTTTAGTGATTTAAAATAAAAAGAGAATGATTTTAAGATTTTATTCTTAAAATTATTCTCTAATCTCTTCTTTATCAAGTTCTCAACTTGAATTTTTTAAAAATAAGTGCACTAATTTTTTAAAAATTATTTGTTTAAATGTTTTAATAATCTTTCACTTAAAGTTGCTATGTTTGCCTTTTAAGATTCTCATAACTTCCACTTCAGAAGCTCCTTTTTAAAGTTTTTAAAGTTCTAGCACAAACTTTAACTTTTATTGGACTACCATTAACATTTAAAGTTGTCACTTGTAAATTTGGTTTCCATACTCTTCTAGTCAATCTATGAGAGTGAGATATTTGGTTTTCCACTGATTAACCCAGTTCCTGTAATTTCACATCTTTGCATCTTGACACCTCCTTGATTACTTTTTATACAATACATTGTATTTTAACATTAAATTTTTAGAAAAATGCAAGTATAAATAATTTTTAGAAAAATCTTTTCGTTTATCAGAAAAAGAAGCTATTATAATAAATTTTTAATAGCTTCTTCTTTAAATTTTTAGAATCTATATTGTATTCAGTTGAAATAACAGAGTCTCTTCCTTTATTACTTTCTATTCTGAAATCGATGTTTCCATAAACTCCAAATGCTGGTGTTATTTTCTAAATGCTCCAAAAACCTATCCATGTAGTATTTTTTGCTTGTTTTTACTCCATAATATTTTTTTGAGCCACAGAACTTCCTGTAAATCTTCCTTCATAAGCAAGATCTCTCTATCTGTATTTATAGAATGACTTACAGATGCATATAATTTATATTTATCAGCTACATATTCTGCTCTTGCTCCAACTAAGAAATTTGTTGCTCTATATGTCTTTTTATCAGCTTTTATTCCCCAAGTTGCAGTTGATTCATCAAAGCTTCCTCTTCTTAAATAATCTTGAGAAATTCCTACGAAAGGTGTAAACCAATTAAATTTCTTTCCAAATTCTAAGTAAGTCGATAACATTTTATCATGATGATTTATTTTTCCTTCAATTCTATCACCTGTTGCAGTTAAAAGTTCTCTTTCAACTTTTGAAGAAACATTAGCTACCCCTAATCTACCAGCAAGGTAAAAATCATTTCCTAGATCTTGTTTTACCATATAGAGATAAACCTACCATATCACTCTTTGATTCTCCAGCATATTTATCAAAAATTTGCCTTAGCATAAGAATAATTTAATGCTAGTCCTAGAGTTGTTGTAGGAGAAAATCTTTTATCTATTCCTGCTTGACCTCCTACAATTCTTGTATCTGCTGAAGCATAACCGTCTCTTCTTAATTTTCCAGCTCCTCCTAAAGCTGAGAACCATACTTCTGTATCGTCTTTAGAATTTTTTTAAATTGTCAATTCTTGAAAATCTATTAGAAAGATCTCTATTAACATCTTGTGCTTGAGATAATGTTAATGCTTGAGCTGAAGCATAAATTTCTCCAGACATCACTTCAGTTGCACTTGTAAATGTCGAAGTAGCCATAGTTTGTAAAGTTCTAGCTGCTAACACTTCTTTTTTTCAGTAGCTATACCTTTTTTTCAATTTTTATTATCTAAATCTTCAAAAACTTTCTCAACATTTTCCAGCTACATTTTTAGTTGATGCTTGCATCTTCACCTACATAATCAACTACATTTTTGTCTTGATAATGTTGCTATTACTTTTTCCATCTCTTTACTTTCAGCACTGGCAGTTCTCATTCCATTAGTTTCAACATGTTGCTATATTTCCTTCAACCGATTGTCCTTCCATTACAGTTGCTGATTTCATTTTTAGTTACATAATCATTTGATAATATACTATATTAGCATTTTCAATTCTGATAGTTCCTGAAAACTTTAACTGAATTTTGAAGCCTACTTGTGATTTGAACCATTATAGGCAACATAGTCTCCTCCTATAATAGCTGTATTTCCATTAAATTTTACATTTCCATAGTTCTTTACTTTTTATTCCACTATCAGTTATTTTTTGCGGATCTACAGTTCCAATTAAGCTAAAAACCAGAATTATCATGTCCAACTATGGCTTTAGGATTAAGAACTAAAGTTCCTCCTGATCCTACTGTTATTGGACTTGAATAGATTTGGTGAATTTCTAATGTCCCTGCTATGCTACTTCCTCCACTGAAAGGAGTTATTTCCTGTTAAATGAGGTGTTCACTGCTCTAATTTCTCCATCCACCATTTCATAGATATCATTCTGAACCTCCACGACTGAAGTCGCAGGGTTCTTAGGGTAGTAGTTGCTTCTGTTAGCTAAACTAAGTCGCAAAGCTATCCCCGTAGTTCCTACGGTCTCATATTTATATATTTGGCACTTATACCTAATATCCTTAGTCCTTCTTTTTAGGTATATTTTTGCTGCATTTATATCTCATGTATGTACAGCTCCACATACTAGACAGTCCATTCTCTCACACTTAATCTTTTTACTTCTTCATTTCCTATATCCCAACAATTACATATTTGACTACTTGCAAAAGAAAATTTATCTACTCTTACTATTGTTTTTCCTTCCATTTCGCTTTATAACTTAGTATTCTATTAAATTCACTCCATGATACATCTACAATATTTCTTGCTAATTTGCTGATTTCTACCATATTTTTACTTGTAAGTCTTCAATACAAATAATATCATATTCTTTTTATTAGCATTGTTGATAATTTTTGCAAAAATCTTCTCTTTGATTTGATATTTTCTCAAATAATCTTGCACTTTTTATTCTAGCTTTATTCCTATTTGAACTACCCTTTGGTTTTCGTGAGTAGTTTTCTTTGTAATATCGCTAGTTTGTTCAAAGATTTTTGTAAATATTTTTGGATTTTCTGTGAGATTTCATCACTGTAATCACAGTCCTTTATACCTAAATCTATTCCAACATTCTTGTTGTACTTTCTAATTTTTCTGCTTTTACATCAGTACAACACAGAGATATAATATTTTCCACTAGGTACTTGTGTTATTGTTGCATTTATTATTCTTCCTTGTTGTTTTTATCTTATCTCTTATTTTTAGTTTTCCTAACAGTGCTTTTATCCATTTATCTAAAAACTCTATATTATTATTTGTATAATTGGTTCTGTATGATTTTCTATTATCTTTCTTAGATTTAAATTTTGGATAACCCTTTCCACTAAAAAGTTTTTATATGCTTTATCTAAATCTTTTAAAGAATTTTGTAAAGAAAATTTATCTACATCTTTAACCATTCTTTCTCTTGTTTTTAAAACTGTAGTATTTTACTACATTGATTATATGACATAGATTTTTCTCTTTGTTATATAGTTCTTGTTTTTAAACCCTAAAAATGATTATAGACATATCTTACACAACCAAAAGTACAATTTAATATTGCTATTTGAGTTTTTAGTTGGATAAAATCTAAACTTATATGCTTTTTCCATGTGATTTCACCTCCATTTACCTATATAGTATACCACTTTTTATACTATAAGTAAATGAAAAGTAAAAGTCTAAATATATGAACCTAAAACTGACTCAGTCGTTTTAGAGGGTTGTCGTTACATAAGTACGCTACCACTTATGCAGTTCTCTTGGCATATCACTCCTTAATAAATTAAGGAGATTAGCTTGAACTTCTTAATATTTCTAGTAAGCACGAACTATATCTTATCCACAGCTCTATCTGTTTGGGTCTACCCACTTCCACTAGCTTTAGTGTACTTCCTCAGGAGGAATAGTCGTTGAACCTTACCTTTCGGTCTTGGCTGCTGATTGCCCATTATCTTAACACTTAGATTTAACCTTATGTCATCTAGTATATTTTTCTGCTTTCGCCACTTTCGCACTTGTACCATATTTTTATTTTAGGTACTATGTTGTAGTTATACTAGTTTTAGGGTTTCCAGCAATTCAGTGTATTGGATAGCTTTTTAAAGTTGCTACCTCTACATACATATTTCTATATGCTGACTATACTTAATGGTCAACTCATGCACTGACACCCTACAGTGCTAGAGTCACAAGTGTGCGACCATATTTTTAATCAAAATATGAAACTTTTTCCTGCTGGAAGATTTGCCTTTAAATATGCTTGTATCTCCATATTTACTTATGTCCATAAATGCTCCTAGATCTTTTAAAAGCTCTTCTTTCATTTAACATTCCCCTCAACCATAAGTACTATCTGGGAACATTGTAACATTTCTTAAATTAGCTTCAGACATAGTTGCTGGATCTTGAGTCAATTCAGTCTTATCTGTTGTAGTAAATAAAGTTTGACGAATTTGATCAGCTGTCATCCAATCAAATTTATCATATACTAAAGCTGCTGCTCTTGTAACTCTAGGTGCTGCATAAGATGAACCTGATTCTATGCTTCCATTAGGAGGAGAGATACTTGTAATCTTAGCACTCCATCTTCATCAGCAGAAATAGACCAGTATGCTGCTTCACTTCCAGCTTTCGATAAGTCATCTAGTGCATTATATTGACTTCCTTTTTTCTGCACTTACACCAACAACAGATATCCAACCTGGTTCTAATCTTTTATCAAAATATGGAAACCTGCTTCTACTGAAGCATTTTGATTTTCTTTATTTCCAGCTGACCATATAAATAGTCCTCCTTTATTTTTCTACCATATCTCTAAAATAAGGTAGCATATAAAGTTTTTAGTTGATCTCTGAGTTCATTTGTTCAAAAGTTAATGGTAAATTTCTTCACTCTATAAGTTCTGAAATTTGGACTCATCATAAGAATCATCACTACCAAAAGATTGATTGAATATCTTTTACACTTTGACTTCCAAATTTAGCCATTGCATCATAGACTTTCTTTTTGTTGCTAAAATTCCACCTGTTCTTGTTTTTAGTACTTCCATCTTCTGGATTTACATATTGATAATTCCAACCAATACTTCCTACAATAAGACCAATCTTATTATTGCTTTATTAGTTGATCTTAAAGTTGTTGCAAGATTATTTGGAGCATAGTCTAAATCTCCAATAACTTCTAAAACTTCTTCTCCATGTTCCATTTTTAGTTGCACTTATTGAGGTTCCTGGTATTGCATCTTCTATATGGTTGACTTGGAGATATTATTTCTATATCTGTATAGATATCTGTTAAATTTTTTCATTTCTTCTTGGAGTTATTGAATTACCTTTCTTTTATCTTCAGCAGTAGTTCTTACTGCATCTACAAAATTACTATCCAGTACTGCAACTCTTACTCCATTTACCATCTACTACACTATTGTCATTTTGGAATACTTGCTCCTGAACTTCTTTGTGCAGCATAAAGATTTGTTTTTAATGCTGACATATTACTTTGTCTAAACCTGTATCCACTGTCGGAAAAGTATCTTCTATTGTCTTTGGTGTTCCTGGATTTGTCCCTGGGTTTACTGGTAGATTGCTAGCTCCGCCTCCTCCTCCTCCTCCGCCTACCACAGCTAACAAACAAGATAGAAGACTAAAGCAATTAACATCATTTTACTTTTTAAAATTTCTTTTTTTCATTTTTTAACCTCCCTCATCTTATACAAACTTTTGTGCACAACATTTTGATTCCCTCATTTAAGTTAGTTTAGATTTTTAACATAAAATTAGCTTATACTCAATTTTTATTTATTTTTTTATTATTTTTTTCAAACTTTTCTTTTTAAAAATGATATAATAAAAATAAGGAGATGATATTATGAGAATTTTTGTATGTGATGCTTTTAGTTCTGAAAATTTTTTAAAAGGTAATCAAGCAGGGGTTGTAATACTAGATGAGAAAGAAAACTATCCTGATGAAAAACTTTATGAAAAAAATATTGCAGCTGAACTAAAACATTCTGAAACTGCTTTTGTAAAAATAGATAATAAAATATTTAAAATTAGATACTTCACTCCAACAGATGAAGTTGAACTATGTGGTCATGCCACAATTTTCAGTCTTTTTCTACTTTAAGAAGTCTAAAAATAATAGACTCTGGTAAAATATTGCTGAAACTTTAGCTGGATCTTTAGAAATAATAGTGGATAAAGGACTTTATTTGGATGGATATGTCCCTTCCAAAAAGTTGAATATATTTTTAATTCAGATGAAATTAAAGAGCTATATTCTGCTTTTTAACTTAGACTATAAGTCAAGCTCCTAAAAGTTTTAATTCCTAAAATTGTAAATACAGGTTTAAGTGATATTATTATTCCTATTGAAGATAAAGAAGTTTTAGATAGTTTTATTATGAATAAGGAAAAAGTAATAGAACTTTCTAAAAAAATATAATGTTGTAGGAGCTCATCTTTTCTCTTTAGATAAAGAAAAAGAATTTTACTGCTTTTTTGCAGAAATATTGCTCCCTTTAGTTGGTATTGATGAAGAATGTGCTACAGGTACTTCAAATGGTGCCTTAACTCACTATCTAAAAGAATACAATATCATTTCTGTAAAAGGATATAAATAGATTTTAGACAAGGAGAGGCTATGCAAAGAGCTTCAACTATTTTGAGTAGATATAAAGAAGATGGTGTGACTATACAAGTTGGTGGAAATGCGTGATTTCTTTTGAATGTAAACTTTATAATACAAAATTAGAGGGTATTGCAAAATTAAAAATTTCAATTCAAAAGTAAAAATAGTGAGTTACGATGTAGATTTTAGATAAAAATTAAAAAAGTGAGCCGAGCAAAAGCATGAGTGTTTGAGCAAAGCGGGTTTCATGTTTTAGCAAACTTTTTTTATCGAAATCTGAGAATTATTTTTACTTTTTTATTTGCAACAGCCCTCTAAGACTTTTATTTATATTCTATTTTTATTTGTTTACCACAAAAATGCTATACCCATATATGTTATATCTTTTATACCATTTTGTTTTAGTGATACATCATATTTTTTTATCTTCTATTTGTTCTAATGCTTCTTTTGATACTTCTTCTAAACTTTTTCTATGCTATCTGTTGATTTAAATTCCATTATAAAGGCTCTTTTAGTTTTTATTCTTTGGCTCTATTACAAAGTCATATCTTCCTAAGCCACTTTCTATATTGGACTTTTGTAATATATTCTCCTTCTAAATATAGTCCCATACCCATAATTAATCCATGGTAAAAAGCTTCGTTTCCTTTCTTAGTATCATTGTAGCTAACTGAAGTTAATAGTATCTCTTGTAATCTTTCTTCATATTCATCTATTCTATTTTCTGTTAAGGCTTCCATTAAATACAATAACTTTGCTTCCTCTACCAAAAGTATTTTTCTAAAAAAGTATCTCTAAAAAAAGTTCTTTATTTCTTTATTTGGTAATCTTAAAACATAATTCTCTTTGATCTATTTTTTTCTTCTACTGTTAAATAACCACTGAAATAACATCAATTCCCATAATTCATCTTCACTTAGCAATTTTGATAAAGTCTGATGTCCCTGATATATTTTGTTTTAATCCTTCTCCATTAAATAATCTTTCAAGTGCTTCTATTGTGTTCTTTGTTATTTTTTTAATACATCTTTTATCAAATCATTTCCTGATGTATCTACCCAATAAGCTCTCAATTCTTTAAATCTTAAAAAAATTTAATATACTCCAAGGATTATATACTTCACTATCTCCAAATTTATATCCATCATACCAATCTTTTACATTTGATATTTCTTGCTCTATTCCATAATATTTAAGGCTTTTTTCTACTTCTTCTTCTGTTAAACCATAGCTATCTGTATAGACATCACTTAATATTGTATAGGTACTTAAATTATTTAAATCTGAGAATATTCCAGCTTTTATTACTCTTATTATTCCAGTTAGAACTCCCATTTGTAAATAGCTATTATCTTTTAACACTGTACTATAAAAAGTTTTAAAGAAATCTTTTGCTTTTTCATAATATCCATTTATATAGGCTGATACTAATGGGACTATCGTATTCATCTATTAATACTACTACCTTTTTTATTATATTTTTCATATAGTATTTTTGTTAAAAATTTTAGTGATCTTCCTAAGTTAGATAAATTAGCATTTTTCATTGATTATTTTCTTAAATTTATCAGAATCAGTTTCCTACTAATTCATTTATTAAATAGTTATATTCAGAAAAACAGTTCAGAAAGTATAATAGTTATTTTTTTCTTCCATTTCTTCCCAAGTTGAAGCTTTTAAATCTTTTTAATGATAAAAAAATATAACTGGGTATTGTCCTTGTTCTTTAAAAGACTTCTGTTTTTTTCTATATATAAATCTTTAAATATTTTTTTATTTTTCTTCTCTATTTTCTATATCAAAAAAAGTACTTTTAACATAGACATATTTAATGTTTTTTCCCAAATCTTCTAGGTCTTGCAAATAATTTTACTTCTGAGCCATCTTTTATTATTTCTTCTATAAATTTTGTTTTATCAAAATAATAAAAAAATCTCCTTCTATTATATGTTTTAAAAGTCACTTACTCCTATTGCTAACCTTTTTCATAACACCCTCCTTTTTCAAAACTTTATATTTTTATATATTATACAAAAAGAGAGTCCTTGCAAATTTACAATAACTCTCATAAAATTTTTTATTTTTATCCTCCAAGATATGCTTTCTTTTACTCTATCATTATGTAGTAAATCTTTTGCATTTCCTTCAAGAACTATTTCTCCTGTTTCTATAACGTAAGCTCTATCTGAGATAGAAAGTGCCATTTTAGCATTTTGTTCTACCAATAGGATAGTAGTTCCTTTTTCTTTTAATTGTTTTATAACTTCAAAAATTTCTTTAACAAATAGTGGTGAAAGTCCCATTGATGGTTCATCTAAAATTAAAAGTTTAGGTCTGCTCATCAGAGCTCTTCCCATAGCAAGCATCTGTTGTTCTCCACCTGATAAAGTTCCAGCTAACTGATTTTTCTTTCAGACATTCTAGGAAAAACTTTATAGAAGTTTGCTCTATCTTCTTCTTTCTTTTCAGCACTATCTTTTTATTGTGAACTGTCCTAATTTTAAATTATCTTTAACTGCAAGTTGTGAAAAGATTCTTCTTCCTTCTGGAACTTGAGCTATACCTAATTTACAAATATTATGAGCTTTTTTCTTTTAATAAATCTTTTCCTTCAAATATTATAGAACCACTTTTTGGGAGTTATAAGTCCAGATATAGTCTGTAATGTAGTTGTTTTTCCCTGCACCGTTAGCTCCTATGATAGATACAACTTCTCCTTCATTTTATTTCTAATGAAATTCCTTTAAGAGCTTGTATATTATCATAGAAAACTTTGCAAGTCTTTTTACTTCTAACATTGCCATTATTCATCTTCCTCCTTACCTAAATATGCTTCTACAACTTTTGGATTATTAATAACTTCTTGTGGATCCCCACTTGCTAATATTTGTCCATAATTTAACACAACTAATCTTTCACAGATACCTAATACTAGTTTCATATCGTGTTCAATTAATAGAACTGCTATTCCAAACTTATCACGAATTAATTTTATAGTATTCATTAGATCTTCCGTTTCTTTTTGGGTTCATACCTGCTGCTGGTTCATCTAAAAGAAGAATTTTTAGGTTCTGTTGCCATGGCTCTGGCAATTTCTAATTTTCTTTGTTCTCCCATAAGGTAAATTACCTGCACGCATATTTTGCATACTTATCTAGGTCAAATATTTTTTAAAAAGCTCCATTGCTTTTTCTTTAGCTAACTTTTTCTTCTTTCCAAAAACTTGGTAAACGAAACATACCCTGTGAAAAATTCCATATTTCATACGGAAATTATATGCAGCAACAACATTGTCTAATACTGATAGATATTTAAATAGTCTGATATTTTTGGAAAGTACGAGCCAAACCTTTTTACAAGAGCTGAAGTTGATGTTTTTAATAACATCTTCACCATCTAAAGTATATTCTCCAGAACTAGCATTATATACTCCTGTTAAGATATTAAATACTGTTGTTTTTTTCCTGCTCCATTAGATCCTATTAAACCTATTAATTCTCCAGATTTTATTTCTAAATTAAATTTATCTACTGCCTTCAATGCTCCAAAACTAATTGAAATATCTTTTGCAACTAAAAGAGGTTTTTTTATTTTCCATCTTCTTCACCTCTTTTTGACTTATTAGTAAAATAAGAAATTACTTTACTAATTTGAAATTCTTTTCTACCTAGTAAACCTTCAGGTCTAAATAACATCATTATTATTAATATCAATGGATAAACTATCATTCTGTATTCTGCAAAAGCTTCTAATACTTCAGGTAAAATAGTAAGAACTATAGCTGATAATATTGAACCTGTGAAACTTCCCATTCCTCCAAGTACAACCATAACAAGTATATTTATCGAATAGTTATAGTCAAATTGTTTTTGCACCCTAAAATTCCTAAGTTATGTGCGTAGATTCCACCTGCTATACCTGCAAATATTGCTGATAAAACAAAGGCAAAAGTTTTGTAGTATGTTGTATTTTATTCCTGATGCTCCACTTGCTATCTCATCTTCACGAATAGCAAGAACTGCTCTACCGTGTCTACTTGTCATAATAGAATACATAAATATAACTGAAAATATAGTTATAAAGTATATAAGTGTGAAGTTATTTAACTCTAGGAATTCCTGTTAAACCTTGAGCTCCACCTGTAAATTTAAAATATTCTATTAAAACTCTTATAATTTCTCCCAAAGGCTAGAGTTATGATTGCAAGATAGTCTCCTGTAAGTCTTAAAAGCTGGTATACCAATGATAAAACCAATGATACCTGCTACTATTCCTCCAACTATCAGAGCTACAATATAACCTGGATATCCTGAAAGAAAACCTGACTTAGTTAAAGATGCTGCTGATATGCACCTATTGACATAAATCCTGCATGTCCCTAGAGTTATTTGTCCCCAAACAACCAACTGTTATATTCAAGCTAGCTGCTAAAATTACATTTATTAAAAATTAATATTATAATTCCAATTTGATATCTACTTATGAATCCTGAATTTATTAAAGAGAAAAGAATAAAATATAGAACTAATAAAAATTGCATAAGTAGCTATATAACTTAATTTTTTATTTTTTTATCCATTATACTTTCTCCTTTACATTTTTCCAAGTATTCCAGTAGGTTTTAAATAATAAAACTATAATTAATATTGAAAATACAAAAGCATCTGCAAGTTGTGATGATAGATATGCTCTTGTTAAACTTTCAACAATTCCTAATATGAATCCTCCTATTACAGCACCTGGTAATATTCCTATTCCTCCTAAAACTGCTGCAACGAAAGCCTTTATCCCAAGCATAGATCCCATTAAAGGTTGAATTTGTGGATAAGCTGAAACATATAGAACAGCTGCAACTGCTGCAAGTCCACTTCCTATTGCAAATGTAAGTTGTATTGTTCTATCCACATTTATTCCTACTAAAGCTGAAGCTGCATAATCTTGACTTGTTGCTATCATAGCCTTTTCCATATTTAGTTTTCTTCATAAATAATTGTAAAGCTATTGATAATATACTAGTTACAACTATAGTTACAACTGCTCCAAAACTAATTTGTATACTATCTCCTAATTTTATTGAATCTTGAATAAAAATTTTAGGAAAAGATCTAGTATTTGGTGTAAATACTTTCATGAATACATTTTCTAAAAATAAACTAACTCCTATAGCTGTAATTAAGTTTGAAATTCTTGGTGAATTTCTTAGTGGTCTATATGCTATTCTCTCTGTTAGACAACCAACTATTGCACAAATAATTATTGCTGGTATAACTGAAACCCATACTGGTAAACCCATAGATGACAATGTTGGTATTGAGAATAATGAAACATATGCACCTATCATTATTATATCTCCATGTGCAAAATTTATAAGTTGTGCTATACCATATACCATTGTATATCCCTAAGGATACTAGGGCATAGATACTTCCAATTTGTAAACCATTAATTATCTGAGTAAAAAAACTCCATTTTATCCTCCCATTCTATTATTCATTAAAGAGAAAACAATTTCTACTAAATTATATTGTTCTCATAAAAGATTTTTAGCTTTGTCTCAAATATAACTAGAAATTAGCCTTTTTATTGATATGAAACAGCCTAAAAGTCCTTACTTAATCATTAATAAAGCAGAAATTGTTTTTATCCTTAAATATTTAAATTTTATTTAGACACTACAGAATCAAATGTATAATCTCCATTTACTATTTTGATTATAGTTATACTCTTTAACAGGGTTATTCTTTTCATCAAAAGTTAAATGTCCCTGTGATTCCTTCAAATTCTAATTCTTTTATTGCTTTAGCTACTGCTTCTTTATCTGTAGTTCCTGCTTTTTCTGTTGCAGCTTTTAAAATATATGCAGCATCATAACTTAAAAGCAGAGAATGCAGAAGGTTCATCATTGTATTTTTCTTTATAGTTCTTTATAAAGTTTTGTACTTTTTCATTGCTATCTTTTTGTTGAATAGTGATTAGCAAAGAATACATCTTCTATTGCAGCATATGATGATGGGTCAACAGTTTTTACAACTCCATCCCAACCATCTGAACCAACTATAACTGATTTTATTCCAACTTCTCTTGCTTGTATAGCTATTAAACCATCTTGTTCATAGTAATCAGGAACAAATAGAAACATCTGGATTTTGTTGAGCTATTTTTAGTTAATTGAGCTTTGAAATCTTTTGTCCCCATCTGAATATCCTTCTCTTGCAACAATTTGAATTCCTTGAGCTTCTGCTTCTTTAGCGAAATGCATTTGCTACTCCATCTGAATAGTCACTTGAGTTATTAGACATAATAGCCACTGTTTTAGCTGCTAATTTATCTTTAGTAAATTTTTGCTAAAACTTCTCCTTGATAAGGATCTGTGAAAACATACTCTAAATATATTTGATCCAGCTTCTGTTATATTAAGTTGAGTTCCTGTAGGAGTTATCATAGGTATACCATCTTGAGCTGCAACTTCTGCAACTGCAACACTTGGTTTTAGATGTAATGTCACCAATTAGCTACCATTCCCCAATCTACAAGTTTGTTATATGCATTTACTGCTTCTGTAGAATCTCCTTTTTCATCTAAAAGGTTTAATTCAATTTGTTTTCCTAATATTCCACCGTTTGCATTGATTTCATCAACTGCTAATTTAAGTCCGTTAGTTGCTGATATTCCATAAATTGCAACTGAACCTGTTAATAGTCCTATAGCTCCAATCTTTTATTGTTTCTAGCTTCTGTTGATGCTGGTTTTTCTGCTGCTTTTTCTCCTCCACAAGCTGCTAATAAAAGCGAAGCTCCAAGTAGAGTTGTTACTAATTTTTCTTCATTTTTATTTCCTCCAAATTATTTTTCTATATTTAAGGCATACTATATCAAAAATCAGAAAAAGTAAAAGTGTTTTTAATATTTTTTGTATTAAAAAGACAGTTTATTTAAACTGCCTTTTTATGCTTATTTTTATCTATATTATTTTTAGTAAATATTTTTTTCAGAATAAGAAAAAGGAGACTAAAATTTTAGTCTCCTTTCAAGTTTTATAGATTTTATTAGAATATAACTCTAAGTCCTACTCCACCTCTTATGTTATGTCCTTTAGTATCATAACCAATATTTCCAGTTAATCCAATTCTTTGATTATCTCACACCGATATTAAGATCTGTTTTAACATTTCTCTTCTATCTTCTTTTTCTCCTCTTAAGTCATACCCAATCAGCTGTTGTATAGCAACTCTTGCTTTATTATTAGCATTCGCCACTTTTCCTAGCTCATTTTCATAAGCTACTCCAACTGATACTTTTTAAGTTATTGTTTCCAAATGAATATTTAAAGCTAAGTCTGCTCCTACTTCTGGTCTTATTGAGAAGTAATCATTTCCTTTTACTTCAAGTCTCATTTCCCTGATTTTTCTCTTTATTTTACTGAATCTTCCATATTCTAGGTTAAGTCCAGCATGTGGAACAAATGAGAATCCTTCACTTAATCTGAAAGATTTACTTATTTCATTTTTAACTCCTAGACCATAAGTATAATATCTTGATTTTGCACCAAATATATCATCTACTACTAAGAATCTTCTATTCATTTTGTTGTATCCTACAAAGATATCTCCCAGATATTGTCCAATTCAAGCTATTATTTTTCATCAAATGGTACAGATTTAAAGATTCCAACTTTTCCTTGTAATTGATCTTCTTTTTGAATTTCCTAAATCTTTAAATTTCAATTTATTTTCTACTACTCCAGCATACCAACCCACAGATTCTCCAAGTCTTTACACTTTCATCTTCATGAACATAAGCTACTCCATATGCATTATTTTTGTAATCTTCTACACCTGCATATCTGTCTTATATTCTCCTCTAGTTCCAAATGTTTTTATTTTTATTTGAATCTTTTGTTGAATTAGACCAACTATCTCTTAGATATCAAATTCTTTATCAAGAATATTTCCTGTTGCTTGTATTCTTTTGTTGAACATTAGAATATTGATGTCCTTTCATTTGGTCTACTGCTTGTGCAAATAAAGCTGCTTTCACCTTTTTCCTATTCCATTTAATTTATCAAATAAAAGCTTTTTTCTCTAGTTCCTAGTCCTTCTACACCATATCTTTGTTCTAAACCATCTAAGAAGTTTACCAGTATTTTTTTATCCTTAGCAAAAAGCTGTATATGGTATTTTTGATAAGTATAAAGCTTTTAATGTGTCATCAGTATTTTGAGTAGCTGTCGCTATCCAAGTTAAACCACTTGACACAAATGAGAATTTCATTGAACTTCCAGCACTCAATGAAGAAATTACATCATTATATGGCTTTTTAATATATTTTGACCTACTTCTATGTCTTTTCATTTGTATATTTACTTGCTTCTGTACCAAATATTAGATCTACTTTTTGTAATCCTGTTAATAAATTTAATCCTTGGATAGGGTTAGTATAATTTACTCCTGATGTATCTACACATTCCTATAGATGAAGCCTGACCTAAAGAAGGTATCGCTAAATCAGCAACTGTCAAGTTTAATGATGTTGTTCCTACATTTACACTTATAGGTTTAGGGTGTTGCAGTAACTGTATCAACAGCTATAGGTGTAACTCTTGTACCATCTCTATAAATAGTAGCTGTTCCATCTCCTGGAGCAACTATATTTATTCCTGCAACTGTTTTTCCTGTTGCAGATTGTTTCTTTTACATCTATTGGACCATTAAGAACTCCAGTTCCTCCTCCAGGAATTTGATCATCATAGTTATTTTTCTTTTAGTTCCTTTGTTTATAACACACCTGTTAAATTTGTACCATCAACTATGTTTATTGTTCCATAGTTTTTGATTATTGCACCATTAGATGCAACCACACCTACTATTCCATCATTTGTTGGATTAGGCACAGTTGTTATTGTTCCGTAGTTATATCCAATAGCGTTATTATCTAGGTACATTCCTGTTGTCTTTTTACCACTTAATTCAATAGTTCCTCTGTTTGTTGCAGTTGAACCTGAACCAGTAGCAAACATACCTATTCCATTGTCTTTTTCAACTTTAATAGTACCATAGTTTACAATGTTTCCTGTACTTACTAATGTGCCAGCATCATTTACATAACCTGCTGCCATACCTATTCCATATAATTTATTTACAGTGTCACTTCCACTTACTGTTATTGTTGGATTTACTGTAGTTGAACCATTTGTTGCAGTTCCTCCACCTATACTATACATTCCAACGTTTCCTACCCCTGTACCAAAATTCATATTAGCTAGGTTAGTTACAGTACCTGCTGCATATATTCCATAGTTTTTACTTCCTGTTGCAGTTAAAGCTGTTTTATTTTCTATATTTCCTGTTGTATCTGATGAATATACATATACTGCATCATTTCCAAGAGTAACTCCACTTAGTGCATCTGTATTTAATTGTGTTCCAGTTCCTTTTATAACATAACCGTAAGAACTGTCACCAATTTGCATATCTGCATCACCAGTTATTATTTGGTTTCTTCCAGTTGTAAATACTCCCTACTGATTGGTTATTTCCTACTTATTTTTGTACCTGCTTGCAAGTATACTGTTGAAGCTGCTAAACCTGCTGGATGTTGTCCATTAGAATAATACCTACTGAACTATCTCCAACTTTTATCTTTCCATTTCCAGTTAAGTCAACTTTTTTACCATAAATACCATAAGTATTATTTCCACCTATTATATCTTTATCATTTGTTATTTTAGTGTCATCATCATTTGTATACATACCAATATTAGGTTCATTTTCTGAAAGTCCGTCTGCTAAGTTTATAGTTCCACTATTTTTTTAAGTCAGAAGAATTTTTGCAAAACATTCCTACAGATTTTTGTCCATTGATATTTATAGTTCCTTTTATTTTCTAAAGTTGCTTTATCTCCAGACATTCCTGTTGAAGAATTACCAGATAATGTTATAACTCCAGTTGTATCATTTGTTCCAATAGCTGTTGCTCTTGTTGCAGTAGAGTTATTATTTTTTACATAAATACCAGTCGCATTAGCTCCATCTAAAGTAACTTCACCTTTATTTAAAAATATTAGTTTGTCCTTGACCTACTGCAGCTGTTCCAAATTCATTTACTATTGGATTATTTGTTGCTGAATCAATTCTATATGCTACTCCTAAAATACCTATAGAGTTTTGTCCCCCAACATTTACCTTTCCAGCACTTGTAACTTCAGAGCCATTTACTGAATAAATACCCACTGCTGAATCATTAGCAGAGTTTGATGTTTCTTTTTCAACATTTATAATTGAAGAAGCATCAGTATTTACTTTTCCATAGTTAATAAATAATCCTACTGCTCCATTTCCAGCATCTGTTCTATCTGCTGTTACACTAGTATTAACTTCTAAATTGATTTGAGTTTCATTGTTACTTGTAGCATATTTACTTGAGTTCATTGATAAACCAACAACAGTCTTTTTCACCCTATTTGTGTAAGATCTGCACCACTCAATACAGCTTTTTACATTAAATCCTGTTTTTAAATTTACTTTTTGCTCTTTGAACTGATAATCTTCTTGTAAATACATAATCATTTAAAGAAGCATTAGCATCATCTACAGCAAGACTTTTTATCTAAATTTGCATTTATATCATAAGCTGGCTAATCCATCAACAGCTGCAATCTTATATTTATTATATACTTCTCCTGTAACACTATCTGTTTCCTGCACTATGTTACTCCACCAGTGTAAGCAGACAAACTTGAATTTAAAGTTGTTAATGATAAAGAAGGAACATTTCTTAAATTCATTATAGTAACATCATTAGAATAAGCTGTTATACTTGCTCCAGTAAGAGTTATTGGACTTGTTGTTACTGTAACATCTCTTTCAAAAACCTGTTGCATTTCCTCCTAAAGATATTTTTAGAAGAACTTATATCTATTTTTCCATTTCCATCTGAATAAAGGGCATATCCTTCTCCATTATAAGTAATTGTCGAATATTTAGCATCTACTTTTGAGATTAGTTCCTGTAGAAGCTATTACAGCAACTATTTTTGAACATCTATTTCTAACCCATTTGTATGAGATGTTCCATTTGCTTTTACAACTCCACCTTCTCCTGCAAATATAGTTGTTCCTATTTCCACCATCAATACTAATTTTTAGATTTTTCTGTTGCACTTTTTCCAGTTGTAAATTTTGTAGCAGTAGTTTGATCAGCTCTATTTCAACAACTGAACCAGCACCTTTTTGCATATATACCTGTATTTTTGCCCTGTTGTTCCTACTGCTAGTCTTATATCTGCATTCCCTTTTAATTTTACAGTTGATGCTTTTTCAGCAAATACTCCTATACCGTCTTTTTGTTTTCCCAACAGTATTATATGTTATTAGATCTCCTGTAAAATCCACTGTTTTTCCATCTGTTGCAAATATTCTATATTTCCTACACCGTCTTTATTTCCACCACTTGTTGTAAGTGTTGAACCTCCCATTACAATATTACCTGTAAAATCAATATCTCCACCACTAGAAGTACTCTATGTAGTAATACCAATGTTACTTTCTCCATCATTTATCTTACCATTTGTAATTGTTGATTTACACGGTTCGTTGCTAAAACACCCATACTTTTTCTTGAAAAATTTTTCTAAAGTTATATCAGAGCTTGGATTTTCACCAGTATTTGCATTTGTATACATAATACCTATAGAACCATCAACTGTATCTGTTGTATTACCAGTTTGTGTGCTATCGTTACCATTACTATCAATTTTTAGTTGTTGTATTAGTTTGGATATCTGTCCAGTTTACACCATTGGTATCATTTTTCCTTTACCAATATGAACTCTGGCAATAGCTTGAGGAGCCACATTCGAAATATTTTCCTGCAATATATACTCCACGAGAAGAATCTGAATAAATATTTATAGGTTATTTAAATAAAAACCACTTTCTGTTTTTAATGTTTCTGTCCCACTTATCATAACTCCAGAACTTTCTATTCCACTATAAATTTATTTCTCCTTCATTTATAAAAAGCAGTTTCATTTTGAATTTGTCATTCAGTATTACTTGTGTAATACATTACAAGACTTTGTTTACCATACATATTTATTACCCCAGTCTCACCATTAGCGAAATACCCATCTTTGAGGCGTGCTATTACTATAATCTGGTGAGTTAAAAATACTACTTGTTTTTCACTTCCATTTTTCTCCTGAGGCTCCATTATTAATATTTCTAATCTGTTATTGAACCTTGATTATTAAGCACACTAAATCTTCTTGAGTTTAGTACAGTTGTTGCATTGTACTAGTATCACTATCTCCAAGATATTTTTTCTCTATTATTATGTAAATTTATTCCTTCCAGAACCACCATCTAATTCCTTTTAAACCACTTTGAGTCTTATATCCCTTAACTTCATCATACAAATCTTTTTGATACTATTCTGTTCCATGTTGCATATAGATGGTTCTAATGATGTATTATGTCCCATTATCTGAACCTGTTTCCATATAAATTAAAGGTTTACCAAAGGCTCCAAACCATGAAATTTCACGCTATCACTCCAATCCATAAAAGCACTATCTCTAATTCATAAAGAATTTCTTGAGTTGAATTATTCATTCCATCTGTTGGAGTAGAACCTGTTAAAGTTCCTTGTTGTAAAAGTTGCTCCTGTTGTAGTTCCATATCCTGCTACTCCTGCTACTCCTTTTTGTATGCACCCAACACCTGTTTTTTCCTTTTATTTTCCCAGCTGTAAGTGTGACTTGTTTCATCATTGTTTGTCCAGTAGGATTCCATAAATATACTCCTCGAAATCGAGCTTCCCAAAGTTTCCAAAAACTAAAGGTGATGGTTCATTAATTTGTAGGATTTACTTGAGGTGCCTTAGGCGGTTGTATTATCTTAGGCTCAAAAGGTGGTAGAAGATCCTGATGGTTCTGGTGGCACAAAAGTTGGTGCCTGTTTATTTACTTCTTTTGGTCTTATTCCCGCACTTACTTTCAACTTCTTTTGGTGGTTCATAACTAAATCTAAACTTGTTGTTCCATAAGATGTTGACATTACAGATGAAGTTTTAAATCTTTCCAATGGATCTGTCTTTCTAGTTAGATTTAATTTTTCTTTACTTTTATCTCCTCTTCCTTTATATGCAGCTCCCCAATATCATACATATAGTTCATTTCCAATTGCCATGAGCCCAAGGTGATTTAACTACTTGATCTCCTTGTTCCATCAATTGAATTAATTCTAATCTTTAAACCATCTATTGCTTTTTGATTTTTTTCTCTTGTGCTTCAACTCTTTATTTTTGTAAAGTTTCCACTGAAGCTTTCTAAATTTTCTTTAGATGTAGCTATTTCTTGTGTAGACATAACATCTTGTGAAAAATGCACTAATCCCATCATTAAAAAGTATTGCAAGACCAAGTGAATATTTTACACCTTTGTATCTCTTTGCAATTGAACGTAAATTCTTTTTCTACCATGTATAGATTATTTTTACCATCTCTTTTTCTCCCCATAAATCTATATACACTCCAAAATTCATCTTATCTTTGAACTAATCTGAATTCAACTCTTCTATTTTGTAATCTTCCTTCTGGTGTTTCATTAGTTGCTACTGGATATTCTTCTCCCTTTTGCTTCTATTCCAACTATTCTATCTTCAGGCAATCCAAATTCTATTAATTTAGCTTTTTACAGCTTCTGCTCTTCTTCTTGAAAGTCCTATATTATATTGGTTGCTTCCTATAGAATCTGTATGTCCTTCTATTGTTAATTCATAGTTGTTTTGTTCTATGAAATCTTTTAAGTTATTTAACATTTCAAAATATTGAGGTTTTACTACAGATTTGTCAAAAATCAAAGTTTAGTGCTCTTTCATCCAATACTATTGTCATTTCTTTTTGGTGCTTCTACATTAGTTATATCTAAATTCTTTATTTCTACTGCATTTATTCTTATTGTATTTTTCACGCATTTGTGTTGTTGGTGCTTGGACTGCCAATGCTGGTAAAGAAAATACTAATAATAGTAATAATGTTATTATTGTTGTTGTGCTCTTTCTCTTTTCCATTTGTCAGCCTCCTTTTCTAATGATAAGTATTCTTCTGTATACTCAACTTTTCCTTCTTCTACTAGTTTATCTAGATTTTCTGAAGGTTTTACTGTTTTATTATTTTGCTAAATAAGCTTCTATATTATCTAATCTTGCTGTATTGTAGTTTACTACCTTCTGATCTGTACATGCTACTAACGATAAAACTCCTAATATTAATGCTAATTTTTCATATGTCCCCATTCTCCTTTTTAATTAATAACTTACTCTTTTTTCTAGCTCTCCAACATTCTTTTCTAGGTTATCAAGCATTTCATTTGTTTTGTTGTAGTTTTTCTATCTTGTCATTTATTTCTAACATTCTTTTTCTTAATTCTTTGTACTTCTAAATCCATTTTTCTGATTCAGTCATATCTTTTCTGCTTTTTTAGGTGCTACTTCTTCTTGAGGTACTGCCACTTCTCCACCTTCATCAGCCACACCTTCTACTACTTCACCATTTTCTGTAGCTTGATTAGCTATATCTTGAACTGATTGTGTTCCTTCTTCAGCTTGCTTTTTGCTGCTTCTTCTGCTTCTTTAGCAGCTCTTTCAGCTCTTTTTCTCTTTCTTTTTGAACTTTTTCATATCTTTTTAGTAACCTTTTCTTTGCTTCATCGTCACTTTCTTCTGCATAAGCAAATGAACCTACAAAGTAGTCCCTAATAATGCTGTTAACATTAATTTATTTTTCATCTATATTCCCCTATTATTGTTGTACAGTTCCTTCTACTGGAGCAACTTGTTCTGCTACTGGTGCTTCTGTTGTTTCAGCTGGTTTTAGGTTGTTCATCGTTCATATTGATAATATCCTGCCACTTCTGCTTCTTCTCTTGCAACGCTTCATTACCTTTCATAGAAATCTAATTTTTCTAATGCTTCTTTCTTGTTGTTTCTAATTTTTCTGCTTCTGTCTTTGGCTTAGCTTTTTCTGCTTTCTTTGCCTTTATCATTGCTTCTATTTCTGCTAATGAAGATACTTCAGATGTAGATATTCCTAATTCTTTTGCTTCTTGTTGAACTTTAAGAGTTTCTGCATCTTCTTTCTTTATTTTCTTTTCTCATTCCATCTAAGATTTCCATTGCTTCTTTTTCATCTTGAGGATTTAAACCTTCTGTTGCTACTACAGCTTCTGTTGAAACTTCTGCATTTTTCTACTACTTGATTGTTAACTTGTTCTTTGCTTCTTTTCTGCTAGTTTTTGCTTTGTTCTTCAGCCTCTTTTTTGGCTTTTTCTTCTGCTTCTTTTGCTAGTTTTGCCTTTGCTTTTCTGCTTTTTCAATTTCTGCTCTTTTTATTTAATATTGCCATTGCATCATCTTCTGCATAAGCTATTGATGATAATGCAATAAAAATAGAACAGTTTTAGAAACTTTTCATTATTTCCCCCTCTATTTAATTTAAAACTTCTAATAATTTTGTTAATTCTACGATTTGTTGTTCTTTGTCTGCGATTTTTGTTCTAACTTGTTGTAGTATTCATCGAATCTTTTTAATACTTTTTGTACTCATCTCTATGCCATCTGATCTTTGAATCTTCTTTTAGTTTTGCATAAAGTTCTTCTCTACCTAGTTGTTTTTCTTTGAGTTCTTTAACTTCTTTTTCAAGATTTGCTTTTCTTGAATAAACTCTTCTTTTTCTTTCAGCTTCCTTTTGCATTAAAGCTCGATACTCTGCTCAATATTTCTAACTTCGTTTATTCACTTGAGCTACAGCATCTGTTGCTTCTGCCGAGTGAGAAACTGCTCCCCACTACTAACATTGCAACCTAAAAATAAATTTGATCTTTCATAGTTCCCCCTTTAAAACTTTTTGATAAAAATTAATAAAGTTCCTTATAATTCAAGTATACTTTTTATATACTTTTGTCAATAAATAATACCTTTGTTAAGAAATATAAACACTTTTTGTTTTCAATAAAAAAACGAAAAATAAAAATTATAAATCAATACATTTCAGTGATTCAAAGCAATAAAAACATCCCTGATTTCTCAGAGATGTCATTAAAAAATTTATTATTTTATTAAACAGTAGTTATTTCTTTTTCTTTTTTAGCAAGTAATTCATCTATTTCTTTGATATATTTATCAGTTAAAGTTTGAACATTAGCTTCTTCTTTCTTTAATTCATCTTCAGAAATAGGATTTTTCTTTATCTTTTTCTAATTTCTTTAAATGGTTATTGATATCTTTTCTGATATTTCTAACAGCAATTTTTCCATTTTCAGCTTCATTTTTAGCAAGTTTTACATATTCTTTTCTTCTATCAGCAGTAAGTTCTGGTAAAACAAGTCTTATTACTCTACCATCATTGTTAGGAGTCATTCCCTAAATTTGCAGCAAGTAATGCTTTTTCAATTTTAGGTATTAAAGTTTTATCCCAGGATCTATAACTAAAAGTCTTGCTTCTGGAGCTGATACTGTCCCTATTTGATTTAAAAGGAACTTCACTTCCATAGTTTTCTACTTTTACTCCATCTAACATAGCAACGTTTGCTCTACCTGCTCTTATAGATGTAAATCTTTTCTTTTACTGATTCAATAGTTTTTAACATTTTTCTCTTGCATTCTTTTTACAAGTTTGTCACTAGCTATACTCATTATTCCTCCTTCAGTTAATTAAATTTAATCTGCTACAACAGTAGTTCCAATATGTTTCTCCCATAATAACTTTCTTTAAGTTTCCTTCAACTAAAGAATTGAAAACAATTATAGGTAATTTATTTTCTCTACATAGTGAAATAGCAGTGGCATCCATTACTTTTAAATCTTTTGCTAAAACTTCATTATATGTAACTTTTTTTCATATTTTTTGCATCTGCAAATTTTACAGGATCTTTATCATAGATACCATCAACTTTTGTAGCTTTTATAACAACATCTGTTCCCATTTCTATTGCTCTTAAAGCTGCTGCTGTATCTGTTGTAAAATATGGATTTCCTGTTCCAGCTCCAAATATAACTACTCTACCTTTTTCAAGATGTCTTTGAGCTCTTCTTTTGATAAAAGGTTCTGCTACTTTTTGGCATTTCAATAGCAGTTTGTACTCTAGTAGGAACACCCTAATTTTTTTCAATTGAGTTTTGTAGCCAAAGAATTTATTACAGTTGCAAGCATACCCATATGGTCACCTGTAACTCTATCCACCCCTTGTGCTGCTCCAGAGATTCCTCTGAATATATTTCCACCTCCTATAACTATAGAAACTTCAACACCTAGGTCTACAATTTCTTTTAATTTGTTTTTGCATAGAAGCTATTACATCAGATGAAATTCCAAATTCTTGATCTCCCATTAGGGCTTCTCCACTTAACTTCAATAAGATTTTCTTGTAAAAAGGGACTTTCCATATTTTATCTCCTCCTCTAAAAATTTTATAAAAATAGAGGATGCAAAGTTGCATCCTCATAAATAACTATCCTTTGATTTGAGCAGCAACTTCTGCAGCGAAATCTTCTTCTTTCTTTTCTATTCCTTCTCCGACTTTAAATCTTTCAAATGATAGAACTTTTATATCTCCTGCATATTGTTTAACAGTTTCTTTGTTTTCAGCTCTTACATAAACTTGATCTACTAAACAATTTTTCTTCATAGAATTTGTGCATTTTTCCTGTTAATATTTTTTCAATTATATTAGCTGGGTTTTCCTTCTTCTTCTAATTGTTTTCTAGCTATTTCTTTTCATGTTCTAAGTCAGCAGCTGTAACTTCTTCTTCTGATAGATATTTAGGATCCATAGCTGCAACGTGCATTGCTATGTTTTTAGCTTTTTCTAAGTTTGCTTCTGTAGCTTCTCCAGACATTTCAACAATTACTCCAAGTTTTCCACCTAAGTGGCTGTAAGTTTGTACGAAACCATCTTTTTGCAACTACAACAGCTAATCTTCTTAAAGCTCATGTTTTTCTCCGATTTTAGCTATTAATTCAGTTAAAAGCTTCAGAAACTTTTTGTCTCCTTCAATTTGAGCTTCATTTAATTCTTCTAAATTGATGAGCATTTTCTTTCTAAAAGCAAGTTTTTACTAATTTTCTTCCGAATTCTTTTGAAATTCTTCATTTTTGCAACGAAGTCAGTTTCAGAGTTGAACTCTAAAATAACTGCTTTCTTTATGATCAGGAGTAACTTCATCGAATATTAATCCTTCTGCTGCTATTCTTCCTGCTTTTTAACAGCTTTAGTTATACCTTTTTTCTCTTAGGTAGTCTATTGCCTTTTTCTATATCTCCATCATTAGTTTCTAATGCTTTTTTTACAGTCAAAGCATTCCTGCTCCTGTTCTTTCTCTTAATTCTTTTACTAAAGCAGCTGTTATTGCAGCCATTTCATAACCTCCTATGATTGATTATATTAACTATATTATTCTACTGAACCTTCTTCAACATTTACTTCTTCTGATTGAGGTTCTACATGTTCATGTCCTTGGTTTCCTTCAACTATTGCATTAGCTATAACAGAAGTAATTAATTTTACTGATCTTATAGCATCATCATTTGCAGGGATAGGGTAAGTTATTAAACTCAGGATCTACGTTTGTATCTATCATAGCAAATACAGGGATTCCCTAATAAAATGAGCTTCTCTAACTGGTAATTCTTCCATTTTAACGTCTACTACATATATAGCATCTGGAACTCTTTTCCATATCTCTGATTCCAGATAAGTTTTTAGATAATTTAGATAATTCTTTTCTGAAATTCTGCAGCTTCTTTTTAGTGTAGTCAGAATCTAAAGTTCCATCTGCATCCATTCTTTCTAATTCTTTCATTCTTTCAATTCTCTTTTTGATAGTAGAGAAGTTTGTTAGCATTCCACCTAACCATCTGTTGTTGATGTAATACATTTCCAGATCTTTCTGCTTGTTCTTTAATAGCTTCTTGAGCTTGTTTCTTAGTTCCTACGAATAGAACTTTTCCTCCATCTTCAGCTATTTTTTCTCATTTCTTCATAAGCTTCTTCTATTTTTCTTTAAAGATTTGTG
>BNJU01001890.1_pt1 | contig 66846 bp, 84 predicted proteins | sample 8539281 | NCBI WGS metagenome assembly BNJU01 (sample SAMD00202456, study PRJDB9452) | human saliva metagenome | isolation source: human saliva | place: Japan
AAGAAATTATCCCGCCATACATGGTGAATGAGCCAGTAATCTATGTTCAGGGACAGGTCAATATCCTAAATTCGTGGAAGACACCTTCCGGATTAATGACGAACGCGGTTTGACCCTGATTCCAACAGCTGAAGTCCCGACTGACCAACTATTATGCTAACGAAATCTTACCACTTGAGAACCTAAGCGAATTAAATTCACTGCCTTGAGTCCTTTACTTTCCGTTCTGGAAAGCGGGGAGTGCAGTCAAATGATACACGTGGTCTTGTCGAATTTGCATCAATTGACTAAGGTGGAAATGGTATAAATATGCGCATCGAGATCATTCCTTCGAGGAATTAGAGCATGCACGTTAAAATGCTGAAAGAGTATTTTGCCAAGCCCTTTGAGGTCTGCCATACCGTGTCATTACTTTATGTACTGGCGACATGATTCTCAGCAACTAAGACCTATGACTTAGAAGTCTCGATTCCAGGCCAAGATACTTATCGGAAATTTTCTGTCTTGCTCAAACTGTAGCGACTTCAGGCTCGTCGTCGCTAGAGATTCGTCTGCAATGCTGATGACAAGGTGGAATATTTCACATGTGAATGGCTCAGGTTTGGCGGTAGCGGTGTGGCCAGTCATAGAAAACTACCAACAAGCGGACGGCTCTGTTAAGATTCCTGAAGCCTTGATACCCTTACATGAACGGTAATATGGAAATTCCACTAAAAATAATATAAGAAGCTAAAACAAAAGTTTTAGCCTCTTTTCTGCATGATCAACAAATCAAAAAGAGCTAGAGATTGTCCCTGAGCTCCTAATAGCTTGCGCTTATTTTAAGATTAATTTACCAATTTCTTGGCCACGGCTTACTTGACCAAAGCAGTGAGTTCGAAGCTTTCTACTAAATCATTACCGTTAGTAGAAAATCACGATCATGGCATTATCTTTGCCTTCAGTCGCTAATTGGTCTAAGTCAACGCTGATACTAAGGTGTTAGCATCAACCTGTTGAGCGTCAGAAACCTTGGTGTCGAATGGACCACCGTTAAGTGCTACAGTATCAATCCCCATGTGGAGCAATACTTCTAAGGCACCAGACTTGAAGCCAACTGCGTGTTTAGTAGGGAAGACATTGACCACTTCACCTGCAACAGGCGCAGAATTTCACCATTAGTAGGGGACGATTGCGAAGCCGTCACCCATCATTTTTGCGCGAAGACGATGTCGTTTACTTCTTCGATGTTAATCAATTGACCATCAGCGACAGCGTAGAGTGTTACTTCTTTTGAAACGGGAGCTTTTCTCTTTTGAAAAATCCAAACATGATCCTATCTCCTTTGTGTTTGAAATTTATTTCTTGTCCTTATCATACCACATTCTGCGAGAAGTTCAATGCATTTAATGCCAAGATGGTGTATAATGGGTGATAGACTTATAGAGAAAGGACCTAAAATATGAATGGAATTATTGAATTAGTGAAGGTAATCATCCTTGGGATTGTTGAGGGGATTACCGAATGCGCTCGATTTCTTCGACTGGCCATATGCGTTTAGTGGATGCTTTATGCCACTACAGATTAAACAAAGCCTTTACGGATATGTTCTTTGTGGTCATTCAGTGCGGGAGCTATCTTGGCAGTAATGGTGGTCTTCTTCCACAAACTTAATCCGCTGTCGCCAAGCAAGTCAGCAGCAGAAAAGAAAAATACCTGGCTTTTATGGTCTAAGGTGGTTGTGGCGACTATACCGACTTTGTTCTGGGTTTCCTCTTAGATGACTTAATGGACCAATACTTCGACAAGCCATGGGTCTATGCTATTACTTTTTACCGTCTACGGTTTAGCCTTTATCTGGGTGGAATCCGGCAAGCGTAAAGCTAAAGCAAGCCGTATCAATAGTTTAGAAGCCATTAGCTATAAAGATGCTGCCCTCATGGGGCTATGGCAGTGCTTGGCCTTGGTGCAGGGACTTCTCGTTCTGGGGCTACTATTATCAGGGGCGCTCTTAATGGGAACCAAACGCTATGTAGCGACTGAATTCTCCTTCTTCATGAGTATCCCAGTCATGTTTTGGGGCAAGTTTCCTCAAGTTAGTGAGTTTGGCTTCCACTATACAGCTGGCTGAAGCGACTTATCTAATCTTAGGGATGTTGATTGCCTTCGGGGTATCACTCTTAGTCATTAACTTCCTCTTGGGTTATATCAAGAAACACGACTTCAAGGTTTTTGGTTACTACCGTGTAGCCTTAGGGATCTTAGTAGCGGTACTATACTTGCTAGGAGTATTTAAAGCAAATATGTCTGGGACCTATTGGGGTTCCAGACATTTTTAATATCAAAGAGTTAGATAGGATAGATACAGACACATTCAGGCGCCTGGGTCTCTGCCTCGATGAAGGTGACAAGTCCACTGTCAGCATTGCGACTGAAGACAGCGATATGGTCACTGTCTTGGTGGGGCACAAGGAGGTAAGTCTGGTCTTGGCTTAGGACGAGTCCCGTGGAATCTGTCCGCCACTGGCAGTTCTTGAATCTTAGAGGTGCTGAGGGTCAGGCCAGAGAAAAGACGCAGATGACATCATGGAGCAGGTATCGAGTATAGAAAAACGACCGTCCTGGCTGAGTGCGAATGGCAGCACTAGCGGCAGATTCTAAAATTCAGGATCTAGCAGGGCTTGCTCATGGACCAAGCTAAGTTGACCTCTTGGATCAAGGGCTAGGGTTAGAAGGCTAGTAGCTTGCCTCGCCAATGACATATACTAGATTTTGAGCTCGGATGAAAGACTAGGTGACGAGGACCAGTTCCCGGTGGACAAGTAAAGGTCTGAACCAAACTGAGAGCTCCAGAGCTAGGGGTTACGTCATAGACATAAATTTTGTCACTGCCCAAATCGCAGACATAGAGCAGGTCGCCCTCAGGATTTAAGCCCACAAAATGGATATGGGCACTGGCTTGATTAGGGTGAACGCTAGATCCCACATGTTCGTGGCGTTCGAAAGGACTTAAGACAGCCTGGTCATAATGGTAGCTATCAACGGAGCCTTCATGGTAATTAGCAACATAGACGGTCTGACTAGCTTCATGGACGGCTAGATGGCAGCCAGGGATTTTGGTATTGAGTAGGCGACTGACCTCCTGCCAGTCCTTACCCTGGTGTCTAAAGGCTACCAAGCCACTTTCTTCCTGACCGCGGTGAAGGGCGAAAAGGGTGCCACTTTCCTTGGCATAGGCTAGAAAAGTAGGTTGATTGAGTTTAGCAATCAGCTGTGGCTCGCTTAAATGGCCAGTAACAGGGTCAAAGTCAAGGCTTGAAATTCCTTGGTTGCGCCCCTTAGTGTAGCCACCTAGGATATAGGTTTCCGTCATAAAATCAGGTCCTTTCGCAAATGATTTGAGTTTTATAGCCTTGGCCGTGTATAAATCTAAGACAAGGCACCTATCCTTATGGTAGAATAAGATGACAGAAATTTCAAGGAGGAGTTCTATGAAGAACACACACCAAAACGCCAGTCGTCTTGGTTTACCCGTCAATTCCTAAATAGCCAGATGGTAGTCAGTCTTCTGATTTTGCTCTTGGTTTTTATTAATTATTTGGGTCTTTACTAGAATTACACGTTTTTCGCGCCAATCAGGGTGGTCGTTGATGTAGCGACTTTTCCCTATCATTACCTCAGGTGTCCTCTATTATCTGCTTTTATCCACTAGTAGATCGATTGCAAGCGCGGGAATGAATCGCCAGATGAGCCATTTGGGCTATTTTTATTGGCTTAATTCTATTGTCAGCTTGGGGAATTGCCTCCCTTATTCCGACCCTACAGACTCAGATTCTGAGCTTTTGCTCGTAGTCTGCCTAAGTACTATGATGAAATCTACCATATGTTGTATCAGTCACCTTTTCTGACTGAGAATAAAGGAAGTCACCCAACGTCTACAGTCCTTCCTAGATGGTTTTGATTTCCGCAGTATGGCGGAGCAGCTGAGTCGTTTCGCTTCTTCGACCTTCGGTAGTTTAGGATCCGTGGTAGGGGCAGTGACCTCCGTCATTATGGGGCTCTTGACCGTGCCAATTATTCTCTATTATCTCTTGGCAGATGGTCAGCATTTGGGCGATTATATTCTGAAATTCGTGCCGACTAAGCACCGTGCCATGGCATCTCGTATGATGTATCAAGGACACTATCAAGTGGCTCAATATATTCGGGGCCAAATCATTGTGGCAATCTGCGTTGCCATTATGTTCTCTATTGGTTACAGTATTGTCGGGCTAGACTATGCTATTGCCCTTGGGGTCGTGTCTGGTTTCCTCAATATTATTCCCTTCCTTGGATCCTTCATCGCAGTGATTCCGGCCTTTATCATTGCCTTGATTACCAGTCCTGTGATGGTCCTGAAGGTGGCCATTGTCATGATGGTCGAGCAAACCATCGAAGGACGTTTTATTGCCCCACAAGTTTTGGGTAATAACCTCAAGATTCATCCGGTGACAATTCTGATTGTTCTCTTATCTGCTGGTAAGGCCTTCGGTTTAGTCGGGGTCATCCTAGGGGTGCCAGGTTACGCCGTTATCAAGGTAATTGTGGGTGAGTTTTATGAATTATATCGTGAGCGTTCTGGGGCATATGGTCCCAAAGAAGCTATCCAAGCTCCAACAGACCAAACTAGCCAAGAACTTGCTAGCAATGAAAGAAAGTAGTGATAGGATGTCAGTAAAACAAGTATTCAAACGTGTGACCCTATTGGGTCTAGCCCTAGCGACAGGCTTGAGCCAAGGCGCACTCTTAGTCAGTGCTCAGACTGAGTCGTCTTCCAGTGGCCAAGTCAAGATGGTAGATCCTGCCGAGTCTAGCTCTTCCCTACCAAGAGGCGGATACCTCAGTTGAGTCGTGAGGCCTACAATCAATTAGAAGAATTGCTTAAACAAAATAGCCAAGTTAAAATTAATCCCCCAAGCCTTTTTATCAAACAGATGATGATTTTTAAAAGCAGACCAACAGAACTTTGTCGTGACAGTGGATATCACGCGACTCTACACAGTTAATAGTTTTGCCAAAGAATTAGAGAATGAGTTCAACTTTTGAAGAAGGTGGCGGGGGATTAGTGGTCATGCACGTCTCTATCACTAACAAGACCAAAAGAAACCGTGCATTATCCGATTGAGGGAGCTTAGGTTATCTTATAACGAGGCCAGTTTAGAAGTATCGCTAAGTTATCAACTCTACCCTGCAGAGGATGGCAACCTAGCTCAAACCTTATCTGACAATAAAGGGGACCATTGATGCCGGTCAAACAGTGTCTGGCTACCTAGTCTTTGGTTTAAGCGCTAGTTCAGTCAAACGTGTTCAGGAAGATGGCTACTTCTATATCAAGGTAGTTTCTCCTAAGCGTAGCGAATCTGATATTACCGGGATTAGTGTTAATAGTTTAGGTGACGAGCAGTTACTTTATCTGCCAGCCAAGGATGAAGCGGCTAAATCACTCAAAGAATCTGCCACTCATGTACCAGACCGTCTAACCACAGAATACTGGGGGACTAAGAAGGTCTTGGCTGACGATAAGCCCAAGCTTAAGGAAAGTGATGAAGGTATCGATGTGACGATTACGCGTTTGGAAGTCAGTGATTTCCAACCAAATAGCTACAACGAAGAATCCTTCCGTAACTTTAAATATGGGGCCGTGATTGTTTCCGTCGAATATGATGTGACCAACAAGTCACAGAAGACACTCTTGCCAGTTGATGGCAATACAGTCTTAACCATTAATGGAGATCCGATTAATAGCGACTATGTCTTAACCAACCAGGTTTACGGTAAGGAATTGGCGCCTGGTCAAACCTATCATGTTATCAAGACTTTCGCCTTGGACAAGAGTCGCTACCAAGAACTCTGGCAAGGTCATGATTATAGCCTAACCATTTCTGTTCCTGAAAAGAAACCAGTAGTGGATTCTGCAAGCTCAAGCCAAGAGGGGCAAGAAGGTCAAGCTGATCCAGAAACTCAAGGAGCTCAAGTGCAAGGCCAAACTGCCAACCCAGCGCCTGAAGTGACCACCTATAGTGTTACCTTCAATTTGGTGCCTAAGTTGATTCAGACGCTTAGCGAAGACCTGAAGCTTCAACCTGCTAATAGCACAAACAATAGTCAAAACCCATAGTAGGGAAGGGTTGGGATCTAGGTCTCAGCCTTTTTCTTATGGTTAGGGTGGGTGGCCTGTTCTTTTTTTGTTTTTGCGTCAACCTTACCCTGTCGATAGGTTGACATTAAGGGGCGAAATGCCTATACTCATAACATAGCTATTATTTTAGGGACCACATCCCCAAATAAAGGAGATTTACTAATGTTCAATGATTTTAAAGATGTTCGTGTCTTAACCCGCATGGCCTTAGGCTTGGCAGTCTTAATCGTCTGCTCCTATTTGTCCTTCCCCTTGTGGGGTTTCCCAGCACCTATTACCATGCAGACTTTTGCCCTCTGCTTGATTGGTTTGGTCTATAAACCAAACAAGCCTTGGCGATTATCTTACTCTACCTATTGCTAGGGGCTGTAGGCTTACCGGTATTTGCTGGTGGTCGCGGTGGATTTGCTTCTTTTGTAGGGCCAGCAGGGGGTTACCTCTTCTCCTTCCCAATTGCCTATACCTTGCTCTCTATCTTCAAGGGCAAGAAGCCAAGCTTTGTCTCCTATGCTTTGCGAACCCTCATCATCACCGTTCCAATTGTAACGGTCATGGGGATTTGGGGCTTCGTGCAATTCGCGCATATGGATTTAACTAAAGCAGTGACGACTGCCTTGATCTTTGTACCAGGTGACATCCTTAAAGCAGTTGTATCAGGCTTCTTAGCAGATCGCCTGCAGGTGGTAACCCGCCATTTTAACTAAAGCTCTTCCTTGCCGGGGAACAAGTGATTGAACTTGGTTCCCGGGCTTTTTTTGGTTATAATAAATGAGAATGTGAGTAGGAAGGAAGCTCTATATATGACTAATTCTAGAAGTAGCTGGCCTCAAGCTATGGTAGCTTGGGACCAGGCTCGTGTCCAGGCCTTTCGTAAAGACCTCCTAGCCTGGTACGATAAAAATAAGCGTGATTTGCCCTGGCGTAAGAGTCAGGATCCCTATGCCATCTGGGTCAGCGAGATTATGCTGCAACAAACCCAGGTGGCTACTGTTAGTCCCTATTATCAACGATTTATGGCGGCCTTGCCCACAGTGGCCGACTTGGCTCAAGCGCCAGAAGAGACCCTGCTCAATCTCTGGCAGGGACTAGGTTATTATAGCCGGGTCCGCAATATGCAGGCAGCTGCCCAACAAGTTATGGTTGACTTTGGCGGTCGGATGCCTGACCAAGTTGACAGCCTCTTAAGTCTCAAAGGTATTGGCCCCTATACGGCGGCTGCCATCGCCTCCATGGCCTTTGGTCGGGTGGCGCCGGCCCTGGACGGCAACCTCTTCCGGATTGTAGCCCGTCTCTTCCGGCTCAAAGACGATATTGCCCTGCCTAGAAGCCGCAAGGTCTTTATGGAAATTCTAGATGTTTTGATTGACCCAGACCGGCCGGGAGATTTTAATCAGGCCATGATGGATTTGGGTGCCTGTGTCATGACACCAAGCAATCCCCGGCCAGACAATCATCCCTTGGTGGCTTATGATGCTTCCTATCAAGTTGGGGATTCTGACCAATATCCGGTCAAGAGCAAAAAAGTCAAACAAACCCGGCATGATTTGACCGCCTACTTTCTTGTGGATAGCCAAGGCAACTGGCTCCTGCGCCGACATGGGGAGAATGAACTCCTGACAGGACTTTGGCACTTCCCAATGCTGGAACAAAGCATGGTCTATGAAGAAGTGACGGCCGCCGAATTGACTGAGCCACTCTTAGATTGGCTAAGGGAAGAAGCTCTAGTAGAGGGTGATAGTCCCCTAAGTAGCCAAGTACTGAGTACAGGACTAGGCCAAGTCAAGCATGTCTTCAGCCACCGCATTTGGCAGGTACAGTTGGTAGGTTTGCGGCTGGATACGACTAGTCCCCTCCAAGAAGGCTGGTGCTGGGTGGCGCCAGAGGCTGTTGGCCAGCTACCTCTGTCTACCTTGCAGGAAAAACTCATGCAGGCCCTAGTTCATGAAAGAGAGGCCGTCCGATGAAATCCTTATGGTCTTTTTTTAAGGGCTACCGTGGGGTGGCCCCTTTTGGGGCCCTTGCTTAGGTTGGCGGAAGCCCTACTTGAATTAGCGGTACCCTTGGTAGTGGCTCAAATTATTGACCGCATCTTAACGGGTGATGGTGCCATTTGGGGCTCCATTGCCTTGCTATTGGGCTTGGCTCTGTCGGGTGTCTTCATGGCCATTACGGCCCAGTATTTTTCGGCCAAGGCGGCCATTGGCTATACCCGGCAATTGACCCAGGCCCTCTATCAAAAGATTAGTCGTCTATCAGAGTCGCAACGTCAGACTATAGGGGAATCCAGTTTGATTACGCGAGTGACCAATGACAGCTATCAAGTGCAGACGGGGCTTAATATCTTCTTCCGTCTCTTCTTGCGGTCACCTTTTATTGTCTTCGAGGCGTCTATATGGCCTGGCAACTCAATGCCCAGTTGGCCAGCTATCTCTTAGTCATGATTCTGGCTCTTTATCTAATTTTGGCGGTCTTGATGGGGCTGACAGCGCCTGGATATGCCAAGATTCGCCAAGCTACTGACCGAGTAGTCCAAGTCACGCAAGAAGGCATGGCGGGTTATCGAGTCATCCGGAGTTTTAATCAGGTAGATGGCTATCTGACTACCTATAACCAGGCTAATCAAAACTTGCTTGGCCATCAATTAAAGACCGGCTTCCTGGCAGCTCTTACTAATCCCTTGACTTACCTAGTAGTCAATGTCACCACAGTCTTAGTCCTCTGGCAAGGGGACTGGGCTCTGGACCAAGGATTGCTAGCCAAAGGGGCGCTGGTGGCTCTGGTCAACTATTTGACCTTGATTTTAGGTGAGTTGATTAAAACAACCATTGTCCTAGGCAACCTCAACAAGGCCTGGATTAGTGCTCAGAGAATTCAAGCAGTCCTAGCTATGCCAGAAGAGCTTTCAGACCAGAGAACAAGCAGACCAGAGTGACAGGGGACAGCTCTGATTCAATCTGGCGAGCTCAGTCTCTGACCTACACCTATCCAGGCAGTCCCATGCCAACAATTAAGCAGGTCAGCTTGCAGCTTCAAGAAGGCCAGTGGCTAGGATTGACGGGGGTTACCGGGGCAGGTAAGACTAGCCTAATCAAACTCCTGCTGGGTATCTTACCGGCTGACCAGGGTAGCCTAGTGGGGCCAGATGCTGAAAATTTAGCCTGGGTGCCTCAACAAGCCCAACTCTTCAAAGGGACCGTTCGCTCTAATCTGCTCTTGGCCCAAGACAAGGCTAGTGACCAGGACTTATGGCAGGCCCTAGCCCTGGCTCAAGCCGACGACTTTGTTGCCGAAAAGGGCGGGCTGGATGCCCAAGTCACGGCCTTTGGTCGTAATTTCTCGGGTGGCCAACGGCAAAGACTGACCGTGGCCCGAGCCTTGCTTAAGGCCAAAAAAGGCCTGATCCTTGATGATGCGACTTCAGCTCTGGACTATGCCACTGAAAGTCGCCTCCTGTCTGGCCTAAAGGTGGCGCGACCTGACCTCATGGTCATCATGGTTTCGCAGCGTTTGAATGCCTTGCGTTTTGCTGACCAAATCTTGGTCTTAGAAGATGGACAGACCACGGGCTATGGCCCAGCCCAAGACTTGGCCCAATCCAATCCATACTACCGGACCCTAGTCCAGACCCAAAGCCAGGGAGGTGACTGCCAATGACACAAGGTCAAGTAATGAAACGCCTACTTAAAGGCTTGGCTAGTCGACCATGGCTCATGAGCCCTAGCCTTGCTGTCTACCTTAATCCAGGCCGGTCTCGTCCTCTATCTACCCGTCCTGATTGGTCGGGCCATTGACTGGATTGGGACAGGGCAGACTCAAGTCCTGCAAGATTTGCTGGTCCAAATGCTAGTGTTTATTGCCCTAACCATTGCCTTCCAGTGGCTTAATCCTTGGCTCTACAATCAACTGGTCTATGGCCATATGGCCGATCTAAGACAGAAGGTCGTAGCCCGACTTCAAGTTAGTCCGGTGCCTGCCCTTGATAGTTTTGGCCTGGGAGACTTGGTCAGTCGCCTGACCAATGACTTGGAGCAATTAACGGATGGCCTTATGATGCTCTTCGCTCAACTCATGAGCGGCCTCTTCACTATTGGCGTGACCCTCTATCTCATGGCGGGCATGGACCTGGTCCTCTTTGGCTTGGTAGTCATTCTGACCCCAGTCTCCCTCTTCATTGCCCGTTTTATTGCCAAACAAAGCTATCACCGCTATCGGGACCAAGCTCAGACCCGGAGTGACCGGGCTCAGCGGGTAGAAGAGACCATTCGCCAAATGACCTTGCTGCAGCAACTAGATGCCCAGGAATTCCTAGCTGACGAGTTCCAAACCTTGAACCAGGCTTATAGTCAGGCAAGCTTGGGGGCTACCTTCTATTCTTCAACGGTCAATCCTATGACCCGCTTCGTCAATGCCTTGATTTATGCCCTCTTAATTGGGGTGGGGGCTAGTCGGGTAGTGGGCGGCCAGTTTACGGTAGGGGAATTGGTGACTTTTCTGGCCTATGCCACCCAGTACACCAAACCCTTCAATGATATCTCCTCCGTCTTATCGGAACTTCAGGGGGCCATTGCCTGTGCCGAACGTCTCTACCAAATTCTGGATTTACCAAGCTTGGTCGAAAATGCCACGCTTGACCTATCAGGAGACCAGGTTCAAGGCGCTGTTGACTTTGTCGACATGGCCTTCTCCTATGACCCATCCCAACCCCTGATCCAAGACTTCAATCTGCATGTGCCGCCTGGCAGTATGGTAGCCGTAGTGGGGCCAACTGGTGCCGGTAAATCTACCATGATTAACCTGCTCATGCGCTATTATGAGCCAAGCTCTGGGGCCATTGAGCTAGATGGCCAAGCTATTGCCACCTATCGACGACAATCTTGGCGGGACCAACTTGGCTTGGTGCCCCAGGAAACCTGGCTCTTCACTGGGACGGTCCATGACAATATTGCCTTTGGCCGACCAGATGCTAGTCGCCAGGAGGTAGTCGCTGCAGCTAAGGCGGCTAAGGCCCATCACTTTATTGAACTCCTGCCCCAAGGCTATGACACTATCCTGTCAGGACAGGGTGGGGGACTGTCGCAAGGTCAGGCCCAGCTGCTAGCCTTGGCTCGAATTTTCATTAAGCCCCCTAAGGTTTTATTGCTGGATGAGGCGACCTCGTCCATCGACGCTTATACCGAGCTCAAGGTCCAAGTGGCCTTCAACCGACTCATGGTCGGCCGGACCAGTTTTGTCATTGCCCACCGCTTGGCTACTATTCGCAGCGCGGACCTGATTATTGTCATGAATCATGGGGACATTGTGGAGCAAGGGACTCATGAACAACTCATGACCAAGCGCCAACTTTACTACCAAATGCAAGAAGAAGTCTAAGACTTTTCAGAAAAATTTGATAAGTCCGCATAAAGCCTTAGCATAATAGGTGAAATTGTGCTATAATATCGGAGTATTGGTTAACGGTCGAAGTACCGGTTCAATTTGGAACGGAAAGTAGGTTCAGTGATGAAACAACCCAAGGAAGGCGAGTTCATCACGATTAAAAGTTATAAGCATGATGGGTCTTTGCATCGGACCTGGCGCGATACTATGGTATTGAAGACCAGCGATCAATCCATCATTGGGTGTAACGATCATACTTTAGTAACGGAATCGGACGGTCGTCATGCTGGGTAACCCGGAAGCGACCTTTGCTCTCATTATCACCGACTTCTGGTTTTAATATTGTAGCCATGATTCGCAAACACGCATGTTACTTATTACTGTAACTTGGCTTCTCCTTATCTAATTGATAATGAGGCGCTCAAGTATATCGACTATGATTTAGATATTAAGGTATTTCCTGATGGGGAAAACGGGCGCTGGACTTGGACGAGTACGAGCTCCACAGCAAGCGATACCGCTATCCGGAAGAAATCGATCGTATCCTCAAATATAATATCCAAGAACTGGTCCGCCGGATCGAAGAGAGAAAGGTCCCTTCGCACCAGAATTCGTGGATATCTGGTATGAGCGGTATTGTCAACTGACTCATCGACGTAAATCTAAGCATAACTGATTAATCGTGATGCCAATTGATTAAAGAAGAGGCTGGGAAAACTCCCAGCCTCTTCTTTTCTTAGGTCTTCGGCCCCAAATCTTTCAGATTTGGGGGCGGGCCTTTGCTTGTGCTAGCCTATGAACTTACTAGCCTTGCCTATTTATAGGTTACACCTATAAATAGGGTTTGAGCACGACTTTTTTACGGGGTAATTTGACTGGATTTCACATAGTCGGGCCAATTTCACAGAATGTTCGTGTTTCCGACGAAAAAGGCTGACTTTAAAGGATTTTGCTTGGAGCCTGTATGAAAATGCCCTTATATAACAAATGTATATTTGCCTATAAATTTTGTCAGCCTTAGCTTATAAGTGCGTTCAAGCCCGGTCTAATCAGGAGTCGAGAATTTTTGACATTACAAATACTTTATAGTAAAGTATAAGGAGCTTTTAGAAAATTCAAAGTCAAGGAGGATAGTTGTGAGACTAATGGATAGCGCCACGCTTCACATGAGAAGGGGACGAGGAGGGTTTATCGAATTTTTCGGCCCGGATGACCCGGGGCCGTGCAGTCCACAGAGAGAGCATAAAACTGGGATGCAAATCCCAGGACAGAGGCTCTGTCTCAGCACCTAAAAGCAACAATTTATGATAATAAAGGAGTTGTTACCCCATGTGTGGAGTAGTAGGAATGATCGGCGCAGGCAAGGTTCAAGAAACCTTAATTACCGGCCTAGAAAAATTAGAGTATCGTGGTTATGATTCAGCAGGTATCTTTGTGCGCAACAATGAGACTGTTGGTTTCTTCAAGAAGTAAGGCGCATTGCTCAACTCAAGGAAATTGTGGATTTCGATTTACCTGCCACTGTTGGGATTGGCCACACCGTTGAGCTACCACGGGCAGCTACCAATACAATGCTCACCCACATTTATCTGCTAGCGGTCGTTTTGCCTTAGTGCACAATGGTGTGATTGAGAACTTTGCTGACCTTAAGGCTAACTATCTGCAAGACGTCGACTTCAAGTCTGATACTGACACAGAAGTCGTAGTTCAATTGATCGAGCACTTTGCCTTAAAAGATGGCTTGTCAGGTAAGGAAGCCTTCAAGAAGGCCCTGAGCTTGATTCACGGGTTCTTACGCCTTCGGTTTAATCGATAGTGAGACCCCAGATACCCTCTGACGCTAAGAATAAATCACCGCTCTTAGTAGGCTTAGGCCAAGGCTATAACCTGATTGCGTCAGATGCCATGGCAACCATTCACTTAACTTCTGACTACCTTGAAATCAAGGACAAGGAATTCGTAACCTTGACCCCATCTGCTGTGACCATCGAAACCTACTCAGGTCAAGTGGTAGAGCGTGCTGCTTTCAAAGCAGAATGAGACGCGGCAGATTTGAGAAGGGTGCTTCACTTACTACATGATCGAAAGAAATCGACGAGCAACCAACCGTTATGCGTCGTCTGATCCAAGAATACCAAGGCGATAAGGACCACTTTCCCATGTATCTGAAGACACTGGTACGCCTTAGCAGAAGCGGACCGCCTCTATGTGTATGCCTGGGACCAGCTACCATGCAGGTTGGGTCGGCAAGAACTTGATTGAGAAGATGGTCGGCAAAACCAGTCGATGTCCTCTTAGCGACTGAATTTTGCCTATGACCTGCCAATCTTTTAGCAAACGAAACCGCTCTTTATCTTCTTGACCCAGTCTGGGGAAACGGCAGACAGCCGTCAGGCTTTAGTTCGTGTCAATGAGTTGGGCTACCCATCCTTGACCATTACCAACGTTAAGGGCTCGACCTTATCTCGTGAAGCAAGCCATACCCTCTTGCTACACGCGGGGCCGGAAATCGCGGTGGCTTCTACCAAGGCGTATACCGCTCAAATCGCAGTTATGGCCATCTTGGCAGACTGCCTAGCCCGCCACTTAGGTAAGGAAACAGACTTCGACATGGCCCATGAGCTGAGCCTAGTGGCTAGCGCCATGGAATCTATCTTGGCGGAGAAAGACCGACCGAAGCATGGTGTAACGCCAACTTGATGGAACCTCGCAATGCTTTCTATATCGGCTCTTGGACTACTATGTGTCCATGGAGCGCCCTCAAGCTCAAGGAAATTACCTATATTCAGACCGAAGCCTTTGCAGCGGGTGAATTGAAGCACGGGACCATTGCCTTGATTGAGGAAGGGACTCCTGTCTTGGCCTTAATCAGCGACCCAAGCGTAGCCGCTCATACTCGCGGTAACGTGGAAGAAGTTAAGGCCCGTGGCGCAAGCCGTTGTGATTGCAAGCCAAGAAGTAGCCAAGGAAGACGACTTCTTCGTGGTACCAAATGTAACCAAATTATTGAGCCCACTGGCTATGGTTGTCGTGACTCAATTAATTGCTTACTATACTGCCCTAGGCCGTGGCCTGAGACGTGGACAAACCACGTAACTTGGCTAAGTCCGTTACGGAGTTGAATAAGAAAGGAGGTTGAGACACAAGTCTCCAACCTCCCTTTTAGAAAGAACAATCAACTTACTAATGATAAGTTTTTGTAATAACACTATAATTTTTCCTTGATTCAAAAAGTGTTATGATGTATAATATGATTGTAGAAAGGTAGGGGGATAATTTGGATATCAAGGAGCGGATTGCTCAGATGATGTTTCAGTACCGTAAACAAAAGCAATGGACTCAAAAAGAGTTGGCGACAGGTATTTGTACACAGACAGTTATCAGTAAGATTGAAAAAGGGGAATCTCTACCGTCTGTTGACCTTTTCTTTAAGTTGGCTAAGAAGCTAGAAATGCCAATGGAGGATATCTTGGCGCTATTCAATCTTGAAACGCAGGTCACTAACCAACTGTCACAAGACCAGATTCAGACCCTTTTGTATCGGCAAGACTATCAGACCTTGGCCTTTCTCTTGGATAAGATGAATTTAGAAACGGCATCTTACGATGATGTCCTAACCTATAAGTGGGTCCATGCCATCCTAGCATTTCATCTTGAAAAAGATGCCCCTCGTGCACTAGAAGAATTTGATGAGTTGATTGCCAAAGAGAAACAGTCTCAGCGTATATATTATCTAGCACTCAATTCCAAGGCTATTGTCCAAATGGAAATTAAAGACTACCAAGCTGCCAAAGTTACCCTAGAAGGGCTAGAACAGCATTATTATGAATTTTTGGGGCCGGAGTTTGTAGCCAAGGTTCTAATCAATTTAGCACGATTATATTTGTACCTCGATAATAATGTAATGTGCTTAGATTATGCCACGAAAACAGTTGATTTATTAGTGAAGGGCCAAAAATTATTCTTGTTAGGAGAAGCCTATTTTTATCAGGCATATGCATGGAATGAATTAGGGTTACTTGATAGCGCCTTACTGTCTTGTCAACGTTCTGTCATGTTATTCGAAATTGAGGAGAAAAAATTGGCTTTAAATGCAGCAAAATCCTTGTTAAGAGAAATTGAGGAGGGGCTAAAAACAGATTAATTCTATATCATAATGAAAGATTGTTCAAGCACTACTTATTGGTTGTAAACTCTAATGAAGTAAAGTTGTTGCATCGTGAAAGGGAACTTTACTCCATCAAATCTCAGTGAGGGTTAAAAAGCGTTCAATTAACTATAAGGAGGTAGACAATTATGAAAGCACTCAAACAATTTCTCATTCCTTTTCTAGCTATTTTACTTAGCTTGGTCACTTGGACTTCGGCGGCAGCCAGTCCGCGCCAAGTGGTCTTTCGCAATGATAGGGCCGACAGCAGTCTAGTAGCCATTGAAATCAAGGACACGACGGTACGACTCTATCTGCCAGAGACCTATCGCTTTAACCGCGACAGTCAGACCGACCAAGTGCTAGATGATTTTTACCAGCTGACCCAGAATCCCCATGGGGCTTCCTTGGCTGATCCAAGTAAGAAGCAGGAGGCCAGCCAGGAAAGGCTGGACTATGTCGAGTATAGTGACCATGACCAAGACATCACCATGTTACTTTTGAGTTTAAGAATGTGAAAGTAGTAGAAAGTATTCTATTGAAGGTCTATATGGTAAGACCACGTCACGCGTTTTAGGGCTCAAATTCCTGACCGGCAAGGCCCTGGATTTGCAAGTGACAATTTTCTATTCAAGAAGTCAAGCATAGACCTGGAGTCGACTACTAGCAATCACTTGCCAAAGTAGTCGTCTTTTCATTGACTATTTCATAAGGCTATGCTATAATAAGATTGCGGAAAACGCTTAACAAGAGAGGTTCTCATATGGAAAAAGTTGTGTACACGAACTATTGGGTAGACTGCTACACAGATGCCGCAAGGAGCATGGTTCCTACCGACAGGAAGAAGCCTCAATGCTATTTACACCTGGTGGCGCATCCACAAGGAACACCATCGGGACGTCAAGGAGACGCGGACTAATACCGGGGCCTTGATCACCTATGATGATGACCGTTACGTCTACCGGATTGAAAACGCAACCTCAAGGCAATTTGCCAAGTCACAAATATCAACTCTGGACCCAAGGACAAATTGAGGCCCAACGTCAACAATTGCAACTGTCTGATGATGAGTTTCTCGACGAGTTGGCTGAGCCTTACCGCGACCGTCTCATTGAAGTGATGGCTGATGCTAGCAAGGTACGCAACTCTGCTATACACAAGATGGTCACCTAGTGGTGAAACTGTCTCGACCTTAAAGCGGCCTCGGCAACGTTAAAACCAATAAAATAAGCCCCTGAAGCCATTCGGAATCCTGGCTTCAGGGGTCTTTCTTGATAGCATAACTTAATAGCCTTGAGGGCGCGAAGAGGGCACTGCCCACACGCAGGAAGCTAGCCCTTCCTCGGTGGCGATGGTACAGTCTTGGCTCATGCCCATGCTGAGCCCAGTGCAAGGAGCGTGGATAGCTGCTTTCTTGGACCAGGAGTTGGAGAGTTTGAGCGTCTTGAAGAAGAAGGTGAGCTCGCTTCAGGGGCATCGGTCGGCGCCATGGTCATCAGGCCCACGATTTCAATCTTATCGCAGGCAGTTGCTCGATGGTCCGAAAGGACCTGCTCGGGCTCATAGCCTGTCTTGCTCTCTTCGCCCGATACATTGACCTGGAGGAAGCACTTGATGGGGTGGTCGGCCCGCTTTTGAATTTCCTTGGCTAAGTCAAAGCGGTCTAGGGCATGGAGAAAGTCAATTTGATTGATAAACTCCTTTACTTGGCGGGTTTGGACCCGGCCGATGAAGTGCCAAACAACGTCTGGAGCAGTTTGGGCTAGGGTGGCCTGGCTTTTCAAGAGGGTAGGATAGCGATTCTCGCCGAAATGCCGTTGGCCTAAATCATAGAGGGCTTGAATTTGGTCGGCGCCCACGGTTTTGCTGACGGCAATTAGCTGAGGGGCCTTGCCTTCTGGGCTATGTTTTTGGATACGGTCTAAGACCGCCTGATAGCGATCCTGGATCAACTTCTGAGTCATGGAATATTCCTCCTACTTAATGGCTGTAGTATAGCACGCTAGCTAACTTTTTGCAAAAGTCCCGCGTTCCCAAGTGGCGCGGGACATGCTATACTAAGGAGGTAGAATACGTCTTGAGGAGGATCTAAGATGCTAGCAGATTTTGGAGGCTTCTATCAAAAAGAAATCAGCCAGCGCCGGGCCATTTTGGCGACTTATTTGGAAGAGGAAGGGCACGGCCAAGCCCTAGAAACAGCCCTTGCCTTGCCAGAGTCAGTGGCTAACCAGTTGATTGAGAACTATGTGGGCAATTATAGTCTGCCTTTTGGTCTGGCTCCAACCTTCAAAATTAATGGTCGACTATGTGGGTACCATGGCCATTGAAGAGGCTTAGGTGTGGTGGCGTCACTAACAGCAAACGCCTGGGCATATCCAGTCTCAGGTCTTAAATCGCCGCTAATTGGACGACAGTTGACTGACATTGAAGACTTATCGTTTAGTTGAACAAGTGATGTTCAAAAGACCACAGCTAGGACCTAGCTCGGGCGACCTGTCCTAGCATGGTAGCCCGGTGCGATACTGTACTGCGGGCTGACATAGAGATGATCAGGGCGATTTTTCGTGCTAATTTGAGCCTGATCCCCTGTGACGCATGGCGCATAATGTCATGAATACGGTCCTAGAGGCCCTACGCCTGAAGTGGAAGCTGACACCTAGGGTGGCCAAGCCCTCCTACGAATTCTTTTCAATCATGGTGATAAGCCTCTAGTCAAAGCCCAGGTGGCCTGCCTGTTTCACCGTACTTCACGCCAATCCAACTCAAGCCTTGAGATCTGGCCCAAACGCTTGGGTCAGGCCAGTCGCGTGGCCCAGTTGATCCATAGACGTCAGCGGTGACCCATAATAAGGTGGCATTATGAATGGGTAGACGTGGTCTTACTTACACCGAAGACTGGCGAGCAGTTGAGCCCGGCGTCCACGCCCACGCGAGCTGGGATGGCAACATCGGGCCTCGGCAAATGGACCCTCTCACGACCGAGCCAGACCAGAAGGGAATTAACTCTGCCCCTGTCCCTTGCGACCGTTGGCGGGACCCTAGCTGTCCATCCAACTGCCCAATTGGCCCTAGCTATCTTAGGCATGCCCAATGCTCGTGAGCTAGCCCAAATCATTGCAGCAGTCGGCCTAGCCCAGAACTCTGTCGCCTTGAGAGCCCCTAGTGACCGACGAGATCTAAAAGCGCTATATGGCTGCCAAGCGCGGTCCCTTGGCCCTTCAAGTCGGTGCTAGCCTAGAGGAAGTGCCTGCCCTAGTTAAGGCCTTGCGTCAGGCTCCCTCGCCATGAACTGTACTTTAGTTGAGTAAGTCTTTGCCCAGTTACGACGCAAGAGTAGTTAATTTATTAGTTAGCGCGCCTTTAAGATAAAGGCGCGCTTTTCGTGGTACAATAAGCGTCACAAATTAGGAATATAGGTGATAAAAGATGACCGTAACTGTCGGTATAGACAAAATCGGGCTCTATGTGCCCCAATACTATATTGAAATGACCGAATTAGCTCAGGCTCATGACGTTGAGCCAAGTAACACGATTGGTATTGGCGAAGACAAGATGGCAGATACCCCTAGACCAAGATGTGGTCGCGATGTGCTACCAATACGGACTAGCATCTTAGATGAGCATGACCGTTTAGCTATTGACCAGTTATTGTCGGGACTGAATCGGCTTTTGACTCGATTCCAAGTCAGCAGCCGCCTACTTTACTACGAATTATTGGATTTACAACCCTATTGTAAGCGCCATGAAATCAAGCAAGCCTGCTGCAGGGCGACAGCGAGGCCTCCAGTCGGCCTGTGATCACGTTCGCCTACGACCAGACCGTAAGATCCTGGTAGTGGCAACCGCATCGCCCGCTGCAGTCTTGGCACGCGTGAGCCTACGCAAGGGCTGGGGCAGTGCTCTCCTTATCTCATGCTAATCCGCGGATTTTGGCTTGGATAGCATCTATTTCTTATACTGATAATCGAATTTCGATTTCTGGCGCCCATCTTATTCTGACGTGGCACTAGTAGATGGCAAATTCTCGACTGAACTCTACCAAGATGCTTCTGTCAGGGTCATGGCATCGGCCAAAGCAAGCAGGTTTATCGCACTGAGCACTGGCGCAATGTGGTCTTCCACCTGCCATGCCAAGATGGGCAGAGGCCTGGATGCCTAGCGCAAAAAGGAAGCGTGGATGCGGATCTAAATGGCGTTGGCAGGGTAGCCTATGAACCAGCTACGCGTTTGGGGCGTCAGGTGGTAATATTTACACTGGCTCCTCTATCTCAGCCTCCTGTCCTATTTTGACGCAAGTAGAGTTTGGTAGCGGGACAGTCTGGGACTCTTCTCCTATGGTTCAGGCAGCAGTTGCGGAACTCTTTTCTGGGACGCTTTACAAGAGGCTTTGAGGCCTTGGATCTGGAAGCTTTGAAGGCCCACGGAGCGCTCGACAAGCCCTAGCAGTCCAAGACTACAGGCGGATTTTTCTCATGCTTGCCACGAAGCGGACTATCAGTAGCTCGTCAAAGCCCACGGGAAGCAGGCTTTGTCTTAGATAAAATCGACGGCACCGCCGTTACTATCGTCAATACTAGAAAACTGGGACCTAAGTCCCAGTTTCTTTCTAATATAGGAAGTCAGCTTTAAAAGGCTGTCCAAAGCTAAAATGGAGCTACCGTCTGGATTAAGCAAGACAGGGCACCACTCTTGCGCCATCTTTGACAGCTTGAAACTCTGGTCGGCTATCACGTAAGTGGAGAAAGGCCTTGAGTTCCCACATGGAAATTCGTAATATTGACTGCATCATAGCGGATACCACGAGCCAAGTCCTGCTACAAAGGTTGGGTATCAGGGCACTTGTCACTAAAAAAGTAGAGGTGGGTTGGCTCATAAATTAATCCTCCTCTAATAATGATCTTTAGTTGTTATGTAAGCCCTCTAATCCTAGGAAACAAAGTTTGCTTGTAGGGTTTGAAACCAGTTCTAATGACTGATATTCTGATACCATAGAACGATCAGGCAAAGGCATTACACTTGCATACCGTTTGCGTATAATTAGAGTTGTCAGAAAATATGCAAAGGAGGTTTGGGTATGCAACGTACGAGTGGCGTACTCCTTCATATATCATCTCTCCATCTAAGTTTGGGAGTTGGGTCTTTCGGGCACATCAGCCCTATGATTTTTGTCGATTTCAGGGCAAAAACAGGCCAACAATACTAGCAAATTTGCCTCTAGGGACCACGTCTTATGGAGACTCCCCTTTATCAATCATTCTCTGCCTTTTGCTCGGCAACACTCACTCATCGACTTGGATCTCCTAGTTGAAGCGGGTTGGCTGACAGAAGCTGATTATGCCGGGGTAGACTTCGGTGACCATCCAGAATATGTGGACTATGCCAAGGTCTATACAGAACGTCGTCCAATCTTGGAGAAGGCAGTCGCTATCTTCTTGGCTAAAGCTGACAAGAAGGACTACCAACAATTCTTGGCGGACAACTATGAATGGTTTGGAGCCTTACTGTGAATACATGGCGATCAAGGAGCACTATGATCTTAAGCCATGGTTCCAATGGGATCCAAAAGCTACCTTGCGCGATGAAGCGACTATCGTTCATTTGCGTCAACAATTAGCGGATGTGTTGACCTACCACCGGGTAGTGCAATACTTCTTCAACATCCAGTGGCAAGCACTTAAGAAATATGCCAATGCTCAACACATTGAGATTATTGGGGACATGCCAATCTATGTTGCGATGGATAGTGTTGAAATGTGGATGACCACATTACTAAGACATCTAAAGATCACCAACCAAGCGTTGTTGCTTTGGTTGCCCACCAGATGCCTTTACCGCTGACGGCCAACTCTGTAACCCATATAACTGGGAGGCTATGAAGGCTGACGGTTAGCTGGTGGATTACTCGCCTTAAGGAAAGCTTCAAGCTCTACGATGTGGTTCGGATTGACCACTTCCGTGGCTTTGAGTCCTACTGGGAAATTCCATTTGGTGACACCACTGCTATCAATGGCGAATGGGTCAAAGGCCCAGGTAGCGACCTCTTCCGTGCTATTCAAGGAATTAGGCGACGTGAAGATTATTGCTGAAGATTTAGGCCTACATGACTCAGGAAGTAATTGATATGCAGGATGAAACCAGCTTCCCAGAGTATGAAAAATCATGCAATTTGGTTTTGGCGGAGGGATTCAGTTGATTTACCTCACGATTGCGTCTATAATTCTGTATGTTATGTGGGGACCCACGATAATGAAACAGGCTTAGATCGGGTTCCAGGAACTCAGCTGATGAGGCATCACGTGAGATTCTTCAATGCCTACATAAAGAGACGTGGGGAAAATGGGAAACAGTTTCTCATAGCCCCTCAACCGCGGGATTCAGCGCTGTCAACAAGATGGCGATCTACACCATGCAAGACTTGTTGAACTTGGGTAACAGAAGCGCGTATGAACGTGCCATCTACCTTAGGTAACAACTGGAAATAGCGTATGAAGTCAGATGCTTTTGATCTGACCAATTAGCGGAAGAATTATTGGGTTGACAACTACCTACTGCCGTGAATCCTGCCTTCAAGGCGACAAGTGAAGAGGCTGAAAGTAGCGGAAGAGACTAAGTCAACTAGACTACTGAAGTTAAAAGGGCCAAAAATGCAGCTCAAGTAATACCAAGCAAGACCCGTAAATAAATGTGGCTGGTGTTGGGAGATTTTCTTCTAACACCTCTTGCTTGCCTACCTGTTAATCAGAAGATCATTATGGGGCTTACGACCCAATCAAAATATAGGAGTTAAACATGACTATTTTACGAAAACTATACTAACAAGCTTTTCAATAAATCAATTGGATGCTTGTAACGATGCAGAACTTTTACAAAGCCCTTTTTAGATATTACGCGTGACAAATCTCGCGGTGCCAACTCACGATGACAGAAAAACTCTACTACTTCTCTGCAGGTTCTTAATCAGGAAAGTCTTTGAGCAACAACCTCTTGAACTTAGGTATCTACGACGAGTGAACGCTGAGTTACAAGCTCGCGCAAATCTATCATCGCGATATCGAACAAGCTGAAAATGAACCTTCATTAGGTAACAGGGCTTGGGTCGTTTGTACCGCTTCGTTGACTCTATCACCAAATTAGGGATCAACAGGGACGGGAGGTTGGTTTTGAACTACCACTTCAGGCTCTTCCGTCAAGTATTCAAAGACAACCAACAAAACGACTATTCCAGATGCTTGGTTGACTGGCGATGACTGGACTATCAAAAAGCAAGAAGCTATACTGTTTCCTTTCCGCAAGTTCTCCTTGCATTCTACCTTTATGATATCGACGTATTAGGTTACAAACAAACCAAGCGTAACAGTCTCCGTCTCTTCGACTTAGATAGCGTGACTTCTGACATTATTGAAGATGGCATTTCCTTCGACAAACACGACGATCGAAGAACTTGACCCTCTTCCTCACGCAGATGATTCTGACCACGCAGGTGAAGTATTACGTATTTACCAGCAATACTTCATGGTATCTAACAGGGCTCAGTTGATCTTGGAAGAAGCAGTCGCATGGGGTAGCAACTTACACGACTTGGCAGACCACGCAGTTATCCAAATTAACGATACTCACCCGACGTATGAGTTATCCAGAAATGATTCGTCTCTTGGGCGAACGCGGGATTGAGTTCGATGAAGCGGTAGAAATCGTTCGTTCCATGACTGCCTTCACTAACCCACACAATCTTGGCTGAAGCCTTAGAAAAATGGCCTGTATCTTTCTTGGAAGAAGTAATTCCTAATGTGATGGCGATCATTCGTAACCTGGATGCTCGTATTGAGGCACAATTCCCCGAATAACGACGCAGTACAAATCATCGACCAATTTGACCGTGTTCACATGGCTCACTCGGCAATCCACTACGAGCTGCTCTGTGAAAACGGGGTTCGACTCTGCAGACTAGAACATCTTGAAGAAGTCAGGAATTACATGCCTTCTACGAAATCTGCAGAGAAATTCAACAACAAGACCAGCAGGATTACGCCCGTCGTTGGATCATGGACGCTAACAAGGAATTGTCTGACTACATTGACTCCTTGATTGGCCGTCAATGGCACCACACTGCTGAATTAGAAACACTCAACTATGTCAACGACCAAGCGGTTTTAGATAAGTTAGAGTCTATCCAAGTTCAACAACAAAGCTCCACCTCAAACACTACCTCAAGGAAGTACAAGGCGTAGACATTAACGAGCACTCTATTTTTGACATCCAAATCAAGCGTATGCACAGTACAAGCGTCAACAAATGAACGCTCTTTACGTGATTAACAAGTACTTAGATATTAAAAAGCCGGCAACATTCCGGCAACCCCATTGACTGTTTTTCTTCGGTGGGAAAGTGCTGAAACTATACAATCGCGCAAGATGTCATTCACTAATCTTGACCTTATCTGAGGTAATTGCCAATGATCCAGAAGTAAGCCCACACTTACAATTGGTAATGATTGAGAACTATAACGTAGAGACGTGCTCAATACTTGATTCCGACATGTAACATTTCTGAGCAAATCTCCCTTGGCTTCTAAGGAAGCAAGTGGTACTAGTAACATGAAGTTCATGTTGAACGGAGAGCCTTGACCTTAGGGACTGAAGATGGGGCTAACGTGGAAATCCACGAATTGGTTGGTGATGACAATATCTACATCTTCGGTAAGCACAGTGATGAAATCATCAAGCTCTACGAAACTCAAGGTTATGTAGCGTCGACTGACTACAGAGCATGACACTGATTCGCCCGATTGAGTTGACTTCTCGTGAGCGATAAGATGTTAGCGACAGGGAACGAAGAACGCCTCAACCGTCTCCATCATGAATTAATCAGCAAAGAGCTGGTTCATGACCTTAATTGACTTGGAAGAATACATCCAAGTTAAGGATGTTGGCTGACTACGAAAAACCTGCTACTGAATGGAACAAGAAAGCCTTGATTAACATTGCTAAGGCAGGCTTCTTCTCATCTGACCGGACCATCGCAGAATACAACGCGATATCTGGCGCTTGAAAGAAAAACCGTGCTAGAAATCGACTAATCGATTAATTAGAAAAGCTCGGGTTTATCGAGCTGCTATAACGCAAAAATAGCCGGAGGACTTATGTCTTCCGGCCTGTTAATAACTTTCTTGAGGGCACTGAGCAGCTCATTGCCAATATTATTCAGTCGTTCGATTAGGGCCTCAATGAAATCGCATTAATGTTGATAAATAATTTAGATTGTAATTGCGGAATAGGCACATTACCGAGGATGACATCATACTCAGTACGTATAAACTCGTGGACATTTTGATAGAGGACCTGGGGTGTATGAAATTCTAGTTGCTGGGAACAAGAACAAGTCAAGAGGTCTCGAATCATCAAGGAATGAGAGGAATTAATCTCGCTGAGAGATACCCACTCTAATCTTCTTCCTGACATGTCATAAGCTGAGGATTAATTCTGACCAAGTTGAGAAGATGGTATAGATTAAGTATCGGATAATTTCAGGATTTGTATGCAGCTTATTTGCTAGTCTGTATTGAATAACAGCTTTCTCAATATAACCGTAAAAGTCTGGAAAATCATCATAGAGATGACTCATCCAAGTAGCGCGGCGTCGGAAAATTTGTGATTTAGCGAATACCTCGTAACATTCGACGGAGGACGCGTTATGGAGAGATGAGTGAGAACTTCTGGATTGCTAATTTTGAGATCGAAATGTTGACGGATATCCTCAATCATTTGTTGGGCCTGAATCAGCGAAGTGTGGATTGTGGCATATAAACGAGAGGCCACGAGCATATCTTCAAAATTATAGAAAAAATCTTCACGCAAGAATGGGTAGAGAAGGTTAGACAGCACGATATCTCCCAAAGGCTCTCCCACATGGTCCGATAAGGATCGAGACGAATTCTTGGTCCACTGCGCCATAGGAGCTTGGGCAAAACGACTTGAGAGATTAGTTTTGTGAAGGAGAGGTCCCATTTGAAGTGGTGACGCTTGATGTTGATAATGGTTGCGCTAACAGTAGATAGTAGAGGAGAAATCTAATGGGCGGTTAAGAATCTTGATGAAGGTGTACGGAATTTATCTACATGTGATTCTTTGATATCTTCAAAAAGGCCAAGTAGTTGATGGATAGCGCTCTGCAAAAGTACTGACCAAAGAACGAATCTGCATTCTCATTACCCGTGATGGCGAGTTTGGTAGATACCTGAATCATAGTAGAATACATTAAACCAACGGTTAATACGGCGGATGGTACGGTAGAAGGTAGGGTAACTCACGAAAAAGTGCTCTAGGACCTCTTCCATTTTCAGTTTGGGTGAAGAAGAGGTATCTAAAACTTGAAGTGGACAGAGTTAGCAGGTAGAATTGGTAGGCTAGGTTGATGTCGACTGTGAAGCGATTGACCATTTAGCGCCATCCAGGATCGGACTGAAAGTCTCATATCTGGCAGATTACTGTGCGACGTTGTGGAGGTCTTCCTTCAAAATACGGGTAGAACAGTCGAGGGTCTCAGCCAGTTGGTCCTAATGGCAGGGCGTTATCGGAGCGTGGAGATATTTAATAACTGAAGTTGACGCTTGTGCGTCTTGGAAAGTAACTTTTCGATAATGATGGCCCCCTTTATAAAATTTGTACTGACGAATTCTAGTAATTATATCATAAAAATGTTTGCTTGCGGAGATGACCCGAAACCACGACAGGCCAATTTGGTAGCTTCTAACCATGTACACACACCTCCCAAAGAGGAGGTGTGAGGTAACTATTCTTTGACAAAAGCGACAGATTGCTCACCCTGCTTGACGGCCGAAGATAATAATGTCCGGCAGCGGCAGTTACCACTGACGATTGGCGCCGTGAACCCATCCAGTTACTTCACCAGAAGCGTACAAACCTTTAATTGGTTGGTTTTCCTTGATGGGACTTGCCTTTTAGTGTTAATCTTAGAGACCACCCATGGTGTGGTGGAATCCCTGGTGCGATTTTTAATCGCGTAGTATGGTGCTTTGTGACAAGTTATTGTCCATCAGTGAATCCGGCCGAATTTCGTCCTTCTTGTCAAGCAACAGCCTTGTTCCATGTTTTCCATGCTTTTTAGGTTGAGGGCTGGGTCCACCAATTTCCTTAGCCAAGTCTTTCAATGGTATCACCCTGACAACTAAACCTTTTAGATTCGTATTGGTTGATGGCTTTAATCAGCGTCCCGTCAAAGAGCTTCGTCGAAGACTACATAGTCCCACTTTTCCCTTCTTGGCCGATAATGGCGGCAGAAACCTTGTCACGGGTCTCTAGTTCGTTGAAGAAACGTTTACCTTCTTGGTTGATTAAGATAGCACCTTCACACGAACGGCTTCGTGATTAAATAAGAAGTCTTTTGTTCAACAGAAGGGTGGAGTTTTGGATTTGATCCATATCAACTGGTTTTGTGCGCCCGATTTTTCCGGCCGTCTTGATGACCGTCCTTGGGAACCTTCTTGGTTGGTTGTAACAAAGCCTTTGAGTTCTGGCTTGGTTGCCGACCATGTCTAAGATAGCCCTGAAACCACCTGTTGCTAAGACAACAGCCTTAGATTTGATGGTTTTTCTTGACCTTCAGCGGTCACTTTTAACGCCAGAAACAGCGCCATTTTCTTCAGTGATTTCGAGTTACGTCAGAGTTAACGGTTGAATCTGTCAGCTCAGATTACGTTAGCATAGAGACCTTCTACTAAGTAGCAATTGCAGAACCATCTCGATGGACGGTGTGCGCTTAACGCCTCATCCCACCAGTAGTGGTTAAGTTATCAACAATATTCATGGGTCTAACGAGTCAATGGCGCTAGCAGAAGTGGTCTGCAAGCAAGCAATTCTGGATCGTTCTTTTCTTTCCCACCCTTGGAAGGTCTCTTCGTAGAACTTGTCGTTAGAGTCTTCGATACAGTGCCTTTTTGAAATTTGGTTTCGGCGTTCATCTGACAGAAGATTTCCGGTGTTCCCACCCACGATTAGCATTTTTCGAAAATTACAACGCGTTGGCTCGAGCGTCATGGTGAAATCCTTTGCGATCAGCTAGCGACCATACCGCCACCACCGGAACCGACAACGGCTACGTCGTAGCTTTCCTTAGGTTCAGCGGGGTCCGTATGTCTCGGACGCTCCTGAGTCATATCGAAGCTTTAGAAGATTCAGGTTTGGGCTGGGCGGACGGGGTTTGACGAGACTGGCAAGCCGAAAGAACAAAAGCTGCGAAAATGATGGAGTAATGCGCATGTGAGCTGACATCTCCGCGCACAACCCAGTTGAGGTATCTTATTATATTGCCACAGAATTTTGGACTTGCATTTCAATCTTTTACCGGAAAAAGACAGACACTTTTCAGTAAACGAGACAAGGCATGAAAAACTTTGTGAAAAGCAAGGTGGATAAAGAGTCCTGTTAAATCAGGGATGTAAACGCCGCTCAAAACTTGCTTTAAAGAGCCCATAGACTACAACATTTTATGCTGTATGTATATATATCTGTTTGACTCAAACAATATCTTTAAGGAAGGAAGAAAAATATGAAAGTAGTAGTAGTTGGCTGTACTCATGCTTTGAGGAGCAGCATCCTGTTAAAACTATTTTAGTAATGATCCTTGGAGAAGCAGGAAGTTGTTGTTTACCGAACGTAACGATGACGTATCCTTCTTGTCATGTGGGGACCGCCTTATACGTTGGTGGGGTTGTGAAAGATCCTCGATAGCTCTTCTCAAGCCCAGAAGAATTGGCTTCTTTGTAGGCGCTAAAAGTCCAACATGGAACACGATGTTTGAGGCTGACTTGAAGGCTAAAGACCTTGCGTTAGAACACTCAAAACTGGGTGAAGAATTCGAGTGAAAACTTGACAAGTTGAGTGGTGACGACTGGTTTCTTGTCGAAATCGTCCCACCGATGAGAAAGGTTTAGACTTAGAAAACGTTCAACTCTGCCAGAACTACAACCAAGCTAAAGAAATCTTCGCTAAGAAGACTGACAAGCAAAAAGTGGTAGTAATCGGTGAGCTACATCGAGGATTAGACTCGTTGAAGCCTTCAACTTCCAGAAAGGTAAAGACGTTACCTTGCATACGACGGTTTTAGCGCATCTTGAACAAATACTTGGGCCCAGAATTCACGGATGACCTTAGAAGAAGACTTGCGTAACCGTATGTGACGTTGAAGTACGCCTTAACAGAAATGGTTCAAGGTTTCCAAAGGCGAAACACGGCACGTCGTGAAGAAAGTGGTAGTAACGCGGGTGGCGAATACAGAAGCTGACATGAGCAATCACTCTAGCGGTTTCCGTCCGACACTGACTTAGTTAAAAGACCAAAGTTGAAACCATGCCTATCGGTGCTATCGCCGTTGACGACGCTACGCCGAAGACTAGCCATCCGAGAGTATTTTGCGGCGGGTGACTCTTGTGCGGTTAACTTCTAACCTAATATGGCCGGTCGTGCCCGCATTTCCATTAGCAACTAACGCTGTGCGTATGGGTGCTTTGGTTGAGTAAGGAGCATCGCAGGTGACAAAGAGTTCGTTACCGCAGGACTCAGTCAACTGAGTCTCCACCTCTTCGTTTGGAACGATCGGTTCAACTGAGGTGAACAGAAGGCTCTGCTAAGCACTTCGTTTGGGTACTCGTTCAGTATGCGTGGTGGACAACTGCGATCCCGAATTCATGCCAACAAACGAGAAAATCTACATGAAAGTGGTTTACTGAAGTAAAAGGGACTAGCTTTCGTATCGTAGGTGGAGCAAGTAATGTCTAAAGCCACGACTGTACCGCTTCTGCCTTTACACCTTGTCCTTGGCCTATCCAAAACAAGATGACCATTGAGAGGCTGCAGCTTGACGTTGACTTCTTCTTCCAACCTGTCTTTGACCGATCCTTGGAACCACCTCAGCATCTTGGCTCAAAAAGCTACGCAGTTGAACAAGAACGCAAGCAACATGTAGCTTAATTGGGACTGGCCTTGCCGGTCTCTAATAAGGTACTCAGTGGAAATCCAAAAATCCCATTATGTCATCGCCTGTGATATAGTGGGAGTTTTCTAATCTACTCTGAAATCAGATTTGAGCGAGGCTATAGTGGGCAGGAATCCACAATGCCACCGGTTGTTATGCATGCGCTTGGCGTAGGATGCCTTCGAGGTGGAAAGCCGAAGCCTTTGCGCTGACGCGACCAGATCCAGGATGGCAGTGTCATGGGTGGCAATACAAGTCGATTGAGATCTGCTTCTTGCAAAGAGAGGAAACGGCGCTGACGACGCAGTGAGGGCTTGGGTCGTGTAGCCTTTGCAGTAATTTCGTCCTGAGTACATAGCTATGGTCATGGAGATTGGTGCCAGGCACATAGTCGCACTAATATCGCCAATGACTTGGTGCGATTTTGAGAGTTGGAAGTGGCCCATATAAAGGTACCTCCGTCTGTGGTAGAGCGCTGCAACGCTCTGGGATGGCTTGAGGTGACGGCTGAGGTCGACATGAGCCGGCGGATGAGGTAGGTGACATTGTCGGGACGGCCCGCCCGGTTGCTGAGCACATGGCGGGCGCGTCCTGGCAGTTCAAATCGTCGTCGAAACTGCAGGTCGTCTGTAGGTGAGAGTTTGGGTTCCGCGATAAGCTGATGGGCAAAACATCCTTTCTTGTGTGTAATTATACGCCCGAGGAAGAAAAGAAAGCCAAGACAGAGGTGCTGGTCTTGGCTAGTTTATTGTGGGATAGGAGGGACAAGAAGAAATTCCCGTATATCATATGTGATATAATGGGAATTTCTTCTACCTATAAATCAGATTTGAGCGAGCTGTAGTGGGCGGAGTCCCACAATGCCCTGGTTGTTATGTCCCGGCTGGCGTGGGATGCTGCTTCGAGAAGTGGAAGCTCGACCTTTGCATGACGCGTCCAGAACGGAGTTGCTGGCAGTGTCGTGGGTGGCACGCACTGAGTCCGATTGATATCTGCTTCTTGCAGAAGAAACGACTGACCGCAATGAGGGGCTTGGGTCGTGGCCCACTTGCCCCAGTAATCTCGTCCTGGGACCTCAGCCAATGGATTATGGGTGGTGGCAGACTCATGCCGACACGCCACTAATATCACAATGAAGCTTGATCAGGTTGGGATTTGGTGATAGCCATTTAAAGCTGTCATAGAATGTTGTTGAGTACTTCACCAACGCTCTGGGGTGGCTTGAGTGACGCTGAGTCGGCGTGAGGTGGCCAGGTTGAGGTGAGTGACATTGTCGGGACGGCCGCGGAGTGCTGAACATGGCAGGCGCATCTGACGGATTCAAATCGATCGTAAACCGGGTCTTCTGTGATTGAGAGTTTGGGTTCCAATGGCTCATGCAGGCAGAAGAAACCTCACTATCTGCGAAATTGATTATACACTTAGAAGGGAGCGAGACTGAGATGGACTGTCTTGGCTGGTTCATTAACTTGCGCAAAGGCTAGGAAAGTGAATCTGTTCAATCAGTCGTTTGACTGGCTCGTTATTGAAGGAAGTGTGATGAGGACGACTGAGATTGACCGCTAGAGGCCATATTTTGTGCAAAACGTACTGCTGTGGAGATAGCCATGACCGCTTTTCTGAACCATCATGGTTGCGTATTAAAGTCCCGAGTTACCAGATGAGGGTGACAGCCAAGACGGTCAGGAAGATTCGAAGAAGGGTCTTAGTTTGGCGAAGGTGAAGGCCAAGCCCATACAAAGTAAACCCGCCGACAATGGCTGTGGGGTGCAACCGAATGCGGGCACCTTTAGCACCACCAGGCGAGTGTGAGAATATCGTGGGCGTGCCTGGAGATCATGGCGAGGGATTGGGCGGCAGTGCGCGCCAGTCAAAGGCGACCACAAAGCCAAAACCCATTTTGAAGTTAACGCGCCTAAATCGATTTCCTGGTAGTGGAATAATCCAAGAGCGCAGCGAGATGGCCAACAAGATGTAGCCGAGAGTGTGGTTGACTGTAGGGTGGTGACGGCGCCTTTGCAACGGCGGTCCGCTGATTTTCCATTTTAATAGCATCGCTCTTAATTTTGGCGAGTTTAGCTACCGTAACTGTCGACCAGAACCAATTGAAATACTTTGCGCCGAGATGCCAGAGAAAAGAAACCTGCAAAATGTCGGCATTTTCGTGTAGAGAGCAGCATTTCCATCTCGCTTTATCTTAACGCTATCTTTCTTACTCTGGTGGCCGTTGGTGTCAGCGCCCTCCTTGCCCTAAACTCCTGTCTTCTGAGATTAGGGGTTCACAACACTCCTAAAGAGCATAGGGATAAAAGGGTCCTTGTCAAGCACTGCAGACTGAGGAATTCCAGAGATTGCTATAATGAGGCTTGTTCCGGAGACAGTGCCAGAAAAGAGGCCGTAACAGGAATGACTCGAAATCTTTGATCAGGCAGCGGCACGTGGAGTTTCAGATCACACACGTCTCCGTAAGATGAATGAGGCTTGTATCACTCTGTTAAAACGTTGATATTGAAATCAATGTTTGAGGCAACAGGTGATAAGTCTACTTACACTAGATCTTTAGCTTTTTCTTTAGCGTTCTCATTAGCATGCTTTCCTAATGGAACTGAGATTTTCAAAGCAGAACCAAAAACTTGCACGGACGAAGCTATCAGTATCAAATTGAAATCAGTGAGATCAATAAAGAGTTAGCCAAAGCCAAATACGAGTTTAGGCCTGAAGTGCGGCCTTGTCCGGTAGCTATCGTCAGGTAGGGTCGCTAGGCCAGGAGATCTTGGTGGCAGCTTATGTCGCTCAGCGGCAAGGAAAGAGAGAGAGCTCTAAAGCAAGCCTTCAGTGCTTTGTGTTCGGACCACAGAATGGAAATCATCCTGGTGCTCCGCCTCACTGCCGGGATGAGATTGAATGCTGAATTCAAAGAGTTTCGACCTCCCGGAATTGGCGATAGTGATAATCGTTTGACCGTCTTTCTAGTCCCGCCACCCTCTGGAGTCTAGAAAAAGATGCTAAGTGATGCCAGAATAAGCTGAGAGATCACGTTGATTCTATAATTAAAAGTTTGTATAATGTGGGTGAAGAAAGATAGAAGTGAAAACTCAGGGCTACACACCTTTGCGCAAGGTTTCTGGAGATGAGAATGCCGTCCCTCCTATCTTTTGAGCCACCCTTTGCGAGTGGCTTTTTCATTGGCCATAATGAAAAATATAGGCTATGAGGGCTATAATGAGAGTGTATAGGAGGGTCTTTGAGATGGAAACAATGAAATTACCTAGGAAGAAACTTTAGTATACTTAGATAAGGTAGAACCTTTGGGTGGTAAACGGAGAGGTTACCAGTAGAGGTGTTAAACTTGTTTTTAGAGAAAGTACGCCTCAATCGATTTTGATTTATTAGATGAAATCAGGATAAACTAGACTTTCAATATTTTATAAGCACTTTCGAGGTGCTTTTTCTTTCACTACTATATAACAAATTATGGAATCGCATTTTTAGAGAGAAGGTTGAACATGACAACCATTGAAAAATTGAATAGCCCAGTAGTTCTCAGAAAGAATCAATGGGATTTTTCGATGTCGTTAAAAACAAAGATGCTATCTGAGAAGTTGTTGGAGATTAGTCTCATATCATCATCTCGTGAAGCTGTTATGGGTTGCTGTGAGGGCATCCTAGCAACAGGCCTTAGAGTGTTCTTGGTGTTATGAAGTATCAAGGTAATATTCCAGAACAAATAGATTTATTAACACACACTCACATGCTGACCTTTTAGAGGTACTTTATTTGGCACGCTGAGGGTATGAGATAGAAATCAAAATCGAAAGTAAGGTGATTAAAAATGAAAAAGGTACTATGTGACTACAACTGAAAATCCTAAAAGTACTCAAGTTTTGATGTTGATATATGTATGCATTTGATGGCGGATGGAAAGCTTGTTTTTACTGGTTTTGATAAAATCCTTGTAAGTGATTGCGTCGATTTCGATGAAATAACAGAAGAGAAGGCTGACGAACTCATTGGCCGTATGGTGGCTTAAATTCTAGCACCTTTCGAGGTGCTTTACACCAGCACACATGAGTTAGGGTCGCTGCCTACTTCACTCGGACGAGAAGACGCCAAAGCTATCTAGGTTGAGTCTGACATCCAAGCAGGAAGATTGAGCAGAGGCTGAATTTGCTACAAAGCTGTTGATTGATGGTAGCCACGAGAATACTCAATCAGAAACGGGTTTGGCAGTGTGCTAGAGTACTACAGCCAAAATAAATCAGGGCATTTTATAAAATAAAATGTACACTTTAGGAATTTCACTTGAAAAGAAAAGCTAGTGATTTTAAAATAGTTGAATTCCAATCGGTTAGAACAATTAAAAAGCCTATAAGGGGTCGAGTATGAGATTAAAGTATCCGTTTTTAAAGCAAAAGGACTCTTTTATTCGTAGATTTTGGAGAAAATGGCAAATTTCGAATATCGAGTGCAACATCACTATTTAGTCCTCAACAATAATGATTCAGATACAGTGCTTCGGTCATTGTTGTTCCTTTAACCTCAAAAGATGAGCATAGCATAGGCATGTAAAACTAGAAAAGTCAGTGATAAACTCTATCGTATGTCAATCTAGACGTATCTTCGAAATGTTGAGACTTCAATGAGAGCAGAGCTCCAAAATGATGTAGCTGAGTACGCCCTAAAAATGGTATTTTGATGACCCGCGACAAGGTCCCTCGTATTATGTCTCCAAACACAAATTCTTTGATGGTGGCAGACAATGAACTTATGCTGAAATGGCTCGATGAGGATAGAAAAAGCAACGACGCATTATCTGAGCATTTATAAACAGTACAATAAAGACTCCTTACATAGACTTGATTCTATCAGACAAATTGATAAAAAGCTAGCATAGGTACAAGGATCGATGGCCTTGACAATAAATAAAGTAGTACTTCCAGAAAAAGTATTCAAGAAAGTACAAAAGCGTTTGGCAACATCATTGATTGACCTATGTACATATGTTATAATTAAGGCACGAGTGTCGGCGTGAACCGGCGTGAAAACCATCTCGAGAATTTTCGGTGCCTTGGAATATCAGAGCACTTTTGTGTCTTGGCGTACAATACGCCCCCAAAGGGTGGGGGAGGAAGTAATGAATTTATACAAGCTCTTGTCATGTTGATATTGGCAATAAGTTTAATGGTGGCATTAGTGGCAGCCAATGGTGAGATTTTGCTACGGGAAAGCGACTCTTATTCCGCACGGTCAGTATAAGACGGTCGAGGAAGTGTTTTGGCGGAGAGGACCAATATAAAGGCGTATTCAGAGGATGAAGATGGAACGCTTATCATGAACTCTATGTATAGAAAACGCTGCCCATCAGATGACCCAGTAATCAGTAGACCCGATGAAAACTACTTCGACAACGAAACGCGCAGAAAACGGTGGTCGATGTGGGATGAAGCCAATCAGCAGCTACAGTATTAGGCCAAACATTGAAATAATTAAAACGCCTAAAAGGGCGGTGGAGGAAGTAAGATGAGCGAAAAGGCTAACAATATGTAGGATACCCGATGATACGCAGTATGTGAGTGCCTCTGATGGCGGTAAATATTATGAAGAGCTTTGAATATAAACACCATATCGTTACAAGACAACGATTGACATGAACTATTCAATGGACCTGCAATGCTCTCCACGACGTTAGATTGGACTATTACTAAAAAGAAAATAGCTTCGGTCAAGCCTGAGTTTAATCCACACGGGTCAGCATTACTTGCCTAAGAAAATGCTTGCTTTCATTAACCAGATGAAGATTGGCGACATTGTCATCGTTCCATCTAAACAAACAAAAGCATTTTAATAGGCGTAATCCTCAGCGAACCTTATGAGCTAACCGATAAGGAACTGAAAATCTACAGAAACGTGGAGAGGATGAATTACCATAGGCACAGATAACAAAAAGCGTGAAAAAGTAAAATGGTTGAATGAAGAAGAGTTTCGTAGGGTAAAGTAAACTCAATTTCTTTTTACACTTGACCAGCGCACAATCTATCATTGATGTTCTGATACTCGAGATTATATTGCCTCTATTGTCACCCATCTACATCCAAGATAACGGTTAACGTTATGTATCCGAGTCAACACCTCCAGAGGTATTACATCTGAAACGTGGCAATCTTTATACATGATGATAAACGAGTTGAAAGAATACTAAGATTAACGAAAGTATAGTTGTTAAATCTAATGTTCAGAGTCGAGGCATATCGTACTAACCAACGCTAACTCAATTTATAGAAGAATGCCTTTATCGTTATCGGTTTGGTTGTAATCTACCAATTCTTTGCTCGGTGACATAGAGTTTAAAGGGTATCGAATTAAAGGTCTTATACCTACAGAGTGCAAAGCTTTTATAGAGTGGACTATGGACAAAAAGAAGCGAAGCAAAGTAGGATTTAGATACTGAAATGAAGGCTCTCGAAGTTAGAAAAAGAATTGGAGCTGGAACAAAAAGAAAAAGAGCAGCCAATTAGCTGATCTTCAAAGAAAAAGCATTAATAAAACTTTCCAATGAAATCACGATGATGAACCTGTCTTTAGACGAACCTAGCAAGCTCCCCAACGCAAATGGATTCCAAATGCAAATGTTCCGATGATTTTGAGAGTGGTGACTCAACAAAGAATAAGGTGATTAAAATGAGCGCTGAGGTAATAAGGCAGCGATAAATGAACGTGAGGAGATACAATAACGACATAACGAATAGCGAACCATACACTTTTTGGATGACTTTCATTGTCACACCTCCCTTTCAACTCCATTTTGCGACGCGAAGTATTCTATAGATTTTGTATACGTTTTTATGGTTTTCTTAACGAATCGTAAATTTATATTAAAAGCCCCACTCCTGAACTTGGTGAGGACATGGTGGAGCTACCGCAAAGCATATGGTACTTCTTAATTTACTTCTTTTCTATATGTGCGCTTGCACACTCTGGCAGTGGCTTTTATCCTGCCACCAAAGTAATAAAAGAGCGCATCATAATTGATACGCAACCGTCCGTGGGATATAAACTGGTTTAGGTATCAGGTTAGATAACGAGGGTGCCAATCAGTGGCAACAGGTAACAAATCAATAAAGTAACCCGTAATATTGGGTTCTTTGCTAGCCGATGATGCTGTTCGGTTTTACCTGAGTCCTCCCCCACTGTCTCCGTTATATCAGATAAAAAGTCTAAGACATCTTGGTCTTTTTATTTTTCACTATAGCCATCCTAACATGGGATGGCTTTCAATGCTTTAATCCCTAAAATAATGCGACGAGGCTAGCGAGACGCGTTTGTCGGCCAACCAATCCAGCCGCCTGTGGCAGAGTAGGGGCTGACGATGGTGCCTGGGTTAACGGCATAGAGATGGCCGGAGAGGGTGAACCTAATCAGCATGGATTGGGATGCTAAAAGGTTAGGAGTTGCGCATGTAGCTGAGTTGCCATTGCAGAACTTGAAGCGGATGGTGTTGATCAATTCATCGTAAAGGATGAATAATCCAATTGACCCGTTGATAGATGGAAATGGCAATAGCAATCAGAAAATGTCAATACATTCAAGACTAGGCGTAACCAAAACTCGGCAGACCAGGCAAGCACAGCCAACCCATACCTGCACAAAAACTGGACAAGACACTAAGAAAGGGAAGATGAAGACAAAAGTTCCTATAATTAGAGGAATATCTATTTTCTTATCGATGACAATATTCAGGATAATTCCTAACAAGGCATTGCAGAGCAAGACGGTACCCAGTTGAATAGGAAAATAGTTAGAAATATTGACTGAGCGCGGTCCACATGGAAGAGCCATATTCATGGAACTGGTCAGAGCGTTGCCAAAGGTGTTGAGCAAGATTGAGATAGATAGGTAATATATATCTCTGGAGGTGAGTGGGCAGGGTTGAGGACATTATTTAAGTTCGCTTTCTTGATTTGACAACCATATTATTCTAGCATAATTCCCCCAATTTGCCTGTCGGAAATCCTCAAGCAGACGGGCTTTGAAGTTCAGACCATAAATACCTATAATAGTAACTAGCAATGACCCCGTATTTTTATAGGAAGAAAAATTTCCTCCCCCTAAAGGGACTGACGAACGGTTTCTGGCTGAAGAAAGATAGAAAGAAGAATACTATGGCACAAGTAGAAAGTTTTACCCTGGATCATAATGCCGTTAAGGCGCCTTATGTCCGCCTAACGGCACGGAGCGCCTACAGAATCTGGAGCCTCTTGCAAAAATATGACATGCGTTTCTTTGTAGCCCTAACAAGATGCAATCCCTGCAGGAGCCCTCCATACTCTGGAACACTATTTGGCCATTAACTTACGCGATGAGTTGGAAGGTCGTGGATATCTCACCAATGAGTCTGCCGTACTGGCTATTGCATGGTGATTTGGAATGAGCACACACCAGCAGAAAGTGGCCAAGCGCTAGCTCAATGTTTTGAGAAGAAGGTTCAAGGTTTTACGGATATTCCGGCAGCCACCGCTAAGAGAATAGTGGGAACTACAAGGATCATTCGCTCTGGGGTGCCAAAAGACTATGCCCGTTTGGTCTTAGAACAAGGTATTAGCACGGATCCTTTTGTCCGTGATCAGGTAATCCGTTAATTTATATTAAAAGGACAGGCTCCGACCTGTCCTTTTTGTCTACTCAAAGATAAGAATCAAAAATGTTGCCGACAGGAAAGATAGGGTAAGTCAGGGCCTAGTACTATGAGAGATGAGAGTTATTCTGCCATCCCTAGCCTGTTATATGGGACACAAAAAGGCGATGGCGGCGTTATTTTCATGCAAAGCACTCCTATCAGTTGGTCGTTTTTGACCATTTGGAATAAGATGAAAAATTACATGAGAAATATAAAATGTATGCGGTTTAAGATTTGCATTATAGGAATAGAATGGTATCATTAAAAGAGGTTGAGAAGGAGCAGATTCTTCTTAAGACGGAGTCTGAGAAGCTTTGCATGGTCAATCTTTGACCAAAGGAGGCAGATGATGCGAGATATGTTTTCTTTTGATTGAGAAAGTCGTCCCGCAAGTCGGTCAAGAATTAGTACAGCGATTGCGCATAATGAAGACCTATGGCTAACATCCCTGAGCGGATTGGTCGTAAGACCCTAGCAGAGAAGTGGCCTATCAGAGCGTAGCTTGAGACCTTGATGGATAGCTTGCGGTCTCAGGGCTTGGTGGATGTCAAGCAGTCAGAGTTCGGCTAACGCCTATTGGCTTAGATGTGGAAGCCATGGAGCAAGCATGAGACGAGTCACCATGAGTTCTTCGAGCTGGCTCAAGGGTCAAGGAGAAGCTAGGACTGCAAGAAGTCTGGATTGTCAAAGGTGATGCCGATGTCGATCCTAAGGTCTGGGAGCCAGCTAGGACGAAAGGTAGCAGAGTTTCTGGCCTTGAACCTAGAATCAGGACGTCAAGTGCTAGCCATGACCAGGGAACCACCCTGGCTCAAGTAGCCCAAGAATTCACACCTCAATTGGGAGAAGGTCGAGACCTGAGTCTTTGTACCTGCTCGTGGCGGGGTTAGGTTCTGCTGATATTCAAGCCAACAATTGGGAGGGCTTGATGGCTAAACAGAACAGACGGTCAATTTGTGCTACTCTTTATCCCTGAAAATATCAGGAGCAAGTTTCGCAGTACTACTCAATAACCCTTCAATACGTCACGCTGTTGAACTAATGCAAGACAGCTAATGTACTCTTGTTATCGGTCGGTAATGCCAATATGATGGCAGAACGACATGAGTTAACTGCGACGATCAGAAGCGATTATTGAAGGACCAAGATGCGGTTGGAGGCAAACTTTGGGGTGTTTTTCAACCAAAAGTGGTCAGGAGGGTCTACGTTTACCGAGATTTGGCATTCAATTCCAGTCTTTTGCGTGAGGTGCCTCTCTCGATTACCGTAGTAGGCGGCGCTAGCGAGGCCCGCGCTGTGAGGCTTTACTACAAACTTATCCAACATCATGGCGTTCTAATCTGTGATGAAGGAATTGCAAAATATGGTTTTAAGTGGAGGCTACTACCGTTAAAATAAATTTTTCTTAAGGAGGAAGTCAAAATATGACAGTAAAAGTAGGTATTAACGGTTTTTGGACGCATCGGTCGTTTAGCATTCCGTCGTATCCAAAGTGAAGGTTTGGAAGTTGTCACCAATCAACGACTTAACTGATGCTAAACAATTAGCACCTTACTAAAAATATGACTCAACTCAAGGTCGTTTCAACGGTGAAGTTGAAGTGATTAGACAGTGCTTTCCGTGTGAGACGGTAAAGAAGTTAAAGTTTTAGCTAACCGTAATCCTGAAGAATTACCTTAGGGTGAATTGGGTGTAGATATCGTGCTTGATGTACTGGTTTCTTCACTTCAAAAGAAAAAGCTGAATTACGCTTAAAAGCCGGTGCTAAAGCGTGTAGTTATCTCAGCTCCTGGTGGTAACGACGTACCAACAGTTGTTTATAACGTAAACCACAACTATCTTAACTGAGGATGAAACAGTAATCTCTGGTGCTCATGTACTACTAACTGCTTGGCTCAATGGCTAAAAGCTTTACAAGACAACTCGGCGTTGTAGAAGGTTTAATGACTACTATCCACGCTTACATGGTGACCAAAACACCTGGATGCTCCACCTAAAGGTGACTTGCGTCGTGCTCGCGCAGCACACTGTAAAACATCGTACCTAACACAACTGGTGCGCTAAAGCTATCCGGCTTAGTAATCCCAGAATTGAACGGTAAAATTAGACGAGACTTTGCACTAACGCGTTCCTGTACCAACTGGTTCTTTAACTGAATTAGTAACTGTTTTAGAAAAACCTGTAACTGCTGAAGAAGTTAACGCAGCAATGAAAGCAGCAGCTAACGAATCTTACGGTTACACTGAAGATCCACTCGTATCTTCTGACATCGTAGGGATCACTTACGGTTCATTATTTGACGCAACTCAAAAGCCAAAGTAATGACTGTAGGCGACAAACAATTAGTTAAGACTGTATCTTGGTATGACAACGAAATGTCCTACACTGCTCAATAATTCGTCACCTTAGCTGCATAGCTTATAATCATAAGTTTCATATACGAATGTCGAGCTTAGTCGCATGACACTCTAGGCAGGGGAAGTGACAAGCTTCCTCGCCTTTTTGTTTATATCACCGCTTTGGTGTTGAGGTCAGTTGCATCAGCAGGTTGACCCATCGCCAGGAAGAGTCACTGCTGTCAATTGATAACAGCACCAAATCGCATGCCCAAGGAGGTTTTTATATGGCAAAAATCGTAACTGATTTTAGATGTAGCAGGTAAAAGGTATTAGTTCGGGTGGACTTCAACGTTCCAATGAAAGACGGCGTCATCACTGACGACAACCGGATTGTTCAAGCTTTGCCAACTATCAATACTTAATCGATAACAAAGCAAAACCTCATCCTCTTCTCTCACATGGGTAAAGTTAAAACTGAAGAAGACAAAAGCTTCTAAGTCTTTAGCTCCAGTTGCAAAAACGTTTGGGTGAATTATTAGGTAAGGAAGTAACTCGTGCCCAGAAACCCGTGGGGCAGCTTTAGAAAGCACTATTGACGGTTTAGCTGAAGAGCGATGTCTTAGTATTCAGAAAACACTCGTTTCGAAGACATCGACGGCAGAAAGAATCTAAAACGACCCAGAATTGGGTAAATACAGCAAGCTTGGGTGACCTCTTCGTCAACGATGCCTTTCTGGACCCAGCTCACCGTTCCCACGCATCTAACGTTGGGGTTGCTAGCCACTTGGAAACCGTAGCTGGTTTCTTGATGGATAAGAAATCAAGTTCATTGGTGGCGCGGTTGACAATCCAAAACGATCCATTCGTTGCTATCTTAGGTGGGGCTAAGGTCTCCGATAAGATTGGGGTTATTGAAAAACCTCCTCGATAAGGCTGACAAAGTCTTAATCGGTGGTGGATGGCTCACACCTTCTTCAAAGCAAAAGGCTGCAGTAGGGCTTTCTCTCTTAGAAGCTGACCGCGTAGAATTAGCTAAGGAAATCATGGCCAAAAGCTGGCGACAAATTAGTATTGCCAATTGACAACAAGGTGGCGCCAGAATTTAGCCAATGACGCACCAATTACAGTGGTATCTTCAGATGCTATTCCAGCGAGATCAGAGAAGGTTTGAACATCGGTCCAGCGACTGTTAAACTCTTCTCTGACTACTTACAAAGATGCTAAGACCGTTGTATGGAACGGGCCAATGGGTAGTCTTCGAGTTCTCTAACTGCTGGCGGGACCATTTAGGGTCTGCGAAGCAGTACGCACCTTGAAGGGGCAACCACTATTATCGGTGGTGGGGACTCTGCAGCAGCTGCGCAGCTCAATTAGGCTATGCTGACAAGTTCACTCACATCTCAACTGGTGGGGCGCATCCTTAGAATACCTCAGGTAAGGAAATTACCAGGGTTGCTTCTATCTCAGATAAATAAGAATTAAATCAATCTGTGAAGGCCAGAGCTTTTTCCCAGGCCCTGGGACCTTCCATAATCCTTAGGGAGGATACTAATGAGAAAACCAATTATTGCAGGTAACTGGAAAATGAACAAAAACCAACGAAGAAGTGAAGGCTTTCGTTGAAGGCAGTTAAAGGTAAATTACCTTCCGCAGATCTTGTTGAAGACAGTTGTAGGCGTTCCAGCTTTGAGTGGCTTCTGACGTTAAAGCAAGCTTAGCTGGGTCAAACTTGAGGTTTGGCATACAAACTGCTACTTCGAAGATGCAGGTGCCTTTACAGGTGAAACTAGCTCAGCATCACTCAAAGCATTGAGGTGTTGACTATGTTATCATTGGTCACTCAGAACGTCGTGAATACTTCCATGAGACAGACCAAGACGTTAACAAGAAGGGCTTAGCAATCTTTCCGCAACGGCATGGTGCCAATTATCTGCTGTGGTGAAACCTTAGAACAATACGAAGCAGGTCAAGCAGAAGAAGTTGTTGAAAAACAAAGTAACAGCTGCTGGCAGGTTTCTCAGAAGATCAAGTTAAAGCTTCTGTTATCGCTTATGAACCAATTTGGGCGATTGGGACTGGTAAATCAGCAACCCAAAGAAGATGCACAAAAATGTATGCAGCGGTTCGTTCAGTCGTAGCTAAGAACTTTGGTCAAGCATGCAGCAGACGCTGTCATGCGTACAATATGAGTGGCTCTAGTTAAACCAGAGAACGTGGCAGAATACATGTCATGTCCAGATGTTGACGGTGCCTTAGTCGCGTGCTTCTTTTAGTACCAGAATCATTCTTAGCGTTATTAGAAGGGTGTGAAATAATGTCAAAAGCTCCTGTAGCCTTAATCATCTTGGACGGCTTTGCTATTCGACGAAGTGTTCGGGAATGCCGTTAAAGCAGCCAAGAAACCAAACTTTGACCGTTACTGGGAAACTACCCATAACCAACTCAAAGCCAGCGAGTGAAGACGTGGGCTTGCCAGATGGCCAAATGGGTAACTGCAGTAGGTCACTTGAACATTGGGGCAGGGCGTGTGTATATCAATCCCTAACCCGTATTAACATTTCCATTCGTGAAGGCCAATTCTCGAAATTCCTGAATTGGTTGAAGCGGTGAAAGCAACCAAAGAATCAGGGTAAAGCTCTTCACTTTGATGGGTTTAATCTCTGACCAGGTGGGGTTCACTCTCACTATGAGCATCTCTTCGCCCTCTTACGTTTAGCTAAACAATATGGCCTTGAAAAAGTCTATGTTCACGGCTTCTTAGATGGTCGTGACGTGGCGCCATCTTCAGGTTTAGACTTCGTTAAGAAGACTGAAGAAGTCTTTAGTGAAGTCGGCGTAGGTCGCTTCGCAACCATTTCTGGTCGTTACTATGCCATGGACCGTGACAAGCGTTGGGAACGGGTGCAACCAGCTTATGACGCTGATGGTTCACGGCAAAAGGTGCTCAATTTGACTCTGCTGCTGCAGGGATTGAAAGCTTCCTATAAGGAAGAAGTTTAGATGAATTTGTCTGTGCCATTCGTGGTTACTGAAGGTGGACAACCAGTAGCTGAGATTGAATCTGGCGATTCTGTTGTATTCTTCAACTTCCGTCCAGACCGGGCTATCCAATTGGGAACTGCCTTGTCTAACCCAACGTTTCGATAGGTTTCGACCGCGGCGACTATCCAAAAGACCTCAAGTTTGTAACCTTCACTGTCTACAGCGATGATGTCTTAGCTGAGATTGCCTTCAAGAAGGAAGACCTCAAAAACACTATCGGTGAAGTCCTAGCCAATAATGGCAAACAACAATTACGGATTGCAGAAACTGAGAAATATCCTCACGTGCTAGCCTTCTTCATGAGTGGTGGCCGTCACGAGGAATTTCCAGGAGAAAGATCGGATCTCGATCCCATCTCCTAAGGTTGCAAACTTATGACCTCAAGCCAGAAATGTCTGCTTATGAAGTCAAGGATGCCTTAGTAGCTGCCATCAATGAAGATAAGTTGGATGCCATCATTCTTAACTTCGCTAACCCTGACATGGTAGGTCACTCTGGTATGTTAGAACCAACTGTCAAAGCGATTGAAGCAGTTGATGGAGTGCTTAGTGCAAGTCGTTGACTTAATCTTAGCCAAAGGCGGTTCTGCCATCATTACAGCTGACCAGGAACTCTGACGAAGTGGTGACTTTAGACGGTCAACCAATGACTGCCCACAACTTCAACTCAGTGCCAGTCATTGTAACTAAGCCAGGGTAGAGCTCCGTTCAGGTGGCTGCGTTTGGCTGACTTAGCTTCAAACCATGCTAGATTTATTGAGGGTTGCGCAACCGGTCGAAATGACAGGGGAATCCCTCATTAGAAATAGGTTAAAAAGCAAGAAAATCTTTTGCATTTTGCCACGAAAAATCACTAAAATAGATAGTGGCAATACTCTTAAGTAATTAGAGGCTAATCAACTTTAAGAGAGAGAACAATATGCCATACATTACAGACGTTTATGCTCGTGAAGTCCTCGACTCTCGCGGTAACCCAACCATCGAAGTAGATGTTTACACTGAAAGTGGTGCCTTCGGTCGTGGGATGGTTCCATCAGGTGCGTCAACTGGTGAATATGAAGCAGTTGAATTGCGTGATGGCGACAAATCACGTTACTTAGGTAAAAGGGTTTCTAAAGCAGTTGACAACGTGAACAACGTCATCGCTGACGCTTTGTTAGGCTACGATGTTTTAGAACAAAACGCCATCGACAAATTGATGATTGAATTAGACGGGACTCCTAACAAAGGAAACTCGAGTGCTAACTGCAATCTTAGGTGTATCGATTGCTGTTGCTCATGCGCTGCTGCCGACTACTTAAACGTTCCACTTTACAAATACTTAGGTGGCTTCAATACGAAAGTATTACCAACACCAATGATGAACATTCAGTCAATGGTGGTTCTCACTCTGACGCGCCAATCGCTTTCCAGAGGTCATGATCTTGCCAGTAGGCGCACCAAAGCTTCAAAGAAGCACTTCGTTGAGGGCAGAAATCTTCCACGAATTGAAATCTATCTTACACAAACGTGGTTTAGTAACCGCTGTTGGTGACGAAGGTGGTTTTCGCTCCTAACTTGAAGGGACTGAAGATGGCGTAGAAACTATCTTTAGAAGCTATCAAGAACGTTGGCTTGGAACCAGGCAAAGATGTATTCTTAGGTTTCGACAGTGCTGCTTCTGAATTCTACGAAGATGGCGTATACGACTACACCAAGTTCGAAGGCGACAAAAGGTGCAAAACGTACTTCTGCTGAACAAGTCAGACTACTTGGAAGAATTGGTTAACAAATACCCAATCATCACTATTGAAGACGGTATGGACGAAAACGACTGGGATGGTTGGAAATTATTGACTGACCGTTTAGGTTCTAAAGTTCAATTAGTAGGTGACGACTTGTTCGTAACTCAACACTGCTAAATTGTCTGAAAGGGATTGAAAAAGGGATTGGTAACTCAATCTTAATCAAGGTTAACCAAATCGGTACCTTGACTAGAAACCTTCGATGCAATCGAAATGGCTCAAAAAACTGGTTACACTGCGGTAGTATCTCACCGTTCTGGTGAAACTGAAGACTCAACCATCTCTGATATCGCCGTAGCAACTAACGCTGGCCAAATCAAGACTGGTTCATTGTCACGTACCGACCGTATCGCTGGTACAACCAATTGCTCCCGTATCGAGGCGAGATTGAGGCGAAGTAGCTCGCTACGACGGCAGAAATCTTTCATAACAGGTAAATAATTCTTAGCAGAGCTTGAGACTGGGACGTGTCCCGAGTCTCTTTTAGTGTGGACTTAGGATCAGGGGGCTCACTAGATGGTGGACAAGCACCCAGCTCCGGACAAGAGGTGTCTCGAAACTGGCAGTGACAAGCTCTATTGCGAGTAGTAAGAAGTGTTGTACTGATGGTCATGTGATTATACTGGATTGCAGTTATAATCAGCAGTTATAGTCATAATCATTGCTGTAATAATAGTTGTAATTGTAATCATAGTTATAATCATAGTTTTGATTATAGCGTTATAGTCATAGCTGTAATCATAGTTTGTTGTCATCACCACTATGGTGAAGGTGTTTTCTTCTGGAATGGCTTTCGCTTGATTCGTGATTGTTTGACTTATCTCATCGTCTACGAAAAACAGGACGTGGTTGGGAGACAGCAGGCAAGTGTTGCAGTCGTCATGACTTGACTGTTCAGGAACACAACAATCGGATCGAGGTGACAGCTAGCCGGGTAGCCCTATCGTGTTCTTTGGTTGGTTCTCTTGATTTAAAGCGAGGAACAAACAGGTAGACCTTGGCTGGCGTGTGGGCAGCGTGTCCAGTTGTCGTGACTTGGTTGTCCAGGGGTCTCAGGACTAATGGGGAGCGCAGCAGCTTGGACGATGCGGTGGCTCAAGCACAAGCGAGCAGAGTTGATAACCTAAAAGGCTAATAAGGGGATTTTTCATAGGATTCTCTCCTTTATGTTTTGATGGACTGAGTATAGCATGACATATATATGTTGTAAACTGAAAAATAAAAGAAAATAACAAAATAGAAAACTTAATATATGTATATAAACAATAAGAATAGCTAGGAAAAGCTTAAAAAGGTAGTTTTTGTTAATTTGGCAACTATAAATACTGAGTGTCTTAATTTTTATCTATAAAAAGCAATTGTTAAATTTACTGTAGTTATTTTATATAACATAATCGATAATGTTTATTTTATAGGTGATTTTTGAGAGAATTTACTTTTCATAAAATAGGTGGTACCATGGAGTTCTTTTACTTGTGCAAAAACTAAACTGATAATTGTGTAAAATAGAAGATGAGAAGTGATGACGTCAGAGGAGCTGTGAGTGTGAGATGGAATAGGGGTACTATATTTTCTCGATTATGTAGTTGCTAATGCGGTGGGCGTGTGTCTGGTATGGGCGGCGGTGTCATTATCAAGCCGGTCTTGGACTTTGTAGGTCATGACTCGTGGTGTGCATCTCTTTTTTATTCAAACTGTAGCAGTCTTCACCATGTCTTTGGTATCGACCATGTGCCAAGTTCAGGCTGGACGTAAGATTCAGTGGCGAAGTGCCTATCTAGCGTTAGGATCCGTTTTGGTGGCTTCCCTAGGTAATCAAACTTTTGAGTTTTTGCCAAAAGAGTAGCACAGGCCAGTCAGTTACCTGATTCAACTGCAGTGACAGTGGCGCTTAGTTTTTGCCATGATTTGTACTGACAGAAATTCATTGGTCCAAGCAGGGGCGCTGCTGTGGTATAGTGCAGTGAAAGCTTAAGTTTGGGATTTTTGCTGGTCTAATAGGAATCGGCGGAGGACCTATTACGTTTCCTTACTTATGCTGGTTTTCGCGATGCTAATCAAGGAAGCAACAGTCTATTCTATTGCTACCATTTTTGTCTCCAGTTAACCAAGTTAGTGACCATTGCCTGAGGGAACAGGCTTTGCCCGCTATGACCTGTCGATTTTGGTATATATTGTGCCCGGCTGCTATAGTAGGTGGTTTGTTAGGGGCTCGAATCATCGCGACTTCTATCAGACCAAGTACCGTCGATCGGGTCTTTCAATGGGTGGTCTTGCTAGTCATTGGGATTAATCTCTATAATGCCTACCAAATATGGCATTGGAGTTGTTAGCTTGCCTAATATGTGGTATTATAAGGGTGAGATTTGTCAAAAGGAGGAAGTACCTTGTCAGAAGTATGACTGTTTGCCTTAGTCATCGTATCAATTATTCTAATTATGTTGGTCATCATGCAACCATCTAAAAGTAATGCAGCAAGCTCATTGTCAGGTGGTAGTGCGAGAACCAAATGAGCAAAGACCAGGCCCGTGGTTTTGAGGCTTTCTCATTCGCACCACTGTGGTATTGGTGTCTTGTTCTTTTGTATTAGCCTGTAGCACTCAGCTTATTTCTCTTCTAAATAAGTTGCTTAAGTTTTTAGATCTCTGACCTAGATTCAGAGGTCTTTTTCTTGAAAAGGAGGAATGATTATGCCCCTCTAAGGGTGCCGATTATTTAGAAGCTCCGGGAGCACGGCTTGGTATCATTCTCTGCCACGCCTCACAGGTAGCACTACTGACGTAAGACCCCAAGCTGGGTTATTGAATCGTCAAGGCTACAGGAGTACTCTGTCCCTTATTCACAGGGACATGGGACGACCGATATCCAAGATATCTTAGATGCTGGTCCCGAGATTTGGTGGCGTGACTTGGAAGAGCACTAGCCTTTATGAAAGAACAGCCACGATAAGGTCCTAGTCTTCGGCCTCATCTATGGGGGCGTCATAGGCTCATGCGCGCCCTTTGTGAGGCGGATAGTCAACTTCTAGGTGAGGGGCGTCTTTAACTCGCCGGTGATTGGTCGCGATGGCCTGCATCTAGAAAAATCGTTTCATGGCCTTTGCCCGCTACTTGGCAGAAAAGCGTGGCGATTTGCCTGCCTATTTGCAGACAGAAGAAGCGGTTCGGAGTGCTCACCGGCAACAGGTGGCGGCTATTCAAGCTTTCGCTCGTGGTTTGAAAGACCAACTCGCTTCGATTGAACTACCTGTTTACATTGTTCAATCGGCCCAAGATGAATTAGTGGATCCAGAAGCGGTCTATGATTTGCTAGAGGGCTCTGGAATCTGCCAAAATCAGCTTCCACTGGTGTGAGGATAACACACATGTCATTACCACCAACCGTAATCGTTCAGACTTTGAAGCTAGCTTTATTGCAATTTATCCAAGTATTTGATGACTAAAGAATTTTAATTTAAAAACAAAGGAGGTGCATGAGACGCTATGAGTGCACTCACAAGCGATTGAAAAGAATTTTGTCCCTATTTGAAGGACCAAGAAGCAGGGGCGACTGTGACAAGCCAGTCATTGGCACAAAGCCCCTCAATCACGGTGGCACCAAGATGTATAAGAAATTGGTGCGTGCCCATTAATTATTTTAGAAAGTATCGGAGAGCTAGAGCAGACCAAACGAGGCCATTATCGCCTTAACGCCAAGACTGCTAAAACAGTAGTGGGGACCTATCGAGCTAATGCCCAAGGCTTTGGTTTTAGTCACCTATGCTGAAGGTGAGCCTGATTTCTTCGTTCCTAGAGGCCGAGCTTTGAATGCTATGCAAGGGGACATGGTTGAGGTTGAGGTCCTGAAATTGGCCAACCCTCAAACGGGTAAAGGCTCTGAAGTTCAAGTCTTTACGCGTACTAGAACGTGCTAGGAGCCAGTTGGTGGGGAATTCGTCGCATACCCGAGCGAAGTCCGTCAGGAACGTCAGGCTCTGGGCTGCGTCTTCACCACAAGGTGATTACAGTGACGCCGTCCGGGTTGAAATCGACCGGCTGGGATCCAGCCTGCTGACCATTCCATTTGTATTGTTAAGATTAGTCAGTATCCGACAGCAGAAAACCCCTCACCTCTTACGAGGTCTAGTAGCCAAGAAATTGGCCACCGCGATGAGCCAGGTGGATATCTTGTCCGTTCTCTATCAATTCGGAATTCCGCATGAGTTCCCAGAAGTAGTTAAGGAAGCGGCTGAGGCAGTGCCTCAGAGCTTATCGGCTCAGGACCTTGCCAATCGGGAAGATTTACGACAAGAGGTTATCCTGACGATTGACGGGGCAGATGCCAAGGACTTGGATGATGCTATCTCGCTTGAACGCCTAGATAATGGCGACTATGTCCTGGGTGTTCATATTGCCGACGTGTCCTATTATGTTGAAGAAGGTTCGGCCTTAGATCTGGAAGCTTATCAGCGAGGACTTCTGTCTATTTAACTGACCGAGTTGTGCCAATGTTGCCGCAACGCTTGTCTAATGGGATTTGTTCCCTACATCCGCATGAAGATCGCTTGACCTTATCTTGCCAAATGGTCATAGATAGCCAGGGACAGGTGAAATCCCATCGTATCTTTCCGCTCAGTCATCCATTCTTCTTACCGCATGACCTATGATGATGTCAATGCGATTCTAGAAGGGGATGAGGGGCTACGCCAAAAATATGCGCCAATCGTGGACCTTTTAGAAGATATGAGCAAGCTCCACCATCTGCTGGAAGCTAAACGAATTAAGCGAGGCGCGCTGGATTTTGATGCGCCAGAAGCCAAGGTTTTGGTCGATAACCAAGGTCATCCGCTAGATATTCAATTGCGGGAACGAGGCGTGGCTGAACGCCTGATTGAGTCCTTTATGTTGGCGGCTAACGAGACGGTGGCAAAGCACTATATGACACGCGACTATCCTATGATTTATCGGGTCCATGAACAACCTGATGCGGAACGTATGCAACGATTCGCTGAGTTCATTACAGCTTTTGGCATTGTCCTCAGAGGTAAGGTAGAAAGCATTGCGCCTAAGCAACTGCAACAGGCTCTTAAGCAAGTAGAGGGGCAAGACTTCGAACAAGCTGTTTCCACCATGATGTTGCGTTCCATGAAGCAAGCACGCTATAGTGAGGAAGCCCTAGGTCACTATGGTTTGGCAACGGCTGAGTATACCCACTTTACTTCGCCTATTCGTCGCTATCCAGACCTAATTGTTCACCGACTGATTCATGCGTTATCTGGATAAGAAGCCAAGTCATCAGGATAAGGCTCGTATTTTTGATCAGTTGCCGGGCATTGCGGAACAAAGTTCTAAAATGGAACGTCGGGCCATTGATGCCGAGCGTGATGTGACTGCCATGAAAAAGGCTGAATACATGCTAGATAAAATCGGGCAAGAATTTGAAGGTGTCATCTCTTCGGTGACCTCCTTTTGGTATCTTTGTTGCCTTGCCTAACACAGTAGAAGGCTTGATTAGTCTTAAGGACTTGACAGGCGACTATTATGAGTTTGATCAGGCCCATCTCTGCTAGTAGGGCAAAGAACAGGGCGAATCTTCCGCATTGGTCAGAAGGTTAAAGTACGTTTGGAAGCTGTTAATGTTGGCGAACGCGAAATTGACTTTAGCTTGCTTGAGGCTGAACCAGTGACTGGCTTAGATGTAGACTTAGTCCTACAGCGTAGCAAACAAGCCAAGGCTGCTAATAAGTCGGCTAAAGGCAAGACTCAAGACAGACAGCGCCAAAGACAAAGCTTAGCATGAGCTACTGGTAAGAAGAAGCGTGTGACTAAAAGAAGGCAAAATCTCTAGCAATAAGATGGAGCTAGCAAGTCCAAGAGCTCAAAAGCCAATAAAGGCCGTCAAGAGGACAAGGGGAAAGCCAAATCTAAGTCTGCTAGCAAGCGTCATCGCAAGGAGCTGTCTGAGCATCAAAGCAAGGACAGCCGTCAGGCCAAGAAACAGTCTTTCTCTGGCGATAAGGCTAGCAAAAAAACAGCTAAGCCCACGGAAAGTAAATTTAAGCAATTTAAGATTAAACGCAAGCAACCTCAGGCTAACCGCCTAGGCTAGCTCCTGCGGAAAAAGAGGTGACTGATGTCGCAAGATAAGCCCTTAGCTCAGAATCGTAAGGCGCGTCATGATTATGAGATTCTCGAAACCTATGAGGCAGGCATGGTCCTAACTGGAACAGAGATTAAGTCTATTCGCAAGGGTAAGATGAACCTCAAGGATGGCTTTATCTCCATTCGTGATGGGAGGCTTGGCTGAAGCAAGTCCATATTAGCCCCTACTGACCATGGTAATATTTTTAACCATGATCCGGAGCGTGACCGTAGCTCTTTGCTTCATAAGAAAGAGATTCAGGCTCTACACCCGTGAAGTTCAACAAAAACCGGATGACCTTGTACCACTGAAGGTTTATCTGAGTAAGAGGACGGCCAAATTACTCTTTTGGCCTTGCGCGTGGTAAGAAACAAGTATGATAAGCGTCTATGCCCTCAAGGACCAACAGGCCAAACGGGATATTGACCGCGCCCTTAAAATCAGATAAGCAACTGGGACCATGGTCCCGAGTTTTTGTGCTCCATTGTCTTGTAAAAGAGCTAGGTCGATAAGCTTTTATGCATGGTTACCATACTTTCCTATTAAGAGGGATTGTGGTAGAATAAGATTGATAGAGTCTACCTCGCTCAGAGGCAACTAGATAGAGAAAGCAGTTATTAATCAATGATTTTTAAAGCAACATATCAACCCAATACCCAACAAGTTCCTACCTGGGAAAAATACCCAGACCCTTTATGTAGAAGCTGCTAGCAAAGGGAAGCACGGAATTGATTGCTAGTATACACCATACAATGTGGAGTTCGTCCAAGAATTATCACCTGCTCATTTAGCTTATGAGCAAGAGTCCAACCCGGACTGAAGTGTCGGTGTTCTAGTATGGCAGTTAATTTTAAAGAATAACGAACTGAGCGTCTTCGCCTCTAGGGGCATGAAGCGAAAATCGGGAAGAACATGTATGGTGTTCAGTTTCAAGACGAAAATCATCTTACTAGATTGTAGTTATGTTCCCGAAGATGATTTGCTAGGATTGATTACGTAATTCCTGATTTTTCTTACATTATGCAAAACCAGAGTAAGGTCAAAGCCTTGACGTTATCAGTCACGGTCACGAAGACCACATCAGGGGCATTCCCTTCCTCTGCAGCAAATCAATGTGCCTATCTCATGCCGGTAAAATAGCTGGCTTCGCTGATTCAGCAATAAGTTGCAAGAACGCGGCCTTCTGCGTCAAGCTGAAATTCACAGAAATTGATGAAGATGCGGTCATCCGTTTCCATAAGACAAACCGTCAGCTTTTCTATTTAACAACCCACAGTATTCCTGAAGCCTACGGGTGGTCGTTAAGACCTCCAGGAACATATCGTCTCTACAGGTGACTATAAGTTCGACTTCACTCCAGTAGGTAAAGCCAGCAGACTTACATCGCATGGCTAAAATCGGGGAAGAGGGCGTTTTAGTCCTTTTAGGATTCTACTAACTCGAAATTCCAACCTTTACTAAGTCGGAACAAGGTGGGACAATCTATCAAAAACATTATTCAGAAGGTGAAAGGCCGGGTTATCTTGCAACCTTCGCCTCCAACGTTTCGCGTCTCCAACAGGTAGTTGAAACGGCCCAAGAAACAGGGACGTAAGATTGCTGCTTTTCGGTCGTAGTATGGAATCGGCTATTAAGACGAGGGCGGAACTAGGTTATATTAAGATGACGATGAACTCTTTGCAGAGCAACGTGACCTCAACGGGTGCCGGCTGAGCAACTCATCATTCTCTGTACGGGTTCGCAAGGAACCGATAGGCCCTAAGTCGTATCGCTAACGGACTCACCGTCAGATTCAAGTTCAACCTAACGATACAGTCATCTTCTCAGGTTCACCAAATTCGCTAGTACACTATGAGTGTTAACCGTGTAATCAACCAACTCTGTAGTAGGGCGCCCATGTGATTCAGCTGGTAAGGTTAACAACATCCATCACATCTGGTCACGGCGGTCAGCAAGAGCAATTGCTGATGATGCGCCCTCATGACAGCTCAAGTACTCATGCCAGTCCACGGTGAATTCCGTATGCAGAGTATCCAGCTGGCTTAGCCGCAACAAACAGGGATTCTAAGGAAAATTGCTTTGTGATGGAGAATGGTCGAAATGCTCATAAGTAACCGCTGATAGTGCCTCGAATTGCTGGGCTAAGTTTACGGCAAACAGTATCTATGTGGATGGGAGTGGTATTGGCGATATTGGCCAATGTGATTCGCGACCGTCGTAACCTATCGAAGATGGCTAGTAGTGATTTCTGCCACTTTTGAGACTATGAAAACAAGCAGTTGGTGAGCGGACCTGATAGCAGTCGCGTGGCTTTATCTATACGCGAGAGTCTCAGCGACTAATTCACTCCTTACAGTCTAGTCTCAAAGTCGGCCATTAACCGTGGCCTCAACGAGAAAATGGCAATAACGTGAGCGAACGCCTGATTCGCGATATGATTCGGGGACACCATCGTGCCTCTAATTTATGAACGGACCGAACGCTCTCCAGTGAGTTATGCCAGTCTTGCTGGACATCAATAAGGTGTCACAAACGTCGCAAAACAACGAACCGAACAAGAGTAAGCAAAATCTAAATAGGTAATCTATTGGGAAAAGAGGAAATGTTTATGTCACGTATTGAAAAAGTAAGAGCTCAGCTCGCTGCACAAGGATTAGATGCCTGGTAGTGACTCAACTTAAAAGATATTCGCTATTTAGCTAATTTTACAGGGGACAGGATTATCGGCGGCCTCAAGTATTTGTAGAGCCGATTTTCACGATTTATGCTGTAGCAAAACAAGTGATCAGGATTTACCTTGTTACAAAACAAAAAGGAAATCTTTGCTGAAAATTAATGACTTCTTAGTTGCTCATAAGATTCAAAAGTCCGGGATTGAAGCGGACGAAATGAACGTTTCACTATCTTCGTCACAAGATTTCTTTGGTCCAGAAGTGGTACCAACTCAGGGCTTAATTGAGAAAATCCACAGAAGTAAGGACGCAGACGAATTAGCAACCATGAAGAAGGCCTGCAGATTACATGGACCAAGCCTTCAGTCATATTCTCACTCCTCATTAAGCCTGGTGTCACTGAGATTGAGGTGGCTAACGAGATTAGAACGTTACCTCAAAACCCAGGAGCCAGTGCCATGTCGCTTGATACCATTGTCGCTAGCAGAGCTTACGTTCTGCGTGCTCGCGGTGGTAGCCTCCGACAAGGTGAGTTGAAGAGATGGCATGTAGTGACCTCGAGACTCGGTTGCTACTATCAGGTTGTTCTCCGATATGACCCCGGACTATTGCGGTCGGGTCGATTGATCCAAAAACTCGGAAGAAATCTACATGTCGTGCTTGATGCCCAACTGTGGTCAGCAAAAGCGTGGTACGACTAGGGCGGAACTAGACGCTATCGCATGACTACATCAGTGAAAAAGGTTATGGCCAATACTTCGACCATAGTTTGGGTCACGGTGTTGGTTTGGACATTCATGAAGCGCCGAGCGTTAATGCCAAGAAGACCAACCAGTGGAAGTTGGCATGGTCGCTACCAATGAGCCCGGTATTTATATCGAAAGCTTAGGTGGTACGGATTGAAGACGACTCAGTAGTTCATCCGGACATGTAGAATTGCTTTCAACCGCAGTCCAAAAGAATTGATTATTTGAAGTTTAAACCTAAAAAGGAGGAAGCCCAGATGACCCAAGAAAAACAGTCATTTTGAACCACAAACGGTGGCACCCTTAGGGGAAATCAACATCACTGGAGGTGCTCTGAAGCCATTGCAGCTAAGGCTGTAAGCGAAGTAGAAGGGTCACCAACCAACTCAAATCCTTCCAGAGCAGAAGTAGGTGGACTTTTGGTATGAATCCTGATCAGGTTGGTGCTCGTGTTCTGCCACTGATGATTCAGAAATTGCCATTGATGTTAAAATCGACCTTAAATACGGTTATTCTGTACCTGAAGTAGCCATGAAGGTTCAACAAAAGTGAAAAGAACAATCTTCTTCATGACAGAACTTAGTTGTTCAAGAAGTCAATGTCCCGATGTTGCTAGCATCCAAACAGAAGCTAGTCAGGCAGTGGATTATCTCATTTTAGATGAAAACTGATGGTGATAGTGTGACCAAGATGAGCAATCGACACCAAGTTCAGGAGAAGGCTGTTCAGACCGTCTTCCAAACTCATGCGACCTCAAGTGCCTGTCGGCTTAGACCAAGCTTTGTGCTCTTCGTCTTGAAGCAGGTAACGACCCTGGGCTGGATTTGAAGGCTCGATGCTACTTGGACCGCCTGGTTCAGGGTGTCAATCAAACAGCCGAAGAGTTAGACCAACGTATGTCATTATCAGCTGAGGAGCTGGACCTGACGCTTTGGCGCGGATTGATCTAGCGATTCTACGTGTCGCTTTCTACGAACTGCTCGATGTGAGTGAGGACTGAAGTGCTAACAAGGTAGCAGTCAATGAAGCGGTGAGAGCTAGCCGAACACCTTTTAGTGATGACAAATCAAAACAATCTCATTAATGGTGTATTGGCAGGTCTTCTAAAAGATCTTAGAACTAAAGCAAAAGACCACCAAACTAAGATTTGGTGGTCTTTTTATGTTGTCTCAGAGCTGGTAGAGGTCACTAATGAGCGTGTCCACCCTCATCCATAGGAAGGCCAGAAAAGCTCAGGAAGATTTGCTGGTCGAAGCCAGTCTGGGCTTGATAGAGAAGTCAGCAAGCGTCTTAAGGCGGATGCCTCTGAGCTAGCTGGGCCTGAAAAGGGTTGGCTAGGAAAGCAAAACTCGGTTGAATTAATAGGTGAGACCTGCATCAAGGCCAATGAGTTGGGCTTGGGGATCTTGCTCTTTCAATGCGTTAATCAGCCTATCACGCACGTTTGTAGAAACTCCGCCCGATTGAGATGGCAGTTCTAGTGACCTTGCTGGATAAAATCCTGAATAGCATACTGAGGAGATGGTATTGAGGTTGACTGAGTGCTTTTCCTTCTGATAGAAAAAGGATAGGAGGCTTGTTGGTAATACCATATAGCTGATGCGGAGGCCAGGACTGAGAAATGCGGGACAGGCTACACCATATAGATTACTTGATTTTCCTTGGTCTAATTGTAGCCAGAGAGGATAGGGCGTCCCAGTATAACTGATATCGTAGTCATCTTCAATAATCCAACAGATTAGGACTCTGTCTAGCCCAGTCTAAGATGAGCTGGCGACGGGTTAGAGGGCATAAGGGATCCAGTCGGAAATTGATGGGTAGGGTAACGCTGAGAATATCTAGCTGATCCAGTGGCACTTCTTCAATAGATAGCCCTAGTTGATCAAGTGGGCAGGCTTGAGACTGCCAGCCCATTTCTTCAGAAATGGTAGCAGAGCGTGGTAGCCGGGATCTTCAATCCCAATCTCGACGCTTAGGAGGAAGGAGCTGAACTAAAATCTGAAAAAGGGCCTGAGCATTAGGACCGAGTATCGCTGGTTCATGCTGACATGGAACACCACGTTCATTGGCTAGATAGCTTACAAACTGCTCTCTAAGTGGCGCCAAGCCTGAACAGAACTAGGCTCAAGCAGGTCAGGGACTGGGAATCAAATCGCTGAGTATAAAGTCTGCGAAAAATTTCAAAGGGGAAGAGACTAGGGTCGGTTTCGGCCTGGTTAAGTCATAGCGCCAACTAGGGTTAGGACTAGTGGTTGAGCTGGCTGTTCCGAGGTCAGTTGGACTTGAAACGCCATCGGCCACGAAGTAGCCTTGGCGTGTTTGGTTTCTAGGCAGCCTTCGAGGACTTGATGGTCATAAGCGTTAATGACGGTATTGAGGCTGATGCCCAAATCCTGGCCAATTGGCGTTTGCTTGAGCTTTTGATGGGCAGCTAAGGTGGCCGGAATGGATTTGATCTCCAATGGCTTGATAAAGTTGACTATAGAGCGCTTCTTTCTTGTTTGGGTCGAGATGAATAAGCATAGAGTCCTCCAACAGGTACCGTTCATTTTAGTGTAAAACTGGCACTATTAATGGTACCAGAAATGAGTAGTGATAACAAGCAGAGGAGGGGATTGAATCGCCGTATTTTTGGTAGTGAATGATATTTCCTGGCACTGAGCCAGTGGCTGGTTTTAACGAATTTGGCTGTGTTGAATGCAGCTGGTTACGAAGTGACCCTCCTGCCTGCATTCACTTAACCCACCACTACGGACGTTGGCCGGTCTACCGCAGGAGTTTGATGCGCTTTTCCGCCTCTTTAATGGCTTAGCGACAGGTCAAGTTCCAGGCTATCGTGACCGGATATTTTGCAATGCCAAATCAGATTCAGCAATTTGTTAACTAGTATAAACATTGCCAATCCGACACCTTTTTGTGGTGGACCCTATCATGAGATCGGTCAGTTGTATACCGGGCTGGATCGGGATTATGTAACAGCTATGCAAGAACGCTGGTTTGCCCTAATAGCGACTATGCCCTGCCGAATTTGACGGAGGCCTATCTCTTGGCCTAGCCTAGATGCTGAGTTAGTTAAAGACTCAGGAAGATAAGCAAGCTCTTGAGACTCTGGCTAATCTTGAATCTGCTCACAAATTCTTGAGTCATCACCCAGGATTGAAGCGGATGACCAGATTGAGGGTGATTTCTGATCTAACCAAGAGGGTTTGGACTCAGCGCCAAAATCGTCATTTGTTTGGCACGGGGAGACTGCTTCACTGTTTCCAGCCTCGCCAGGTAAGTGGTCTATCTCTAGAGCGACATGCCAATGGTGTGTTGACCTGGTTGGTCGTGCAGTAGAAAAACCAGGGTTAAAGCAAGCTATCGCCTAGGAGCTTTGTTATCAGCCCCTATTTACCTTTTTATCAGCAAAACCTTAAGAAAAGAGGACTCATTATGAATCAAACAAAAACAGCCTCTTCACCGTCGCTTAGTGAGGCTATCATGAGTCTGGCTTATTCGCAAGCACTTATCGTTCTTGCGATTACTTATTTAAAAATCCAGATGCCGGGTACAACCATGTCGGCTACGCCTTAGTTGTTTTATCCGTCTTACTGCTAGGCTTCAAGCGTGGTTCTATTGCTTCCTTTTTGGGTCTTTCCATAATTGATGTGTCTCAATGGCTTTGCGGCTTCTGTCGCCTTTACGCTTTTGGAAGCCGGTCTAGCTTTGTCACGGTTAACGCAGTCTACTACCTATGTATTTAAAGAAACGTGACACGCGCTTTAACCTTGTTGTGGTTTCCATTGTGGCTGGTTTAGTCAAGTACTGTCAGCCGGCCAGTCTCCATTGTGGCGCATAATTGGTTTTTAGGTTCTAGAATGGAATGCACCATGGCAAAAGTAGTTGAGAAGATGCTCGCCACCTTCTTCTCACTGCTATCGTAACCATCTATTTTAGTAGGATTCTCTACTATCCAATGAAAGCGCGTGATTGAACGTTTCCATCCAATTGGGACGAATAGTGATTATGTTGAGCTGGTTTAACCAGCTTTTTCGTTTAAATAAATGCACAAAAATCTCAAAAGAAAGCGCATGAATTGCGTCTCAAGGCAAACTAACAGTGGAATAAAAGGAGACTATAAGGAAGGAATAGGTGACGATATGCCAGTATTAGAAAATCAAGGATTTTGCATGTGAGCATTGAGGCAAGGAAATCACTTAGTGTTAACTTGACCCTCAAAACAGGAGAAATTCATGCGTCATGGGACCAACGGGGACCGGGAAGTCCACATGCTAGGGCATGCTATCATGGGTAACCCTGCATCAAGTAACCCAAGGTGAGATTCTCTAGATGGTGAAGATGTCTTGAGATGGAAGTAGATGAGTGCACGTGCTGGTCTTTTCTTGGCGGTGCAATATCCAAGTGAGATTCCAGGTGTCACCAACGCTGAGTTTATGCGCGCTGGCTATAAAACTCTCGGCGGGATGACGATAACAAGATAGTCGTCCGCGAATTCATCAGAAATGGATGAGAAGATGGCGCTGCTAGATATGCCAGAAGAAATGGCAGAACGCTATCTCTACGAAGGTTTTTCAGGTGGGGAGAAGAAAAACGTAATGAAATCCCACAATGCCTCATGATTGAGCCTGCTTTGCCATTTCTGGACGAAATCGACTCTGACTCGATAGATGTGCTCTTTCAGGTGGTATCCAAGCGTCAATCGCCATGCAGGGGTGAAGGTTTTGGTTCCTCGATTATCACCCACTATCAAAAGATTACTCAACTACATCACGCCCGATGTGGTCCATGTTATGATGGAAGGGCGCGTGGTAATGACAGGCGATGCCGAATTAGCTAAACGCTTGAGGCTGAAGGTTATCAGGGTATCAGTGAAGAATTAGGTCTTCACTATGATGAAAGCCTAGGTGATAGCATGACTAGCAAACCTATTTAGACCAGATGAGCTTTGGCTACTGCCGAGTCCCTGCCAGACTGGTTCGCGCGATTCACTCAAGCCCATTCAGTTTGGCAGGATTTTGCAGTTGCCGAGTGATTGAGCGGGTTTAAAGTATCATCGTTGGCCCTTCTGTCCCAAAAGTAGTAGCCTACAAACATAGAGGAACCTCTACTCTATGGTCTGGATGCAGCTTTGGCTGAGCAAGACCACCTGGTGGGCAGATTAGTGCATGGGTAATCATACTCTGGTAGAAAGTTTGGACTGAAGACCTAGTCGATCAGGGGTAATCGTGATCAGTTTGTTCCAAGCTGGCAGACTATCCTGACCTGCTAAAGGAACATCTCTTTTCGGTGATTGGTGCCCATGAAGACCAAAATCAAGCATATCATACAGCCTTCATGAATGGGGCTCTTCATCTATGTCCCAAGAAATGTGGCCGTGACTGCGCCACTAGAAAGCCCTGGTTCAAGACAGTCGCTATGGTCAGCCTTCAACAAAGCATGTGCTGATTGTAGTCGATCAAGGGGCAGAGTTTAGATTATGTGAACGTTTAGAAACTTATGGTGATATGTCAAACTCTGCCACTTATTTCGTTGAAGTAGTCGTCAAGGCTGGCGCACAGATTAAGTATTCTGCAGTCGATACTCTAGGCGCCAAAGTCACGCCACACATTAAGCGTTACGCCCAAACGGCACGCGACGAGATTGATTGGGCTATCGGTGGACTTAATGACGGTATGTCATCTTAGACTTAGACACCTACCTCAATGGCGATGGTTCAGAATCTCAAGTGCAGATTGTCGGTATTTCAACCGTAAGCAAAATCCAAGGCATTGATTCTAAGGTGGTCAGCGAGGTAATCATTCTGTCGGAATATAATGCAACATGAGAGTCATCTGGATCGAGCAGACCTTGACCCAGCTTCAACGGATATGGGTTGAGTTGAGAAAATACGCCAGAGGCGCCGATGCTCAACAGAGGTCGTGTACTCATCGTTATCTGAGAAGGCTCGGAGCGATGCCAACCCTATCTCTTAATTGAAGAATTTGAAGTGACGCAGGGCACGCAGCTCTGTAGGTCAAGTTGATGAGTGGAACAACTGCTATCTGATGAGTCGCGGCCTAAGCTGTAGAAGCTGCTGAGTATCGGTAGTACGTGGTTTTCTAGGCCCCAGTTAGTACAAATGCCTTCGGCAGAAATCAGACGAGCAGTTAGTAGAAATTATAGACCGTAAATTAAGTGGTTTAGAAGGTGAGCCGGAAGATTAAGCTATTAAACGAAAAAGGAGACAGTACATGCCAGAAGAGATTACTAGCCCCATCACCATAGGGCTAAGGACTCTTCCATACTCAAGCAAAAGGTCCATGGCCAAGACTTGATTTATTTTGATAATGCAGCGACTAGTCAGAAGCCACAGCTTGTCTTGGATCGCTTGGCTGATTACTATCTCCAAGACAATGCCAATATCCATCGTGGGTCCATAGCCCGCCAACTAGCGAGCCACTCAAGACTATGAAGCAGCCCGCCAGAAGTAGCGCTGACTTCATGTGCGTCTAAGCCGCAAGAAATTATTTTTCACCAGTGGGACTACTGCGGGTTTGAATTTTTCTGGCGGACCGTTGGATAGGGCCTAGTTTACAGCAGGAGACCAAATTGACCTATCTAGAACATCATTCAATCTCAGTGCCTTGGCAAGTCCTGAGCTCAAGAGAAGGGTGCAAACTCGGTATCTCCTTTGACGGAGGATCATCACTTTGGATTTAGTGGCCTTGGAAGCCAGCGATTAGTCCAAGCTCAAGGTCATTACCATCCATCATGTCTCCAATGTCTTGCGGTATCTCAGGACATAGCTGCTGTAACAGCCTGGGCTAAACCACTAGGCATTAAGGTCATTGTGGATGGTGCTCAGGCGGTCGCCCATATGCCGTAGATGTAGTCTGGAGTCGATGCCTACTGCTGGAGTGGTCATAAGCTCTACGGCCCGAACTGGCATTGGGGCGTTTGCTATCTCAAGCAAGAACATCACGACACTTGCCAACCATTTTTCTATGGCGGTGAAATGGTCCATCAAGTAGGAGATTACCAAACAGACTATGCACGGTCGCCCACATAAATCGAAGGGGGACTACCTATTGCTCAAGCTATTGGCTTGGCAGCTGCCATTGATTGGCTGTATCCGCTATCTGGATGGCAGGATATTGAGGCCATGAGAGTCGATCTGACGCTAGAACTAGTAAGAGGCTTAAGGCTATTGTCCGGTGTGTGAAGTCTATGATCACCGGCCACCCGGCATTGTGACCCTTCAGATATATGCGGTGTCCATCCCATGATGCGGCGACGGCCTACGATTTAGAAAGGTGTTGCCTTTGCGGGCGAGGCCGACCATTGTGCCCAGCCTTAATGCGCCGCTTAGGTCGGCAGCGACCCTGCGAGCCAGTATGGCGCTCTATAATGATGTGCAAGAAGTCGCACGCTTGTATCGAGGTTACCAAAGCAGTGAAGGAGTTTTTCTGTCCATGAGTTTAGATCAATTAAATCAACTCTATCGCTACAGTCATTTTTGGACCAGTGGGCAACATCCCCGTCATTTTGGTAAGTTGGACCATGCCGAGTCAGGAAGTGGAGCTATTCAATCCTACTTGTGGCGATGCAATTGTCTTGTCCTCAAAATTGAAGATGACCATATTGTTGATTTGGCCTTTAGGGCGAGGGCTGGTACCATTAGCATGGCTTCTGCCAGCATGATGTGTGAGGCCTTGCTGGGAAAAACCCTAAGGATCAAGCCCTCAGCCATGATTGCGACTTTCAAGCACCCATCGGTGGGCCTGGACAAGTGGACGAGTCTTGGGAGCAAGCGCTAGGGTGATGCGGCCTCAGAAGGCGTTAAGAGCCTTTCCGGCCCGATATAAGTAGATAGCATCCTGGTCGGAAAGTCCCTAGGGGCTGGGATTGAGATCAAGACACAAGCTTGGATGAGGGCTTGAGCCGTCATGAAACCAAGTGCAAGAAAGAGTGAGTGAAGATAATGAGTGACGTACCTGTTGTTAACGACTATGCTTATGGCTTCCACGACGATGCCGGAAATTATCTTTTCTCACGGGTAAGGGTCTGAGTGAAGAGTTATTCGGACTATTTCCAAGGAAAAGAGCCTGAATGGATGTTGACTACCGTCTGACGTTCACTTAAGGTCTTTCCGTGACAGTGAGTTACCTGATTGGGGCCAGACCCAGTCAGCACTGGATTTTGATGATATTATTTATCAGAAGGCTGCTATGGATCGTCCGGCCCGTTCTTGGGATGATGTGCCCTGATGAGATTAGGGAGACCTTTTGAACGGATTGGGATTCTCAGGCTGAACGCAGAGTATCTAGCGGTGCCGCGGTTCAATATGAATCGGAAAGCAGTTTACCCACAATATGAAGGCGAGTTTGATTGGGCATTGTCTTTCTGGAACGGAGTTCCTGACTTACGAGAATATCCTGAGTGCAAGAGAACATTTTTGGGACAGTGGTGCCACCAACCGATAACTTCGAGGCGGCTCTCCAATAGTGCCGCTTGGAGTGGGGGACCTTATCTATGTTCCCAAAGAGGGTCAAGTGTGATATTCCACCAGACCTACTTCCGCATTAATAATGAGGGACTGGGCAGTTTGAGCGGACCCCGATTATTGTGGACGAGGGCGCTGGCATCCACTATGTGGAAGGCTGTACGGCACCAACTACTCGACCGCTGCTCCATGCGGCCATTGTCGAAATTATTGTCAGACGCCTATTGTCGTTCATCCACCATTCAAAACTGGTCAAATAACGTCTATAACTGGTGACCAAAAGCGGGCCCACGCCCATGCGGAGCGACCATGGAGTGATTGATGGTAACCCCTAGAGCACTGCCCACCATGAAGTATCCAAGTGTCTATCTTCAAGGAGAAGGGCGCGAGGCACCGTTTCCATTGCCTTTGCCGGTAAGACCAAAAGCAGGACACGGGTGCTAAGATGATTCCATAATGCCCTCGTAACACCCCTAGTTCCATTGTGTCTAAATCTATCGCACAGGACGAGAGGTTAACTACCGTGGGCAAGTGACCTTCGCTAAGAATTCCAAAGCGTTCAATTTCTCATATCGAGTGTGATACCATTATTATGGACCAGGCCTCTAAAGTCTGACGACCATTCCTTTTAACGAGATTCATAATGGCCAAGTCTCCTTGGAGCACGTAGCCAAAAGTCTCCAAGATTTCAGAGAACAACTCTTCACTGCATGAGGTCGAGGCCTGTCTGAATCAGAAGCGACTGAAAATGATTATCATGGGCTTTGTGGGAGGCCTTTACTAAGGAATTACCGATGGAATAGCGGTTGAGCTCAACCGCCTCATTAGTTATGAAATGGAAGGCTCTGTTGGCTGAGACAGGGCTATCGAATAAGTTAAGAGCACCGTGACTTAGGATGATGTAGAGTCACGAGGTCTTATAAATAAAAATCTCATTGGCTGAGTGTGACGCTAGCAATGAGGTTTTTGATAATTATTTTGGTGTCCAGGTTTTGGAATTTCTTCTAAGGCATCCATGTCTTTTGGAACCTTCAACCGCTAAGTAGTGACTGAATAAGGATCGAATTCAGGGGTGAAGAAAATGAGACGTTTTGATATCCTTAAATTGTGCTCAACCCGACACGTCTTTATAGCTAGATGGATAGCACTTTGCACCTTAAGGTAGCTTTTCATGGTCGGGCATAGTAGCATGGTAGCCATGCGGTCGAGTCGCAAAAAGCATATAGGTTTAGGTAGTGCTGAAGAACAGGGATGGTTTTTCGACACCTTAATAAGGTTGCATACTTATCTAATGTGACTGACAGTAAAGCGTCTTTAGAAGACCATTGGAGCTGAGTAGTGAGTGTTCTCCAAGTTCATTGAATTTGACAGTCTCAGGAATCATGAGATAGCCTGAGTAGATCGCTGCCGACTTTCTGGCTTAGATCAAGTTTAGTAGCAAGCTTTGACTACTTGAGGATTCTTCAGCCAAGACAGTTTTGAGGTGCAAAGCACGACCAAACCCAGCCAAAAGACATAAAAAGGTTAAAAATCGTTTCATTGTATGATGCCCTCCTTCTTGGGTTTCTCTACTAGACCAGGTTTTTAGCAATGTCACCGAATGAGGAAAGGCTCTGAATTAGAGCTGTCCACTTGCCACTAGTGAGACATGGTGCTTATCATTTATCGGTAGAAATAGACGCTGTAATAGCGCTCGAATCCTTATAGCTAACTAGGTAGTAGCCATCAGGCAAGTTGTCGAAACCTGCAGGTCCAGATGAAAGGTAAGTTCTTTATCAGGTAAACGCGATAAACAACTTCCTTCATGATAATCCAGGAAAGAGTTAACTTAGCCAAGGACTGAGGCTTACTTTTGAATATAAGTCTGCCGCATTCAGTCTCATTAAGCTAATAAAGTGTTGGTGGACTTATTGACAGAATGATGAGCCACTAGAGCTTTTGGTCACTTCAGTTTTCGTTCGCTTCATAGCCCTCAGGAAGGGTTAAGTAGCCCAACGGCATATCGTTGCAACAACGTGTGCCTAGCCATTGTAGCACTTGAGTTTGACTAGCTGCTGGCGCGTTAGACTCAGCGAGAATGGCGACAGAGCTGCCAGAGGGTGAGTGGCTAGCAGTCTAAGGCTACACAAGCCAACTGAGTTTTTGTTCATGAAAAGTCATCCTTTCATTGCCAGAGAAGCCTCTTAGCAGGGGACAAGTTTGTAGGGATGCCACCTATATGGATAGTATAGCACTCTACTGGGCATTCAAGAAAGAGCTAGGGTTTTCAGAAAAAGCTAGAGATAAGACTTTGTCGGTGAAAGGTGAGTGATATGAATTGTATTTGATGTGCTTTTAGGGCTACATTGCGCCGAATGATTTGTGAAGGTTTCAGGCTGAAATATTAAGAAAACCTTGAAATTTGAAAGACAAAGTGGTAATTCATCGTACTCCCAGGTCAGTGTGTTACACATACTTAGACCAAAGTCTCTAGATTTGGAGTGAGGAAAGCTTATGAAGAAATCAACTAAATGCCTCGTTGCTTTAATGGCAGCTCTTGCTGTGCACTAACGTGGCCTATTTAAGCCAACAACATCAGAACTAGTTTCTGCGGTAGAACAAGCTCAACAACAAAAACTACTGTCTCTAGAGAACTACATTGAACCCTCAACAGAAGAACAAACCAAGTCTCTTGGGTGCTAAGGACTTTAGCAGCCAGTACGCTCATGGTAGATGGTAATACCATTAACCAATATCTGCATGATGGATCCTAACGCAAGTACTACTGTTTATTCCAGTGCTTATATTGAACAACAAGCAGCTGGTTGTGAGTCTAGAGTTCAAATTGCTGACACCTCAAAACATCACTTTAGTTGGTGCGAGATCGACTTATCAGAACACTAGCTCATTACGTCTGGTGACTAAGGATGTCTGATTCGTGATTGCCACCGTTAGCCCAGTAACGGGTGAGGGGGCATTGGCGAGTCTATGCCTGCTGCTAGGTCAGGCGTTAAAGTGAACGAGGAAAGCTGTTGCAGTTGCTGAGAAAAGAAATCCAAAGGTAGTCCGAGTTGTTAAGAAGAAGATAAATTAGGACGACACCAAGGCTAACCAAAGGTATTTCTGAAATCAGGAGTCACCAACCAACAAGCTAACCAAAAGGTGACGTGGACACCCAGTGGTCACAAACCATTGTTAACCAAGTAATCCATGACCACTGTTAACAACAATACGAGCAATAATAGCAACACCACTAACAATAACACGTATTATGTTACTCAGCTCCAACTAAGGAAGAGCTGGTAGAATTAGCGTGAAGAGATATGCTACGACTGAG
>BNJU01002388.1_pt1 | contig 66825 bp, 101 predicted proteins | sample 8539281 | NCBI WGS metagenome assembly BNJU01 (sample SAMD00202456, study PRJDB9452) | human saliva metagenome | isolation source: human saliva | place: Japan
TTCTGCAGCTGGTATCAATTAACGGAAAGGATGGCTCAATTGGTTTTATCAGGTAAAGATGGTGCAAACCCACTAACTCTTAAAGACAGTTAGAGGTCCAGCGAGGTGTTGATGGAAGGATACAGCTAAGAAACCGCGTTTGAGATGTAGCAAATGGTGAAAAGTGTTGCAACTTTAAATGATGGCCCTAGAAGTTTACAGGTAATAATGAAAGTACGGTAAAGCAAACATAAAACTAAATACCTTAGTGAAAATTAAAGGGTGAAGGTGTAGCTGAAGCAGAGTCAACAAACTTTAAATCAGCAGCAGGTAATATCAGTATTAAAGCAGATAGCACTGATACATTAGAAGTTCAGTTAGCTAAAGACTTAAAAGGTTTAAATAGCGCTGAATTTAAAAGATGCTATCAGGTGATGTGACAAAAATCACGCCAGCAGGTATTGCAGTTAATAGCGGATAACTTGAATGCAGATGGTTCAGCTAAAGATCAAAATAAACTGTATCAATCTCTAATACTGGCGTGAATGCAGGTGGAAACAAAGTCACTAATGTTGCAGATGGCGATGTTAATGCAGATAGCAAAGATGCAATAAACGGTAGCCAACTTTATAATGCTGTAGCGACCACTAATTTAACACCTAATACAACAGGAAAAATTGATACACCTGTAGATGGCTCTAAATTGGTGAATGCAACCACTGTTGCAAATGCAATCAATAATTCTGGTTGGAATGTCACTGTGAATAAAGACGGTGGTGAAGCTGAAGGTGAAACTGTTCAAAAAGGTAAGCCCAGGTAATACCGTGACTTATATCGCAGGACAAAATATCAAAATTAAGCAAGATGGTATGAATTTTCACCATTTCAACCACAAAAAGACTTGAAAAGCTGAAAATGTGACCGCTAGCAAACGTTAACACGACTACAATCAATCTTGGCGAAGGCGATAATTCAACGCCAATTACAGTAGTAAGTGGTAAAGATGCAGCACCAAATCTTGATGGTAAAACACCAAATCGTATGAACTTTGGTGGCGAAACTATCGCAACATTAAGTGATGGCTTAAAATTTGGTGCAAACGTAGGCGATGTTTACGGTGCGAAATTAAATAGCCAAATCAATGTGAAAGGCGCAGATAGCAACACAAACTGGAGTGAGTTTGATGGTGGCGATAATGTGATGACAAACATTGATAAGAGCGGTAATGTTCGTGTAGGTATCAAGAAAAAAACCTTCAAAAGTGGAAAGCGTAACGGCGAATAAATTCACTGCGGGTGATACTGTGATTGATAGCAATGGCGTCACCATTAAAAATGGTCCAAGCATGACTAAAAATGGTATTGATGCAGGTAATAAACAAATTACCAATGTTGCACCCAGGACGCATTGCAGCAGACAGTACTGATGCGGTAAACGGCAGCCAATTACACGAAGTAAAAGCTGACATGAATAACAAGATCAACCAGTTAAATGGTCAAGTGAATAAGTTAGGTAAACGTGTCAAATGCGGGTACTGCAAGCGCGTTAGCGGCATCTCAATTACCACAGGCATACATTCCAGGTAAGAGCATGGTATCTGTGGCAGCGGGTAATTACCAAGGTCAAAATGCAGTGGCATTAGGTATGTCACGTATTTCAGATAACGGTAAAGATTATTATTCGTTTAGCCGGTACTAGCGATACTCAAGGTAAAGTGGGTGTAGCAGTTGGTGCAGGTTACCACTGGTAATTTATCGTTAATAAACAAAAAGGCATGGGAAACCATGCCTTTTTTTATTGCCAAAAAGTGCGGTCGATTTTCATCGCGTTTTTCGTATAATAGGGTGAGTCAACTCGGAGAAGAATATGATTATCGGACCTTATATCAACGCACTGGCGATTATCAGTGGTGCAGTTATCGGTGCGGTGCTCGGTGGGCGCATTCCAGAGCGTTTACGCACTAATCTAACTTTAATCTTTGGCTTTGTGTTCCATGGGAATGGGTATTGTGATGGTGGCGAAAACCACCAAATATGCCGGCAATGATTTTATCGGTGTTATTAGGGACGATAATTGGCGAGTTGCTTTTTATTGGAACAGGGATCAATAAACTGGCATCATCAGCGAAAGGCCTTGTTGAAAAAGATGTTCCCTGATAAACCAAGTAGCATGCATAGCCAAGAAGAGTTCTTATCTAAATTTGTTGCGATTGTGGTTTTGTTTTCATTTAGTGGAACGGGGATTTTCGGGGCGATGAATGAGGGGATGAGTGGTAATTTTGATATCCTCATTGTGAAATCCTTTTTAGATTTTTTCACCGCGATGATCTTTGCTACATCACTTGGCATTTCTGTAGCAAGTATTTTTGTGCCACAAACATTGGTTCAAGTGATTTTAGCTTATTCTGCGGTGTTTATTATTCCTTTCGTGACACCTGAAATGCGAGGTGATTTTTGCTGCGGTAGGCGGTATGCTAATGATAGCTGCAGGGCTTTTCGCATTTGTAATATCCAAATGTTCCATGTGGCGAATATGCTGCCGGCTCTTTTCCTCGCCATGCCGATTTCTCATTTCTGGAGTACCTTTTTCTAAAAAATAGGCGTGTATAACGCCTATTTCTTTTTCTGACAATGAGGGCAATAAAAGCTATTGCGTTGCCCAATAATCATGCTTTCAATCTTAGTGCCACATTTTGGACAAGGCTTTATCTTTGTTTCCGTACACTAACAATTCCCTGAGCAAAATAACCAGGGCGACCATCGGGTTGTAAGAAATCTTTTAATGTTGTTCCACCTTGTGTAATGGCTTTTCGCTAATACGTTTTTTTAATCGTTTCAACGAGTAAGGCACATTGGTTTCGTGTGAGATTTTTCGGCTAATTTCATTGGGTGCAAAACCACATAAAAGAGCGTTTCATTGGCATAAATATTTCCTACGCCCACGACGACAGCATTATCCATTAAAAAGGTTTTAAGTGCGGTCGATTTTTTGCGTGATTTTTTAAAAAGGTATTCTGCATTAAATTCATCTGAAAGTGGTTCTGGACCAAGTTTTTTAGGAAAAAGATGAAAGTCATCTAAGCTTTTCAGTCCATAACCATGCACCGAAGCGTCTCGGGTCGTTATAACGCAGTAATTTGCCATTATTCATTACAATATCAAGGTGATCGTGTTTATCAATAGGACTATCGTGCGGCACAATTCGAACAGAGCCAGACATGCCTAAATGACCAATGATATAACCTTTTTCAGTATGAATAATGAGGTATTTCGCACGGCGAGAAGTATCTAAAATTTTGACGTTTTTTTGAGCGTTGTTAATTCAGGAGAGACAACCCAGCGTAATTGTGGTTGACGCACTACAATTTTTTCAATGGTAAAACCTTTTAAATAGGGACTGACACCGCGTAGGGCTGTTTCGACTTCAGGAAGTTCAGGCATAGATAATCTCGGTAATGAATTTGTGGTATAAAAAAACCCGAACAATGTCGGGCTTTTTTCAAATCAGCAAAATTATTTGATTTTTGCTTCTTTATAGATAACGTGTTTACGCACTACTGGATCAAATTTTTTGATTTCCATTTTTTCAGGCATATTACGTTTGTTTTTATCAGTTGTGTAGAAGTGACCAGTCTCTGCTGTAGAAACTAAACGGATTTTCTCACGAGCGCCTTTAGCTGCCATGTTTTAGCTCCTTAGATTTTTTCGCCACGAGCACGGATTTCAGCTAACACTGCATCAATGCCTTTTTTATCGATAATACGCATACCTTTCGCAGTTAAACGTAAGGTCACGAAACGGTTTTCACTTTCAACCCAGAAACGGTGAGTGTGAAGGTTTGGAAGAAAACGACGACGTGTCGCATTCAACGCGTGTGAGCGGTTGTTACCCACAGCTGGACGCTTGCCTGTTACTTGACAAACTCTAGACATAATAATCTCCAATAATTTAAATATAAGCTCGAGCTTATGGTTCGGATAATGAAGCTTAAAACTAAGCTTGCTTCCTCGTCAGGTCGCAGTATCCGACCCACTTACTATATTAAAGGTCGCAAATTATACTGACTTTATTTTCATTTCTCAAGTCTAAAAGCGATTTTTCCGTCTTTAAATGGAAATGAACGATAAAAAAATCATCAAATTTCCTAAAACTATAACAGATTATGTTCTGCAAAAGAATAACAAGTGCCCTTTGCCGACAATAAAAATGATCCAAAAATACGAATATCCATTAACTCAGCAGCTTCAATAATTTTTTTGTGATCATTTTGTCGGAATAGCTTGGTTCTGCCAGACCAGAAGGGTGGTTGTGAGCCAAAAATTAAAGGCGGCTGCATTGCAGTAAAGGCTTTCTTTAATGATTTCACGTGGATAAACATTCGTCACATTAATTGTGCCTAAAAATAACCGCTCTTTTTTAATCAAACGATGTTGATTATCTAAAAATAACACCATAAAAATTTCACGTTCTTCGTGATGAAGCTCTGCTTGAAGATAAAGTTTTACCGTGGATGTGTCGCTAAATACATGCTCTATCAGTAATTCTTGCTTTCAGATAGCGCTTTGTCATTTCTGTGGTGGCTTGTAGTTGAATAAACTGCGTAATGCCTAATCCTTTTACTTTGCAGAAGGCTTCTTTATCAGCACTTAATAAGGTTCGAAGAGAGCCAAAATGTTGCAGCACGTTATGTGATAATTCCATGACAGGGCAGCCTTTAATCCCTGTTCGTAAGAAAATAGCGAGTAATTCGTGATCTTCTAGGGCTTCAACGCCGTATTTCAACAATTTTTCACGAGGCATTAAAGGAGAGTTTGTTTGCATATTAATTAATGAAAAGAAAAAAAGTGCGGTCAATTTTTCATGATGTTTTTCAATCATTTGCGAGAAAGTCTGTTTTATTTTTTTGGAACAGCGATCGCAAAAAAATAAAAATTTTTTTATTGGTGAAATTTGAAGTAAAATAGGCGACCTTAAGTTGTTAAGTACTAACACACAAAACATATCCATTCTATTAAGTTGTAGCGGAGTAGCAAATGAGCTTGAGCGGAAAGCGTATTGTTGTCGGGATTACAGGAGGCATTGCCGCCTATAAAACCATTGAGTTTATTCGTTTATTACGCAAATCTAACGCAGAAGTTCGAGTGGCTTTAACGCCAGCAGCCGCTGAATTTGTCACACCTTTAACGCTACAAGCCATTTCGGGCAATGCGGTTTCTCAGTCTTTACTTGATCCTCAAGCTGAATTAGCCATGGGGCATATTGAGCTGGCCAAATGGGCTGATGCGATTGTGATTGCGCCAGCCAGCGCCGATTTTATTGCGCGTTTAACCGTTGGAATGGCAAATGATTTACTCAGTACGATTTGTCTCGCGACAAGTGCACCTATTTTGCTCGCACCGGCTATGAATCAGCAAATGTATCGCCAGGCGATTACACAACAAAATTTGACCGCTCTTTCTGCTCGATGCATTCATTTTGTTGGGCCAAATAGCGGTTTTCAGGCTTGTGGAGATGTGGGCGCGGGCAGAATGTCTGAACCCGCTGAAATTTTCGAATCACTTCAATCACTTTTTGCTATCCAACAAGATTTAGTCGATTTAAGTGTCACTATTACAGCAGGTCCGACGCGTGAAGCTATCGATCCTGTTCGTTATATTTCTAATCACAGCTCAGGTAAAATGGGCTTTGCAATTGCCGAGGCCTTTGCAAAACGTGGGGCAAATGTCACCTTAATTGCGGGGCCTGTTAATCTGGCTACACCGAAAAATGTTCATCGTATTGATGTGACAACCGCCCATGAAATGTGGCAAGCCTCCCTTGAAAGTGCGGTCAAAAAAATCGTATCTTTATTGGCTGTGCTGCTGTGGCTGATTATCGAGTTGCGGAAGTTGCTGATCAAAAATTAAGAAAACCAATGATAACGATGAGCTTTCTCTAAATTGGTGAAAAATCCAGACATTATCGCAAGTGTGGCAAGTTTAGAAAAAGATCGTCCATTTGTTGTGGGCTTTGCAGCTGAAACGCAAAATGTCGCTGAATATGCGAAGAGCAAACTTCAACGCAAAAATTTAGATATGATTTGTGCTAATGATGTATCGGGTGGGCAAGTATTCGGACAAGATCAAAATGCCTTTGCAGATCTTTTGGAAAACAGGCGAAAAAGCGTTGCCGTTAGCAGATAAAAATAAATTGGCAGAAGTGTTGGTCACTGAAATTGTTGAGCATTATCACAAATAAAATACGTTCAAAATTCGTTGGATTTTGTGACCGCACTTTTGTATGACAGATTTCTTTTAAAGGATAAATAAGCATGAAAAAAATTGATGTAAAAATTTTTAGATAGCCGTATTGGCAACGAATTTCCTTTACCAACCTATGCAACCGAAGGTTCAGCAGGTTTGGATTTACGTGCATTGCTTGAAGAAGGCATTGAAATTCAACCAGGCGAAACTAAACTTATCCCAACAGGCCTTTCAATTTATATTGCCGATCCGAACCTTGCAGCAGTGATTCTGCCTCGTTCGGGTTTAGGTCATAAACACGGTATCGTATTAGGTAACTTAGTGGGCTTAATTGATTCAGATTACCAAGGTCCATTAATGGTGTCTGTATGGAATCGTGGCCATGAACCGTTCAAAATTGAAGTTGGTGATCGTATTGCACAGTTAGTCTTTGTGCCAGTAGTACAAGCGGAATTCAATATTGTCAGCGAATTTACCGAAACTGAACGCGGTGAGGGCGGTTTTTGGTCATTCAGGTAAAAAATAAACTATGGTAGAACAATTATCTCTCGTAGAAGTTGATGAGATTGCGGCGGAAATCAAACCGCCAAAAATCGAAAAACGTACGGTAAAAGAACGTCGGCAACAAGTGTTGACGGTGCTTACCCATATGCTGCATTCTGAACGGGGAATGGAGCGTATGACAACAGCGCGTTTGGCGGAAGAAGTGGGTGTGTCAGAGGCGGCGCTTTATCGTTACTTCCCAAGTAAAAACCAAAAATGTTTGAAGCGTTGATCGATAATATCGAAGCGAATTTATTTAGCCGTATCACCACATCAATTCGTAATGAAACCAATACGATGAATCGAGTGCGTGACATTATGCAGATGATCCTCGACTTTGCGCGTAAAAATCCTGGTTTGACACGTATTTTGACCGGACATGCCTTGATGTTTGAAGAGCCACTTTTACAGGCTCGTGTTGCGCAATTTTTCGATCGTCTTGAAATGCAATTTGTGAATATTTTTACAAATGCGAAAATTACGCGAAGGGCGCGGGTTTTAACGTCGATGAACGTATTATTGCGGGGCATTTAGTGACGCTTTGTGAAGGGCAGTTTATGCGTTATGTCCGCACAAACTTCCGTTTAGGCGCAAATCAAAGTTTTGAACAGCAATGGCGTTTTCTTGAACCGCTTTTTGCTTAATTGACTTTAGTTGATAAATATATGATTATTCCGTGGCAAGAATTGCCAACAGAAACCTTAGAAAAATATTGTGGAAAGTGTGGTACTTAGGGAAGGTACCGATTATGGTTCACACGAATTTTTCTTTAGAACAAAAAAACAACACCTACTAAACAAGATTCACAATGGAAGTGCAGTGATTGTTTGGTCAGAATTACATGAATCCATTGATATAAAAGATAAAATGGAATTTCTAAAAATGAATCAATAGGAGCTTATATGTCAGAAGATGTAGAATTACTTGAAGAACAAAAGTTGCAAGACGATGATCAGCAACGCGATCCTGCTCTGGATTGGTTCCTAACTCACTGTCATTTGCATAAATATCCTGCAAAATCGACCTTAATCCATGCAGGGGAAGATGCGAATATTTTATATTTCTTAATTAAAGGAACGGTGATGGTTTCATCGAAAGATGATGAAGGCAAAGAGATGATTTTATCTTATTTAGGTGCTCGGACAATTTTTTGGTGAAGCAGGGTTTATTTGACGAAGGTTCGAAAACGTTCTGCTTGGGTGAAAAACGAAAACCCCTTGTGAAATTGCAGAAATTTCCTATAAAAAATATCGTCAGCTTATTCAAATTAATCCTGAGATTTTTAATGTTCCTTACTGCTCAGTTATCAAAACGCTTGCAAAAATACATCTCGACAAGTGACTAACTTGGCCTTTTTTGGATGTGGCAGGGCGTATTGCTCAGGCGCTTATGCATTTAGCAAAAACAACCTGAAGCCATGACTCATCCGGATGGCATGCAGATTAAAATTACGCGTCAGGAAATCGGTCAAATGGTGGGCTGTTCACGTGAAACCGTAGGGCGAATAATTAAGATGCTGGAAGATCAAAAATCTAATTCATGCGCACGGTAAAAACCATTGTGGTTTACGGCACTCGATAGTAAAAAATAACCGTCTTTAATAAGACGGTTATTTTTGTTTTTGTTACATTGATGTGATAGTTGAAATGCCTTTGTTAATTTTTATACGAAAAAGCGAAAAAAATACTTCTTTTAGTGCAATATCTTAATTGACAAAATAGCGGAAGACTTCTATCATACCACTGCCTTCCAACGTGGTTTGTTTGGAAGTCAGGATTGGTCTCCCTGAATATATAAGTGGCTTTTAAAAGATTCTTAATCTTTTAATTTTTATATCGCAGACTGGAACCCCAGAGATGCTTTTAAATCTATGGTGGGCTAGGGTAGAAATCCCTGCAGGGATGCGATGCAGTAAGCCACTTGCTGTTAAGACCAATTCTGCTTAGTTCCACCACCCTTCAAAAACAATCTTCAATTTTCAAACTTTCATTTAACTCACTTCGAAACGAGAAATTCTCAGCTAAAGTGCGGTCATTTTTTTACTTTATTTTTGACAAAAATACCGACCCATTTCTGAGTCGGTATTTCATTTTGGTGTGTTATTTCACTTTTTGTTTCATGGCTTCTGCCACAAGTTCAGCTTCAGGGCCGAGAACCACTTGTAAGCCATCGTTACCGATTTTTCACGATACCTTTTGCGCCAAGAGACTTGAGCTGTTCTTCATTAATTTTGTGTTGATCCACTAAGCTTAAACGTAAGCGAGTGATACAAGCATCAATATTTTTGAAGTTATCAGCACCACCTAAAGCATCAATAAATTTGACCGCTCTTTCTTCGCGAGATTGGCTCGCTGCTGGTTGTGCTGCAGTGGTTTCTTCTGCTTCTTCTGTGCGACCCTAATGTTTTTTTAAGTTGAAACGCTTTAATTGCAAAAACGGAATACTGCATAGTAAATCACGAAGAATACTAAGCCTTGTACGATTAGCATATACCATTCAACGGCTAATGGGTTACGTGATGAAAGCACCATATCCACGAGACCCGCACTGAAACCGAAGCCTGCGATCCAATGCATTGTTGCCGCGATAAAGACAGAAATACCGGTTAATACCGCGTGGATGAAGTAAAAGCACTGGTGCAACAAACATGAAAGAGAATTCTAATGGTTCAGTGATACCAGTGAAAGAATGAGGCAAACGCACCCTGCAAGCATGATTGATGCCACTTTTAGTTCTTTTGGCTTGGTTTAGCGCTGAGATAAATCGCTAATGCAGCACCCGGTAAACCGAACATCATGACAGGGAAGAAACCGGCTTGATACATACCGGTTACACCAACCGTTGCAGTGCCTTCAGCAAGTGATTTCGCACCACCTAAGAAGTTTGGAATATCATTGATGCCTGCGACGTCAAACCAGAATACTGAGTTCAATGCATGGTGTAAGCCAACAGGAATGAGTAAACGGTTGAAGAAACCGTAAAGACCAGCACCAACAGCGCCTAAGTCTTTAATGCTTTTCACCGAATGATACTAAACCGCCGAAAATATATGGCCAGATGTAGAGCAATACGAAGCTGAGAAGCATCATGACAAAAGAAACGACGATTGGCACAAGGCGTTTTCCGCTAAAGAAGGAGAGTGCTTTTGGCAATTCTACTTGATAGAAGCGGTTATAAAGTTCAGCCGAAATTACCCCGATCAAAATCCCAATAAATTGGTTATTGATTTTTCCCGAAGGCGCTGGCACTTCACTTACATCGATATGTTGTAGCTGAGCAACACTGCCAGGTGAAAGTAGAGTGGTTACCACATAGTAACCCACTAAACCTGAAAGTGCAGCGGAACCATGTTTGTCCTTAGATAAACCGAAAGCAACGCCAACGGCAAAAAGCAGGCCCATGTTATCGATGATAGCACCGCCTGATTTAATTAAAAATGCAGCAAGTTGACTGTTTGCACCCCAGCCATCAGGGTCAAGCCAATAACCGATACCCATCAGTACAGCAGCTGCTGGTAAGACAGCAACAGGTACCATCAAGGCCTGCCCAATTTTTTTGCGCATAACCCTAACACATTCATTTTTTTCTCCTATTTATAAGTAATGAAGTATTACTTCATATTTCTAAAGTAAAAATATTTTGTATAAATGTTGTAACTTTATCTCAAAATTGAGAAGCCGATCACAAATTTTGAAATTGTACTTCAAAAAATATTTTTTTATGGTGCAAGTTTTACTGCGTTTTACTATAATGACCAGAAAGCCAAAAAGGAAACCAAGTGTTACTGTCTAATATAGGAGTTTATATGTCGAAATTATCACATAATGAAGTCTTAGATAAAATCAAATTTGGTCTTATTGCTTCTTGTCAGCCTGTCGATGACGGCCCGATGGATAAACCAGAAATCGTGGCGGCGATGGCACAGGCTTCTGTTGCTGGTGGCGCAGCGGGCTTGCGTATCGAGGGCATAGAAAATCTTAAAGCAACACGCCCTACCGTGAATGTACCGATTATTGGTATTGTGAAACGTGATTTACCTGACAGCCCTGTACGAATTACCCCGTTTTTGCATGATATTGAAGATTTAGCGAAAGCCGGTGCAGACATTATTGCCGTGGATGGGACAAATCGCCCTAGACCGGTAGATATTGAAAGTGCGGTCAAAAAAATCCACGAATTAGGCTGTTTAGCCATGGCAGATTGTTCGAATTTAGAAGAAGGCTTGTACTGTCAAAAACTCGGTTTTGATATTGTGGGCAGTACGATGTCTGGCTACACAGGTGGCACTGTGCCGGAAGAGCCTGATTATCAATTAGTTAAAGATTTGAAAGCAGCAGGCTGTCGAGTCATGGCGGAAGGACGTTATAACACCCCTGAGTTGGCGAAAACAGCAATTGAAATTGGTGCTTATTGTGTGACAGTTGGTTCTGCATTAACTCGCTTAGAGCATATCGTAAGTTGGTTTGCACAAGCCATTCATTCAGCGAAAAAATAAAGGAAGAAGATATGTCATTAACAGTGGATAGTGGTCAGACATTACAGCGTTGTTTGGCATTAGATATTGGTGGCACGAAAATCGCTTCTGCTATAGTGAAAAATGGTGAGATTCAACAGCGAAAACAGATTTCCACGCCACAAGATGATGCTGCGCAAGCCATGCATCAAACCCTTGCTCAGTTGCTAAAAGAATATGAAGGGCAGTTTGATTATGTCGCCGTTGCTTCAACGGGCATTATTAATCAAGGCATTCTGACCGCACTTAACCCTAAAAATTTGGGTGGATTAGCCCAATTTCTATTAAAAGATAGCATTGCACAGCATACTGATAAACCGATTGGTTTACTTAATGATGTGCAAGCTGCAGCCTATGCAGAGTATCAACTACAAAATCCTAATGATGTTCAAAACTTTACCTTTATTACGGTTTCCACAGGCGTAGGGGGCGGTTTAATTTTAAATCATCGTTTACTTACTGAGCCAAACGGCATTGCAGGGCATATTGGTCATACTTTGGCCGATCCTAATGGCCCCGTTTGCGGCTGTGGTCGCCGTGGTTGTGTTGAAGCCATTGCATCAGGTCGCGCGATTGAAGCGGTTTCTTCTCAATGGGATGATCCTTGTGATCCGAAAGAAGTCTTTGCGCGTTTCCGTCAAAATGATGAAAAAGCAACCGCACTTGTGACTCGTTCAGCTCAAGCCATTGCGAATTTAATTGCAGATTTGAAGATTGGATTAGACATGCAAAAAGTCGTGGTTGGCGGTAGCGTAGGGTTGGCTGAAGGTTATTTACCGTTGGTTCAGTCTTTATTAAATGAACTTCCCGCTGTTGATCACTGCGAATTAGAAAGTGCTCAATTTGGACAAGATGCAGGCTTGATTGGCGCTGCTTACTGGGTAAAAGATTGCTTATTACAAGCAAAAAATACGGGAGTGGTTTATGGCTAAAAATGGCAATATTTTAAATACCATCAGCTCGTTATATCGCAGTTTAACGAAAACTGAAAAGAAAATTGCGGATGCGATTTTATTGAATCCCGATCTTGCGGTGCAAGCTCCTTTAGCTGAAATTGCCGCTCATTTAGAAGTGGGGGAAGCGACCTTTGTGCGTTTTTGCCGCACTCTCGGCTTTTAAAGGCTTCAGTGATTTTAAATTGGAATTATCCATCGAGCTTGCCACAAAAGATGGCAAAGATAACACCGTATTAGATTCAGATATTACCGATTCTGACAACTCATTGAATATTGCGCATAAGCTGAAATCTGCCATCAATAACGTGATGGATGAAACCATTAATTTATTAGATTTTGAGCAGTTGGAAGAGGCAGTAAAAGCCATTCAGCAAGCAAATCGTGTCTTTTTATTTGGTGTGGGTACATCCGGTATTACTGCGGAAGATGCCAAAAATAAACTGATGCGTATCGGTGTACAAGTCGATGCGACGGGTAACAACCATTTTATGTATATGCAGGCATCGTTATTGACGAAAAAAGATGTGGCAATTGGTTTGAGTCATTCTGGTTATTCTCAAGAAACCACTCATACCATGAAAATCGCCAAAGAAAATGGCGCCAAAACCATTGCGATTACGCACAGTTTGCGTTCACCCATCACAGAATATGCCGATCTTGTTTTAGTGAATGGGAATAAACAAGGCAAGCTACAAGGCGACTCTATCGGCACGAAGATTGCTCAATTATTCGTATTAGATTTGATTTACGCTTTATTGGTACAGGCATCACAGGAAAGTGCGGTCAAAATAAAGCAAAAAACATTAAATGTCATTTTAGAACAACGTATCAAATAGGAGAGAAAAATGCGTAACTTAAAAGGTATTTTTAGTGCGTTATTAGTATCATTCAATGAAGATGGCTCTATCAATGAAAAAGGTTTGCGTGAAATCATTCGCTATAACATTGATAAGATGAAAATTGATGGTTTATATGTAGGCGGTTCAACAGGTGAAAACTTCATGCTTTCTACGGAAGAGAAAAAACAAATTTTCCGTATCGCGAAAGATGAAGCAAAAGACCAAGTCGCATTAATCGCACAAGTGGGTAGCGTGAACTTACATGAAGCAGTGGAATTAGGTAAATATGCAACCGAATTAGGCTATGACAGTCTTTCTGCGGTAACGCCCGTTCTACTATAAATTCAGCTTCCCTGAAATCAAACATTACTACGACACTATTATTGCTGAAACAGGCAATAACATGATCGTGTACTCAATTCCGTTCTTAACAGGCGTGAATATGGGTATTGAGCAATTCGGCGAACTTTATAAAAACCCGAAAGTGCTTGGTGTGAAATTTACCGCTGGGGATTTCTATCTATTAGAACGCTTGAAAAAAGCTTATCCAAATCACCTCATTTGGGCTGGTTTTGATGAAATGATGGTTCCTGCAGTATCTCTTGGTGTAGATGGTGCGATCGGTAGTACATTCAACGTAAACGGTGTGCGTGCAAGACAAATCTTTGAATTAACCAAACAAGGTAAATTGGCTGATGCGCTTCAAGTTCAACACGTGACCAATGACCTTATCGAAGGCATTTTAGCGAATGGCTTATATCTCACTATCAAAGAGTTATTGAAACTAGATGGTGTGGATGCAGGTTATTGCCGTGAGCCAATGACAGCGAAAGCAACACCAGAGCAATTAGCGAAAGCGAAAGAGTTAAAAGCAAAATATTTATAAATTAATGGAAAAGTGACCGCACTTACTTCTTTCCTCTCTCTATAGCGGGGAGGAAAGAATGTCAGTGTGGTACTGATAAGGAAGGTTATTATGCGTCTCATTCCTCTGAACAATGAACAACAAGTCAGCCGTTGGGCGGCGCGTCATATTGCTGATCGAATTAATCATTTTAAACCTACAGCAGAACGTCCTTTTGTATTAGGTTTACCAACAGGCGGTACACCACTTAAGACCTATCAAGAATTGATTAAATTAAATCAAGCGGGAGAAGTGAGTTTTAAACATGTGGTGACCTTTAATATGGATGAATATGTGGGTTTACCAAAAGAACATCCAGAAAGCTATCACAGTTTTATGCATAATAATTTCTTCAATCATATTGATATTCAACCGCAAAATATCAATATTTTAAATGGTAATACCAATGACCATGATGAAGAATGCCGCCGTTATGAAGAAAAAATTAAATCTTATGGCAAAATTCATTTGTTTATGGGCGGTGTAGGTGTTGATGGGACATATTGCCTTTAATGAACCTGCGTCTTCTTTAAGTTCGCGTACCCGTATTAAAAACCTTTAACGCCAGATACTATTATCGCGAATTCTCGTTTCTTTAATAATGACGTAAATCAAGTACCAAAATATGCCTTAACAATCGGTGTAGGGACATTACTTGATGCAGAAGAAGTGATGATTTTAGCAACGGGTCATAATAAAGCCTTAGCCGTACAAGCTGCCGTAGAGGGCAGTATTAATCACCTTTGGACAGTGAGTGCTTTACAGCTTCATCGTCATTTTCGTTTTGGTATGTGATGAGCCTGCATTGCAAGAATTGAAAAGTCAAAAACAGTGAAATATTTTACTGAATTGGAAGGACGCGCGATTCATAGTGTATTATAAGTGCGGTTAATTTTAATGGGATTTTAGGAAGGTATGATGAAGTATGCATTAATTAACAGCGTAATCTACACGAAAAATGAAGTGTTAAGAGATTATGCAGTGGTTATTGAAGGGGAATATATTCAATCCGTTATTCCACAAAGCGAATTAGAAAGTGGGATTAAAACCATTGATTTGAAAGGGCATAATCTCACAGCCGGCTTTTATTGATCTGCAATTAAACGGCTGTGGTGGCGTGATGTTTAACGATCAAACAAGCGTAGAAACATTAGAAATCATGCAAGCCACTAACTTGAAATCAGGCTGTACCAGTTTCTTACCAACGTTTATTACTGCACCAGATGAAGATATCAAACGCGCAGTAAATATTATGCGCGAGTATTTGAATAAGCATAAAAATCAAGCGCTTGGCTTACACATCGAAGGCCCTTATTTAAGTCTTGAGAAAAAAGGCGTGCATCGCCCGGAATATATCCGTGAAGCGACGCCAGAGATGAAAGATTTCTTATGTGATAATGCGGATGTCATCACTAAACTGACCATTGCCGCTGAAAATCCAACGGTACAATATATTCCTGATTTTGTAAAAGCAGGCATTATCGTGTCTATTGGCCATTCTAATGCGACTTATGAAGTGGCGAAAAGCCGCCTTTCATAAAGGTGCGACCGTTTGCAACACACTTGCATAATGCGATGTCGCCGATCAGTTCAGGACGTGCGATGGGCGTAGTTGGTGCAGTGTTAGATTCCGATGTTTACACGGGGATTATTGTAGATGGCGTGCATGTGAATTTTGGTAACGTTCGCTTAGATAAAAAAGCGAAAGGTGACAAACTTTGCATTGTAACTGATTCTCTTGCTGCTGCAGGTGCACCACCTGAATTGGAAACTTTCACTTTTGTAGGAAAACCAATTTATGTGAAAGAAGGTCGTTGCTACGATGCAAATGGTACGATTGCGGGTGCATCAATTACCATGATGGAATCTATTAAGAATGCTGTGGAATATGTGGAAATTCCATTAGCAGAAGCAATTCGTATGAGTAACCTTTACCCTGCGAGAGCGATTGGCGTAGATGATCGTTTAGGCTCAGTTGAAGCAGGTAAAGTAGCAAACTTGGCAGTATTCACAAAAGATTATGATGTGATTGGTACCGTATTAAACGGCGAATGGAAACCAAACTAAAGTGCGGTCAAAAATAGTATTGTTTTAAACGTAATCCGATCCTTTAAAACAGATCGGATTATTTTTTATGGTTGCAGTTCGGTGATCTTACCGGTATCTACTTGGAACAATTTTCCTTTTCCCACTTGCATCTCTTTGAGTTGACCTTGAGTGATAGCGGTTACGAAAAGACTTGAGAACCACTTTGTTGCAAGCGTTCCGCAAGCAGGGCTCGTTTATGTTGATCCAACTCTGAGGCAAAGTCATCAATCAGAAAGATGCAATGACGCTGTTTTTGAATCATTAAATGTTCACCTTGCGCTAAACGTAGCGCACACATCAATAATTTTAATTGACCACGAGAGAGTACATCTTCTACGGGTAGTCCATTGGCTTTAAAACGGAAATCGGCTTTTTGTGGACCTGAAACCGTATAGCCAATGGCTTTATCTCGCTCAAAGTTTTGCGCCAATAATTCACCATATTCTGTCTCTTTCTCCCAGCCTTGATGAAAGCTAACAGTAATCTCTAATTCGGGTAAAAATAACTGGCAGGTTTTTTCAATTTCTGGGCGTAAGGCTTCTGCATATTCAGCACGCCAATCACTCACTTGGTGGGCTAATTTGGCTAATTCAATATCCCATATTTTTATTGCAGAATAAGGCTGATTTTGACTTAGTGCGGCATTTCGCTGTTTTAATAAGCGGTTTAATGCGACCCAAGAGGAATGAAAACTGTTATGGTGGTGGAATAAGCCCCAATCTAAAAATGCACGTCGAAAACTCGGTCCACCATTTAATAGGGTAAGTCCTTCTGGCGTAATTAATTGCATGGGTAAAAGGTGAGCGAGATCGGCAATTTTATTACCGTCTTCACCGTTTATTTTTGCGATGGTATTACCTTGACGAAGTTTTTGTAAGCCAACAGACCATTGATGCTGGCTTTCTTGAATTTGGCCAAAAAGCGTGAAATGAGGTTCGTCGTAAGAAATGATGCGATTTGCGACCGCACTTTTGAAAGAGCGTCCATGTCCGAGATAAAAAATGGCTTCTAATAAGCTCGTTTTTCCGCTGCCGTTATTGCCAACTAAAAAGTTAAAGCCGTGATCAAATTCAAGATCCACGGCATTTAAATTTCTAAATTTTTTTCAACAATTAAGCGGGAAATGGCCATTATTTCTAGAGGCGCATTGGCATAATGACGTATTCTGCGCTTGCATCTTCGCTGTTTTCAATTAAGCAGCTTGATGACGCATCAGTGAGGCGAATACGTACTTGTTGGCATTTTAAGGCGTTTCAATACATCTAAAATGTAAGTCACATTAAAGCCCACTTCCATTTCTTCACCTTGATAATTCACATCCACGATTTCTTCTGCCACTTCGTGTTCTGGGTTCGATGCGGTAATTTTAAGTTGGTTTTCACTTAAGTTTAAACGCACGCTACGTACACGTTCATTTGAAAGGATAGAAGCACGTACAAAGGCTTGTTTTAAGGTTTCCCAGTTACCTTCTACGATACGCGTTGCATTACGTGGTAATACACGACGGTAATCAGGGAAGCGACCATCAATGAGTTTTGAGGTAAACACAATGTGGTTTAAGTGAATACGAAGATTATTCGTGCCGATTTGCAAACGAGCCAGTTCGTCACTGCTTTCTAATAAGCGATTCAGTTCTAATACACCTTTGCGAGGGAGAATAACTGAATGGGTTTGCAGATCTTGATCTAATTCGATCGTACAAACAGCAAGACGGTGACCGTCAGTTGCAACAGTACGTAATAAATTACCTTCCGTTTCAAATTTCATGCCGTTTAAGAAATAGCGGGCATCCTGGTTTGCCATTGAAAATTGGGTTGCTTCAATTAAGCGACGCAAGGTGCTTTGCGGTAGGCAAAAATCCACTTCAGATTGCCAATCCGTTAGATTTGGGATATTCTTCAGCGGGCAGAGTAGTGAGGTTAAACTTACTGCGACCAGACTCTACAATGGCGCGATCTTCTTCAAAGGTAACTGTAATTTCAAATTCATCTGATAATGTACGGCAAATATCTAAGAATTTTTTAGCCGGAATGGTGAAAGCGCCATCAGCGGTTGAAGAAGAAAGTTGAGTATAGCTAGAAAGCTCAACTTCAAGGTCTGTACCTGTAATCGTTAAACGGTTATCTTCAATTTGTAATAACACGTTATTTAATACAGGAATATTCGGACGATTGCTTAATACGCCACAAACTTGCTGTAAGGGTTTTAATAGATTTTCTCTTGAAATGCTAAATTGCATCATTGGCTCCTTATGCAGATAATGTGCGAATTAAATTCGCCCAATCTTCTTGAATACTGCTGTCTTTTTCACGGAATTTTGGCACTTCACGACAAGCATTTAAGACTGTCGTATGGTCGCGTTCAAAGGCACGGCCAATTTCCGGTAAAGCTTTTTATTGGTTAATTCTTTTGCTAATGCCATCGCAACTTGGCGCGGGCGAGTGACTGATCTCGCTCTGCTTTTTGATTTTAAATCCGCCACTTTAATTCGATAGTATTCTGCCACGACTTTTTGAATGTTTTCAATGGTTACCAAACGTTCTTGTAAGGCAAGAATATCTTTTAATGTGTCACGCACAAAATCAATATCAATGTGACCACCTTTGAAGTCTTGCATTGCTTTCACACGGTTTAACGCACCTTCTAATTCACGAACATTGGTGCGTAAGCGTTGGGCAATAAAGAATGCCACTTCTTCTGGCAGGTCCATATTATGTTCTTCTGCTTTTTTTCAGCAAAAATCGCAACACGAGTTTCTAAATCAGGTGGTTCAATCGCAGTGGTTAAACCCCAGCCGAAACGAGATTTTAAACGTTCTTCAATTTTTTCAATTTCTTTTGGATAGCGGTCAGAGGTCAAAATAATTTGACGGCCAGTTTCAAATAAACTATTGAAAATATGGAAAAATTCCTCCTGCGTTTTTTCTTTCTCTGCAAAGAATTGAATATCATCCACTAATAATGCATCAAGAGAACGATAGAATTTTTTTGAATTGATCCATTTTATTATCACGCATTGCTTTTTACCATGTGCTGCATAAAATTATTAGCATGGATATAAAGCACGCGAGCATTCGGTTTATTCGCTAAAAATGCCATTACCGATTGCGTGTAATAAGTGGGTTTTACCTAAACCTGTACCCCCATATAAAAAGAATGGGTTTGCCGTTGGTTCACCTGGTGCAAGAGCAAGTTTTTGACCTACAGCACGGGCGAGTTGGTTTGATTTACCTTCAACAAAGTTTTCAAATAAATGCTTACGATTTAGATGTGATTCAAATTTAGTTGGGAGCATCAGATTCTTGCTGAAAACTCACCGCACTTTCTTGATGATTAGTTGTTTGAGTTGAGGCTGGTTCAACCGCTTTTGGAGCCGGTTTTACCCCTTCTTTTACGATAATTTGTAAATTTGGATTTTTAGCAAGGGCTTGGCAAATTTGATGAATTTGAGCCAAGTAATGATTTTCCACCCAGCTTTTTACAAACATATTGGACGCATATAACACCACTTGATCTTGCGAGATTACATCCGCTTGTAGTGGGCGTAACCAAGTGCTGAGATCCATCGGAGAAACCTGATCTTGTAGTTGTGATAAGCAATCTTGCCATAGGGTAGAAAGGCTCACGATAAATTATCCTTATGTTATATGCGTATAAAATAAAAGCCGCAAAAGTGCGGTTAAAAATCGAAGAGAATTTTACAATAATTTAGGCAAAAAGATCTTCTGTTGCTCATCAAAAAAAGACAAAAAGGTTGCTTGAGATTTTGTCCAAAAATCCGTATAATCCCCACGATTTTTAGAAGAAACGGAAGATTATTTCGAATTTTTCTCTTTTTCTTATTTGACGAAAGCCCAATTTATGATTAAAATTGCGGTCTATTTTTTATAACCCTTGTTGTGTTTTTGAATATCAAAACAGTAAACCATTTTGATTTAGGTAGATTACAATGAAACGTACATTTCAACCTTCTGTATTAAAACGTAGCCGTACTCACGGTTTCCGTGCTCGTATGGCAACTAAAAACGGCCGTCAAGTTTTAGCTCGTCGTCGTGCTAAAGGTCGTAAGAGTTTATCTGCATAATCACCTCTTTTAGTGATTAAGCTAAACTTCTCCGGGAGTTACGATTGTTAACTCCCACTCAATTCAAAAAAATGTCTTCGAGCAACCGTTTCGAGCAAGCACCCCTGAAATTACCATTCTCGCACGCAAAAATAATCTTGAGCATCCACGCTTAGGTTTAACTGTGGCTAAAAAACATCTTAAACGAGCGCATGATCGTAATCGTATTAAACGTTTAGTTCGTGAAAGTTTTTCGTTTATCTCAACATAATTTGCCTTCTTGTGACTTTTGTCTTTGTGGCGAAACGTGGCATTGGTCAGCTTGATAATCAAACGTTTTTACAAACTTTGGATAAATTATGGGCACGTCACATTCGTTTGGCACAAAAAAATCCTCATCGCTTTAATTAAGTTTTTATCAAGTAGCGATTAGCCCTTTAATCGGGCCCCGTTGTCGTTTTGTGCCAACCTGTTCTTGTTATGGTATTGAGGCGTTAAAAACACATGGATTGTTAAAAGGTAGTTGGCTTACGCTAAAACGTGTATTAAAATGTCACCCCTTAAGCGCCGGTGGATTCGATCCTGTTCCGCCGAAAAAGATTAATAATAACGATGAGAAAAAATAATGGACTCAAGACGTAGCCTATTAGTGCTTGCACTACTCTTTATTTCTTTCCTTGTTTATCAGCAATGGCAACTTGATAAAAATCCACCGGTTCAACAACAGACCACGGAACAAACAACAACCGCCTCTTCTGATGTACCGGCAAGTTCTTCTTCATCTGCCGAAGTAGTGGCAGACTCACAAACCAAAGGTCACATTATTACATTAGAAAATGATGTATTCCGTTTGAAAGTGGATACATTAGGTGGTGATGTAATCAGTTCTGAATTATTAAAATATGATGCAGAATTAGGTTCAAAAGAACCTTTCGTCTTGTTAAAAGATACAAACGAGCATGTTTACATTGCACAAAGCGGCTTTAATCGGTAAAAAAACGGGATCGATACAAAAAGCAGGTCGTGCACAATATCAAGTTACTGGGTGATAATTTCAAATTAGCAGAAGGTCAAAATGAACTTTCAGTGCCATTAACATTTGAAAAAGATGGTGTGACTTATCGTAAAATCTTTGTGTTAAAACGTGATAGCTACGATGTAGGTGTTAATTTTGAAATTGTGAACCAAAGTGGTAGCGCAATTGAAGTTGAACCTTATGGCCAATTAAAACATACATTAGTTGAAAGCAGCGGTAACGTGGCAATGCCTACTTATACCGGTGGTGCGTATTCTTCTTCTGAAACAAATTACAAAAAATACAGCTTCAGCGATATGAAAGATAAAAATCTTTCTATCGATACCAAAGCAGGTTGGGTTGCTGTTTTACAACACTATTTCGTATCAGCTTGGATCCCAAATCAAGATGTAAATAACCAACTTTATAGTATTACAGACAGCAAAAATAACGTTGCGTCTATTGGTTATCGTGGTCCAGTAGTATCTATTCCAGCGGGTGCAACAGAAACAATTACCAGCTCATTATGGACAGGTCCAAAATTACAAAACAAAATGGCTGAAGTGGCTAACCACTTAGACTTAACTGTCGATTATGGTTGGGCATGGTTCATCGCGAAACCATTATTCTGGTTATTAACTTTCATTCAAAGTATTGTATCTAACTGGGGTGTGGCAATTATTTGTGTAACCTTAGTGGTGAAAGCGATTTTATATCCGCTTACAAAAGCACAATACACTTCTATGGCGAAAATGCGTATGTTGCAACCGAAAATGCAAGAAATGCGCGAACGTTTTGGTGATGATCGCCAACGTATGAGCCAAGAAATGATGAAACTTTACAAAGAAGAAAAAAAGTAAATCCACTTGGCGGTTGCTTACCATTAATCCTTCAAATGCCAATTTTCATCGCATTATACTGGACGTTTATGGAAGCGGTTGAACTTCGTCATGCGCCATTCTTTGGTTGGATTCAAGATTTATCGGCACAAGACCCTTACTACATTCTCCCAATCTTAATGGGTGGATCAATGTTCTTGTTACAAAAAATGTCACCGACACCAGTTGCCGATCCAATGCAACAAAAAGTGATGAATTTCATGCCGTTGATCTTCATGTTCTTCTTCCTCTGGTTCCCGGCAGGTCTAGTACTTTACTGGTTAGTGTCTAACTTAATCACTATCGTACAACAACAAATGATCTACCGTGGTTTAGAGAAAAAAGGGTTACATACCCGTAAAAAATAACAGATAGAAGGCATCGAAAGATGCCTTTTTTCTATCATTGATTGATATATAATCTCATGGGCGTATTAATGCGCCCTCTCATTTTTTTATCGCAGATAAAAGTGCGGTCAATTTTTAGTGAGTTTTTATGAAAGAAACAATCGTCGCACAAGCGACAGCGCCAGGACGTGGTGGTATTGGTATTTTGCGTGTATCTGGCCCAAAAGCGGTTGAAGTTGCACAAGCGGTACTAGGTAAATGCCCTAAACCAAGAATGGCAGATTATTTACCTTTTAAAGATGCTGATGGCACAGTATTAGATCAAGGCATTGCGCTTTATTTTAAATCGCCGAATTCCTTTACCGGTGAAGATGTATTGGAATTGCAAGGTCATGGCGGACAAGTGGTATTAGATTTGTTGCTAAAACGAATCTTACAACTTGATGGTGTTCGTCTTGCGCGTCCAGGTGAATTTTTCTGAACAGGCTTTTTTTAAACGATAAATTAGATTTAGCTCAAGCAGAAGCGATCGCGGATTTAATTGATGCCACTTCGGAGCAAGCTGCTCGTTCAGCATTAAAAATCATTACAAGGTGAATTTTCTAATAAAGTGAATCAGTTAGTGGATTCCGTGATTTATCTTCGTACTTATGTGGAAGCGTCGATTGATTTTCCCGATGAAGAAATTGACTTTTTGGCAGACGGTAAAATCGAAGCAAAATTACGAGAAATTATCGATCAACTTGATTTAGTCCGTAGCGAAGCGAAACAAGGCTCGATTTTACGTGAAGGGATGAAAGTGGTGATTGCCGGTCGTCCAAATGCAGGTAAATCAAGTTTACTGAATGCTTTAGCGGGCAGAGAAGCAGCCATTGTGACAGATATTGCAGGAACAACGCGCGATGTGTTGCGTGAGCATATTCATATTGATGGCATGCCTTTACATATTATTGATACCGCAGGGCTTCGTGAAGCGACAGATGAAGTTGAACGTATCGGGATCTCGCGTGCCTGGACGGAGATTGAGCAAGCCGATCGTATTATCTTAATGTTAGACAGTAGCGATCCTGATAGCCAAAATATTGAAAAAGTGCGGTCAGAATTTTTATCAAAATTGCCAAATAATATGCCGGTGACTATCGTTCGTAATAAAGTAGATTTAAGCGGCGAGGCAGTTGGGCTAAAAGAAGAAAATGGAACAACGACCGTTTGTTTATCCGCCCAAACACATCAGGGCGTAGATTTGTTGCGTGAGCATTTAAAACAGGCGATGGGCTTTCCAAACAGGGATGGAAGGTGGTTTCTTAGCACGCCGTCGTCATCTTGATGCCTTAGAAAAAGCGGCTGAACATTTACAAATTGGGTTAGTCCAATTAACTGAGTTTCATGCAGGTGAATTATTGGCGGAAGAACTTCGTTTAGTACAAGCTAATCTGAGTGAAATTACGGGGACAATTTACCTCGGATGATTTGCTCGGCAATATTTTCAGTTCTTTCTGTATTGGAAAATAAACTTTAGTTTATGACTTTTCATATGTTGTGGGTCATTGCGCTTGGTCTTTCGATGGATGCCTTTGCAGTTTCCATCTCTAAAGGCTTAGCAATGCGCGCTTTTCGATGGAAACAAGCATTAGCTATTGCATGCTGCTTTTGGGATTATTCCAAGGCATCATGCCTGCGATAGGCTATGTTGTCGGACTGCAATTTAGTCAGATGATTCAAAATTGGGATCATTGGATTGCCTTTTGTTTTGCTTGCGCTCATCGGTGTGAATATGATTCGAGAAGGACTTAGCTCGGATGATGAACCCGCTCCCTCATTGATTAGTTTAAAACACTTGCTAACACTTGGTGTGGCAACGAGTATTGATGCGTTAGCTATTGGTGTCTCTTTTGCTTTTCTTTCCGTGGACATTTTATTGGCTGTCTTCATCATAGGTTTAACAACCTTTGTCATCTCTTTTATTGGCGTAAAGAGCGGTCATTTTTTTAGGGAAAAATTCAAAAAGCAAAGCAGAGATTTTTTTGGCGGTTTAGTGTTATTAGTCATAGCTGTGAAAAATCCCTACACGAACATGGTGTTTTTTTAAGTGCGAATTTTCGCCTTTTAGATTATAATCTTACGAACTTTGTCTTTTTTAAAAGGGTAATAATTGAATGTTAATTGAAAAATGCATGGCATCGCCCATAGCTTTATCGGAAAAGCGATCTTTGCTTTACTTCCAGTTTCATTTTTGATTGGTGGGATGTCAGGTTATCTGTATGGTAGCAATGAGAGTTTTGCGGCAAAAGTAAATGGCGAAACTATCTCTCAACAAGATTTCTTAAATCGTTACAACCAAGAGTTTGAAGCGCGAGCACAACAAGAAGGCGAGAGCTTTCTAGCGAAAAACTGACTCTGTGGAATTTGTGACCGCACTTCGTCAAAATTTAATTCAACGTTTAGTGGATCAAGAATTAATCCGTCAATATGCGAAAGAATTAAAATTAGGTGTAAGTGACGACATGATCAAACGTGCGATTGTAAGCGATCCTAACTTACAATCTAACGGTAAATTTGATAACGCCCGTTATCAACAATTATTGACTCAAAATGGTTTAACGTCAGATACTTATGCGGCTATTTTTACGTAATGCATTAACACTTGAACAAATGCAAAACGGTTTGGCTGATAGTGAATTTGTTGTGCCAGCTCAAGTAAAAGATAGTGCACAAACCTTTTTCCAAAAACGTATCGCTCGTCTTGCAACCCTTCCATTAGCCGATGAAGTGGCAAAACAAAAGGTGACAGAAGAAGAAATTAAAGCGTATTACGATGCGAATGCGAAATCACTTGTTCAACCTGAACAGGCGAAAGTGCAATATATTCGCGTTTCAGCGAATGAATTAGGTAAATTACAACCTGTAACTGAAACACAAATTGCACAATATTATCAAGAAAATAAAGCGCAATTCATTAGCCAAAAATTAGCACATATCCAATTAGCAACTGAGAAAGAAGCGGATGAGGTTTATCAAGAACTGCAAAAAGGCGCTGATTTTGCTGAGTTAGCAAAAGCGAAATCTGTGGATAAACTTTCTGGTGCACAAGGCGGTGAATTAGGTTGGGTAAAAGACAACGAATTACCGAAAAACTTTGAAGATGCAGCATTATTATTAAATGTTGGTCAATACAGCACACCAGTTAATGTGGATGGGGCTTACCATATTATTTTAGTGCAAGATCGTAAAGAACGTACTTTAGACGAAGTAAAAGAGCAAATCGCGGATATCGTACGTAAAAACTTAGCAGGAAGTCGTTTCCAAGCGGTAGAAAAAGCGGTTCGTGCAAAAGCAGCAGAAAGCAGTGATTCTTTAGCTGCGGTAGCAGAAGCAGCAGGCGTGAAAGTGGAAGAAACAGATTATTTCGGTAAAAATAATGTCCCTGCGGCATTAAATTTCCCAAATGTGACTTCTGCCATTTTTGAATCAGATATTGCAAACGGCGGCGCAAATTCTGAGCCATTAACTGTAGGTGAAAATGAATTTGTTGTGGTACGTGTCGTGGATCATAAAGCTGAAGGTTTACAAAGCCTTGATGAAGCGAAAGCAACGATTGAGCAGTTCTTAAAACGTGAAAAAGCCGATAAAGTATTAGCTGAAAAAGCAGAGCAAGCGGTTAAAGCGCTATCTGCCGATCCAACCAAATTACCTGCAGGTATTAGTTTTGGTGAGCCACAAACCTTTACGTTAGTGGATAATAAAGATCCAGTGCTTTATGAAGGTGTATTTGCCATTGCAAAACCACAAGATGGCAAAGCGGCTTATCAAGTTGCTCGTAACAGCAAAGGTGATGTGGTTGTGGTTGCCCTTGAACGTGTAGAAGAACCTACTTTAAATGAGCAAGAATTAGCGAAATTTAGCACTCAACTTGTTCGTGCGCGTCAAGGTGAATTGCAAGGACAGTTAATGCAAGCATTACGTGAAAAAGCACAAATCGAGATTAATACCAGCTTTATTAATCAAGATGATTCAGAAGAAGGTGCGGCTCACTAAGCTGATTGAAATGTCATTCATCATCAATTTCTGATGGAAAATAAAAGCAAAGTGCGGTAAATTTTGACCGCACTTTTTTATATAAAACAAGGAGAAGACTATGGCTCAAGAAACTATTTTCAGCAAAATTATTCGCAAAGAAATCCCCGCCAATATTGTTTATCAAGATGAATTAGTGACCGCATTCCGAGATATTTCACCTCAAGCGAAAACCCATATTTTGATTATCCCAAATAAAGTCATTCCAACGGTTAATGATGTGACAGAACAAGATGAAGTTACCTTGGGTCGCTTTATTTACTGTCGCGGCTAAAATTGCTAAAAGAAGAAGGCATTGCCGAAGACGGTTATCGTTTAATTGTGAACTGTAATAAACACGGTGGACAAGAAGTATTCCATATTCATATGCATCTTGTTGGTGGTGAACCTTTAGGTAGAATGTTGGCGAAATAATGAAAAAGATCCCTAATTACAGCAACGGTATTATTTTTTTAACGGCTTGTTCATCTGCACCAAATATTGTGGGGAACCAATAAGCCAATTTTAAATATGTCGGCAAATTTAGCACCGGCTTTAGATGTTGATTTGTCTGATAATACCGCAGCCTTAAAAAATAAAACTACGCAACAACTCAATGTGCTTTACCATCTTTATTGGTATAACACACAAGGTGTAACGCAAGTTTGGCCGAATCAGCAAGAAAGCCAATCAGGCAATATTTTATTGCAACCACAAGAGAAAGAAAGTGTTTGAACTACCAAAACCAAGCACAGAAAGTACTAATTATCGTCTTTATTTACAATAGTTTATGTCCACATTATTGATTGACCTTGAAGGTCATGAGCTCAAACAAGAAGAAGTTGAATTACTGGAACATCCTTTAGTTGCCGGTTTGATTTTATTTACCCGCAATTTTTATGATCGTCAGCAAGTTCAAGCGCTAATTAAATCCATTCGTCAACGAGTGAAAAAGCCTTTTATTGATCACAGTCGATCAAGAAGGTGGTCGCGTGCAACGTTTCCGTGAAGGTTTCACTCAGCTCCCCGCAATGCAAGCTTTTGCGGCATTAGTTGAGGACTCAACTCAGCAACAGCAAATAGCAAAAGAAGCGGGTTGGCAAATGGCGGCTGAAATGGTGGCGCTAGATATTGATTTGAGTTTTGCTCCGGTGTTGGATTTAGGGTCACGAATGTCGTGCGATTGGTGATCGTAGTTTTGGCTGTGATGTAAAAAGTGCGGTCAATTTGGCAGCTGCTTTTATTGATGGTATGCACCAAGCAGGCATGGCAACAACAGGAAAACATTTCCCGGGACACGGCCATGTTTTAGCTGATTCTCATCTTGAAACCCCTTATGATGAGCGAGCAAAAGACGTGATTTTTAATCATGATATTTTGCCATTCCAGCAATTAATTCAACAGAGTAAGCTTGATGCGATTATGCCGGCTCACGTGATTTATACACAATGTGATAGCCAACCAGCAAGCGGTTCGAGTTATTGGTTAAAAGAAATTTTGCGTAAACAGTTGGGCTTCCAAGGGGCGATTTTCTCTGATGATTTAGGCATGAAAGGCGCAGGCTTTTATGGGCGATTTTGTGGCTCGCAGTGAAAAAGCCTTGAAGGCTGGTTGTGACTTATTATTGCTTTGTAATGAACGTGAAGGTGTCATTCAAGTGCTTGATAATCTGAAGTTAGAGGAAACAACGGAGCATTTTGCAGCACGCCAAGCTCGCTTGAAATCGCTCTTTAAACAAAAATCCTTTGATTGGTCAGAACTCACAAAAACTTCGCGTTGGATTGAAAAATCATCAAAAAAACTGACCGCACTTCAACAAGAGTGGCTTTGCTTCTAAATGATTGATTGCCATCATTATCAAAAAGGCGATTGCCGTTCTTGTCAATGGCTTGAAATGCCTTATGAACAGCAACTCGCCAAGAAAGAAGAGCATCTAAAACAACAACTTGCCAAATTAGATTGTGATAATTTAATTTGGCATCCGCCTTTTTATTCCTCCGAGTCTGCCTTTTCGTAATAAAGCGAAAATGGTTGTAAGTGGCGCGGTGGAACGTCCTATTCTAGGTATTTTACAAGACCCGAATGATCCACAAAGTGCGGTGGATTTATGTGATTGCCCGCTTTATCCACAACGCTTTGCTGAACTCTTTCCGATTCTAAAAAGATTTTTTATTGGACGCGCTGGTTTAGTCCCTTATAACGTGGCTAAACAAAAAGGTGAGCTCAAATATATTCTGCTTTACAGAAAGCCAACATACAAAAAATTGATGTTGCGTTTTGTATTGCGTTCAGAAACTAAATTGCCGTTAATTCAACGTGAATTTGCAGGGTTATTGGAAAAAAATTACCACAACTTGAAGTGGTGAGCGTGAATATCCAACCTCAACACGCAGCGATCTTAGAAGGTGAGAAAGAAATCTTTTTAACGGACCAGCACACCTTATCAGAAAGTTTTAATGGTATTCCGTTGTTTATTCGCCCTCAAGGTTTCTTCCAAACGAATCCACTTGTAGCACAAGGGTTATATGCAACGGCACAAGATTGGGTACAAAGATTTGCCGATTACTAAACTCTGGGATCTCTTTTGTGGCGTTGGAGGGCTTTTGGACTGCATTGTGCCTAAAGCTTTGCAGGATAAACATCAACAAGAAGTGGAATTGACTGGGATTGAAATTTCGCCATCTGCTATTCAAGCGGCGACTCAATCCGCTCAGGTGTTAGGGCTAAACAACGTTAAATTCCAATCTTTGGATGCCGCTAATTTTGCTTTAGCACAAGATGAAAAATAAACCCGATTTGGTGATCGTCAATCCGCCTCGTCGAGGTATCGGAAAGGAACTCGCTGAATTTCTCAATGAAATGCAACCGCACTTTTATTCTTTATTCCAGTTGCAACTGCGATTTCCATGGGAAAAGATTTGCAGCATCTAACCAATTATAAACTTACTCAAATTCAATTATTTGATATGTTCCCGCATACAGCGCATTATGAAGCACTGACATTGTTGGAAACTCAATCTCTAATAAAAAAGCTAACATCAAATGTTAGCTTTTTTTATTTAAGAAATTTAACCGCACTTTTATTTTGCTATAAATCAGGGCAATTAAGAAAAATGCCGCTTGTAACAAAATAATGCATGCACCAGTGGACGCATCAAAATGATAGCTAAGTAGCACGCCTAGTAGACTTGCAGTTACAGCACTGATGATCGCGATAACAAGCATTTTATCGAAGCGATTCGTTAGTGTTAGCGCAGTGATGCCAGGCGCAATTAGCATCGCTACGACCAAAATAACCCCAACGACTTGCATCGTACTCACAATAGTGAGCGCGAGTAATGTGAGTAGCCATAATGCAATAATTTAGGCGAGAGACCTGCAACACGAGCATGGCTAGGATCAAAGCAATAAAGAAGAAAATCACGACGCTTTAATCCAAGTAAAATAAAAATGATCAAGGCGATGATAGCCGTTTGAATCAGCTCTTGTTGGCTTACACCCAATACGTTTCCGAATAAGATATGTGTAAGATGTTGTGAGGTTTGGATTTTAGTGAACAACACCAAACCAATGGCAAACATTCCCGAAAATACAATCCCCATCGCGGTATCTTCTTTGATACGGCTGTTTTCTTTTAAATAACCCACCCCTAAGGCACAGGCAATACCTGAGACAAAGGCACCAATCACTAATGGAATACCAGCTAGAAAAAGCTAAGACAATACCAGGTAGGACAGCATGGGAAATGGCATCCCCCATCAATGACCATCCTTTCAACACCAAATAGCAAGAGAGTAGTGCACAGATGACGGCAACCACTAATGCGGTGAGTAGCGCATTTTGCATGAAGGAAAATTGAAATGGCTCAACGAAAATGGCGAACATCTCAGTCATAGTCCACCACCTTACGTCGTTTTTGACTGATTAATCCGTATTTAGGCGAGAATAGAAAAGCCAATAAAAATAACAAGGTTTGCAATGTCACGATGACACCACCTGTTGCGCCATCCAGATAATAGCTTAAATAAACGCCGACGAAACCAGTGATTGCGCCTAATGCTACGGCAATTTTGATAAGAGTTTTGAACTTGTCAGTAAGTAAATAGGCGGTTGCGCCCGGTGTGATTACCATCGCAATCACTAAAATCGCCCCGACAGTTTGTAATGCCGCAACGACACAAGCACTCAAGAGTGTAAAAAAGAGAACTTTGTAAAACAGTGGTGAAAGTCCAACTGTAATTGCTTGCGTTTCATCAAAGAAAATCAGTAACAGATCCTTCCAAAAAATAAGCAATAAGACCAAGCAAATCAACATAATGATAGCTACTTGATAAATATCTTCATCAGCAATCCCGAGGATATTACCGAGAATGATGTTTTGCACATTTATCGAGGTCGGATTCAAGGAAATAATCAGCAAACCTAAGGCAAAAAAGGTACTGAAAATAAAGCCGATAACAGCATCTTCTTTGAGTTTAGAAATGGATTTGATCCATAAAATGGAAAGTGCGGCCAAAATTCCGGCAAAAAAAGCACCTAAAGCATAGGGGAGTGAAAAGGCATAAGCTATCGCCACACCCGGAACCACGGAATGAGAGAGTGCGTCGCCAATTAATGACCAACCTTTCAACATTAAATAAGCAGAAAGAAAGGCACAAATGCCACCAACTGCGGTACTTATCCACATGGCTTTTTGCATATATTCATAGGAGAAAGGTTCCAGTAAATATTCAAGCATGGCTTATTCCTTGTCAGACGGAGGCAGACGACAGGATTTTACAGCCGTTGCTGGCGGATCATTTTTGGTTTCGCCATAGAAGACAACTGGGACGTTCATCATCCGTAAGCACGGTGACTGCACGTTTATCTTCATCATTATGCAGATCTTCACCTAATAATTTGATGTGTCGTAATACACCACCAAAGACTTTTTCCAAATTATGCTGATTAAATGTATCTTCCGTTTTACCGGCAGCAATTACAGTACGGTTAATCATCACCACTTGGTCACAGAAGTCTGGTACAGAACCCAAGTTGTGGGTAGAAACTAAAATTAAATGGCCTTCAGCACGTAATTGGCGAAGGAGTTCCACAATAGCATTTTCAGTTTTAACATCCACGCCTGTAAAAGGCTCATCGAGTAAGATAATCTTACTTTGTTGTGCTAATGCTCGAGCTAAAAATACGCGTTTTTTCTGTCCACCAGAAAGCTCGCCGATTTGTCGTTCAGCTAAATGCTCGATGTTTACTCGTTGCATCGCTTCGAGCACTTTTTGTTTATCTTCCGCTTTTGGAATACGCAAAAAGTTCATATAGCCATAACGTCCCCATCATGACAACATCATAAACGGAGACTGGAAATTGCCAATCGACTTCTTCCGCTTGCGGCACATAGGCAACCAAATTTTGTTTCAATGCTCGATTAATTGGCAAACCACAAAGCGAAATATTGCCTTGTTGTGGTTTGATTAATCCCATGATGCTTTTGAATAGCGTTGATTTTCCGCTTCCATTTACGCCGACAAGGGCACAGATTGTTCCCCCTTGTAATGCAAAGGTAACATCATGAATTGCAGTGTGCCCGTTGTTGTAACGAACGGTTACATCATTAACGGAAATTGAAGCGGAAAGTGCGGTCATTATTTTTCAAATCCTTTGACTATGGTGGATACAGTGACATTCAGTAAGTCAATATAAGTTGGTACAGGACCGTCAGCGGCAGAAAGAGAATCGACATAAAGTACGCCACCGTATTTAGCACCGCTTTCTTTTGCTACCTGTTGGGCTGGTTTGGCTGACACGGTACTTTCACTAAATACCACTGGAATCTGATTTTTCTTCACTAAATCGATAAGTTTACGCACTTGTTGAGGCGTACCTTGTTGTTCAGCGTTAATTGGCCATAAATAGCCTTCTTTGAGATCGTAATCTTTCGCTAAATAACTAAAGGCACCTTCACTGGTGACTAACCAACGTTGGTCGGCAGGAATTTGTGAGAGTTTTTCACGTAAAGGTTTATCGAGTTGTTTGATTTTTTCTGCATACGCCGCTGCATTTTTTTGATAAGTATCAGCATTTTGCGGATCGTATTTAACTAATGCATTTTTTTGATATTTTTCGACATAAATCAACGCATTAGATGGCGACATCCAAGCGTGTGGGTTAGGTGCATCTTTATAAGGGCCTTCATAAATAGAAAGTGGCGTGATGCCTTCGGTTACCACAACGGCTGGTTTGTCTTTGATATTTTGGAAGAAACGCTCAAACCAACGCTCTAAATTTAATCCGTTCCATAAAATTAAATCAGCAGATTGAGCTTTTACAATATCTTTAGGGGTCGGTTCATACTCGTGAATTTCTGCACCAGGTTTGGTGATAGATTCCACCGTCGCGGCATCGCCCGCAACATTTTGTGCGATATCCTGAATAACCGTAAATGTGGTCACCACTTTAAATTTCGCTTCGGCTTGTAAAGCTGCTAAACCTAGAGCGATAACAGATAGGCTTTTTAAATAAATGCTTCATGAGATCTCCTTAAAAATAATGATTGATTAGCATTCTGCAGAATAATATCATTTTTATAAGGTTTTCAAATGAAAATAATTATCAAATCGATAGGTGATTAAAATTAAAAAAAGCGGAAAATTTTGTGCAAAATTGACCGCTCTTTTTGAAATGATTAACCACCAACTTGTTGGATTAGGCGATCCATACCCGCTTCATCATAGCCTTCTTCATATTGGGCTTCATCAACGGTAAAGTTGTGCATGCTACGTCCTGCGATACAACCGTATTGTTCTAATTTTCCTTTAGTAAAGTTAGTACGAAACGCAGATGAATGGTTATTTAAACTGATCACCCCAATGGTCGCGCGATTACATGGATTTTTATTCACAAAGACTAAATTATAGCCAGATTCGCGAATGTAACCGGTTTTATTAATTGCTGCATCAAACACTTCTTCACGCACTAATTTATTGGTGTTTTTAACAAAAACGCTACGTCCGCCAGCTTGAATGAAAGCACTTGGCATATTAGAGAGGTTTTTGATTTGTGCTTTGTTAAGAGAGTATTTAGCCAGTTTTACGAGATCCATCACACTTGAAATGTTGCTGTCAGATAAACCTGAGCTATCTGAAAAGCGGGTAGAGCGCATACCTAATTCTCTCGCTTTCTCATTCATTTTTGGATAAATTGCAAACGACTCATGCCCGCAGAGCGAGAAAGGGCATGAGCAGCATAGTTGTCAGAATGAACGAGCATCGCTTTTTAATAATTCATTACAAGAAATTGGCGTGTATTTTGGTAATTTTGTATGCGTGCCTTTTAATGTAATCGTAATCGTCGTCAGTAATCGATGCAGTACAATTTGCGTTTCGATTATTTTTCAAGAAACACATTTGCAGTCATTAACTTGGTGACGGATGCGATAGGTTGAACATGATTCGGTGAACTACTTTCGAGCACGCGATCATGGGTGAAATCATACACGACATAAGATTGTGCCGTTGCCATTGCTGGCACTAAACACAATACAGAAAGCACTTTTTTTAACATATCTTTTAATATAGCCAACTTAGAGAATAAAACAAAGTTTGTATTCTATCAGTTTTTGTAAGGGTTTGGGATGTGAAAGAGAAAAAAATTTAAAGTTTTTAACCGCACTTTTTTCTTTTTGTTTTTGATTTTTTGCGATAGTGATCGCAAAGAAGTGCAGTCAAAATTTTCTTTGTTTTTTTCAAATCTGCTAGCTTATCCGTCGGTAAATCTGTAAAATCTCGGCTCATTTTTAATATGCGAATTTTTTGTTGCTCAATTCTGAGTAACATCATCGCCGTAATGTGTAATAACGAGGCTTTATGTTAGAACAACCCCTTTCATCCGAAACGAATACAAAAAAGATTAACTTAATGGATTTAACGCGTCAGCAGATGCGTGAGTTTTTTGCTGAATTAGGCGAGAAACCATTTCGTGCGGATCAATTAGTGAAATGGATTTATCATTTTGGCGAAGATAACTTCGACAATATGACCAATATTAATAAAAAATTACGAGAAAAATTAAAAGCGGTCGCTGAAATTAAAGCGCCAGAAGTGGCGGTTGAGCAACGCTCTGCGGATGGCACCATTAAATGGGCGATGCAGGTAGGTGAACAGCAAGTTGAAACGGTCTATATTCCTGAAGCAGATCGCGCAACACTTTGTGTCTCTTCTCAAGTAGGCTGTGCCTTAGCTTGTACCTTCTGTTCCACAGCACAGCAAGGCTTTAACCGTAATTTAACGGTGTCTGAAATTATTGGTCAGGTTTGGCGTGCATCAAAAATTATCGGTAATTTTGGTGTGACGGGTGTTCGTCCGATTACCAATGTGGTGATGATGGGCATGGGTGAACCATTGTTAAATGTGGCCAATGTTGTACCCGCGATGGAAATTATGCTGGATGATTTTGCGTATGGATTATCTAAACGACGCGTGACGTTATCCACTTCAGGTGTCGTGCCTGCACTCGATATGTTACGCGATAAGATTGATGTAGCATTAGCGATCTCGCTTCACGCACCGAACGATGAGTTGCGTGATGAAATCATGCCGATCAATAAAAAATATAACATCAAAATGTTGATGGATTCGGTACACAGATACTTAGAAGTATCAAATGCTAACCATGGTAAAGTGACAATTGAATATGTGTTATTAGATCACGTGAATGATGGTACAGAGCATGCGCATCAATTAGCTCAAAGTATTAAAAAATACCCCATGTAAAATTAATTTGATCCCATGGAACCCGTTCCCAGAAGCGCCTTATGGTAAAAGCTCAAATAGCCGTGTCGATCGTTTCCAAAAAACCTTAATGGAATACGGTTTTACGGTGATTGTGCGCAAAACCCGTGGTGATGATATTGATGCCGCTTGTGGTCAGTTGGCGGGCGATGTGATCGACCGAACCAAACGTACAGCAATGAAACGTAAGTTTGGTGAAGGTATTGACGTAAAAGCGGTTAACTAAGCTAAATATAGCAATACTTGTAAAGGAAAAATGGCCTGGATAAGAGTGATAAGATAGAGGAGTGATAAGATGAAATTAATCCCAATTAACATTCTAAGTGCGGTCATTTTTCCTTTTGTTTTTTCTGCTTGCGTTTCTCAGTCTTCTGTCGATTTTAATAAACAACAAGCAGCCAAAGCGCGTGTTGAATTGGCATTAGGCTATCTGCAACAAGAGGATTTTGTTCAAGCAAAACTGAATTTAGATAAAGCCTTTGAACATGATGAACGCTATTATCTTGTGCACTCGGCACTTGCGCATTTTTATCAATTACAAGGCGATACGGAAAAAGCGAAGCAAGCTTATTTACAGGCGATTAAGTTAGACGATAAGCAAGGTGATGTGTATAACAACTTCGGTGCTTTTTTATGTGGGCAAGGTGAGTTTGAACAAGCTTATTCACAATTTAATGCGGCACTCGCTGCACCGAATTATTATCATCAAGCTGATACTTACGAAAATATGGCACTTTGTGCTTTTGCCGGAAAACAAACCGATGTTTATCAACAAGCGTTGGATAAATTACGCCAAGTTGATCCTTCTAGAGCGGAAAAGCTCCGCACGCTCAAATAATCATTGCCAAAAGCCCCTTTCGACTTTAGAATTTGGTATTTAGTTTTTTATTTCTATTTCTCTATTTTTATACCTATGAATACAATCGTCGAACAAACTGAAACAACTGAAATCTCCTTTAGGGGATAAACTTCGCCAAACACGCGAAGCACTAAACCTTTCTCTAGAAGATGTGGCAAAAGGCTATTTCTTTACGTCCAAGCATTTTTGGCAAAAATTAGAAAATAATGAATTTGTCCAAAAAAATGTACCATCAACCTTTTTGAGAGGTTACGTTCGCAGTTATGCGAAAATTTTTACGTATTCCTGATGCTGAATGGGCACATTTAACTTTTGGTGAAGCACATAAAAATGATTTAAGTAAAAATACACGTGCGACGCGTTCAGTTAACCAATATTCTTCTCACAGCCGTTGGGAGTACACTCACAACAATTATTTTACTCGCTGCTGTTGGAATGACTGGCTTATGGTGGTGGCAAAATTATCAAAAATCAAACGAAGAACGTGATAATTTAGTGCAAACCTACGTTGAAAAAAAGAAAAAAACAGCAGAGGTACCAGTTACTCATTCGAATGAAATTCCAGTAACAGTAAATAGTCAGCCTGCGGTGTCAAGCAATGAAACTACGTCTGTAGCGGAAAACAAACAAACTAATGCCGCTGCTGAACCCTGCTGTTTCAACTACTCAAGAAAAATCAAGCTCAAACAGTAAACACAGAAGTTTCAACTGCAGCAACTTCAGCGCCTACTGTTGAACAAGCTCAAGCACCTGTTGTGGAACAAACGTTACCTAACACAGAACCAACAACAGAAAACCGTGCCAGATACACAAAGTGCGGTTGAAAAACCCCGCTATTTCTGAAGCACCAACTACAGCGAAAGGCGATCTCGTTATTGAGATCACGAAAAATTCAAGTTGGATTAGTGTGAAAGACCAAAACCGTAAAAGTATTAGCGCAAAAAGAATATAAACAAGGTGAAACCTTAACCTTTAATGGTGATGAATATGCCTTGATTATTGGTGCGCCGGGTAACGTTCGCATTACTTATAAAGGCGAAGTGTATCCGCTTACAGTTGATGGCCGTGTGGCTAAATTTAAATTACCAAAACCTTAACGAATAATTTACGAAAGAATGTCAGCAGTAAAACCTACTATCAAACGTCGTGAATCGACAAAAATTTATGTGGGCAATGTACCAATCGGTGGTGATGCACCGATTGCCGTACAATCCATGACAAATACTCGCACAACTGATGTTGAAGCGACCGTTGCACAGATTAAATCTTTGGAGCGTGTCGGTGCAGATATTGTGCGTGTTTCTGTACCTACCATGGATGCCGCCGAAGCCTTTAAAATCATTAAACAGCAAGTGAATGTGCCATTAGTGGCGGATATTCATTTTGACTATCGCATTGCGTTAAAAGTGGCTGAATATGGGGTGGATTGCTTACGTATTAATCCGGGCAATATTGGTCGTGAAGATCGTATTCGAGCAGTGGTGGATTGCGCGCGTGATAAAAATATCCCGATTCGCATCGGTGTCAATGCTGGCTCATTAGAAAAAGATATTCAAGAGAAATATGGTGAACCAACACCAGAAGCCTTTATTAGAATCAGCGTTACGCCACGTTGAGATCTTGGATCGTTTTAAACTTCGATCAATTTAAAGTGAGCGTAAAAGCATCAGATGTCTTCCTTGCGGTGGAATCTTACCGTTTATTGGCAAAAGCCATTAAACAGCCGTTGCATTTAGGGCATTACGGAAGCCGGTGGCGCGCGAGCGGGCTCAGTGAAATCTGCAATTGGTTTAGGTATGCTGTTGGCGGAAGGTATTGGTGATACCTTACGTGTCTCTTTAGCCGCCGATCCTGTAGAAGAAATCAAAGTTGGTTTTGATATTTTGAAATCGTTACGTATTCGTTCTCGCGGGATTAACTTTATTGCTTGTCCAACTTGCTCTCGTCAAGAGTTTGATGTGATCGGCACGGTGAATGCACTGGAACAACGTTTAGAAGATATTATTACCCCAATGGATGTGTCTATTATTGGTTGTGTGGTAAATGGCCCAGGTGAAGCATTAGTGTCTGATCTTGGCGTGACCGGTGGTAATAAGAAAAGTGGCTATTATTTAGATGGCGAGCGTCAAAAAGAACGTTTTGATAACGATGCGATTATTGACCAATTAGAAGCTAAAATTCGTGCGAAAGTTGCACAACAAGATCCAAAAAATCGAATTATTTAAGGAAAACTCGTGGCAAAAAATATTCAAGCAATTCGTGGGATGAATGACTGTTCCCCAACTGAATCTCCACTTTGGCAATGGATTGAAGGACAGGTTCGCCAAATTTTAAGTAGCTACGGCTATTCAGAAGTGCGTATGCCAATCGTGGAAAGCACACCATTATTTGCTCGTGCAATCGGTGAAGTCACAGATGTCGTCTCAAAAGAAATGTACACATTCTGGGATAATGATGAACAATTAACACTTCGTCCAGAAGGTACGGCAGGATGCGTGCGTGCTGCGATTGAACATGGTTGGATTTACAACAATGAACAACGTTTATGGTATATGGGACCGATGTTCCGCCATGAACGTCCACAAAAAGGTCGTTACCGTCAATTCCATCAAGCGGGTGTCGAAGTATTTGGTATCGCAACCCCTGAAATTGATGCTGAGTTAATTATTTTAACGGCACGTTTGTGGAAAGCGTTAGGTATTGATCAACATGTTTCTCTTCAATTAAATTCGATTGGTTCATTAGAAGCACGTGCAAACTATCGTTCTGCATTAGTGGCCTTCTTAGAAAATCACCAAGATTTAATGAGCGAAGAAGAGAAAGAACGTCTTGTAAAAAATCCATTACGTATTTTGGATACTAAAAATCAAGCATTACAAGATGTATTGGACGGCGCGCCAAAATTATTGGATTATTTAGACGATGAAAGTCGCGAGCATTTTGCGCAGTTATGCGGTCTATTAGATGCGGTTGGTATTCAATATGAAATTAATCCAAAATTGGTTCGTGGTTTAGACTATTATAATAAAACCGTATTTGAATGGGTGACATCAGCATTAGGTGCGCAAGGGACCGTATGTGGTGGTGGACGCTATGACGGCTTAGTTGAACAACTTGGTGGCCACGCAACAAGTGGTGTCGGTTTCGCAATGGGCTTAGAGCGTTTAGTGCTACTCGTTCAAGAAGTGAATAAATCGATTCCGGTAAAAAGTGCGGTAGATATTTACGTTGTTTATCAAGGTGAAGGTACAACATTAGCCGCATTCCAACTCGCTGAAAAACTTCGCTCAGAATTACCGCACTTAAGCACAATGTTGCATTGCAGCGGCGGTAACTTTAAAAAACAATTTAAACGCGCAGATAAGTCTGGTGCGACTCTAGCCCTTGTACTTGGCGAAAGTGAAGTGCAAAATAATCAAGTTGTGGTAAAACACTTACTTGGCGTAGCAGAGCAGCAAACCATTGATGTGGCCAATTTAATTGAACACGTGAAAAGCCCAATTTTAATTTTAGAAGGATAGGAAAATGGCATATACCATTGAAGAAGAACAAGAACTGAACCAGTTAAAAGAATGGTGGAAAGACAATGGCAAAACCATTATTGCCGCTTTTATTCTTGGTGTAGGCGGGATGTTGGGCTGGCGTTATTGGCAGTCTTATCAAGCCAATCAAATTATGCAAGCGTCTGCTGAATATGATGCGCTAGTTTATACTGCAAACAAAGATGCCGCCGCACAACAAGCTAAAGTAGCTGAATTTGTGAAAGCGCATGATAAAACCAGCTATGCGGTATTTAGCTTATTAGATGAAGCAAAAGGTTTTGTTGCAAAACAAGATTACGCCTCTGCTGAAAATAGCTTAAAACAAGCGATTGCTCAATCACAAGATGATATCTTAACTTCTCTTGCAGCGCTTCGTTTGTCTGCGGTGCAATTCCAACAAGGTCAATTTGATGCAGCATTAGCAAGTCTAAATCAAGTGAAAAGCCCAGGCTTTAGTGCACGTAAAGATCTTTTGCAGGGCGATATTCAAGTCGCAAAAGGCGATGTGAATGGTGCTAAAGCAAGCTTTGAGAATGCACAAAAAAGCGGTAACCCGTTAGAAAAACAAATGGCGCAGATGAAATTAAATAATCTGTAATATTTAATTAGCCCGAATTGCTCGGGCTTTTTTTATTGGATTTTTGATCTTATGATTCAGAAACCTATTGTGCCGCCACCCGTCATTTTTTTATTGGCTGTGCACTTATCATGATATGTTACCTAATCCTTATCCCTGTTACAAAATCAATATCGTATTAGCAGTTTATTTGATTGTATCGGCTTCATCTTTCTGTATGGCTTTTCAGCCTTTGGCAATTCTATAAAAGTAAAGCTAAATATCAATCCCAATCCACTTTAGAAAAAGCAAATGTATTTGTGGTAAATGGTATCTATCGTTTTTAGCCGTAACTCAATGTATTTAAGCTTAGCAGGCTTTGTTAGTGGCATGGGCAGTTTTATTTGCAAAAGTGCGGTCAGTTTTTCTCGGTGTTTTTCTATTTATTTATCTCATCACACAATGGCAAATAAAACCTGAAGAATACTGGCTAGAGAAGAAGTTTGGTGAGTCTTATTTAGCTTATAAGAAAAAAGTCAGACGTTGGATTTAACCAATAAAAAAATCGCCTAAAAATAGGCGATTTTTATATATTTGAGAAAGCTATTATTTAGCTGCACATCCGCAATCTGCTAATTTTTTTAGCTAAACGCTCTGCAACGAAAATCCCAGTTCACTACGTTCCAGAATTCTTTGATGTAGTCTGGACGACGGTTTTGGAATTTCAAGTAGTAAGCGTGTTCCCAAACATCTAAACCTAAAAGAGGGAAACCTTCACAACCTGCGATTTCTTTACCCATTAATGGAGAATCTTGGTTTGCGGTAGAAACAACAGATAATTTACCTTGGTTAATCACTAACCATGCCCAACCAGAACCGAAACGAGTCGCTGCTGCTTTTTCAAATTCAGCTTTGAAGTTTTCTACAGAACCGAAATCACGTTCGATAGCTGCTTTTAAATCACCTTGTAAAGTGGTGCCTTTTTTCAATGATTTCCAGAATAAGCTGTGGTTTGCGTGACCGCCCTGCGTTGTTACGTAATGCAGTACGTTTTTCAGCAGGGATTTTATCTAATTGGCTGATTAATTGACCTGCACACATTTCAGAAAATTCAGCAGGTAAAGTTTCTAACACCGCGTTTGCATTATTTACATAGGCTTGGTGGTGTTTAGTGTGGTGAATTTCCATTGTTTGTGCATCAAAATGTGGTTCTAACGCATCATAAGCGTAACCTAATTCAGGTAGAGTATAAGACATAATATGTTCCTTTTTTTAAATGAAGTTAAGGTAATGTTTTTTTGATAAAACAACATCAAAAAGTAGTTAAATGGTAGCAGAAAATTTGATTTAGATCAGTAAATCTTTTTAATTATTTGATTATCCGATGAATAGACTAGAAAAGCTTTAATTTGTTTTTAAATCAATAAACACACCGATCTACTTCTAAATAGTTATACCTTTTAGCCCTTAAAATCTCGTCAAAATTTCCCCTTGTGGTAGAATACCCGCTGATTTTTAACAAGGTTTTATTTTTAAGGCTGAGACTATGTTTCCTGCTCATCAACTTCAATTAGAACAATTAGCGTGTCAACGTGGCGATCGCATATTGTTCACTGATCTTTCACTGCAATTTCAAAGCGGTGATTTCGTGCAAATTGAAGGGCACAATGGTATCGGCAAAACAAGTTTATTGCGCATTTTAGCTGGCCTTGCACAGCCTGTAGAAGGTAAAGTGCGGTGGAATTCAGACGAGATTACAAAACAACGCGAAGAATACCATCATCAGCTACTTTATCTCGGTCACCATTCTGGTGTGAAACCTGAATTAACGGCATGGGAAAATTTAAAATTTTATCAGCAGATTAGTCAAAGCCAGCAAGGCACCGATATTTTATGGGATGTGTTGGAAACAGTGGGCTTACTCGGTCGCGAAGATTTACCGGCAGCCCAACTTTCAGCAGGTCAGCAAAAGCGAATTGCTTTGGCGAGATTATGGATCTCTGAAGCACCACTTTGGATTTTTGGATGAACCTTTTACAGCAATAGACAAAAAAGGGGTTGAAGTTTTGACCGCGCTTTTTGAAAATCATGCTAAAAAAGGTGGAATGGTCATTTTAACGAGTCACCAAGAAGTGCCTAGTACGTTATTGAAAAAAATCAATCTTGCTGATTATAAATATAACTCTTAGATTTTTTTATGATATTTTTACAGATTATAAAGCGTGAGCTGAAGATTGCGACCCGTAAACAAGCGGAAATATTGAACCCGCTTTGGTTCTTTTTAATCGTGATCACGCTGTTTCCATTAGTCATTGGGCCGGATCCTAAGTTACTTTCTCGTATTGCACCAGGGGTTGCTTGGGTAGCGGCATTGCTTTCTGCGTTGTTGTCTTTTGAGCGCTTTATTCCGAGATGATTTTATTGATGGTTCTTTAGAACAATTGATGCTCACGGCTCAACCTTTAGCGCTAACGGCACTCGCAAAAGTTGTTGCACACTGGCTATTAACAGGTTTGCCGTTGATTTTACTTTCCCCTATTGCGGCTTTATTGCTTTCGTTGGAAGTGAATATTTGGTGGGCGTTGGTGGTCACCTTGCTAGTGGGAACACCAATTTTAAGCTGCATTGGTGCGATTGGCGTGGCATTGACGGTAGGATTACGTAAAGGTGGCGTATTGCTGAGTTTACTTGTGGTACCATTATTCATTCCGGTTTTAATTTTTGCCTCAGCAATTTTAGATGCCGCCGCGTTAAACCTCTCTTATGGCGGACAGCTTGCTATTTTAGGCGCGATTTTGGCTGGCGCGATAACCTTATCGCCTTTTGCTATTGCAGCGGCACTACGAATTAGTTTAGATAATTAATCATCATTACGGTGAAAGTGCGGTCAGATTTTTAACTGTTTTTTATTTTTTGGAATTAAGGATCTTTTATGTGGAAGTGGTTACATCCTTACGCAAAACATGAAACCCAATATCATTTATGTGGCAAATTAAGCCCATTTTTTGGTGCGATTGCGGTTTTATTATTGGCTGTTGGTATTGTGTGGGGCTTAGCTTATGCTCCGGCTGATTATCAACAAGGCAATAGTTTCCGAATTATGTATGTGCATGTGCCAGCGGCGATTTGGTCAATGGGCGTGTATGGTTCGATGGCGATTGCAGCGATTATTGCGTTAGTTTGGCAAATTAAAGCCGCTCATCTTTCAATGATCGCCATGGCACCGATCGGTGCAATGTTTACCTTTATTGCCTTGGTAACAGGTGCAATTTGGGGCAAACCAATGTGGGGAACCTGGTGGGTGTGGGATGCGCGTTTAACCGCAGAACTCATTCTTTTCTTCTTATATATCGGTGTATTAGCCCTTTATTCTGCATTTTCTGATCGTGCGGTGGGCGCCAAATCAGCGGGTATCTTGTGTATTGTTGGCGTAGTGAATTTACCAATTATTCACTTTTCCGTAGAGTGGTGGAATACTTTACACCAAGGGGCAAGTATCACGAAGTTTGAAAAACCTTCAATTGCAACGCCGATGTTAATTCCACTGATTTTATGTATTTTTGGGATTTTTATTTTTTTATCCATTTGGTTTACGCTCGTGCGTTATCGCGTTGAATTGCTAAAAGAAGACAGTAAACGTCCATGGGTAAAAAGAGTTAGCAAGTAAGCTGAAAATAGTTTTTTTCATTTTTATTTTTAGGGAGCGGAAAATGTTTTTCCAAAGTTGGAGTGATTTTATCAATATGGGAGGCTACGGTTTTTATGTGGCTTTTCCTATGGCATTAGCCTTGTGGCAATGATCATTTTGGCGATACAAAGCGTCAAGGGTCGTAAAAGCGGTATTAAAAAGAAGTGTTACGCGAGCAACAACGTGAAGCTCGTTTAAACCAAGCAAATAAAGGAAATACACTATGAATCCAAGACGTAAATCAAGACTCTCGATCATCATCTTTGTGATTTTAGGTATTTCGATTGCGACAGGTTTGGTCGCTTTATGCACTTCGCCAAAATATTGATTTATTTTATACGCCCTTCGGAAGTCAGTAGAAGGTAAAAGACGGAAATCAGATCAAAAACCTGAAGTGGGCAACGCATTCGTGTTGGTGGTATGGTGGTTGAAGGCTCTGTAGATCGAGATCCAAAAAGTCTCAAAGTTCGCTTTGACTGTAAATGATATTGGTCCATCAATTACAGTTGAATACGAAGGTATTCTGCCGGATCTTTTCCGTGAAGGGACAGGGTATCGTTGCGCAAGGTGTGTTAAAAGAACCAACCTTATTAGAAGCAACAGAAGTGCTTGCTAAACATGATGAAAATTATGTGCCGCCAGAATTAGGTGCGAAAATGCAGAAAAGTGCATAAAGCCAATGGGGGCAGAGTTAAAAAGGCGAGATGAAGCCGATCGTCGTTATAAAGAAACCCAGCAAAAATCGCAAGAAGGTCGCTAATGATTGCTGAATTAGGAAATTATGCGCTTGCTTTAAGCCTTGCCGTTTCATTCTTTTTAGCGATTTCTCCCATTATGGGGCGCAGAAAAAGGTCATCTTCAACTTATGTCATTGGCTCGTCCAATGACTTATGGTTTATTTTTCAGTTTAACCATTGCGTTTTGCAGCATTGTTCTATCTGTTTGCTGTTAATGATTTCAGTGTGCAATATGTGGTGAATAACTCTAACAGCAGCTTGCCGATTTATTATCGTTTATCTGCAGTTTGGGGTTCACATGAGGGTTCATTATTACTTTGGATTTGGTTATTAACACTTTGGGGTGCAGCTGTAGCCTTATTTAGCAAACACTTTGCCACAGGAAGCAGTAGCTCTGTATTAGGTATTATGGGGATTATTAGCATCGGCTTCTACTCTTCGTATTATTTACCTCAAAATCCATTTACCCGTACATTCCCTGATTTCCCAGTAGATGGCAGAGAACTCAACCCAATGTTGCAAGATGTGGGCTTGATTTTCCATCCCTCCATTACTTTATATGGGATATGTTGGTTTTTCTGTTGCTTTTGCCTTTGCGATCGCATCATTAATGACGGGTAAATTAGACTCCGCTTGGGCTAGATGGTCACGTCCTTGGACGATCGCTGCTTGGGTATTTTTAACACTCGGGATCGTGCTCGGTTCTTGGTGGGCCCTATTATGAGCTCGGCTGGGGCGGCTGGTGGTTCTGGGATCCAGTAGAAAACTCTTCTTTAATGCCTTGGCTTGCAGGGAACCGCATTAATCCACTCTTTAGCGGTTACTGAAAAACGTGGCTCTTTTAAAGCTTGGACTGTGCTTTTAGCAATCCTTGCTTTCTCACTTTGCTTACTGGGTACGTTCTTAGTTCGTTCCGGTATCTTAGTGTCAGTACACGCCTTTGCTTCAGATCCTACACGTGGTTTATATATTCTTGCTTATTTGGTTGTGGTAATGGTGGTTCTTTAACCTTGTACGCTTACAAAGGCAAACCAAATTCGTTCGCGTGATAATGCGGAACGTTATTCTCGTGAAACCTTATTATTATTAAATAACATCCTATTAATGACCGCACTGTGTGTGGTGTTCTTAGGAACGTTATTGCCGTTAGTTCACAAACAATTAGGGTTTTGGGGTCTATTTCGATCGGTGCACCGTTCTTTGATCAGATGTTCTTGATTATTATGACTCCATTTGCCTTATTACTGGGTATTGGACCGTTAGTAAAATGGCGTCGTGACCAGTTCTCTGAAATTCGCACACCGGTTGTTGTGAGTGTGATTGTGATGGCGATTACAGGTTTTGCTTTACCGTATTTCCTACAAAATAAACTCACTGTCAGTGCTGTGCTTGGCACTATGATGTCCGTCATTATTGTGTTACTCAGTCTCTATGAAATGAAACAACGTGCAACACACCGTGAATCGTTCTTTAAAGGTATGACCAAACTTTCCCGTTCCCATTGGGGGATGATTTTGGCTCACCTCGGTGTGGCGATGACGGTTTGGGGAATTGCCTTTAGTCAAAACTTTAGTGTAGAACGTGATGTGCGAATGGCCGTGGGCGATACGGTACAGATTGCTAACTATGACTTCAAATTTGCAGGCGTGAGTGACGCAAATGGTCCTAACTATATGGGCGGTAAAGCACAAATTGATATTTCAAAAGCGGGTAAACCGGAAGCAACATTATTTGCCGAAAAACGCTTTTATACCGTCAGTAAAATGCCAATGACGGAAGCGGCAATTAATTGGGGCTTTACTCGCGATCTTTATGTTGCCTTGGGCGAAAAAATAGATGATAACTCATGGGCGCTACGCCTTTACTATAAACCGTTTATCCGCTGGATTTGGATTGGTGGATTGTTTATGGCGCTAGGTGGCTTGCTCTGTATGTTTGACCGTCGTTATCGTTTTTAGTCGTTTGGTAAAACAGTCTTAATTGTGATGAGGGCCAAATTTAGCCCCTAAAAAATAGATGTAAATTGATCGTGTTATGAATAAAAACTACTTTATCCCACTTATTGTTTTTCTTGCCGTGGCTGCAGCTTTTTAGTTCAGCTAGGACGCAATGCGCAAGGTGATGATCCAAAAAGCGTTAGAATCTGCTCTGTGGGGAAAACCTGTGCCACAGAAAAACATTAACGGATTTATTGGAAAATAAAACCTACGGTAATGAAATTTTCCAACAAGGTAAACCGATTCTCTTGAAATGTGTGGGCGACTTGGTGTCCAACTTGTTATGCAGAGCATCAATATTTGAATCAATTAGCTAAACAAGGCGTAACAATCATTGGTATCGACTATAAAGATGAATCACCAAAAGCTGTAAAATGGCTGAAAAGATTTAGGCAATCCTTTATAGTCTTGTGCTTAAAGATGAAAAAGGTTCTTTTGCATTAGATTTGGGGGTTTACGGCGCCCCGGAAACATTTATCGTTGATGGTAAAGGCGTGATTCATTATCGCTTAGCGGGTGATGTGAATGAACGCGTTTGGAATGAGACCCTTAAAAACCGATTTATGACAAACTCGCGGAGAAAACCATAATGAAAAATCATGGCTTTTTAACCGCACTTTTTGTGAGTATCTCAGCGACAGCCTCTATTGATGCATTGAATTTTGCCTCACCGGAGCAAGAAAAGGACTATCATCAATTAACACAAGAATTGCGTTGTCCTCAATGTCAAAATAACAATATTGCTGATTCGAATGCAACCATTGCAGTAGATATGCGTGGTAAAGTGTTTGAGCTGTTACAAGAAGGTAAAAATCGAAATGAAGTGGTGGATTATATGATCCAACGCTATGGCAATTTCGTGACTTATGATCCACCAATGACGATGTCAACAATCGTTCTATGGATTGCTCCAATTTTGTTAGTGTTGATTGGCATTCTATTTGTATTTAAACGTAAATCTAAAAGCCCAAGTGCGGTCAATTCTGACGCGATTTTAGATGATGAAGAGAATGCACGTTTATCGGCTTTTACTCAAAGAAAAGGATAAATAATGAATTTTGCATTAAGTATTATTGCGCTCACTTTAATCGTGGCATTGATTTGTTTTTATCCCTTGTTGCGTTCTGTCAAAGCGAAAGAAGATAAAAAGCGTGATGAATTAAATAAGGCGTTATATTTTTCTCGTTTGCAAGAGATTGAGCAAGATAATCAACAGGGTTTAGTTGAGAAATGTTGAACAACTCAAGCAAGAGCTACAAAAAAACATTATTGGAAGATATTCCTCAAACAAAGAGACTCAAACCATCGATAAAAATGCTAAAAATTACGGTAAGTTGTGGTTTGTTTCTGGTTTATTAGGTTTAGCCATTATTGCTGGTGGAGCTTATTTCCCTTTGGGATCTTGGAAAGCCGAAGATATGATGGAAAAGACATTGGCAAAATTACCTTATTTCTTTGAACGGATCAAAGAAGAAGACACAAACCCAATGACAGATGCAGAAATGCAGCACTTTCGACCGCACTTCGTTTGGATTTACAAAAACACCAAAGGATGCTAAAAATGGTGGTTGTTAGGTCAGGTAGGGATGAATTTAGGTAATGGAAAATTAGCCTTTGATAGTTATCAACAAGCGAAATAAAACTTGAGCCGGATAATTTAGATTATAAGCTTTTCTTATGCGCGTATGTTAATGTCTTCTGAAAGATCAAACGGATAAACTGAAAGGTAATCAGCTTTTACGTGAGATTATTCGTCAAGATCATTCTAATCCTGAAGCATTAAGTTTACTTGCTTTCAGTTATTTTTGAAGGGGAAGATTATAAAATGGCGGCAGTAACCTGGGCGATGATGTTACGCTTATTGGAGCCAGATGATCCTCGCGTGCCAATGCTTGAGAAAAGTATTCGTGCAGCACGTGATGCACTCGCTTTACAGGAAGAAGAAAAAGCGAAGAGTGTCACACCGGAGAAATAATGAAATCCCAATTATTAGGTTTTCACCATATTGCGATCATTGCTTCGAACTATGCACGTTCGAAGCATTTTTATATGGAGATTTTAGGCGCTAAACAGCTAAATGAAACTTATCGGGCAGAAAGGGATAGCTATAAACTAGATTTAAGTTTTCCCGATGGGAGTCAAATAGAGTTGTTTTCTTTTCCAAATCCACCTCCAAGAGTAACCACTCCTGAGGCTTGTGGTTTGCGACATTTAGCATTTAAAGTAGAGAATATTGATGAGTATGTTGCTTATCTTTTGGAAAAATAGCATTGATTGTGAAGCAATTGAGTTGATGAATTAACGGGAATGAAGTACACTTTCTTCCGAGACCCAGATTATTTACCCATCGAATTATACGAAAATAATTATTAACGTAGAAAATCAAATTATTATGAGTCATATTAAGAAAAAAATTGGGATTTACTCTTTTTGTGTTTTAGCATCATCAGTTGTTTTTAGCCGAAGGTAGTAGTGTTGTATATGCAACGAAAAGCGAAGACACCTGAAAATCATGTTTCAGTCAATGTTTCTGAAAGTAATATTTAAGTAATATTTCTGAAACGGTGAAATATATTGATGGAAAAGGACAAAAGTTTAGATCCTAAATCTGCCAAAAGATATAGCAGAACTTGCTAATAGTGTTGAGTTTGAAGTATATAATTTAATGAATTGGCTGCATCTAAAAACAACCTTCCTCTCACCTGCAGGGATTTGTAGTGGGTTTAAAAGTGATGATGGCGTAGATGTAACAAATTCTAGCAATTATTACATTAAACCTAATGATGCTAGCGAGTATTATGGTAGTGTTTTTAGGTGCCACAATTTATAAAAAAAGGTGAAACGAAAACATTCACAGTATATCCCTGTTTATGCAATCAAAAATGCCAATGTAGCAAAATATATTGAGCAAAATGAAGATCCCAACGTCAGAAAAAGCGAATGAGCGGATTAAAGATGGTAGAGAAACACTTAATAAAGTAATTTGTGATAAAAGGTAACGGCATGAAAAAATTAATTTCTATTGCAGCATTATCGGTTTTAACAGCTTGTACTGCACCTCAACAAGCCTCAACCATTGGTAATGGTGCAGCGATGTATGATATGAATGCGGTGCAGGATTATAATTCTCGAGTAACAAGTGGTAATACTGTCACTGCTCGAGAAAAAGCTAAAGTTGCACAAAGAGATAGCGTTCCAAATGAAATGAATGCAAGTGATCATCGTTCTAAACATAGAGGTTATTCTCGCGTTCCTGTAGCAATAATGCCGAGTGTCGGTGTTGGTTATTGCCATCACTGCTGGTAATTAAATGACTAAAAAATTAACCGCACTTGAAAAAGTGCGGTTATTTTTGTCTGTTTATAAGTCTAAAATTGATTTCACAAAAGGAATGGTCAGGTTTCGTTTAGCTTGCAATGAGGCTTTTATCGAGTTGAACTAACGCCTCTTTTTAATGTCGCCATATCACGATCTCAGACGAGTAAATATAAAATTGGCAGTCTCATCTGAAAGCATAATGCCTCGTTGATGGGCATTCTGTTTCAATACTGCGAATTTTTGTTCATCGCTGAGTGGAATCAATTGATAACTTTCTCCCCATTTTAAGCGAGAAGCCAGATCTGGTAATTTAACGGGGAGAGCAGCTGAGATTGCTCTGCACTGACAACCAATAAGGTTTTGCCATTAGCTTTAATACGATTAAAAGAGATCAAATAAAGCTATTTCCCATTCTGAATTTCCAATAACTGCTTGTAAATCATCCAGGCAAACCAATTCTTGCTGTTCTAGATTTTCAAAAACCGCAGTGGAGAAAATATTGTGATTTGCTCAACGGAACATAAATGGCACTTCGTTGTTGCTGAATATATTCATTACAGAGTGCGCGTAGAAGATGAGTTTTTCCGACGCTTTGGTAGCCCCAGAGATAGAAAGAATTGTTGCTGTAAATCAGTCATATTTTTGACGCAAAGAATTGAGCAATAATGCATTATTATCGCTATAAAAATTCTCAGCGTTTCATCATCAATTTGATGAATAGGTAAAGAAAGTTGCTGATTCACGGATTAACGAGTTGATTTAAAATAAAAAAAGAAAGGGCTAAATTTTCATTTAACCCTTTTGTTTGGGAAGTTTTATTCTACTTCATTTTTGCTTTTGGCAAAAATCAAGTTCAGTACAATGGCAACGATGGCACAAAAGGCTAATCCTTTTAAGGAAACGACATCCCCAACGTTGACAAACATATTACCCGATCCCTGAAATGTCATGACTACAGAAATAATGCAAAGGTTGCGAGGCTCAGTTACATCCACTTTACCTTTAATTAAGGTACTCATCCCGACAACGGCAATTGAACCGAATACTAACATCATAATTCCCACCCATTACGATGGTTGGAATTGTAGAAAGGAATGCGCCTACTTTTTCCACAGAAGGAAATTGTACTGCCCATACCGCAGCCCCAAGTCATAATATTTGGATTAAAGTTACGAGTTAGCATTACAGCACCCGTTACTTCAGCATAAGTGGTATTTGGTGGACCACCTACTAATGACGCTGCAGCCGTTGCAACACCATCGCCTAATAGGGTGCGGTGTAAGCCTGGTTTTTTAAGGAAATCTTTACCTGTTACAGAACTGATTGCCATAATACCGCCAACGTGTTCAACGGCTGGTGCGATAGCAATCGGTAGCATATAAAGAATGGCTTCTAAATTAAATTCTGGTTTGGTTAACTGAGGTAATTCAAACCATTTTGCATCTAAAACAGGTTGGAAGTTAATTAATCCCTAGGAATAAACAAACCACATAGCCAGCAACAATACCAAACATAATTGGAATCAGTTTCATCATACCTTTAGCAAATACCGCAACAGAAAGGGTAGTGACCAAAGGTAATCATCGAAACCAAATACAGAATGCTCATAGCTATATGCACTGTTTTTTTCCTAATGCCATATCTACAGCAACAGGTGCAAGTCCCATACCAATGATGATAATTACGGGACCGACAACAACAGGCGGGAAGATACGCTCAAGCGCAGCACTACCACGTAATTTTACTAAGGTTGATAGTGCGAAAATAGACTAAAGCCCTGCACAAGCAAGTCCGCCCATTGTGGTTGGAATGCTCTAAGTTTGTACGCCATATTGAATAGGCGCAATAAAAGGCAAAAAGAGGAGGCTAAAAATAGGGAACCTGTTTACCGGTACAAAGTTGGAAAAGTAGTAGTCGATACCTGCGGTAAGAAGGGCTGTATTAGAATTTAATCCGGTGATTAAAGGAACTAATACTAAGGCGCCAAAAGGCAACAAATAACATCTGTAAACCGACAAACGCTTGTTTGCCCATGCTTTGCACCTCAACAGGTGCGGTTGTAGTTTGATTACTCATTTAGTTTCAACTCTCGGTTTGAATTAACTGAAAGTGCGGTCGGTTTTTATGCTTTTTTAGCTTTTGTGTTTTCACGCACGGAAAAAGACGGCTATAAATGCCGTCTTGTTAAAAGGGAATTATTTCGTCCCAAAAATCTTATCGCCCTGCATCACCCAAGCCTGGAATGATGTAGCCTTGTTCATTTAAGTGATCATCAATCGATGCGCAATAAAGTTCGATATCTGGATGTGCCTTTTCTAATGCTTTAATCCCTTCTGGTGCCGCGACTAATACTAATACTTTGATATGTTGGCAACCTTTTGCTTTTAACAGATCAATTGTAGAGATCATTGAACCACCTGTTGCGAGCATTGGATCCACAACGATAGCTAAACGTTCTTCTAAGTCACTGGCTAGTTTTTGGAAATAAGGGACGGGTTCAAGAGTTTCTTCATTACGATAAATCCCGACTACACTGATGCGAGCACTAGGAACATGTTCTAAAACGCCATCCATCATGCCAAGGCCAGCACGTAAAATTGGTACAACAGTAACTTTTTACCTTTTGATACGGTCGATTTCAACAGGACCGTTCCAACCTTCGATAATCACTTTTTCTGTTTCGAGATCGGCTGTTGCTTCATAGGTGAGTAAGCTGCCCACTTCTGTTGCAAGTTCACGGAATTTTTAGTATCAATATCAGCTTCGCGCATCACGCCTAATTTATGTTTAACAAGCGGATGTTTTTACTCAACGAGTTTCATCTTTTTCTCCCTTTAAAAACAAATCGGAGAATTTTATATCAGAAATATTGAATTGCCTAGTATTTTTTTATTATGACAGTTGGGTATAAAAACAAATTTTAAAAATTAACTCGCACTTTGATGAAATACATTCTCAACACTGGTCATAAAAGCTAATGGCTCTCTATTCACTCTCTTATAAATATTCACATTATTTTTCCCAGCTAAAGGAAATCATTTAATGAAAAATAAAAATGCGGTCAAAAAGATAATGGATTTTTATAAATAAAAAGCGGCTAATTACTAGCCGCTTTTATGATAATAAACCTAGTTAAGCTGTTTTTTCGGTTTTGAAGAAAATCATCGTAAAGATTTGCCAGAAGAAGGCTAGTGCACCGAAGATGAATACCACATCACCACCTAAACGAACCCAACGTAAGGTATCGAATAATGGTTGTTGCATAAATTCTTCACTACGTGCATACCATAAGCCTTCAGAGATACTTTGCATAACCTTGAATAATACCGATTGGTAGTAAGCTTTGATACGATCATTAGTACTAAACCGCCATTTAATAACCAGAAGCCCCATTTCATTAACTTATCGTTAAATGGTGTATCTGGACGTAAATAACGAGCAATTAAGAACACGAAGCCTAATGCTAAGAAACCATACACACCGAATAATGCTGCGTGAGCGTGAACGGCAGTGGTGTTCAAGCCTTGGATATAGTAAAGCGAAATTGGTGGATTGATTAAGAAACCAAATACGCCAGCACCTAACATATTCCAGAACGCTACGGCGACGAAGCAGTAAAGAGGCCATTTTAAGCGTTCCATCCAAGGTGTTTTTTGTTGCATTTCCCAGTGTTCCCAAGCTTCATGACCTAATAACACTAATGGAACCACTTCAAGTGCAGAGAATGACGCACCTACTGCGATAATTGGTGTAGTTGCACCTGCGAAGTATAGGTGGTGGAACGTACCAGGGATACCACCGATTAAGAATAATGCCGCTTCAGTAATAGTTGCTACAGTCGCAGTACGACGAGAAACTAAACCTAAACTTACGAAGATGAATGAGAGTGCCGCTACAGAGAATACTTCAAAGAAGCCTTCTACCCATAGGTGAACTACCCACCAACGCCAGTATTCCATCACAGAAATGTGAGTGTGCTCGCCGTAGAATAATGCAGGGCCATAGAATAAGCCGATTGCAATGACAGAAGCGAAGAATAACGCTAATAAGTTTTTGTCTCCTGGTTGTTTAAATGCATTCACTGTACCGCGAAGCATTAAGACTAACCAGAATAAGATACCTGCGAATTTCACCGCTTGCCAGAAACGACCTAAGTCAATGAACTCATAGCCTTGGTGACCGAACATGAAGCTCCATTCTTCTGGAAGAATATGTGCAATTGCTAAATAACTACCGGTGAATGAACCGACGACTAATACCACTAATGCCCAGAATAAAACATCCACGCCCAATTTTTGGAATTTCGGATCTTTACCACCATTGATGATCGGTGCCAGGAATAAACCGCCAGCTAAGAATGCCATTGCAATCCAGAATAATGCCGCTTGAATATGCCATGTACGCACTAATGAATAAGGTAAGTATTGAGAGATATCAATACCATAGAATTCTTGACCTTCAACAGTATAGTGAGCAACAATCGCCCCTAAATTCACTTGCAGTAAGAATAATGCAAGCACCGTAAAGAGATATTTACCTAATGCGCGTTGAGAAGGGGTTAACTGTAGTTTTGTGAGGGATCAACTTCCGGAATCGGTGGATCTTGTTCATCTTCACGTTTTTTGAATGACCAAATCCATACCACGAAACCAATACCCGCAATGAGGAATACCACACTCGCAATAGACCAAACCACGTTTTCTGGTGTTGGTACATTGTTGATTAACGGCTCATGTGGCCAGTTGTTGGTATAACTTGCATTTGTATTTGGACGTTCTGCAGAGGCAGTCCATGCTGTCCAGAAGAAGAATTTAGTTAAGTCTTTACGTGCTTGTAAGTCAGGAAGGGTATTATCCTTCATCGCAAAGTGTTCACGAGTCACTTTGGTTGCAGGATCATCACCATATAAAGAAATGTAGTATTGTGCTGTTTTTTCCATTGCCGCTAAACGGGTGTTTGAAAGCACAACAGTACCGTTTTCAACTTTGCTACCACGATATTCTTTGGTTAAACGCGCTTTTAATAACGTTTGCTGTTCATCATTTAAATCAGCAAAGTTTTTACCAAATTCTTGGTTCGCTGTAATATCCAACCAGTTAGTTAATTCACGGTGAAGCCAATCTGCAGTCCAGTCAGGCGCTTGGTATGCACCATGCCCCCAAACAGAACCCACTTGCATACCACCAGTGGTTTGCCAAGCGGTTTGACCATGAAAAATTTCATCGTGAGTAATCACTTTTTCACCTGATTCTGAAACATATTGTTGCGGAATTGGTGGTGCTTCACGATAAACTTCGAACCCATAGTAACCGAGAATGGAGAATGCTCCAATTAATACGGCGACTAATAGGTACCAGAACTTTTTATACTGTCCCATTTTATCACTCCTAGATGATTAGAAAAATATGATGCCATGATGGTTAACTTTCCGAGAATAGCCATCAAGAGCTAGATTTTACGCGAAGTAAAATACCTGAGCAATTATATCGACTATCAAATGATGAAAATATTACCTAAAACTGAGTAATTTAATCGGGTAATAGGAAATGCTAACTAAAAAGATAGAAATACGGCCAAAAACCTATTGATTTTTGACCGCACTTTTATTTGAAGAGGGATTAACGTTTAAACATGCCACCTAAACCGCCAAGGCCACCCTAAGCCGCCTCCGCCCATTAAGCCTGCATGCCACGCATCATCTTTCGCCATTCCGCCTTTACGCATTTTTTTCATCATACGTTGCATTTCATCAAATTGTTTCAGCAACTTATTCACATCTTGAACTTGAGTAGCTGAACCTAATGCAATGCGACGACGGCGAGATCCTCGATAATATCTGGATTGGCACGTTCTTTTTAAGGTCATGGAATTAATGATAGCTTCCATTTTGATAAACATTTTGTCATCCACTTGATTTTTGACATGATCCGGTAAGTTTTGCACCTGGTAATTTTTCAAGCATCGACATCATACCGCCCATTTTTTTCATCTCACGGAGCTGTTCACGGAAATCGTCTAAGGGTGAAATCATCGCCTTTCTTGAATTTCTGTGCCATTTTTTTCCGCTTTTTCGCGATCCACTGAACGTTCCAGATCTTCGATAAGGGAAAGTACATCGCCCATGCCTAAAATACGCGATGCTACGCGATCAGGGTGGAATGGCTCAGGGCTTCTGTTTTTTCACCCACACCAAGGAATTTAATCGGTTTGCCGTGATTTGACGAATAGATAAAGGCCGCACCACCACGCGCATCACCATCCACTTTGGTTAAGATAACCCCAGTAAGTGGCAAGGCTTCATTGAAGGCTTTTTGCGGTATTTGCCGCGTCTTGACCGGTCATCGCATCAACGGTGAAGAGCGTCTCGATTGGATTTAATGTCGCATGAACTTGCTTTGATTTCATCCATCATCTCGCTATCAACGTGTAAGCGACCCTGCCGTATCCACAATTAACACATCGTAGAATTTGAGTTTGGCGTCAGCAGTGCCGCTTTGGCAATCTCTACTGGTTTTGTTTAACATCAGATGGAAAGAAATCCACCCAACAGATTGTGCTAAGGTCTCAAAGCTGTTTGATTGCCGCAGGACGATATACGTCAGCAGATACTACAAGCACTTTCTTTTTTATGACGTTCGCGTAAGAATTTTGCTAATTTACCCACGCTGGTGGTTTTACCCTGCACCTGTAAACCCGCCATTAAAAATAACTGCAGGTGGCTGTGTTGCCAGGTTTAAGCTTTCATTGGCTTTCACCATGGCTTTTTCGAGTTCACGTTGAACGATTTTAAGAACTCTTTGGCCTGGTGTTAAGCTTTTTATTGACTTCTTCACCTAACGCTTTCTTTTACTTTAGCGATAAATTCACGTACGACAGGCAAAGCAACGTCTGCTTCTAATAACGCCAACGCACTTCGCGTAGGGTTTCTTTAATATTATCTTCAGTTAAACGCCCTTTACCGCTAATGTTACGTAGCGTTTTGAAAGGCGATCCGATAAATTCTCAAACATTTTAAATCCTGTTTTTTCTTAAAAAATTGCCGTGATTATACCGAAATTTGGGCGTTTTTCATCATTTCAAATAAAATTATGGCGATCTAGAGAAAAAGATCCGTTAAAATAAGAATAATTCCTAGTAAAGAGAAAGCATTATGTGTTTGCCCTTTTTCGATTATTTTTTACATTCTTAGTTTATTGTTGATCGCTCTGTTTTTGATGAATTCATCAGAAGGAAGTTGAGTCAAAGTAAAATCCGTTTTTTCTGACCGCACTTACAGCAATTGTTCTGCATGCAGTCAGCACGTTCCTCTGTTAGAGGATTTGGCCTCTGGGCAACGTTTTACGCATGCAAATCGCTTCCTTAATGAGCGTAACTATTGCGGCATTGGCGACACTTTCAATGTTTCTCGTTTCCACGATGTGGTTTGTTTTACCGATAGTGTATGCGTTTCTCGATCATTAGCTTGATCTTTGCGACATTCTTATCAAGCCACATTATTCAAATGCTTAATCAAAACTACATTGATGTTGTTCCATATTGGTTTGTCGCTCTTTACCCTACGCCGTGTGTTTTATTGCAACGCTTTATGTGATCCAGTTGGTCTGGTTAGACCGTAATTTGAAAAAGCGTAAAATTCAATTTCGCCAGCAATTCCCACCCATTAATGGCAGTTGAACGTCATTTCTTCTGTTTATTTGCGATGGGGGAAGCATTACTGACACTCACTTTAATTTCTGGTACTTATCATGTGCTGCAAGCAGTGACCCCAGAAAATCTACACAAAGCGATTTTTCTTTCCTTGCTTGGATTAGTTTTTGGTATTGCTTGTTTTGGACACTGGCTGATTGGGCATGGCTGGAAAAAGGATGATTATTTACGCAATTTCGGGTATCATTCTGCTCACGATTGGCTATTTTTGTCAGCTGTTTGATTTAGTAAGAATCAAAGAACAGTGAAATGGATCTGCACCTCAAAAGTTGGACTGAATAACCAACAATTGAGGTGCAGATTTTTATGGGTAAACACCATGCACTAGAATTTCAAATTACAGTTCTCAACCTATTCTCAAAAGGAAAAATGAGCATCTGAGTAAGCCGCCTGTTTTACCATATTCCTCATGCACGTTAGGAAACGTTTTGAAGTGGGCATAAAAAGGGCTTATTCCTTATAGCATCAGGACGACCACCAATGAAACCTAAATATACCAGAATGCCCCTACACCAAAAACAGAAGAAGACCATTTACGTCTGAGAATTTCTACAGCTTGAAGGGGTGTCTTACCTCAGGGAGTTGAGAAAGTTCAGATTTCAGGGAAGAAGTCAGGCAGAGAAATTATCCAAAAGTTAAGAGTCGATCATCTCAAACGCGCTATTAGGTATTGCAGGCTTTAGCACGCAGCACGTTATATAAAAGCATGTGGAGGAAAGGAAACTTTTTGACATGCGACAATAGAGCGTTTTTTGGACGATTACGGAATGTCTTTTTATCTAGACGGAATAGTTACACGAGAGAGAGATAGTTGGACGCGGTGGCGGATTATTTGGATTATAATAATCATCCACTGATTCAGCTAAACATTAAAAGCGACTGATGTCCGATAACACCGCCGTCAGTCCCTATCTGAATAGTCCAGATGGGGGCAGATCAGACGTTTATTTATTCGAACCCTCTGGTGCAGGCCAATTTCGATGCATGTTCTTGCACTTTTGCACTACATCCGCCCATGTTAGTCCCGAGGGTGCAGTCACATCCGCCCGCGGTCTTTTTATACGGTGCAATAACACGGTTAAATGATAAACCAAATCCGCCGCTTCACCGAGGATTTCCGGTTTATCTTGCGAAACGGCAGCCAGCGCCGTTTCTACCGCTTCTTCTCCCACTTTTGGGCGATTTTCTTAATGCCTTTACTGTGCAGGTTGCGGGTAAGAAGAGCCAGCCGGAACGGTGTTTTTCTGTCAAACACTGCTCCAGTTGCTGAAAGCATGTCCAATGGCTGGAGGCTTGTTGGGTAAACTGATGACAGCAGCCGTCTTCCCTCCGGTGATGACAGGTCTGCCCGATAGGGCTGGGGTAAAATCTGGGCAGGTGTCATTGTCGCAGTCCGCTCATATCCACGATATTTAAAATGTCCTGAGGTTTCCCTTGTCCAGAGGCGTTGCTTGGTACGGGAATAGAAGGTCATCTCGCCTTCATTGATGGTTTTGGCCAAGGCTTCGTTATTCATATCCCAACATCAACACCTGACTGCTCGGTACGTTGGACAATGACAGGCAGTAAAACCATCGACTTTTTGCCAGTTGATAAGGCTAGTCATTAGCATCATTTTCTCATCTCGATTTCAATATTGTGTTGACGCAAATAGCGTTTGAGTTCCTCAACCTGAATAATCTGTTAGGAACACGCTTCGCAGCTAGCGCACCGTCTGCATATTGCTTCGGATAAAGGCATCGCGAAAATGTACGATTTCTCCGGCACCGCCTGAGGCAATCAGCGGCGACGACGGTATACTATGGCGCACCATAGCTGGGCGAGATCGCACCCTGGCGTACGCCATCTTGGTTCATTACATGATATGCGTCACGATTTCACCCGCACCACGGCTTTGCGGTACTTCTTGCACCCAATCGAGTAACCGCCAGCGGGTTTGGCGGTACGTACGTTCATCACCGGCAGGTTGGTTTGACGCAATATTTACCGGTTGATTGCTCAAACCAGCTATCGAGCGACCACTACCGCCTGCACGCCAAAGCGTTCGGAAAGCTGCGTTAATCAAATCGATTAGCTAGCAATGCAGGAGAGTTGATCGAGATTTTGCCCGCGCCAGCAAATAACCGCTCGGCATCGGCGACAGACGTAATCCCGCCGGCCACGCAGAAAGTGCGATGTCGATGACCTGCAGGCCACGCGTTGCACCCAGCTTTATCCACGGTGCGGCGTCCGATGCAGGCGGTAATGTCACAGAACACCAGCTCGTCCGCGCCTCCTTGCGTGTAACAATCGCAGCCAGCGGCACGAGTGTCGCCGATGATTTCGCTGATTACTGAAACTGCACGCCTGTCACTACCCGTCCGGTCGCGCACGTCCAAACAAGGAAATTATCCGTCGTGCCAACATTCGATTGCCTCTACATCTCTTCGGCTCTGAGTGAACGACCGCCACCCGCCTGAATTTTACAATTTGTCTCGTTAATAATTTTTCCAATCAACGCCCTTTGACGTTTCCTTTGTAGAGACAAAATATCTCTAAAACTACCCGTGTGGTATCCCATGTGCAGTACACAGCGTAAGCAGCGCTATTGGAGACGTAATCAGCACTATAGTGCAAAGCGGTGCTGTTGCGTTTTATGATAAATTCTTCAATCGCATCTTGATTTAATTCCTCCACTTCATATTCTTTCGCCAAAGTGCACTGTTTGCTGTGTTTCAAGTGAGGTTCGGATAACCGGTTTCTCATCGGGTGGCAAATACGACCATCAATAAGGTATATGGTGCTAATTAGGTAAGCTTTCCATCTCGATCCGACCAAGTGCTTTTGCCCGTTGTCAGCCGCCCGTAGAATTTCCTGCCGTCAAGGCATCACTTTCGTGATGAGTCCAGGCATCTCTTTTCATCAATCAAAAGCTATCGTAACTCTGTCCAGTAGATCATCATTAAATAGATTGTTGAATCGGTTGATATGGAATCATCATGTTTTCTTTCTCTGATCGTTGTGTCACATGTACATGCAAATAATATGATCGGATAGCGAACGGAAGCCTCATTAAATCCGGTATGCCGCTAAACTACACTGTTAATGCACTCGATAAAATAAACACCTCGTCATCATTCAAAATAATACGTGAAACTAACATCTTCAGTATCTTTATATTTTGTCACTTTATGGTATAAACTCATCTAAAGTAAAATGGCATGTCGGTACTAATAGCGAACACAATAATAGTCAAAAGTTTAAATATAAATCGCGCATCTCTGCTTGTCTTTCCTATTTTATAACGACCCAACATCCGACGGTTTCGCTCACACATTAAATTTTCCTTCTAACAAGGCGCGCCCTATCAATCACGCAGCCACGCCTGTGCCGCCTTTGAGAGCTCGATATCCGCCAACGGTCGATGCCGCTGGAAGACTGGAACTGCACATCCTGGGAGCTTAGCGCACACCCACGATAAAGCTGCACGTTGGAACCCGCCAGTGCCGTCGCGCGAAACGTCGGTGCAGCACATGCTGTCAAGCAGTGCGCGTCTTTCCACGACGTTTTCTGGGCGGGTCACGCGCGCGCGTTTCCCGCGCCAACCTTAACTCGCCGCCGCTTTCTGCCCGTTTTCACGCGCACGTCTAACGCCAACACGAACTCTCCGCGCTATATTTGTTAAATCCAGTTTGAACGATATCCGGCTGTGCCGTCGTTGTAAATTAATCACCACCCGGCTCGCACCCACCGCAAGCAACCGGCGACGTCCTGCTGGCACGAATCCTCCGCCCACCTGGGAAATTCCTGTTGTGCAGCGAATATTTGTGATGTTTGCATAGGCTTTCCGGTGTCAGAAGTTAAGTCTCCTCTTTTCAAAGAGGGGAGCGTGATTTAGTTCTGTAGTTGCTCACTTTCCACAAAATTTAAACAACAACGCGCGCGCCTGGAGTTCTCCGGTGAAATCCCTGTGCCGTAGAAATTTACGGGCGATGGCAGCGGAGTAGTCCACGCCGTAACAGCTTGTCGCAATTGTGTTTCTATTGGCGAATTACGTAGCTGTGTACAAAGTAAAATGAGACTGTCTTGTTCAATGCCGGCAAACAGCGGACAGACTGGGGTGTAATGTCCTTGTTCTGCCTATGGGTATGTTCATAACCCACTGTCAGGGAGCAAGATTCGCCCGCCCGTTCATTGCCGAGCGTTGCCACATGTCTTCGGTGAAAATTGGTCATCAGCCGCATACTCATGCAACAATACCGAGCATCGGTTGCAGCGTTGCGGATGCAATCAATTAGCTTGCGCCCCGCAAATTCCGCACGCCGCCACCGCCGTACCCACACCGGGCAACAGTACCTATCGGCAGATTGATTTTGTGAATATCCGCAATTTCAGCGCGACAACCCGCTGACGTCATGAATCGAGCCAGCGAGGTTGGCGCAACCGTGTCGATGATGGTGATTTGCTATAATCTCCCTCGCATTTACAATATGTACGTCATTTTCACGAGTATTCCTAACATCCATTTTAAAGAATACATGATCACAGAATTCTCGAACCAGATTTTCACTATCGTTAAAATTAAACAAAATTTCTGATAGCACTGATTAGGCGAATTTGTTCTCCATTCGACTTTGAATTTGCAATCCGACCAATTGCTCCCCAAAATGGAAATCCAATATACTCAAAATCAGCAATATCATATGTTATATGTTTCAATATATTTTAACTTAGAAAGCTCCTAAGCAAATTTAGTATTTTGTGTTTCTATTCTTTAAAGAATAATCATAAGAATTTAGTACTATTTTGATTGGACAACTAATTCTTTTCAGAATCTAATTTCTTAAACTCAAATCAACACTCTCACCAATTTTAGGTTTGTGGATCAGGTCGCCCATCTCTTAATATCAATTCCCATTCTGCACAATTGCACTACCCTACATCCTCTAACGAAGTAGATTTCATTCCTGATTACACTGTCAGCCAACTTTAAAATAGCGTTCAGCAGTTCGGAAAGTGGGAAAAAGCATACTAGTTTGAACTCATCACAAAAATTTGTTGTAGTAATTCCTTTCCATCAACAATATCAACCGTAAGATTAGACCTTAATTTGCTTTCTTTGCTATATCATTGGCCCTTTTGTTAATAAAGTTATAAATACATAGTTTATTATAGAAACAATGAAAGAACTGACCACTCCCAAACTTTTCTAATTTTGTCATTAAAACCTTCATAACTAAAAAAAAAAAAACCTGCTCATAAATATCATAGTCTGATTTGCGATTTTTAATTCAGTCAAACCAGGTCGCCCCGCCACTGGCAAACTCCTCCCCTCACCTCACCGCCTGTTCAATGTCTGCCCAACACCTGAAGGGAATTTTCAATTTTATGATGATCGTTGTCGCCGGTGGCTTGAGGTGCAGCGCGGGCGAGGCGAGAACGTGCAGATTAGCAGCGTGAATGGTTGCTCTGTGCTGAAATCGCCGACTTTATCATGTTTGAATTTGGCGTTGAATTTGATCTGCTATTCGCCGGATAACCCATAGTGGTTTTTGGCGCGGCATTCATCCATTGGGAGTAATAAAGCCGGTGCTGGCGGATGCTGCTTGTCAAGGGCTTGTTTCAATGTTGGCCGAGATGAGGGCAGTATCTTCCACGCTGTGATGTTCATCGATCCACAAATCGCCGTATTTTACGCCTTTGGCGCAACCTACTGTGGTGGCGATTTGGTCACATATGGTCGAAACAATGCTACGGATATCGTTAACCCTGTTTCACTCCAGCCACACGCAAATTCTTTAATATCGGTTTCTTTTGGTTTTACGCATCACTGGCAAACCAGAGGGCGGGTTGCTGATGCTGCTTACTGCCGCCTAATAATTTTTCGGCAATCACCTCAAGGCATTTGTTGGTGATTATATTGAATAGCGCGAATGCCAAATTTTCGCCACCAGCACATCGGTTGTCCGATCGCCAATCGCCAAAGAATGCGCAGGATCGAACAATTTTTCAATATATTTTTTTTTAAGCAATTTGTTTGTGGTTTGCGTACTGCACGATCTTCCGGCTTTTGTGTGGGCACTGTACATCATCAAACTCAATCCTCGTGATTGAATAATGTTATCATCGTATTATGGGAGCGACAAAACCATGGGAAAAGAGTCCGTTCCTGCTTCATCTGGTTTGAGACCATCACAAACGGTATTTTTCTTTCACTCAGCATCGCCGGAATGACGTTCGGCTTCGAATTTGAGTTTTTCAAGGCTATCAATTTGAAAATCGGCTTTTCGGCTCATCAATCAAGGTACCATCGCGGTCAACAAAAGAATCTGCTGCATGGGCTGTCTCCTATGCTGGTGTTTATTTGTTTGATGGCTTCAACCACACGTTCACATTCTTCTTTGTGCCAATGGCGATACGAATGCAGCCTTGTAAATTTAACGATTACCACGCAGAAGGCACCCCAACCCACAAGGCTTTAAACATTCTTTCGCCATTCACATTTAAATTGCTGCATTAGCGACGCAAATGTTTCGTTTCTACAATGTGGTTTGTTTTACCGATATGATGCGTTCTCGACACAGCCGATCTGCGACATTCTATCAAGTCATCATTATTCAAATGTTGAACCAGAACACAATGATGTTGTTCCATATTGCCGTCACCGTTTACCCACGCCGTGTTTTATTGCAACACTTTGCGGATCCAGTTAGTATGCCAGACTGCAATTGAAAAACGCAACCAATTTTCACCAGCAATTCCACCATTGATGCATAAAACGCCGTCTTCTGTTTATTTGCGACGGGGAAGCATTACCCACACTCACTTAATTTCACTTATCATAAGGTTGGTAACCCCAGAAAATCAGCACAAAGCGATTTTTTCCCTTGCTTGGATTAGTTTTTGCATTGCTTTCACTGGTCATTCGATTGGCTGGCGTGGAAAAAAAGTATAATTACGCAATTTCAGTACAATCTGCTCACGATTGCCTATTTGCAGCCACTTGATAGCAAGAATAAACAACAGCAAAAGTGCAAAAACGACCAACTTTGCTGATAAACAAACAAAAGGAATTACCCTTGGACAGTATCCCCCTAGCATACTATTTATTACACTCATTATTCATATTAATTTTTATCGTTTTCCTGCTCAGAACTGCTACTCTACCTCTCTCAATAAATAACGTCTGCCATATAGCGAACAAGCAACAAGTCACGCAAAAGCAGAAAAACTGCTCGAAAAGCCAGATACCTTGTTAGTTTTATTCTGATCTCAATAACCTCGTTAACATCAGTGCCTCAGCCATTGCACCACGACTGGTATGCTTTATATGGCGATGCAGTAACGTAACAGGTTTATTAACCCTTACGATGCTCGTTTCTGAAATTTCTAAAACCGCTCGCGAGCAATGCACCAGAAAAGTAGGATTATTTTCAATTCACATTTGTCAAAATTATTGCTAAAATATTTCTATCCATTAGCTACAATGAATCTTTCCACGAAGACATTAATGCGAATGGTGTCTAAACCCGATATGCAAAAACAAGCTGATTAGCCGTGAAGAACTTCGCAGTATTGTATCGAAAGGATAGGCTGCCACCCACCTGATGAACAAGCATCCACAAATGTTGTTTCATTTTAGATACGGAAACGCGACGAAGACGACATCATGGGAAACACAATGAAAATTGCAGGATTGATATTGATGACGACTGAAAGCCATTATGCGCCAGATCAACCACCAAATAACCGAATTGTGCTGTATAAAGGCAGCCCATGACAATATTAGGATTTTACGTAAGTACAAAGCTCGTCTGTATATTAAAAAAATTACCACCAAAAAACTCGCGCCGTCGATGAAGTGTACTTCATTCCAGAAGGGACACCACCAAAAAACAATTAGCGAATTTCCAACAAAAAAGAATGTATCTACTGGTAAAACACACCGAATATGGTATACCAAAGATTAGCTACGCTTAAAGAATCCTAGAAAAAATCATGGTGATTTACAACCACTACAGCACCGACTATTGAACAAGAAAGTCGCTCAGCAACTGATTCATCAATATATTGAGGGTCAGTCAACTTCGTGACTTAAAAAACGTCTACTTGGGAATTAGATAAAGAGTCTCACCTTTACGTTTGATTTCGAGCATCTAAAGATATTCCGATGAACGAACAGTTTGCAAAATAGATACCTTACAACCACGATTTTAGAAGTCAGCGATAATATGATTAAACAAGCAAAGTAGAGAAAGCCGGCCAACTCCAAATTTGCTCAACGCACTTTTGCTTAAGAAGACGTTATTTTAGCAAAGGACTTAACATACACAGATGAGATCTGTTTAACACAACACAGCGCAGGCTGAGGCTGTAAAACTTCGCCCAATGTGTTAGTTTAATACCCACAGACCAAACTCGAAAAAATTCAACCGATCCAATTTACAAATCTGAAACGAACAGCGGATGATGATCCGGTTTACCGCAAATTACCAAACCCCACCACGGATCTTCACGCTGATGTACGATCCTTTATTCGAGCAGCTGCAACCAACGCCATTAGTGATATTTTCGTACAATCTTTAATTTTGACCCAACCCATTCTAGGTCCTGATTAATAAATAACAAGAAGCAAGTTCAGAAAACATGATGCAGCGTTTTCCTTGTCACCACAGGATTTCAGCGCGGTACACTGACTGATGCACCAGAACCAATTTTGGTTTACAGCAAACGGTAATTGCAACGATCGCAAAACGAAATGCCTCAGCAGAACGAATTGTTTTCATCAAACAAAACCACAGCATTGCAGTCGACCACCATCAGAGAAAAAGGCAATCAAAACCAGAACATCAAGCTTGCTTACAACAGCAAGCCAAAATGAACCCGACTAGAACAATCTGTGGAAGTTGCATGCGAACAGCCACGACGGATATAACTACGGTTTGATAGGCACATCTGAAACGGTGAAGGCTCAAACTAATGCGGTTGTGCATTTTGATAAAACCACCATTAGATGGTAAAGCAGATTACAATGAAAGCCTGACCAAAACCAAACCGAACTTTGAAAGCAACGGCCATAAATCGGTCCCTACGGACTATCAAAAGGCGGCTTTACGATCCCCAAACCTCAGGTGATCTATTGATTGCGGTTAAAACCCGAAGCGGAAAACTATAGATTAAAGCGGCATTGAAGCTTAGCGAGGCTGTGTATTAAAACCTACCAAGAAGGTGTGTTGGCAGA
>BNJU01002952.1_pt1 | contig 66819 bp, 74 predicted proteins | sample 8539281 | NCBI WGS metagenome assembly BNJU01 (sample SAMD00202456, study PRJDB9452) | human saliva metagenome | isolation source: human saliva | place: Japan
GAAGTCCGTTCCTCCATGTCACGAAAAGCTGACGTTTCCTGCTGATTTTGACCATGTTTTTCTTCCATCGCTATAGCTAACCCGTTTGCACGAATCAGTTTCATTATCCAGCTTTTTCGGGAGAGATAGTACTACTGCAGCCTGTCTGTCCGAAGGTGTCTAATCAGATAAAATGAAGTCGTCCTTATCTGACCCAGACCAAAGTCCATGATTTATTTTCGCAAGAGCTTTTCCATCTTCAAACGTATGATCATCATGATTATACCAACAAACCACAGCTGAATCATGTTCACAGAAATCTGACAAGATTCAATAATTAAAACTGACTTGATTAACTGACACAGTCTGTCTATAATGATTTACAGATCACTTGGATCAATGAAGAATCATGATTTAAAGAAGGAATGCACTAGTTTGTTCTGGACTGAAACATAATTGTATGATTGTTTAATGATTTAATTGATACATAAAATCTACTCCCAATTACTTGTGGTTGGTTTCGCCAAGAAGACAGATCAAATCAATGAAACAGAACCAAAGATTTGAGAATGCTCTGACGCAAGAGGCATCAAGAGTGGACAATCAAAATGAACAACTGAGAATAATAGACCAGATATCAGAGAAGCTTATTTATGTAATCAACTTTGAAAGAGGAAATTAATTATTGTTCAGAAGGAAAACCACAGGTATCAAATGATAGATTGGAGACGATTTCAAATCCCATACTATTAGAACGGTATTCTGAACTGACCATAGGTTTGATAACAGATTAGCATCATCACCAAAGCACCCGTTTTTCTTCAATGTAGCGTGCCACGTCATACATATCATCACACCGGAATGAATGATATAATATCCTCTTGATGTCTGCTTGCCTCAATGCTTGAAACATGAGCAGCAGAGCAGATAGCCTGATTGTAATCTTCGGGTACCTTGAACATTTCCCATAGTCATCATCGTTAATGAAGGGTCAACCAAAAGGAACTGATCAACACCGGCTGGGATTTCTTTGACTTCAAAAGTTCGACGCACTGTTCACCGCCTCACGACAGATTACCAACCATAGGATCGGTATATCGTCCATATCGCCCCGACGAACTGTACTTCGAAAGTTTGAGAAACATCTTCAGGAACATAAGAAAACCACTTATATTCCACAAAAAGAACGGTTTTTATTTAAGCAACCATCATGCGATTGAACAGCTCTAGTAAAATGTCTTTTACTCCAGCAGCGTTGAAGACTAAGCCAACCGCAATAATCGCAATAATTAAAAAGCCAATCAGTTTGCTAAACTCACGCTTGAAAGCCAGATACAAGCCAATCACAACGATTGCTAAAAGCACCAGTGATTGAGCGTTTGATAGAAACCAGTTATAAAGGTTTTGTCCAAAATTCATAAAAATGTTCTCCTCTCTATATTCAATGAATTTGTATTTGAGTTATTTTTTTGTTGTTATCACGTCCTGTTCTTTTACTGACTGTTGCTTCAAAATCTGCTTGTGTCGGTCTGTCAGTTTCGCATGGTCGAGAATGTCTTTTACAACCTGCGTCTGGTTGATTTCATCAAGTTTAATCGCAACCTTTAAGGTCGGGGCAACTTGATGAGATAGCCAGTTCAGCGTCCTTTGGAAGGAGTAAGGCTCTGGTTTTTGTGGTTAGTTTTAATCGTTCACGATTGTTCCCAATAAACCAAGCCCATTCTTCATTCAGTTTCCAATCAGAACGAGGTTTGGAATCGTCTTTATCTACAAAACGGATATACCGATTGATAATTTTAAAGGCGGTATGCTCTGGATTGTCATAGACGAGTAAATCACGGACTGCATAATAGGCACGCTCATTTTTCAATCGAATCTCAAAACGGTTTTTTACTTCTGCGTCTTCAATGGGAATATCATTTTTCTTGTACTGCTCGTAGTCCTTTTCATAGATACAGAAATAAACTTCACTTTGTAATGAACCGATATAGAGGGTGTTTCCCATACATTCCTTTTCCTCTTTGCGTACCAGTTCGCCACTGCGATAGCTTTTAAAACTGCGGAAGACGGAGATACATTCTTCCTGTTGGCACTTTTCAGTGAGTACAGGGATATTCAAAATCCCTGTCTTATCGTTAATGGCAAGGTCAAGGCGTTTCATCACACCGCCAGCCACCAAAACGTCCATAAAGAACTCATACCAGCTTCTTTGTTGTGCCAGAAGATAGCTTTCAAATTGTCTGCACCCACGACCTTTCAATTCCACCAGAACTCCTTTGTCCAGTTCATGGGAGCAAAGGACGAATATGTCGCCTAAAGCATAATGCTCTGAATAAGAATAGAAACCATAGTCCTCATGAAGAAAATAGGACAGTTTCAGTTGTAAGATGTTTTCGACCACCTGCTGTACGTCTGTTGTCGGAAAGCGAATCTTACATAATCAAACAGCATTTCAAGGGGAGCGTCGGGATTGAAGCGTTCCAGAGCTTCCCAAAGGGACTGCTGTAAATCCTCTGATGGCTTGACTTTTCCTGTTTCAATATCGCTTAGATACTGCCTTGTAATACCAGTCGCAACAGCTAAACGGTTTTGAGATAGTCCATAAGCCAAGCGTTTTTCTTTTAAATGCTGTAACCAAGTTTGTTCATTCAGTAAAAATCCCTCCAATCAAAAAGGCGTATGTCAACTTTTAAAGCCCATTTGACATACGCTGAAATTTTGTAAATCCCTTGTAACCAAAGGATTTTCTAATGTTTTTTTGACTGTTTCCTGTCGATTTGTACCCCCCTGTTAGATACGGGGGGTTAAGTGCTGGCGTGGCTATTGCCACACCAGCCAGCAAGATCAGTCCACACCTGCGACTTCCGCTTCGCACGTCGCCTGCGTGGACTCGTCTGCTGTTGGATAACTTTTAATTTCCTCAAGAAATCATATCCTTTTTGGTACAAGGGAGTATAAAAACTCTGATATGACACTTGTTCCTACATCAACATAGCCACGACCTTTGATTCGCTTTAAGAAGAAATCCTTTTGTACGTCACTGCCAAACATCATGCCATAGCCCATTTCAGACATACGACCTAAAGCCACTCTGAAATTAAACTGATCACGGATTCCGTCGCCTAAATATTTTGCGTCTGGACGTTGACAAGCCAGTATTAGAAAGAAGCCAGCTTGACGACCTAACATGACAATCTGTTTCAGCTTATTCATAACTGCGGTGTTTTCTTTTGTTCCCTAGCATTTTTCCATGAAAGCGACGTATTCATCAAAAGATTAGAAGTGTGCCAGGAGACCTAAAGTAAGCATAATTTTTTTGCCAGTCTTATAGTTCTTCATCTGCTTCATTTCCTCACTACGTTTCATCATTTCTTCATAGAATGTTTCAATGCAAGAAAGCAAGTCTTCTTTTCTATAGTAGACATTTGCCATCACAGAACCTAAGTCCGCAAGGTCAGCATTTTTCGGGTCAAGAATATACAGTTTTGAATCTGTATGAAGCAAGGCTTCAATCAGTGTCAGTATAAAGTAAGTTTTACCGCCACCTGTACCACCAGCAATCAACATATGAGGGAGCTTATCATATTCCCACCATACGTTTTTCATTAAGCGAAGTTTACCATCTTTAGCTTCTACTTCATCAATAGAAATACGACTGGCTATGGTGTCATAGAGCAAAGTATATTCCACATAGGAATCCTTTAACTCTTTATCCGTCAGCTCACAGTACAAAGCCACTCTCTAATTTCTTTTTCCAAGTGTAAGAGTTGGTCTTGATATTTTCCCAGCGTGATTTCCACCCGTATCTGTATCAAGCCATTTTTAAGTCGATAATACATTTTAGGGAAGTAGGTTATCTTTTCCTTTGTACGACCAGCACTATCTTTAAAGAAACCCTCTGTTTTGACCTGTTCAGATTCATACCACTTGTTTTCAAGTATCATCTTTGCCAGTTTTTGACGGTGGTAAAGTTGTTTAACCGTATCATAGCGAACCCGTTTGAATACAAACGCTACCAGCAAGCAGATAAGAATTGCGACACTGAAACTGATAATTAAATAGGGAATGTCAATCTTATCTGCTTGTGATAGGTTAAAATCCTGCCAGTTGATCTGCTGGATTGTCTTCACATGAAACAGTCCGACAACCAGCAGGAAAACAGGCAGGAGTGACGCTATCGTAAAATGAAAGACTAAATCTTTACCAGATGGGCGAATCCTTTTACCACGCTGTTTCATGCGAAAAAGTCTCCTTTCTACCTAGCGACTATTTGTCTTGTGTCGGTTCTTTCTTTTGCTTTGTGGTTGAGCTTTTGAATGAACTAGAATCCTTTGTCAGCACAATATCGTCTGCCTTGATATACCAGTCAACATCTGCTCCTTGATAGGTGGCAGTAGCAACGGTGTCCGCAATGGGATTGATAAGTTCCACCCGTGCGTTATAATCAAACTCTTTCAAAGGCACGCTGGCAGGAATACTTACTTGAATCATGCGTCCTTGTCCTTTGGATTTTAAGTCATAGGTACGTTCCTTGATTTCATCTGAAACCGACCCGTCTTCATTTTGGATTCTCACTTCACGACGTAGAGCAGAGAATTTCAATTCTCCAAAAGTCGTGTCTTTATCTAATACAATGCCATTTGCTAATCTCATCATTTTTCCTCTCTTTCTTTATTCTTTTATCATGTCGTCAGCATGTAAAAGGTAATTTGTAAAACCACGAGTGCCGATTTTGTAGCCCTCTGCGGTAATACGTGGATTGACTAACTTCACACGTTCCTCAAAGCCGAAATGTTTTTCGCCAGCTTCAGCAGGAAGCACCACCACAATATCATCTGCTCTTTGAACATCAGAATAGAGATTATAGCTTCTTGATAAGACAGTTAGCCGTCCGTTGATTCTTCGCTGAACGACTTTATCCTCGCCAGCAAATTCTAAATTGCCGAATGTTTTTTCCATGTTGGGAATCACAAATTTAAGTTCCATATTTTTACCTATCCTTTCTTTTTTATTGGCTGAATGAATGTTTGATGGTCTTAAAGAGTGGGGAACGACCTTTTTGATTCTTGATTTTTTTGTTTTCATAAGTTCACTTCCTTTCAAAAATCGGGTAAAATAGACACCTCATTTTTGAAGTGTCACCTATTAAATATTCAAATTTTATTGGAAGTATCTTTATATCTTCACTTTTCAAGGATAAATCGTCGTATCAAAGCTCATTCATAAGTAGTAAATTAGTAGTAAATTGAGTGGTTTTGACCTTGATAAAGTGTGATAAGTCCAGTTTTTATGCGGATAACTAGATTTTTATGCTATTTTTCTTTGAAAAATGGTAGGCGTCCGCGTACCAATGGGTACTCGAGGCCTACCACTAGTTCAATTATAGCATATTTTATACACTTTTTCACATTTTAAAAGCTTTTAAAAAATTAATAATGCAAAAGGTGGCGTGCTTTTTATGTCAAAAACAAAAAAATGAGTGAGCCACCGCGCACCAATGGGTGCTCGACCGCCTACCACATATTCAATTGTAGCATATTTTATCATAAACAGCTCAGATTTCTCAAATCTGTCTCTGCAAAAATTTCCTTAGATCACAATCAATTCTTTTGGCGCAAGGGTCAAGACTTCACAGCCACTTTCCGTAATCAAAAGATCATCTTCAATCCGGACACCAGATAGACCTTCAATGTAGATTCCTGGCTCATCTGTCAGGACCATCCCCGCCTTGATAACTTCTTTTGATGCTTGGTTGAAGTAGGGTTCTTCGTGGATATCCAAGCCAATTCCATGTCCAATTCCATGGCTAAAGTACTGACCGTATCCTGCAGCCTCAATAATGTCTCGAGGAATTTTATCAAAATCACGGAAACCTAGTCCATCCTTCGCTTCAGCAATGAGAGCTTGGTTGGCTTTCAAGACCGTTTCGTAAATTTCTCTTTCCTTATCGCTGACATGACCTGCATAAATGGTCCGAGTCATATCACTCACGTAATGGTTGTAAAGACAGCCAAAGTCCAAGGTCAAGGCATCCCCAGCAGAGATAATTCGATCACTAGGAGTCGCATGGGGCATAGCAGAGCGTTCTCCCGCAGCAGAGATGATATCAAAGGATACACCTGAAGCTCCCAATTCCCGCATTCTGAAATCCAGGAAGGTCGCAGCTTCTAACTCTGTTGTTTGACCAACCTTGATAAATTCAAGCACATCGAGGAAGGCTTGATCTGAAATACTGCAGGCCTTACGGATGGTTGCCACTTCTGTCTCATCTTTAATCAAACGAAATTCCATCACAAAATCAGACAAGGCCCTTAGAGAGACTCCTGAGAAAGCCGTTGCCAGACGGGTCTGATAGGCAACTGTGATCTCATCCTCAAAGCCAAGTTCTTGGATAGCTGCATCTTTGACAATTTTTGCTGCTTCTTCCAATTCATTGCGAGTTTCAACAATCTCAACAAAGGGGAAACAAGTCGCATGGGCATGAATGGTATAGCGAGAATCTGTAAAGAGCACCACGCGCTCTTCTGTTACTAAAACAGTCCCATTTGATCCCCAGAAACCTGTCAAATAGTATACATTTTTCAAGTTGTTAATGAGGACAGCTTTTAGATCCTGTGCCTTCATTTTAGTTCGTAGATTTGTAATTCGTTGGTTCATTGTAATTTCCCTTTCAAATACTGTCCTGTAAAGCTAGCTGGGTTGCTGGCTACTTCTTCTGGTGTCCCTGTTGCAATAATGGTACCACCACCGACACCACCTTCTGGTCCTAAGTCGATGATATGGTCCGCTGTCTTAATCACATCCAAGTTGTGCTCAATGACCAAAACGGTATTGCCATCATCTACAAAGCGTTCCAAGACCTTGAGCAAACGAGAGATATCCTCTGTATGAAGACCTGTTGTCGGCTCATCCAAAATATAGAAGGACTTACCAGTTGAGCGCTTATGAAGCTCGGAAGCCAACTTCATCCGCTGGGCTTCTCCTCCGGAAAGTGTCGTTGCCGGCTGTCCCAGGGTCACATAGCCCAAGCCGACATCCTTGATGGTTTGTAATTTGCGATTGATCTTTGGAATGTGTTTAAAGAAATCGACTGCATCATTGACGGTCATGTCCAAAACCTGGGAGATATTCTTTTCTTTATAGTGAACTTCCAGGGTTTCACTGTTGTAGCGGCGCCCATGGCAGACTTCACACGGGACATAGACATCCGGTAGGAAATGCATCTCAATCTTGATAATACCATCTCCCGAGCAAGCCTCACACCGGCCCCCTTTGACATTGAAACTAAAGCGGCCTTTTTTGTAGCCTCTAATCTTGGCTTCATTGGTTTGGGCAAAGAGATCGCGAATATCGTCAAATACTCCTGTATAGGTAGCTGGATTTGAGCGTGGAGTGCGCCCAATCGGACTTTGATCGATATCGATCAGTCGATCAATGTGCTCGACACCTGAAATGGTTTTGTATTTCCCTGGTTTCTCCGAATTACGATTCAATTTTTGCGCCAGCGTCTTTTTCAAAATACTGTTGACTAAGGTTGACTTCCCCGAGCCAGAAACGCCAGTTACAGCAATGAACTTGCCAAGCGGGAAGCGTGCTGTCACCTCTTTTAAGTTATTTTCAGCGGCCCCTGTCAGCTCGATAAAGCGTCCGTTGCCTACCCGCCGTTCAGTTGGTACTGGAATGGCCCGTTTACCAGAAAGATACTGACCAGTGATGGATTTGCTATTGCGGGCTACCTGCTTAGGCGTTCCAGCCGCAACAATCTCGCCTCCAAAGACTCCGGCTCCTGGACCGACGTCGATCAGATAATCAGCTTCTCTCATGGTATCCTCATCGTGTTCGACGACGATCAAGGTATTTCCCAAATCACGCATCTTCTTAAGACTAGCAATCAAGCGGTCATTGTCCCTCTGATGGAGACCGATTGAAGGCTCATCTAGGATATAGAGGACTCCTGAGAGATTGGAACCAATCTGAGTTGCCAAGCGAATCCGCTGACTCTCTCCCCCCCAGATAGAGTCCCGGCCGAGCGAGAAAGGGTCAGATAACTCAAGCCAACATTGTTCAAGAAGCTCAAGCGATCCTTGACTTCTTTGAGAATCGGACGAGCAATGGTCTCTTCATTCTTGGTTAATTGGAGATCAGCTATCACCTTCAGATGGTCCTCAATGGACAAGTCAGAGATTTGCCCGATATGTAGCCCCTTCTCTCCTCCTACTCGGACAGACAAGGCCTGGTCATTCAAGCGATAACCATGGCAGGTGGCACAAGTCAATTCATTCATGTAGGACAACATCTGATTGCGGGTGAAGTCACTAGAAGTTTCGTGGTAGCGGCGATTGATGTTGGTGACGACTCCTTCAAAAGGAATGTCAATATCGCGAACCCCACCAAATTCATTCTCATAATGGAAATGGAACTCCTTGCCATCAGACCCATAAAAAATTAAGTGGCGGTCTTCTGGAGATAAGTCTTCAAAGGGCTTGTCCATATCAATCCCAAACTGGATCATGGCCTGTTCCAACATCTGAGGATAGTAATTAGAGGAAATCGGGTTCCAGGGTGCAAGCGCTCCTTCACGCAGAGTCTTGCTAGAATCTGGAACAACCAAATCCAAGTCTACCTCTAGCTTGATCCCTAGTCCATCACAATCTGGACAAGAGCCAAAGGGGGCATTAAATGAAAAGAGACGAGGTTCCAATTCAGGGACGGTAAAGCCACATACCGGGCAAGCATAATGCTCTGAAAAGAGCAGTTCATTATCGTCCATGGTATCAATGACCACGTAGCCATCTGCGATCCGGAAGGCTGCTTCTACCGAATCAAAGAGACGAGAACGAATGCCGTCTTTGATGACAATCCGGTCTACAACAACCTCGATGGTGTGCTGCTGGCTTTTTGACAACTCTGGGACCTCTGTCACATCAAAAATCTCACCATCCACACGCACCCGGACATAGCCATCTTTTTGAACCTTTTCGATGATATTCTTATGCTGGCCTTTTTTCTTGCGAACAATGGGAGCTAAGATTTGCAGGCGTTGGCGATCTGGCAGTTCCAAAACTTGGTCTACAATCTGCTCGACCGAAGAAGCGGTGATCGCCCCATGGCCATTGATACAGTAGGGAGTCCCCACACGAGCATATAAAAGACGTAAGTAATCGTTGATTTCCGTTGTCGTTCCAACCGTTGACCGCGGATTTTTGCTGGTTGTTTTTTGGTCAATGGAAATGGCGGGGCTTAAGCCATCAATCGAGTCCACATCAGGTTTTTCCATATTTCCTAAAAACTGGCGAGCATAGGCTGATAAACTCTCTACGTAACGTCTTTGTCCTTCTGCATAGAGAGTGTCAAAGGCTAAGCTCGATTTCCCAGAACCCGATAAACCAGTGACCACGACCAGCTTGTCTCGAGGGATTTCAACATCAATATTTTTTAAATTATGAGCACGCGCTCCATGAATGACAATTTTATCGAGCATTTCTTCCACTTTTCATCAATTTATTTATCCTTCATTATATCAAATTTTTCAGCATTCTTTTATCCAAAAGCGTGCTTTTTCTGTTATAATGTTAAGGTGTAAAAAAACAAGGGGAGGCACCATGAAACAGGTCTTTTTATCAACAACGACTGAATTTAAAGAAATAGAGACACTGGAACCCGGTAGCTGGATCAACCTTGTCAATCCTTCCCAAAGTGAATCGATGGAAATCGCCTCTGCTTTTAACATCGATATTGCCGACTTACGGGCACCACTCGATGCGGAAGAAATGTCCCGTATGACCATCGAAGATGAGTATACCTTGATCATCGTGGACGTTCCCATCAAGGAAGAACGGAACAATCAGACCTACTATGTCACCATCCCTTTGGGAATCATCCTAACAGAAGAGGCTATCATCACCACTTGTTTGGAAGAGTTGCCTCTCCTAGACTCCTTTATCAATCGTCGCTTGCGGAATTTCTATACCTTCATGCGGTCTCGCTTTATCTTTCAGATCCTTTATCGAAATGCCGAGCTCTACTTGACCGCGCTTCGTACCTTGGATCGCAAGAGTGAACAGATTGAAAGTCAACTGCACAAGTCGACTCGAAACGAAGAACTGATTGAACTGATGGAGCTGGAAAAGACCATCGTCTACTTCAAGGCCTCTCTGAAAACTAATGAGCGCGTGATTAAAAAATTAACCAGCGCTACCAGCAATATTAAGAAATACCTGGAAGACGAGGACTTGTTGGAAGATACCTTGATTGAGACCCAACAGGCCATCGAGATGGCGGATATTTATGGAAACATCCTCCACTCCATGACTGATACCTTCGCATCGATCATCTCCAACAACCAGAATAATATCATGAAGACCTTGGCCATGGTGACCATCGTCATGTCCATTCCAACCATGATTTTCTCGGCCTACGGGATGAACTTCAAGAACAATGATCTTCCGCTCAACGGGGAACCCAATGCCTTTTGGCTCATTATCTTTATCGCCTTCGCCATGACCGGCTCCCTCGTCGTCTACCTCATCCATAAAAAATGGTTCTAACACCTACAAATATAACTAAGGAGTATGTATGTCTCAATTTGATTTGACCCAATTAAGTAAGAAAAACCAAGAATTCGTTCGTATCGCTAAACACCAATTGATTGAAATGGCAAAACGGAAGAAGAGGCTACCAGCCTAATTGAAGAGATTCTTCCAGCTATCTTTGAAAACCAACCAAAAGGAGTAACGGCACGAACTCTCTTTGGAGCGCCAACTGTTTGGGCCAATGCATTTAGCAATCAGGAACGCTATGAAAAAGAGCATCCAAAAGAAAATGATACTCCTCTTCTCATGATTACGGATTCCTTCCTTCTTGTCTTCGGTCTCTTTGCTGCGATTTCAGCCTTCATGAACTTATTTGCACCTCAGGGAACTACTTATGGACTTCTCACCTTGACTCTTGGTAGCTTGGCTGGTGGGGTTGTGCTCTATTTGATGTATTACTACTTCTATCAGTACTACGATGTTTCAAAACGTGGCATGAAACGTCCGGCTCTAACCAAGTCACTCCCTATCTTAATGTTGGCGATGATTCTTTGGGTGGTGATTCTCATGGTCACTGCTCTGCTCCCACAATTCCTCAACCCGCGTGTACCAAACTGGTTCATGCTCTTACTCGGTGGTGGGGCTCTTCTTCTCCGCTACTACTTGAAGAAAAAATACAATATCAAGAGCGCCAATACAGCACCTCAACGACGCTAAAAATAAACGGATGAAAATTTCATCCGTTTTTTGATTTACTATATTTCCTTGTTCAACCTTTTTGAAAAATAGAGAACTAAGTCATCATTGTTCTCACATGGACTGTAAGGGGCCAAGGGCTGATCCCTAAACCAAATTCCAGATCCATCTGGGATATACCCCCGTTTAACATAAAGCCTTTGAGCCGGGCCATAACCCGAGTGTAAACCAACCCCTAAAGTAACAATCTCTGACAGTAGCCCGACTCTTTTTTCCGCCTCCTCTAGGAGTTGATTCCCAATTCCTCGATTTCTAAATAGCTCAAAAACATTAAAATCAGTTAGTTCAGGATAGACTCCCACGAAAGGACCGTGCTTGGCATCAGGCAATATAGTGATATAACCTGCCACACTTCCATCAAAGTCAGCTACTAATACATCCCTCTCTCCATTCTCCTGATCCTGCAAATAGCTGGTCAAGGTATCCTCTCTACCCAGCCACCCTTGATGGATAAAGGCTTGAGAGATCTCTTCAATATCAGATTTCATCATCCTTCTGATGATCGTACTTTCCTTCATGTTGCGCTCCTTGATATATTTCTCCCCTCATTATAGCATGATTAGAGCTTAGGAAAGGTCAAAGAGGTCCCCCCGGACCTGAAAAAAAGACCCACCTGGGTCTGGACTCGCTCTCTAATCTCCGAACTCATGAAAAAGAGGTCCACTGGACCTCAACTCGCTCTCACATTTCCAGGCTCGTAAAAAAAGACCCGTAAGGGTCTTAATTCCTTTCTTATTTTTCAAGCTTATGAAAAAGAGGTCCACTGGATCTGAAAAAGACCCGTAAGGGTCTTATTCGCTCTCTTGTTTTCAAGCTCATGAAAAAGAGGTCCACTGGACCTCTTTTTTAATCTTCGTTTACGAAAGGCATCAAAGCCATTACGCGAGCGCGTTTGATAGCTGTTGTTACTTTACGTTGGTTCTTCGCTGAAGTTCCAGTTACACGACGAGGAAGGATTTTCCCACGTTCTGAAACGAAAACGGCTAAGAAGCTCAGTATCTTTGTAATCAACATATTCAATTTTGTTTGCTGCGATGTAATCAACTTTTTTACGGCGTTTGAATCCGCCACGACGTTGTTGAGCCATGTTTATTTCTCCTTTATAGTTTTAATTCGTTAAACCCATTCTTAGAATGGTAGATCGTCATCCGAGATGTCCATTGGATTAGCTCCGAATGGATTGTCATCACGTCCAAAGTTTGGTGTTGCGTTCGATGGTTCAGATCCTCCAAAGCTTGGAGCTGCATTTCCTGCAAATCCTCCAGCTGAAGCATAACCTCCACCTGCTTGTCCTTCACGATTCGCGCGGCTTTCCAACAATTGGAAGCTGTCCGCTACGACTTCAGTGACATAAACACGTTGACCTTGCTGATTCTCATAATTACGAGTCTGGATACGACCTGTAATCCCAACTAAGGCACCCTTTTTAGCCCAATTTGCTAAATTTTCAGCTTGTTGACGCCAAATCACACAGTTGATAAAGTCCGCATCTCGTTCACCATTTTGGTTTTTAAAATTACGGTTAACAGCAAGTGAGAATGTCGCAACAGCCTGATTTTGAGGGGTATAACGAAGTTCAGCATCTCGAGTCATACGACCTACAAGTACAACATTGTTAATCATTAGTCACCTTCTTTATTCGTTAGGGCTTACGCGTCAACTTTTACGATCATGTGACGAAGAATGTCACCGTTGATTTTTGAAAGACGGTCGAACTCGTTAAGAGCTGCATCGTCGTTCGCTTCAACGTTTACGATGTGGTAAAGTCCTTCACGGAAATCTTGGATTTCGTATGCAAGACGACGTTTTTCCCAATCTTTTGATTCAACAACAGTTGCACCGTTGTCAGTCAAGATAGAGTCAAAGCGTGCTACCAAAGCGTTTTTAGCTTCTTCTTCAATGTTTGGACGAATAATATAAAGAATTTCGTATTTAGCCATTGATATGTTCCTCCTTTTGGTCTAATGACCCCAAGTCTTTGCAAGGGGTAAGTGAGGTTTGCTCACAAGAAACTATTATACCAGACTTTAGGATAGAAGGCAAGTGAAAATACGCTCTCTTCATTCTTTTTAAAAAGATTTCTTTTCCTACTATTGCTCTCTATGATTTTTTACAGCTAGGGAATCTCTCCCTTTCCTTAAAGAAAACTGATATCAGTTAGCTTTAAGAAAGGGCCGTTATACTACCTTCATCACAAACAAGAAACGAGGAACGCTTATGAATTATTTAGTCATCCCCGCTTATCAACCCGATCAAAAACTTCTCAAACTGGTTCAAAAATTGAGAGAAAAATGTGACTTCTCCATTATCGTTGTGGACGATGGTAGTTCTGAGGAGTGCCAAGCTATTTTTGAAAAATTAGACGGGCTAGCTACCGTTCTTCACCACGAAGTGAACCTTGGTAAAGGAGGAGCTCTCAAAACAGCCTACACCTACATTCAAGAGCAAGGGCAATACGGGACAGTCATCACTGCCGATGCCGATGGCCAACATAAGGTATGGGATATCTTCCGTGTGGCCAATCAATCGCAAGAAAATCCGAACCAATTGATTCTAGGGGCACGCGCCTTTTCAGGCAAGGTTCCTTTGCGTTCTGCTTTTGGAAATAAAGTTGACCCGCTTCTTGTTCAAGCAACAAACAGGGGTCCCTGTGACGGATACGCAGACTGGCCTTAGAGCCTTTACAACTAACATGATTCCTTTTATGTTAGAAATTGAGGGACAACGGTATGAGTACGAAATGAATGTGCTCCTTGCAGCGAGCAAGACATTTCCCATCTTAGAAGTTCCAATTGAAACAGTCTATATCAATGACAATGAAGGGTCCCACTTCCGCCCTGTTCGAGATGGCCTCATGATTTACAAGGACATGTTCAAGTTCGCTCTCTCCTCTCTAAGTAGCTTTATCGTTGACTATCTGGTCTATGCCTTTTTCCTTTTCGTGATGATGGCGGTGCCGATTAGTCTTCGGATTCTCCTGGCAAACGGGATTGCTCGTGTGACGAGCTCTATCTTTAACTACTCGACCAATAAACGTCTCGTCTTTAAGAACAAAGACAGCGTGGCCCGAACCGGAAGTGGTTACTTGGGACTTGCTATTGGACTCTTTATTCTCGATACCCTCTTGATTCGACTTTTCTATACAAGCTTCGGTCTCCATTTGCTCCTCAGCAAGGTGATCGTCGGACTCTTGCTTTTCGTCGTCTCATGGCTGATTCAGAAAAAATCATTTTTCAAGGAAAAGGACTGCACCCACTCATGAAATTCTTTAAAAAAATCTTATACTTACGCTGCTTGTTTTGGTATCCTGCTAACAAGCTCCTTCAGCTATTCTATGCTCAAGACCTTCGTCTTATCGGATGCTATCCAAACCGTCAAAGCAACGACTACTGATACTAAAGCTGCTAAACAAGCTGTGGCTTCTGCGACAACTACAGATAGCAGTTACTCCGATGACAATATCCAGGTAAACTTGACAGAAAAAACAGTTGAAAATACCCAGGTTTACATTGCAGATATTACGGTTAGCTCCTCAGACTATCTCAAGACGGCTCTAGCCCAAAATACCTATGGAACAAACGTGACAGCTAAGACATCTGTCACGGCAGCTGAGAATAATGCTATTCTAGCCGTCAATGGTGACTACTACGGAGCCAATAGTACCGGCTATGTCATCCGAAACGGAGTGGTTTATCGCGATACGGTTCGTGAAGACTCTAGCAATGGCGACCTAGCCATTTATAAGGATGGTTCCTTCAAGATTATTTACGAAGATGAAATCTCAGCTGAGCAATTGGTCAAAGATGGGGTCGTCAATCTCCTTGCCTTCGGACCTTCCTTGGTTGAAGATGGGGAAATTGTCGTTGATACTAATTCGGAAGTAGGTCAATCCATGTCTTCTAACCCACGAACAGCCATCGGGATCATCGATGAAAACCGCTACATCATTGTCGTCTCAGATGGACGTACTTCAGAGAGTGAAGGTCTTTCTCTCTACCAATTAGCTGAAGTGATGAAATCTTATGGCGTTAAAACAGCCTATAACCTGGACGGTGGTGGTTCTTCTACCCTTTACTTCAACGGCCAAGTTATGAACAAACCAACAACAAATGGTACTATCTCAGAAAGGGCGGTGAGTGACATTGTCTACATCGGTTACTAATCCTATCAAACAACGGTTGAAAAAAACCATCCTCTGCTACACTCTGATCTCAGCTTTCTTCTTTGTCGGAAGTCGCATCTACGAACACTTTAGTTTTGGGGAGACCTCTGCTTTCATGCACTACCTCTTCTTGATTCCTTTGATTGGTGGTGCCCTACTAGTGGCTATCCAGTTAGTGATTAAAGGTCTTTCTCGAATCACTCTCAACCTTTGGAACTCAGCGGTTGCTACGGCAACTACGGGGGCCCTCTACCGAGGCATTGTCAATCCATCGGGTCGTTCGACAACTCTGGACCAACCCTACTATTATGTCGCAGGGATCTTTCCTAGCTCTCGCCCTTATCAGCCTCTTCTTTGTCCGCAGTGTTTGGGTGGAAGAAACAAAAGTGACTACTTAAAATTGAAAAGCTCTTATTCATAATAATTGGATAAGAGCTTTTTGGATCTTTTACAATACTATCTATAAAAAGAAATCAGATTAATTTCTGATTTCTTTTTGGAATAATCTTATTTATTTACGTTTTCCCATTTCCAGTTATGTACTTCTGAATATCATCACCGTGTTCACGGATGTAGGCATTGTGGAAGGCAATTGTTTCATCCATTTGAGCTGCAAATTCACTTGCTTCTTCTCCAAGAGCTGCATTAGCAGCATCTTGTGCCAAGTGGAAGCGATCCAACTCAGACATGACACGCATATCGAATGGTGTTGTGATATCTCCGTTTTCACGGTAACCATGTACACGAAGGTTATGGTTGTGACGGTTGAAGAAGATGTCACGGATCATGCCTTCATAACCGTGGAAGGCAAAGATCACAGGTTTATCAGTTGTGAAGACTTTGTCGAACTCTTCATCTGAAAGTCCACGCGCATCGACGGATGGGTGACGCAATTTCAAGATATCTACCACATTGACAAAGCGGATCTTCAATTCTGGGAAGGCTTTGTGCAAGATTGTAATAGCTGCAAGAGCTTCAAGGTTTGGCTCTGTACCTGCAGCTGCAATGACAAGATCTGGATCTTCATCTGCTGAAACAGTTGATGCCCAATCGATCACCTTGTATCCTTCACGAACCAATTCCTCTGCTTCATCAGCTGAGTAGAATTGAGGACGTGGGTGTTTAGAAGAAACGATCAAGTTAATCATATCTTCTGCCTTGAAGGCTTGGTCCATCACCGCAAGCAACGTATTCGTATCTGCTGGCAAGTACTCACGGATATATTCTGGAGTTTTTTCTGCCAAGTGAGTCAAGATACCTGGATCTTGGTGAGTGTATCCATTGTGGTCTTGTTGGAAGACAGTTGAAGTCGCAATCAAGTTCAAGGCAGGGTAGTTTTTACGCCATGTCGTGTGAGTCTTAGATTTACGCAACCATTTGAAGTGTTGAGTGATCATAGAGTCCACGACACGAAGGAATGATTCATAAGAAGCGAAGAATCCATGACGACCTGTCAAGACATATCCTTCGAGCATTCCTTCTGCTTGGTGTTCTGACAATTGAGAGTCAATCACACGTCCAGCAGGGCTCAAAGCTTCATCATAGTCAGGTTTCATACGTCCTAACCATTGACGGCTTGTACGTGTAAAGACTTCTTGAAGACGGTTTGATTTAGTTTCATCTGGTCCAAAAATACGGAAGTTATCTGGGTTCGCATCAACAAGATCTGCTGCATACTTACCAAACTCGATCATATCTTGGGCCATGATCGCACCCTGGTGTTTCAATCTTGAAGGCATGTTTCTTCCAATCAGCAGTGTTCATTGGCTTGATCACACCTGCGTTTGTGATTGGGTTCATAGCCATCCGACGGTCACCTTTTGGTGCATTTCAGCAATCTCAGGAAGTAATTTACCAGTTTCGTCAAACAACTCAGCTGGACGGTATGATTCCAACCATGAAAGAAGGGCATCTACATGCTCCATGTGGTGAGCATCTACTGGGATTGGAACTTGGTGGGCACGGAATCCACCCTCGATTGGTGTTCCTTCCCAAGCTTTTTGGTCCAGTCCAACCTTTAGGAATACGAGCAATCAAGACAGGATATACTGGTTGAGTAGCTTTCTTCTGCAGAACCTTTACGAGCTTCTGCTTGGACTTTCTTGATTTCTTCAATTGCTTCGTCCAATTTTTCTGCAAACAAAGCATGAGCTGCTGCATGGTCGTCAGAAATAGCTGTTACGTCTGCAAAGATTGGTTTCAACCAAGACCTTCAAAGAAGAGGGCCAATTCTTCGTCTGTTTTGCGTTCGAAAGATTGTTGGGTTGTGGATCTTCCCACCGTTGAGGTAGAAGATTGGAAGAACAGCACCATCGTTGACTGGGTTCAAGAAGGTATTGGCCAACCAACCAGCCATCAATGGACCAGTTTTCCCTTCACCATCACCGATAACGGTTGCAGCAATCACATCTGGATTATCCAAAACAGCTCCAGCTGCGTGAGAAAGAGCATAACCAAGTTCTCCACCTTCGTGGATAGATCCTGGAGTTTCAGGCGCCGCGTGAGATGCAATCCCTCCTGGGAATGAGAAGATTTTACATAGGTGTTTGAAACCTTCTTCATTTTGTGGGATATTTGGATTCAATTCTGTGTAAGAACCATCTAAGTAAGAGTTGGACACCATAACTTGTCCACCATGACCTGGTCCTTCAATGTAGAACATATCCAAGTCATACTTGTTGATTGCACGGTTCAAGTGTGCGTAGATAAAGTTTTGTCCTGGAACAGTTCCCCAGTGTCCGATTGGGTGAGCTTTCAAGTCATTCTCTACTACTTCACGTTTCAACAATGGGTTGTCTTTCAAGTACATTTGAGCAGCTGAAATGTAGTTCGCTGCACGCCACCAAGCATCCACTTTATCCAAGTAAGCTTTGCTGTTAAAATCAACAGTCATATTGTCTCCTCTCAAATTCTAGCTATGATTCTGATGAATTAGAATCCAGTGCAAGTATTTAGGTTATAAACATTCTGTCTCACTAAGTGAAAACAGAACGAGCGCGAACCAAATTTTAATTCAATTCTTTTTCTATTCTATCAATAATTTATCTATTTTGTATATAGAAAAAAATTAAAAAAATATAGTTTTTTTATAAAAAGTTGCAAATTTCTTCTAAAATCAAAACCATTTTTCAATCATTTTTACAATAGCTTTTGGGGGTAGACCACTTAAAAATGCCTTTAGAAATCAGCTATCTATAAATCTCCCTTGTCACATAAAAATCTTTTCATGATATACTTTAGATATCAAACTAAAGGAGATCATTATGATGAAGGAAAAAAACGCAATAAAGGATTTGTGTCAGGTCTAGTGCTTGCCCTTTTCTTTCCTAGTATTCGCAGGATTAGTATTTTCATTATGGATGGGACGCCAGAACCCTTCTACTAGCTTTGCGAAGGCAGAAAAGTCTGGGGACCCTGTAACGATGCTGATCTATGATATTACCCCAGAACCTGTCGGAACTGTGGGCAAAAGACATGTCCTCTATATTGTCCAATACGATAACCAAAATGATGGTAAATATGCAGGGATCGAAGCCAAAAAAAGACGATGCGACTATCAAAGCGATTGTCGATAAAGCTCAAAAAGGAGAACTGCAGTCTGATCCTTATCAACTAAAAGGAACGCAATTAGCCCCTTTGGCAAAGGATAGCAAAAATACATCTCGTAACGGTCGCATTGTTGGCTACAGTGAGTAAATTCATTCCCTCCTTGACCCTACTTCTATCGTATCACTCAATATGACGACTAGCTATTACTTGAGCCTTACGGAATATAACAAAGACTCCTTATTCCTCTTGCTAGGTTCAGTTGCTTAGCTGGACTTGCCATTACAATGGTTGTAGCTAGCTTCTCCGTTCGGAAACGGACCATTGCTTCCTATCAGGAACTCCACCAAAACTATCCCGAACTCCAAGGAGATCTTAGCCGTTTGGCTGACGAGGCCAGTTACTACAATCAAGATTTAAAAGTTATCTTATACAAAAATCATTTGATCACCTATTTCAGAGGAACACAAACGATCGATTTGCGAGATGTGCAACAACTATACTTACATGTAACTCGCGTTCGTCAATCAGGGATTGCCCGCTCTATCTTCCAATTTTGCTACACCCGCAAGGATAAACCAAAGAAACAGTACCGTTTAGCAATTCGGAATAAGAAGAACGCAGAAGAGCAACTCTACACTCTCTTTGCACAGGTATCTGAGCGATTTCCAGATGTCAAGGTTGGGATTTAAAACGTCCCAATCCCCCTTTAGAAACTCTTTTCTAAGCACTAAAATCCCCTCATCAATTCATTCTGATGAGGGGATTTTTCTTCTTAGGTCTCATTTAAAATAAAGAGAATCAAATTACTTTCTTACCATTCTTATAGACATCTGTCACCAGATTCGTCGCAAAGAAATAGAAGAGATAATCTAGATTTGGTGCGTCGTAAATCGTGATATCAGCCTGTTTTCCAACATCGAAAGAGCCAATCGTTTTGGCACGATCTACTGAATAAGCCGCATTAATAGTCACTGCATTGAGAATTTCAACTGGTGTCAAACGCATCATAAAGCAACCTAGATGCATAGCAAACTGAAGATTGGCTGTCGGACAAGAGCCTGGGTTGCTGTCAGTCGTTAGCGTAATAGCCATACCAGCATCCAACATCTTACGAGCCGGTGCATAAGTATCTTCCATTAGACTGAAGGTTGTTGCCGGCAAAAGATTTCCGATGACTTTAGCGGCTGCTAGTTTCTGAATGCCTTCATCGGTAATGACCATCAAGTGTTCTGCACTAGTGGATTCCAATTCAGCCGCTACATCCACGCCACCGATGGACTCAATCTCATCCGCATGAATCCGTAATTTGAAGCCCATTTCCTTGGCTTCGACAGAAGGTAGCGAGATTCATCTGCTGTAAAGACACCTTTTTCACAGAAGATGTCACAGAATTCAGCCAGATTGCCTTCTTTCACCTTCGGAAGCATTTGATCAATGATGAGATCTAAATATTCCTTTGAACGGCCCTTGTACTCTGTCGGGATGGCGTGAGCTGCCATAAAGGTTGAAACGAGATCGATTTCATGGTCGTGATTCAAGGCTGCTACCACATCTAATTGCCGTTTTTCAGTTTCCCAATCCAACCCATAACCACTTTTAGCTTCAACAGTTGTCACCCCATGGCGCAACATATAATCCAAAAGACGTTTAGACTTGTCATAAAGATTCTCAAATGAAGCTTCTCGTGTCGCTCGAACAGTGCTCAGAATTCCACCGCCTTGAGCGAGAATATCTAAATAGGAAACTCCCGCTAACTTTTTAGCAAACTCATGCTCACGACTACCTCCATAGACCAAGTGGGTGTGGCAATCGATCAGACCGGGGGTCGCAACTTTTCCTTCACAAGACTTCACTTCCGTATGGTCGTCAATCAATTCTGGATCTGGTTGACCTGTTCCAACTGCAAGAATCTTTCCATCTTTAATGGCAATATATGCATCCGAAAGAATTTGGGCATCTGCCATCTCCTTGCCATAAAGAGGATGGCCTAGATCATTTGGACAAAACAACTGGTTAAAGTGGGTTAATAGTACATCAGCAGACATATGAAAACATTCCTTTCTATTTCCATTGTTATTCATTTTACAATTCTAAAGAAAAAGCGTCAAAAAAAAGTCAAAAAGTTTTCCCCTCATTTTTTTTTGCTTTATTAAAAATTAAATTTATTTTTGACTCTTTATTGACGTTTCTTGGATACAATAAAGAAAAATATAAATTCATAGTCTACACATAAGGAGGTTCCTACTATGTCATTTATAGACGATAAAGAAATTGCAGCTGCTATGTCTGTCAAACTTGACTTTGATGTCCTACCTGAAAAGGCAACTTTTCAAGAAGGCATCCGTCGTGCACCTGATAGAGGCTTCCGCTTAACGCAAGCTCAGACTGAGATTGCTCTTAAAGAACGCTCTGCGTTACATCCCCTAAAAAAATTCCACCAAGAATTGATCCCAGAATTTCTGGAAGAACTAAAAACTCGCGGTCGGATCTATGGCTATCGCTTCCGTCCAAAAGATCGGATCTATGGCAAACCAATTGATGAGTACAAAGGAAAATGCACTGCTGCTAAGGCTATGCAGGTCATGATTGACAACAACTTGAGCTTTGAAATCGCCCTTTATCCATATGAATTGGTCACTTACGGAGAAACAGGTTCTGTCTGTGCTAACTGGATGCAATACAACTTGATCAAGAAATACTTGGAAGTCATGACAGAAGACCAAACCTTGGTGGTTGAATCTGGTCACCCTCTCGGCCTCTTCAAGTCTAAACCAGAAGCTCCTCGCGTCATCATTACCAACGGTCTCTTGATCGGTGAGTATGACAATATGCGCGACTGGGAAATCGCTGAAGAAATGGGCGTTACCAACTACGGTCAGATGACGGCTGGTGGCTGGATGTACATTGGTCCTCAAGGGATCGTTCACGGTACCTTCAACACTCTCCTTAATGCTGGACGTCTTAAACTCGGTGTGCCTGATGATGGCGACTTAACTGGTAAACTCTTCATCTCGTCTGGTCTCGGTGGTATGAGTGGAGCTCAAGGGAAAGCAGCTGAAATTGCAAAAGCTGTTGCCATCGTTGCAGAAGTAGACCGCTCTCGGATCGAAACCCGTCACTCTCAAGGTTGGATTAGCCAAGTAACCGACAGTGCCGAAGAAGCTGTGAAATTGGCTCAAGCAGCACTGGAAGCTGGTGAATCAACTTCTATTGCCTACCATGGTAATATCGTAGACTTGCTCGAATATGTCAACGAACACCAAGTCCACGTTCACCTCTTGTCTGACCAAACCTCTTGCCACAACGTCTATGATGGTGGCTATTGCCCAGTTGGGATCAGCTTTTGAAGAACGGACACGTTTGTTGGCAGAAGACAAAGAAACCTTCCATCGCTTGGTCGATGAAACCTTAGCTCGTCACTTTGCAGTGATTAAAGCTTTGACGGCTAAAGGTACCTACTTCTTCGACTACGGTAATGCCTTTATGAAATCTGTTTACGACTCTGGCATCAAGGAAATTTCTAAGAATGGTCTCGATGACAAGGACGGCTTCATTTGGCCATCTTATGTAGAAGATATCATGGGACCTATGCTCTTTGACTATGGTTATGGTCCATTCCGTTGGGTCTGCCTCAGCGGTAAACACGAAGACTTGATTGCAACTGACCACGCAGCTATGGAAGCGATCGATCCAACTCGTCGCTACCAAGACCGCGATAACTACAACTGGATTCGCGATGCTGAAAAGAACCAATTAGTCGTTGGTACACAGGCTCGTATCCTCTATCAAGATTGTATGGGACGTGTCAATATCGCTTTGAAATTTAATGAACTCATTCGCCAAGGCAAGATTGGACCGGTCATGATTGGACGTGACCACCATGACGTATCTGGTACAGATGCTCCATTCCGTGAAACCTCCAATATCAAAGATGGTTCAAACGTTACCTGCGATATGGCGGTTCAATGTTACGCCGGTAACGCCGCTCGCGGTATGAGTCTCGTGGCTCTCCACAATGGTGGTGGTACTGGTATCGGTAAGGCCATCAACGGAGGATTTGGTCTCGTTCTAGACGGTAGCCACCGGATCGACGAAATCATCAAATCTGCGATTGCATGGGATACCATGGGTGGGGTTGCTCGTCGGAACTGGGCAAGAAATAACCATGCCATCGAAACAGCCATCGAATACAACCGCCTCCATGCAGGAACAGACCACATCACCATTCCGTATCTGGCAGATGAAGATTTGGTCAAAGATGCGGTTCAAAAATTGTTTTAACATCAAAAAATAAAAATTGAGAAAGGGGAGGAAATACAAAGACTCCTCCTCCCCAACTTCTCCTATAAAAAGAGGTAATCATATGGCAAAAATTGTTGAGTGTATTCCAAACTTCTCTGAAGGACGCAATCAAGCTGTGATCGACGGATTAGCAGCCACAGCAAAAAGTATTCCAGGTGTTACGCTGCTGGACTACTCGTCTGACGCCAGTCACAACCGGAGCGTCTTTACACTCGTTGGGGATGAAGAAAGCATTCAAGAAGTTGCTTTCCAATTGGTAAAATACGCATCTGAAAACATCGATATGACCAAGCACGAAGGCGAACACCCTCGTATGGGAGCAACAGACGTTTGTCCTTTCGTTCCAGTCAAAGATATCACAACAGATGAATGTGTCGAAATCGCCAATAAAGTAGCCGAACGCATCAATCGTGAATTAGGTATTCCAATCTTCCTTTATGAAGATGCTGCAACTCGCCCAGAACGGAAAAACTTGGCGAAGGTTCGCAAAGGACAATTTGAAGGAATGCCAGAAAAACTGTTGGAAGAAGACTGGAAGCCAGACTACGGTGAACGCAAGATTCACCCAACTGCAGGGGTTACAGCCGTTGGTGTCCGTATGCCACTCGTTGCTTTCAATATCAACCTTGACACAGATGATCTAGAAATTGCCAACAACATTTCTAAAATCATTCGTGGATCTAGCGGTGGATACAAATACTGTAAAGCAATCGGTGTCATGCTAGAAGATCGCAACATCGCCCAAGTCTCTATCAACATGGTCAACTTGGAAAAATTCCCATTGTATCGCGTCGTTGAAACCGTTCGTTTCGAAGCACAACGCTACGGGGTTCGCATCACTGGAACAGAACTCATTGGACTGGCTCCTGCTAAGGCTTTGATTGACTCTGCTGAATACTACTTGCAATTAGAAGACTTTGACTATAGCAAACAAGTCTTGGAAAATCACTTGTTGGGTTAGAAAGGGAGTTCTATGAAACTAGTTGACTTAAGTATTACAGAGTTTGCCAAGGTTCTTGGTTCAGATGCCCCAGCTCCAGGTGGCGGTTCTGCTGCTGCCCTATCTGCTGCAAACGGGATTTCACTTACAAAAATGGTCTGTGAACTGACCATCGGTAAGAAAAAATACGCTGAATTTGAAGACCACATCAAAGGGGTTCACGAAAAAAGTGCCCACCTCCAAGACCAATTACTAGAAGCCATCGACAAAGATACAGAAGCTTTCAACGTGGTATCAGCAGTCTTTGATCTTCCAAAGGAAACGGAAGAAGAGAAAGTCGCTCGTCGTGAAGCCATGCAAAAAGCTTTGAAACATGCGACAGTATCTCCTTTCTCTATGATGGAGCTCATCGTTGAGGCGCTTGAAACAACAAAAGAAGCTGTTGGTAAGTCCAACACCAATGCAGGGAGTGACCCTAGGAGTGGTCTGCCTCAATCTCAAGGCTGGACTTCAGGGGCTTGGCTCAATGTCCTGATCAACATTTCAGGAATCAAGGACCAAGACTTCGTCCAAGAATACCATAGCAAGGGACTCGAACTCCTCCAAACAGGCTCTGAGCTTGCAGATAACATTTACCAAAGCATTTTAGAAAGCCTATCTTAAACCTACCAATTAACGTTATAACTTTAATACCTACAAAGAAAGAAGGGATTCTATGGTTTATCGGATATTGAAATTGCCAATTCTGTCCAAATGAAGCCCATCATGGAAATCGCTGCTGAACTTGGATTGACTGAAGACGACATTTCGCTCTACGGAAAATACAAGGCAAAAATCGATAGCAACCAACTGGAACAACTAAAGGACAAGGAAGATGGAAAGCTAATCCTCGTGACAGCCATCTCTCCGACACCTGCTGGAGAAGGAAAGACAACCACCTCTGTTGGACTAGTGGATGCCCTCTCTGCTATCGGTGAGAAAGCGGTCATTGCCCTCCGCGAACCTTCACTTGGCCCTGTCTTTGGGATCAAGGGTGGTGCTGCCGGTGGTGGGTACGCTCAAGTGGTTCCAATGGAAGATATCAACCTTCACTTTACCGGAGACTTCCATGCCATTGGGATTGCCAACAACTTACTTGCAGCCTTGATTGACAACCACATCCATCATGGCAATGAGTTGGGCATCGATTCTCGTCGCATCACCTGGAAACGGGTGGTCGACATGAACGACCGGCAACTCCGCCATATTGTAGACGGCCTTCAAGGAAAGACAAACGGAGTTCCTCGTGAAGATGGCTTTGACATCACGGTGGCGTCTGAAATCATGGCTATTCTCTGTCTCTCAGAAAATATCCTTGACCTCAAAGAACGCCTCGATCGCATCATTATTGGGTACAACTACCAGGGACAACCAGTGACAGCCAAAGACCTCAAGGCTGGAGGTGCCATGGCAGCTGTTCTCAAAGATGCCATCCATCCAAACTTGGTACAAACCTTGGAGCATACTCCGGCTATCATCCACGGCGGACCATTTGCCAATATCGCTCATGGCTGTAACAGTGTGCTGGCTACCAAACTAGCCCTCAAATATGCAGACTATGTCGTGACAGAAGCTGGTTTTGGAGCAGACCTCGGTGCTGAAAAATTCATCGACATCAAATGCCGCATGGCCGGACTCAAACCTGCTGCCGTTGTCCTCGTCGCGACCATCCGTGCTCTCAAGATGCATGGTGGTGTCGCCAAAGCGGACTTGGCTACTGAAAATGTCCAAGCCGTGATCGATGGTCTGCCAAACCTGGACAAACACTTGGCCAACATCCAAGAAGTCTACGGTCTACCTGTGGTCGTTGCCATCAACAAATTCCCGCTGGATACAGAGGCTGAGCTAGAAGCTGTCTATGAATCTTGTAAGAAACGCAATGTAGACGTGGTCATCTCTGATGTCTGGGCACATGGTGGAGCTGGCGGCCGTGACCTAGCTGAAAAAGTCATTCAACTAGCTCAAGAAGAAAACCACTTCTCTTATGTTTATGACCAAGAAGACAGCATTGAAACAAAATTGACCAAGATCGTCACAAAAGTCTATGGTGGTAAAGGCATCAGCTTAACACCCGCGGCCAAACGCGAACTAAAAGAATTGGAAGCACTTGGTTTCTCCAACTACCCAATCTGTATGGCCAAAACGCAATATTCCTTCTCGGATGATGCCAAGAAGATCGGAGCACCGAAAGATTTCACTGTCAAAATCAGCAACCTTAAGGTGGCAGCAGGAGCTGGCTTTATCGTTGCGCTCACAGGAACGATCATGACCATGCCTGGCCTACCAAAAGTTCCAGCCAGTGAAAAGATTGATATCGACGCCCAAGGCAATATTACTGGTCTCTTTTAAGAAAGAGGAGGTCCTATGGTGACTATCCTTCATCTCACCCCCGCAGATTATCAGATTTCTACTTGGTCTGGTGGTCAAACCACCCAACTCTTCCTCTCTCCAAAAGAGGGAAGTTATCCAGATCGGACCTTTGACTTTCGCCTCTCTACTGCAACGGTGGAGGTTGAAAAAAGTGATTTTACTGATCTCACTGGCTACCACCGAATCTTGATGCCTCTGACTTCATCGATTACACTCACCCATCAACATAAAGAAGTTGTTTTGAAGCCATTTCAAAGCTACTTCTTTGACGGGGGAGATCCCGTATCTAGCCAAGGGACCTGTCAAGATTTTAATCTAATCTATAAACCTTCTTATCAGGGGCATATGAGTGCTATATCCCCAAAAGAAAGTGTCACGAGCCAGAGTCGCTATCAATTGATCTATGCTCTCTGTCCACTAACACTTGAATGGAAAAAGGGACAACTTTACTCCCTCAAAACTCACGAGCTCCTGTTTATCGAACAAGCATCTCCTCTTCAAGAGATGACAATTACGTTTTCACCCCTTCAGTCTGGGAAGCAACCGATTGCTATCTGGACTGCGCTAAGATAATGTTTTAAAGGAGAGACATTATGAACGGAGCACATAAACAGTCGATTGAGGAACAAGAAAAAGCGAAATTCAGCTTTAGCGGTGCCACTCTATACGGTATCAATGCCGTGATTGGGTCTGGTATCTTCCTCTTGCCCAAAAAGATATATTCTGGCCTCGGACCAGCTTCCCTGGCCGTCATGTTTGGAGTAGCTATTCTTGTCATGCTACTATCAGCCTGTCTGGCTGAAACGGCTGGCTACTTTGATAAAAACGGTGGAGCCATGCAATACTCAAAAGCAGCTTTCGGAGACTTTGTCGGCTTTAACGTCGGGATCCTCGGATGGGCCGTTACCGTTATCGCTTGGGCTGCTATGCTAGCTGGTTTTGCTAAGATCTTCATCATTACCTTCCCAGCATTCGAAGGCTACAACCTACAGATTAGTATCGTTATGTTGGTTCTCTTGAGTCTTATGAACATCGCCGGTCTGAAAACATCGAAAATGTTCACACTGACAGCTACTGTTGCAAAATTAATCCCAATTGTCCTCTTCTCACTCTTCGCCATCTTCTTTATTCCTGGTGGAGTAAGCAAGGGCAACTTCACACCTTTCCTTCAATTGGAAAGTGGATCAAATCTCTTTAGTGCTATTTCTAGTACCGCTGTTTACATCTTCTATGGATTTATCGGATTCGAAACCATGTCCATCGTTGCAGGGGAAATGCGTAACCCTGAAAAGAACGTTCCTCGTGCTATCTTGGGATCCATCAGTATCGTCTCAGTTCTCTACATGTTGATCATCGCTGGAACAATCGCTATGCTTGGTGGAGGCATTATGGGACCGAGGCACCAGTACAAGACGCATTTGTTAAAATGATTGGCCCTATCGGTGCCCCTCTTGTCTCCTATGGTGCTCTCATTTCAATCGCCGGTCTCAACATCGGTGAATCCATTATGGTTCCTCGTTTCGGTGCTGCCCTAGCAGACGAAAAACTCTTGCCAGCAGAACTTGGAAAAACAAACTCCAAGAATGCTCCTGTCATTGCCATTATCATTTCCGGTTTCTTTGCATTCTTACTCTTGTTATCTGGATCTTTCGAATCCTTAGCAACTTTCAGTGTTGTTTTCCGTTTCTTCCAATATATTCCGACTGCTTTGGCAGCGCTCAAACTCAGAAAAATGTACCCAGAGAAAAAGGTTACCTTCCGAGTGCCATTCGGTCCAGTTATCCCAATTTTGGCTGTTGTCATCAGTATCTTGATGATTGCAGGGGATAATCTAATGAACTTTGTATGGGGAGCTATCGGTCTAGTAATCGCTAGTGGACTTTACTTTGTTTTCCACGGTGACAAACTAGCTAAAAAATAAAACAGTCCTCACCAATTCTATTTACACATTAGATGGGAACTTAGGAGGAGCAAAGCATTCCTTTGCTCCCTAGCCCATCTAAGAAGCCACGAATATCAAACCTGAGCTCTTTTCTCTAAGACTTCTTTCAATCCTTCTAAGAATCATAGACAATGGGCTCACGTTTGGTATTCAAACCGAAGTAAACAAATCTACTTCTACAGAACAATTCATAATCGGAGGTTTTATATGACTCAATTGATTCATTTAGATGGTAACAGCTTAACACTGGAAGAGGTCATCGCCGTCGCTCGGCACGGTGCCCAATGTGAGTTAGACGAAGCAGCCAAAGAAGCTGTTATCGCATCTCGTAAAATTGTTGATGATATCGTCCGTGAAAAACGTGTTGTCTATGGTGTGACCACTGGATTTGGCTCTCTCTGTAATGTCAGCATTTCTCCAGAAGATACTGTCCAACTGCAAGAAAACTTGATTCGTACCCACGCATCTGGTTTTGGTGATCCACTTCCAGAAGATGCCGTTCGTGCTATCATGCTCATCCGGATCAACTCGCTCTTAAAAGGCTATTCTGGCATTCGTCTGTCAACTGTTGAAAAACTATTAGAATTGCTTAACAAAGGAGTGACTCCTTATATTCCAGAAAAAGGATCACTCGGAGCTTCCGGAGACCTTGCCCCCCTTTCTCATATGGTGCTCCCAATGTTGGGACTTGGACACGCCTACTACAAAGGTCAACTCTTGAGCGGTCAAGAAGCTCTCGACCAAGCTGGTATTGAAAAGATCCAATTGGCTGCCAAAGAAGGGCTTGCTTTGATCAATGGTACGACTGTCCTAACCGGTATCGGCGCTCTTGCGACTTATGATGGTATCCAATTGCTCAAACTGTCTGACATTGCCGGTGCTCTTTCAATGGAAGTCCACAATGGTATTACCAGCCCATTTGAAGAAGACCTTCATACTATCCGTCCTCAAAGTGGACAATTGGCAACCGCTCGTAATATCCGTAACCTCCTTGAAGGAAGCAAAAACACAACTGTTGCGACCCAACAACGGGTACAAGATCCTTATACACTCCGTTGTATTCCTCAAATCCATGGAGCCAGCAAAGACTCTATTGCTTATGTAAAAACAAAAGTTGAAATCGAAATCAACTCTGTGACAGATAACCCAATCATCACCAAGGAAGGACACGTCATCTCCGGAGGTAACTTCCACGGTGAACCAATGGCACAACCATTTGACTTCTTGGGTATTGCCCTTTCTGAGATCGGAAACGTATCTGAACGTCGGGTGGAACGCTTGGTCAACAGCCAGCTTAGTAAATTGCCATCCTTCTTGGTCAAACACCCTGGCCTCAACTCAGGCTTCATGATTACGCAGTATGCTTGTGCTTCTCTTGCATCTGAAAACAAAATCTTGTCTCACCCAGCCAGCGTTGACTCTATCCCATCTTGTGAAAACCAAGAAGACTTCGTCAGCATGGGAACTACAGCAGCTCGTAAAGCAGCAGAAATCCTTAAGAATTCACGCCGCATCGTTGCTACTGAAATTATGGCAGCCTGCCAAGCCTTGGATCTCAAACCAGAAAATCATGAACTTGGTAAAGGTACAAAACCAGCCTATGACATGATTCGCAGCAAGGTGGCCTTCATTGAATTTGACAAGGACATCGAAATCTTCGAAGAACTCAATAAAGCATCTGCTGTTGTCGAAAGTGAAGAATTCTTAGCAACCATCGAAAAAGCAGTTGACTTAAGCATTCAATACTGATACAGTAAGGATACAGCAGAAAAAGGCTGAGAAAATTTCTCAGCCTTTCCAATTCTAGCCAAATACCAACAAACGGAGGCATGTAACGTGCTTAGAGATTATTACCCAACGACTTACAGTTATTACCAAGGCAGTATTGAAGACAATCCTTATACAGCCAAATGGGGAATGCTGACGAAGTTTTTGGATTTGAATGATGAAACCTTGACTCCTTTTGAAGAAGTCACCTTTGGAATCCTTGGTTTTAAAAGCGATAAAGGAGTCTATATCAATAACGGTCGCGTCGGTGCTGTCGAAAGTCCCTAATGCTATTCGCACCCAGCTCGCCAAACTTCCTTGGCACTGGGGCACCAACGTCACAGTTTTTGATGTCGGAAATATCGATGGCCCCAATCGTTCTCTTGAAGATTTGCAAGAGAGCCTCTCTCTAACTGTCAAACGGATGTTGGAGCTAAATATTCAACCAATCGTCCTCGGTGGAGGGCACGAAACGGCTTATGGTCACTACCTGGGCCTCAAATCCTCCTTGCAACCAGATGAACAATTGGCTGTCATAAACCCTAGATGCTCACTTTGACCTGCGTCCTTACGACCAAACTGGTCCCAACTCTGAACAGGATTTCGCCAAATGGCAGACCACGCAAAAAGAAGAGAGCAAAGATTTCCCTTACTTGATTTTGGGCATCCAGGAACACAGCAACAACCTGTTCCTATTCAACTATGTGGCAAAAACACCAAGCATTGATTTCTTAACAGGACAAGATCTCTTCCGGATGAGCCACCAGGCCATTCTTGATCGGATTGATCAATTCTTAGAAACAGACAGCGGTCTACCTCTCTATCGATATGGACTGCTTTGCCGTTGGTTCTGCCCCTGGCGTCAGTGCCATCCAGTCACTTGGTGTGGATCCAAAACTAGCCCTAATGTTGCTCCAACACATTGCTGCTAGCGGCAAACTGATTGGATTTGATATTGTGGAAGTTTCCCCTCCTCATGATATTGACAACCACACCTCCAACCTGGCTGCAACCTTTATCTTTTACTTGACCCAAATCTTGTCCCAACAAAAATAAGATGCAAAACCTCTCTAACATACAAAAGGCTTATCAACATCCATCCCTTGGGTGTTGATAAGCCTTTTTTTATTCTTCCTTCGTGACACTTGATGAGCTATACTAGAGGACTTTTAATCTCTTGAGGAAGGGACGGTCTCTATACGGAGTCAGATGTTGCTCTGCCAGTTTCTTGTAGTAGCCCTTATCTTCTTTCAAGAAAGAGCTCAAAGCAGGAACCAGTTGCTCTCCTTGTTCCTTCTGGGCCGCCAAGAAGGCTAAGAGATAACAAACCATCCCCTTGTCTCGCGCATTCGTCGTTTGCTTCATGGTTCCTTCTTTACGAGCCAGATAAGTTGCCACCTTCTCTTGCTCGCCAAAATGACAGGCGATTAAGGATTGATAAAATTCGAGCAATTCTTCCTTCCAAGGGAAGCGAACGCCGGACAAAACCTTTTGAGCCCTGTCAAAATAGAAGCGGGCTTGGACCAAATCTCCCTTCCAATAGTAGGCAATCCCAAGATCAATTTCAAACACCACTCGGACTGAATCAACAGATTGATCTCCCACCAAGCGTAGGACCTCTTCCAAATGGGTGACAGCTACTTGAAAATGCCCTCTCACTTGCTCTATTTCAGCCAGGTAGGCTAAAGATGCTGCAATTTGAATGGCATACTTGGCCTGCATGCTATTGGTCAGACTAAAGCAATCAATGGAGCGATAGAGGTGGCGGGTTGCCCTGCTCCTCATCCCCTACCATCAAATGGTACAAACCCTTCAAACGTAACTGAATCGCAATCGCTTCATGGTTGTTGGCCTGAATCGCATCTTCTAAAGCCAAATCTGTGTAATAGGCCATTTCAGAAATATTTTCTGTTTGAATGCAATAATAAATGATTTGCCGGTACCCTTCTAAAAGAAAGTCGAGCCGTTTGAGTTCCCGCGCATAGGAGATGACCTTTTGAATATCATGAATCCCCTTTTGGTACTCACCACTTCGAATGAAGTAGCGCCCCTCTAAATACAAGTAGCGCAGTTGCAAATACTTGTAGTCTCTATCTTTTTGGTGTCGTGAAAAAAGCTGATCCAGTTCTCGACGAAGACGAGAGAGTTCCCCAAAAATATCCAAATGGCTATTTTCACCATCTGATACTCCCCCTTCTTCTCCCTTGGAGTATATTGGGAATAGTTCATGTTCTAGCTGGAGGATTTCTTCCAAGTAGGTTAGCTCAAAGGATAGGGAACACAAGAGATTTTGGGACTGCTTGTATTGGTAAGCTATTTCCTTATAGAAGAGCAGGTCTGTCGAATCTTCTAAGGTTTCTTCCAGTTTTTGCGCGATTTGTTGATGGAAGAGACGCCGTCTGGCTGGTGACAGGAGTTGGTAGAAATACATGGCTACCAATTGCTTGCAAAATTGGACTAAGAGATCCTCCCCCCTCCTCCACTATTGAGATGATTCCTCTTTGAGCTAAAGGATCTAATAATGCAGTTAAAACAGAAAGATCTGTAGCTGTCAAATCGGCCAAGATAGACATGGATATCGGCTTATGAAAACAAGACAAATAATGAAGAAGGGACTCCTCTTCACTGCTCAAGTCACCCAGCTCTTGAGACAGATAGGCTTGAATAATATCAGGTAAGGGCTCTAAACTTTCCTTCTCTTTCCACTCTTCTATATAGCTGGACAACAAGAAGGGACTACCTTCACTCCACTCCATCATTTGCTCGATCAGGGCTGGTTCTATCTGCCCCAGTTGCCCTTGTAAGAGTGATCGACTTTCACTCGGATCAAAATTGGTCAACTCTAGCTGGGACAACCGTCTCTCGACTTTTAAACTCCCAAAGAAGGTGACCAAGAATTCCGGCAAAGGCCCCTCAGCTGTAACAATCAGTTGCCATCTTTCCCCGCTACTTTTCTCCTCCAATTGCTTTACTTTATTGAATGAGGCCGCATCCATCCACTGAGCATTTTCAAGCAGAATCAGGAGAGGTTTTTCTTGGCTGAGTCTTTGAAGGTGCTTCCGGACAGCAGGGAGATTGTCCGCTTTTCCTAGAGGAGGAGCTTCCAAGCCCCCACTCACTTTCTCTAGGGAAGCTTTGAGGTCGTCCCAGATCCCTCCTTCTTCTTGGCGACTGCCGACTTTGCCTTCCAGCTTGACAAAGCTAAAACTACGATTGGACAGCAAGACCAATTGACGCAATAAACGTTTTTTGCCTGTTCCAGATTGCCCCATGACCAAGAGAGGGCCAACCGCTTCCCCCTTCTCTACTAAGGATAGGTATTCTTCCAGTTGGGACAGTTCTTGTTTGCGACCAAAGAAAGGGAGTTCTCGGACATTCACACGATTGCTCTGTTTATGGGTTCGCTTAGCTTCCAAAACAGAATGATACAGTTCTTCTATCACTCGACTAGGACGAACATTCAGCTCACGATCCAATAAATCCACCAGCTTGTAATAGGTCTCAAAAAATTTCCCCAGCTGGTGATGAACTCTATAATACTCCATCAAGAGCTGGTAGTTCTTTTCTTCAAATTCATCCAGCTCTACTAAATGGTGGAGTAAGGACTCTATACCAGGGTCTCCCAGCCCCTCTTTGTCAATCTTTTGATAACAGCTTTCAATATAGAGTTGCTTATAAGCGCTCCGTTTACGGGAAGCCCACTGGTCAAAGTCCTCATCATCCTTGACGTAGAAGCCTTCCAGAAAATCTCCCTGATAAAGATGTAAATTGCTTATCGGATCCCTTTCAAAAAGCTGGACATCCAAAGAAAGATTCAGCTCAGAATTAAGGGCCAAGCTACTCCTACTTGGAGAAACAATGACATCTCCTTCAAAGATTTTATTAGCTTGGTAAACAGTATTCCGTAGATTTTTCCGAGCGACTTGGTTTTCCTTGTCCCCCCAGAGAATGCCCGCAATTTCATCACGGTTGACCTCACCCGATACAGCTAAGTAATAAAATAAAGCCTCCATCTTCGAGAAGGAAAAACGGATGTCTTTCTGTTGGAAAACAACCTTAGGGGGTCCAAATAACTTCAACGTGAGTTCTCTCTTCATTGCAAGCGCCTCCAAAATCTTCATATTAATACTATAAAAAAAAAGTTGTCTTTTAGCAAGCGATTGGCCCAAGTAAAAAAGAGACTGAGAAAAATTTTTCTCAATCTCTACAATTCCTGCTTAGACTGTTGATTAAATCACTTCCAAATTTGGTTGGTGTTCAAATAAGGCTTTTGTTGCATGGTGGACATGATAGGCTACATCTTCATTGTTCATGGTGTAGAGATGGACACCGGCAACATCTTGTGTGACCAAATCAACGATTTGATCCACCGCATAGGCTAAACCAGCCGCACGAAGAGATTTTGGATCATGTTCATACTTATCCAGAATGGCTTTGAACTTCCGTGGGATATGAACATTTTCACAAGTCTTCAACAAGCGAAGGGCCTGGTTTCTGTTAAGAATTGGCATCACCCCTGCATGAATGGGAACATCAATTCCCGCCAAGGTACACTTATCTTGAAAATCGTAGAAACGCTCATTGTCAAAGAAAAGCTGAGTCACTAGGCTCGAACATCCAGCATCCACTTTCTTTTTCAGATTTTGAATATCTGAAATTTGGTTTGGCGAATCTGGGTGACCTTCTGGGTAACAAGCACCGATCACATCAAAGTGAGGAGCTTCTGTTTTAATAAATTCAATCAAGTCCGTTGCATAACGAAAGTCTTTTAGAGGCTCCACACCTGGAATAATATCTCCACGAAGGGCCAAGATCCGATGAACTCCCACTTGATCTAAGTCATGAAGGGTATCTGCCACTTTTTCCTTACTCAGATAGATGGCAGGTAAGTGGGCAATGGTCGGAATAGACAATTCATTCTGAATATGATTGGCTAAAGCAACCGTCGTCTCTTTGATATTGTATTTATTATTGCTAGCGGTCACACTGATAAAGTGAGGAGCTAATTCCTGCATATTTTCCAAGGCACGTAAGAGCTTGGCATTGCCTACTTCAGGATTTGGAGGGAAAACCTCAAAGGAGAGCGACGGTGTTTGCTTAGTCATCAAATGTATTCCTTTCTTGATTGAGCAATTCTTTCTTTTGCTAACCAGCAAGCTTAGGAATTTCTACTTGCCTTATAGCGCTTTACGAGCAGCTTTTGCCGCTTCTACAAGACGGATCAAGCTTTCTCTCGTTTCTTTGATACCACGTGTTTTCAAACCACAGTCAGGGTTGATCCATACTTTCTTGCTTGGTACTTTCGCAAGGATGGCTTCGATGGTGTGGTCGATTTCGCCTTCATTTGGCACACGAGGTGAGTGGATATCGTAAACCCCAGGCCCCACTTCTGTTTGGAAGTTTTGAGCTTTGAGTTCGTCCAAGATTTCAAGGTTTGAACGGCTCGCTTCAAATGAGATCACGTCCGCATCCATGTTATCGATAGCTGGGATGATATCTGTAAATTCTGAGTAACACATGTGAGTGTGGATTTGTGTGTCTGGTGCTACTGTTGAGTGTACCAAGCGGAAGGCTGGAATAGCCCAGTCAAGGTAGTCTTCGTACCAGTCGCTACGACGGAGTGGCAATTTTTCACGAAGAGCAGCCTCGTCGATTTGGATAATCTTCACACCTGCAGCTTCAAGGTCAAGAACTTCATCCTTGATAGCAAGAGCGATTTGAAGAGTCGAATCTTTGATAGAGATGTCTTCACGTGGGAATGACCAGTTAAGGATAGTAACAGGTCCAGTCAACATCCCTTTGACAGGTTTGTCCGTACGGCTTTGTGCATAGCTAGACCATTTAACAGTAATAGGGTTGAGACGAGTGACATCACCCCAGATGATTGGTGGTTTCACCCCACGCATACCGTATGATTGTACCCAACCATTCTTAGAGAAGAGGTAACCTGACAAGTTTTGACCGAAGTACTCAACCATGTCGTTCCGCTCGAATTCACCGTGTACAAGCACATCAAATCCAACTTCTTCTTGCCATTTGATCCATTCGTCGATGGTTTCAGCAAGGAAGGCATCGTATTCTTCTTGCGTCAATTCACCCTTACGGAAGGCCAAACGTTTAGCACGCACTTCCTTGGTTTGAGGGAATGAACCGATAGTTGTTGTTGAAGAGCTGGAAGTTTGAAAGGCTTCTTCTTGGATGGCTTCACGTTCAGCAAAAGGCTGGCAAACGAGTATAGTCTGCGTCTGTCAATCCAGCGATACGCGCACGAAGTTCCGCATTTGCTCCGACACGTTCTGTTGCAAAGAGTTCTTTGTTCGCTGCAAGAGCTTGTTCACCTTGACCGTTGCGGATAGCATCCAAGTCACGGAGTTCTTCCAATTTTTTTCAACTGCAAAAAGCAAAAGTGATTCAAGATAGCTGGTTCAAAGTCTTCGTTAGCAGTCGTAAATGGTACATGAAGCAGTGAGCAAGAAGTTGTCAAGACAACATTTTTCAGCTGGAACTTGTTTCAAAGATTTCCAAGCTTGCTTCGTAGTTATTACGCCAGATGTTTCTTTACCATTGACAATACCCTGCATAAAGAGTCTTATCTGCTGGGAAGCCACCTTTAACGAGTTCAAGAGTTTTTCTTCCTTCAACGAAGTCAAGACCAATCGCATCTACTGGCAAGTTCACAAGGTCAGCGTAGATGTCACGCACGTCACCAAAATAAGTTTGGATCAAGACTTCAAGACCTTTTTTTGTCAGCCAAGAGTTTGTTGTAGAGGTTTCAAGAAGAGTGCTTTTTTTCTTCAGCTGTCAAGTCTTTGACAAGAGCTGCTTCATCCAGTTGGATACGAGTTGCACCAAGTTCAGCCAATTTAGCAAAAAAACATCTTGGTAAGCAGCCACTAAGCTATCTACAAAGTCTTCTGCTTTTCACGCCTTCTTCAAAGTCTGACAATTGAAGGAAAGTGAATGGTCCAACCACAACTGGGCGAGTATCAAGGCCCAATTCTTTGGCTTCTTGGTACTCATCAAAAATCTTGTGACCAGCCAATTTTACTTCTGTTGTTTTTTCAAACTTTTGGAACGATGTAGTGGTAGTTGGTGTTAAACCATTTCTTCATTGGAAGGGCACGCACATCCCCTTTTTCCCCTTGGTAACCACGCGCCAAAGCGAAGTAGCGTTCAAGGTCAGACAAGTCCAAATTTTGAACCAACTCAGGAACCACGTTGAAAAGGAAGGCTGCATCTAGGAAGTTGTCATAATGTGAAAAGTCATTTGATGGGATTTCAGTGATGCCCTTTTTTTCTTTGACAATGTTCCAGTGTTTGGCACGCAATTCTTTTGCAGCACCCAACAAATCTTCAGCTGTAATTTCGTTTCTAAAATATTTCTCAGTTGTAAATTTTAGTTCGCGGAATTCACCCAAACGAGGGAATCCAATAATTGTAGTTGACATGTTTTGTCCTCCAAAAATTCAAGTTGAGTCTATCTTATCAGAAGAAGCACCTTCTGTATAATTGCTTTTCAATGGTTTACGATATAGCCAGAAACTATAACCTTATAGATCAAGGGTTTTCACCTCTTGTCATTCATCAGAACTAATAGTCCTTATAAAAAATAACTATATGCTCTCCACCAGACAGGCCCAGACCCCTCCCATTCGTCAGTCCTAGTCTCCTCAAAAACAAAAAAGAAGCTATCCGCTTCTTTTTTGTATGAACTTATGCTCTAGTTAGTTGCACACAAAAAGCATCCCAAGGCTCCAATACCTTCTTCTCTTTGACCTGCTCTACTTCTGTATTGCTAATGAGGACAGACTGGTAGTCTTCCTCCAGTTCAAAACTCTGAATTTGACTAGACAGATTGGCCACAATCAAATAGCGCTTGTCCCCATCTACCCGTTGGTAGGCAAAGACTTGATCTGCTGTATCAAGTAGCTCAAAATCGGCAGAAATCAACCAGTCTTGTTCCTTACGGAGAGCAACCAATTGCTGATAGGTATAAAAAATGGATGAGGGGTCGGCCAAAGCCGCTTCTACATTGATTTCCTGATAGTTTGGATTGACGACTAGCCAAGGGTGACCGGTCGTAAAACCAGCCTGTGGCTGGTTGGACCACTGCATAGGAGTCCGAGCATTGTCACGGCCAATATGCCGGATCTGGTCCATAATGGTGTCGAGGTCTACTCCCTTTTCTAGACTTTCCTTGGCTTAGTTAATAGACTCAATATCCTCGATTTCGTCTAGGCTTTTAAAAGGATAGTTGGTCATACCAATCTCTTCTCCCTGGTAGATATAAGGCGTCCCTCTCATCAAATGAAGAAGAATGGCTAGAGCCTTAGCGGACTTCACCCGGTAGGCTTGGTCATCTCCCCAGGAAGAAACAATTCGAGGAAGGTCATGGTTGTTCCAAAAGAGGGAGTTCCAGCCTTCGTCCATGCCCAGTTCCGTCTGCCACTTGTTGAAGATTTCTTTCAGCTTAGGAACATTGAGCTTCTTTGCATAGTGCCATTTGGGCTGACCTTCTTGGAATAGAAGCCCGATGTGTTCAAATTGAAAGACCATTGACAATTCCTCATTGTCAGGACCAGAGTATTGCTTGGCAATCTCAGGTGTAGCTCCCCAAGTCTCCCCCAACCGTCAACAAATCCTTATCTCCGAAAGGTTGCTCGATTCATTTCTTTCAGATAGGGGTGGAGCATAGGACCATTGGCTACGATCTTCTGATCCGGAATTTTCCCAATCATGTCGATGACATCCATCCGAAAACCACCGATCCCCTTGTCAATCCAAAAATTCATCATGTCGTAAATCTTCTGCCGAAGGCTCTCATTTTCCCAATTCAGGTCCGGTTGCTTCTTACTAAAGAAGTGCAAATAATACTGCTGGGAAGCTGGATCAAATTCCCAAGCTGAACCACTGAAGTTCGAGAGAAGATCATTGGGTTGGTCCCTCCAAATATAGTAGTCCCGCTCTGGATTGTTTGGATTTTCTTTCGCTTCGATAAACCAAGCATGCTCATCCGATGTATGGTTGACCACCAAATCCATAATAATCTTAATATCGCGCTTTTGCCCTTCCGCAATCAGCTTCTCCATATCCTCCATGGTCCCAAAGATAGAAGCAATATCCTCATAATCAGATATGTCATAGCCATTATCATCCATAGGACTTTAGTAAACAGGAGACAGCCAAATGGCCGTAATGCCTAATTTCTCCAAATAATCCAGCTTACTGATGATCCCCTTGAGGTCACCAATTCCATCCCCATTGCTATCTAAAAAACTCTTGGGATAGATTTGATAAATCACAGCATCATGCCACTATTTTTTCTTCATGTACTTCTCCTTTTTGATTTCACTTGTAATCCCTTTCATCATAACCAAACTTGAAAGGAATTGCAACTCTTAGTAGCTCTATCAGTCTCCTTTAAAATAAAAAGAAGTCACTTTAGAAAACTTCCTTTTTTAACCTTCTCATCCTCTTTTCATTTTGCCAATTGTGATAAGAGAGCATGGCCAACCCAAAGAGATGGCTTCCAAACAAGGCCACCACAAAAATCAGCTTGCCTCTGTCTGGATAGGAAAGTGGAGATTGCTAAAAAGCCATAGCGAGCCCACTCGATGAAGATTGGATGCGAAAAGTAAAGCGCCATACTCATCTGTTTTAAATACTGTAAGTCATAAGATTTTTAAAAAGGACGATTTTAGGCAAGCATTGACCAAATAGACTGTCACAAAAGGGAAGAAGAAAGAAAAAGTTCTTATCCATTCCTTCATGTTGAAAAAAATAACTGACGCCTTCTAAACAGAGGAAAGCCAAAAGTCAGAGCAAGCTTTTTGCCAACGGTGAACCCTAAAAATTTTGTGAATGAAAATGATCAAACAGATAGTAACCCATATAGATAAAAATAGGCGTGTAAAAGAATCCCATTTCGAGCAGTGAAAAATAAAGTTGCTGTAGAGCTGGTAGCCCTTGAGAAGACTCGTGGTGTCTAGATAAGCCGAATAGGTCTCAACCAAGCCCCAGCAATAGAGGAGCAAGCTGATCACCCCCGCCCAAACCATGCCCAAGCGTTTGACCAGTTGATTGACCAAAAACAAACCTAGCAAAAAAGCTGGGATATACCAGAGTTGGTAACACATCCCCAAATAGACTAGAGCGATGAGGACGCCAGCTGGAAAGAGAGAGACTGGGAGGTTGAGACTAGAAAAAAAGACCCAGGCATAGGGAAGATAGACACAACTCCAAAATAAATAGGTTTTTACGATTTTGACCAGATAGGCCTTCATTTTCCTTGCATCTCTTAGTGATGGCTTGAGGAAAAAGCTGGCACAGACGATAAAAAATGGCACCGCTAGCCGTCCAAGGATACTCTTGAGACCAAAATGCACCGACTCATAGGAAGTTAAGCGACCACTATGCACCAAAATCACTGCAATCGCAAAGAGGTATTGAAAAAGACTAATACTGGAAGTGTTATAGAGGGAATTCTTTTTCATGGTCCTACTCCTTCGCCAAATGCAGATTCTATGGTTATTTTAGCATGAAAGAGAGGACCAAGCAAGGAATCCTTGCCTCCTTATCTACCTTTTTTCCTCTATTTTTGATATACTCAAAGCATGCACAAACAAACGATTATTGATTTTAAAGAGCTTGGATTGCGACAGCTTTTCACCAAGCCCATAAGGGAATTAAAAACCAGAGACCTCGACCAAGTAGAGACTCTTCTGAGAGAGGCTGAAGCCTATCAGGAGGCTGGTTATTATGCCGTAGGCTATGTCAGTTATGAAGCCGCTCCTGCTTTTGAGAAAAAATTAGCCGTCCACCCAGCACCACTCATGGGAGAGTATCTCCTCTATTTCACCATTCACGAGAAAGTAGAAACCCTTCCTTTCCCAGAGGACTATGAGGCTGTGGACCTACCTGCCAATTGGAAGGAAGAGGTCGAGGCGCCTGCCTATCAAGAAGCCATTGAGACCATCCAGCACCACATCCGTCAAGGAGATACCTACCAGGTCAACTATACCGTCCAGCTTTCTCAAGAGCTAGAGGCTGATCCTTTGGCCATCTATAATCGCTTAGTGGTAGAGCAAAAGGCCCATTACAATGCCTTTATCCAGCACGATGATGTGTCCATCCTCTCTATCAGCCCTGAACTCTTTTTTGAACAAGAATATCGGCTATTGACCACGCGCCCCATGAAGGGGACTACTCGTCGTGGCCTCACCAACCAAGCTGATCTTGAAGAGGCAGCTTGGTTAGAAGCAGACCCCAAAAATCGAGCGGAAAATATGATGATTGTAGATCTCCTCCGCAATGATATGAACCGGATTTCGGAAATTGGAAGTGAGCAGGTGACCCGTCTCTGCCAAGTTGAGCAATACTCTACCGTTTGGCAGATGACGTCGACCATTAAAAGTCGCTTGCGCCCAGAGATCGACCTGGTTCAAACCTTCCAGGCCCTCTTTCCTTGTGGTTCGATTACAGGGGCACCGAAAATCTCTACTATGGAAATTATTCAAAAGACAGAGGCTGCTCCTCGCGGAGTCTACTGTGGAACGATCGGTATCCTTCTTCCAAAAGGGAAACGGATCTTCAATGTGGCTATCCGAACCCTTCAAATGCAAGGCACCAAAGCCATCTATGGCGTAGGAGGGGGCATCACTTGGGACAGCAAATGGAAAGCTGAATACCAGGAAACTAAGCAAAAAGTCTGCTGTTCTCTACCGTCAAGAGCCTCGATTTGATCTCTTGACAACTGGTCGCATCCACCAAGGAGAGTTGACCTTCCTGAAGCAACACCTGACCCGTTTGAGAGAGACCAGCCGCTACTTTGCCTATCCTTATAATGAGCAAAAGCTCTTGAACAAACTTCAAGAAGAGCTCACTCATGTGGATTCTAGCCTTGACTATCGTTGTCGGATAGCCTTGCAGAAAAACGGAAACTTCCAACTGACGATTACGGAGCTAACAGACTTGCCAGCTAGCTATCTACAGGCTCAATTACGAGAACAAACTGCACCATTAAACCGACCTTTTACCTATTTTAAAACGAGCCAGAGAGACCATCTCATCCAGTCAGATCGGGAGCAGATCTACTATTTAGAAGACGGAACCTTACTAGAGACGACCATCGGCAATCTCATCCTAGAGATCAAGGGCCAACTCTACACTCCTCCAGCTCATCTCCCTCTCCTCGAAGGGATCTACCGCCGCCATCTATTGGAAACTGGACAAGTAGAGGAAAAACTCTTGACCCTGAAGGATTTAGAAGTTGCTGACAGAGTCTATGCCTGCAATGCCCTTCGTGGCCTTTATCCACTCGATTTTACAAGAAAGTACTCATAATGAAACTTATTTTTTTACATGGCCTAGGCCAGGATGCTCATTCTTGGCAAAGTGTTCAAGATGCACTTTCCCCCTTGCCTTCTGACTCTTTCGCTATTTTCTCTTATCCAAGCGAAAGCTACCAGGAGGCCAAAGAAAGACTGACGGAGTGTCTCCAACAAGAAAGCGAGCCCTTTATTCTGGTTGGACTCTCACTGGGTGGCGTTCTCGCTCTTGAACTCTCCAGCCAAGACTTACCACAACTCAAGGGCTTGGTGCTCTCAGGGACACAATACAAACTCAACACCAATCTCCTCTATCGGCTCCAAATCCTCCTCTTTCGTCTGCTTCCCAAACAGGTCTTTGAAAAGCAGGGGGCCAACAAACAGCACATGTTGCAAATCTTGACCGAGTTAAAAAGTCTCAATCTAACCAATACTGCTAAAACTTGCCCTCTCCCTAGCTTAGTGATTTGTGGCAGCAAAGATGGGGCCAATCAAGCTTCTTCGAAAAAGTTGGCAAATCTCCTGCCCAAAGGGCACTATCAAGAAATCGCAGATGGAGGCCATCTACTCAATACTCAGAAACCCCATGAACTCGCACAAGCTATCAAAGAGTTTGTCGCTAGGTTTTAATAGGAACAGAGGCTGGGCATAAAGTGTCCAGTCTCTTATATATGATAACTATAACTGCAAGACGCAGTAGCTGATTGCTCAAAGCACTGCTTTGAGGTGGTGTATAGAACTTGCGAGCAAGTTTCCTAAGTCTTTGTTCGCCTTTTAAGCTCCAAAGATGACCTAATCAGCTTTGCGGGGGTGGGACAACGAACGATTTTTAGTCAAAATTCGTTCTGTCCCACTCCCGTTTTTTTTTAGAAATATTTTAGAATTGCTTGATAGTTATTTGAAAAGCAAGCTGTATACTAAGAGTGTAAAGAAAACAACTAGTCATTTGGACGAAGGAGAAAACCATGGAAAAAGTATTAGAAATTTCCCATTTGAGTAAAAAGTTCGGTCAACAATACGCCTTAAATGATGTGAATCTCACCATTCGCAAAGGCGACGTCTACGGCCTCATCGGTAAGAACGGGGCAGGGAAAACCACCCTCATCAAGGTCATCACCCAGCTGATTCAAGAAACTGACGGAAGCGTCTCTCTCTTCGCTTCCACGAATCGCTCCCAGTGGACCCAAGCCCTGAAACGGGTCGGATCTGTCATTGAAAGTCCCTGTGGCTCACAAGCATATGACCGCCTATCAAAAACTTAGTCTACTATTGCAAGGCTCGCCATATCCCCAATCCCGACCAGGTCATCAAAGAAACCCTTGAACTATGTTGGCCTGAATAATACGGGTAAGAAGAAATTCCGTGATTTTTTTCACTCGGGGATGAAACAACGGTTGGGAATTGCGATTGCGCTCATTGCCAAGCCCGACTTCCTCATTTCTGGACGAACCCATCAATGGTCTCTGATCCTGTCGGAATCAAGGAATTCCGTCAGATGATCAAGCGCCTCAACGATGAACTCGGCATGACCATCCTCATTTCCAGTCACATCCTCTCCGAACTTTATCTGGTTGCCAATCGCTTTTGGCATTGTCGACCAAGGACGCCTGATCAAAAGAAATTAGCAAGGCTGAATTCGAAGAACAAGGAGAAGATTACATCATCCTCAAAGACTAGCCAACTAGCTCTTGCCAGTCAACTGATCCAGGATCAGCTCCATCACCGTATCAAGGTCATCGATAAGGATGGAGAAATCCATATCTTTCGGACAGACTCACGATATTAAAGTCATTGTCAAAGCGCTCGTTCAAGAGGATATTGACGTGGATGAAATCTACTATGCCCGCCAAGATCTGGAAAAAAATTCTTTACGGACTTGGTAGACTAGTCAACCCACCGTCTTGCATTACTTATCCCACATATTTCATTTAGGAGATTTATCATGTTGCATACCATTCAAGCAGATTTTTTTACAGACTTTTTTTCGCTCTAAAGGTTTTTTTGGATTACAGAAGCCATTCTCGTTCTCAACATCCTGTCTGGAGTCATCTTTGGAGCTACCGGCCACGTCGGCGTCAATACGGAATCCAAATTACCCCAAGCAACCGAAGTTTGGACGGGCTTTAAAGCCTTGACCAACTACTCTTCCAGCATCAGTGTGACTATCCTCTTTACCATTATTGTCATCACCTTGGTTCTAGGAACAGACTTAACGCAAAACTTATACAAGAATAATCTGGCCTATGGCGTTTCGCGCACCAGCTACTACTTTGCCAAAAGCGCCGTTGTCCTGACCATTGCCCTCTTCCAATTTCTTGTTTCTTATGGTCTCGTCTTCTTGATCGCGACCCTCTACAATGGACTTGGAACCATGCCAGAGCACTTCCTTGCTCATTTTGGACTGACCGTGCTGATTCAGTTCCTTTCCACCCTGGCTTGGGTCAGCATCATTTCCTTCCTCCTTTACGCTAGCCAATCCATCACCTTGGCCTTCGTTGGCTACTTCATTGGAAATATCCTCTTAAGCCTTCCTGCGCTCTTCTTTAAAGATATTGATATTCTCCACTATCTAAACTTGGAATTCCAATATTCCATGGTCCAAAGTACGACAGCAACGAACAACACTCTCTCGATCGCCCTTGGATTCATCCTTGTTTTCGGCTTCCTAGGACTCGCTACTTTTCAAACACAAAGATTTATAACAAAAAGGCTTGAGCGAGTGCTCAAGCCTTTTTTCTTAGTGTAATGGTCAAGATAAACCAATCTGCCTCCGTTGCCAGTTGCAAGTCTCCCCCTAAGATCTCTACAAAATTTTGAATGATGTAGAGACCCAAGCCAGAAGACTCTTCTGTATCCGATAGATTTTCTGAGTAGAAGCGACTAGCCAATTGGTCTAAGTGCTGGATCGGTTGTTGCACAATATTGCGCAGCTCGACCCGAATCGTGTCCTCATCCGACATCAAGGTCAAACGGGCCTGCTCCTTCCCATGCTTGAGGACATTGCTGAGCATATTTTGCAAGAGGCGCTCCCAAAGCTCAGGATCGGTAGCATAATGGAGATGTTCTTCTAACTCTACCTCTAAGGCAATCCCCGCCTCAGACAAGCTATCATAATACTGGAATAACTGCTGGGTTAGGACTTGGCTGAGATTAACGTCTGAAAGGCGAGGCTGGATGGCTCCCTCCATCAAGCGTCTGTACTCCAAGAGAGATTCCAAGCGTTTTGAGACGACTTGAAGATTGGAAGCAATTTTCTTCAGCTTTTCCTCTTCCTGCGTCCCTCCTTTGATGATTTGTTGGGTATAGCCCGATGCAATGGTCAAAGGCGTCCGAATATCGTGAGCAATATTACTGATGGCCATATCCAAGGTCTTTTTTCTCTTGAAAGGCAATCCGATTGGTCCGCTCGATCTGATCAAAGAGATCACTGACCTGCTTGGTCAAGGCGACCAATTCTTTTTTTGAAACACGTGACGTTAACCGCACCCCACTCCCATTTTGGAGCTTCTTTTGAATCTGCTCCTGCAAATCTTTGAGAGCAGAGAGTAGGCGAAGGTAGCCCAGTCCCAAGAGAAGGACAAGGACGACTAGAATTAGAACCAATCCCCACATTACTTGTCTCCTTTCAAGCGAACACCCAAGCCCCAGACGGTTTCAATATAGTCCTCATTAGGGTCTAGCTGGGCAATTTTCTTCCGGAGATTGCTCAATTGGGCATTGAGGGTATTGTCTCCAGGCAGATAGACTTCTTCCCAGACCGCCTCATACAATTCTTCCTTGGTGAAAATCTTCTTTGGATGTGCCAGCAAGGTCTCAAAAATTTGAAATTCTTTTTTGCCCAAGCGAAGCGTCTGTTCGCCAGACTCCAGTTCAAAGGTTTCTGGATTCAGGACCAAATTCTTAAAGGAAAGCTTTTGCGACGCTTGAGCTTCCTGTGCCGAGAGTCGTTGATTTCGCAACTGCACCGTCACCCGAGCCGCCACTTCGTCCAGATTAAAGGGCTTGACAATATAATCATTGGCACCTGCAAGGAGGTACTGGCTAATGAGGTGTTTGTCTCCAAGAGCCGTCATCATGATGACCGGCACCTGACTCTGCAAACGGATCTCCTCCAGGACCTGATCACCCATTTTTCCCTGGAAGCATGATATCGAGAAGGACCAAATCAATGCTTTCTTGCTGGAAGAGCCGCAACCCTTCTGTACCTGAAAAAGCCTGAAGGACCTCATGGTCTTCACTTAAGAGACTGTATAAAATTTCTTGGATATCATTATTATCCTCGATTAATAAAACCCGTGCCACTTGCCTCACTCCTTTTTCCTTTGAACTCCAAATCATTTCTATTCCCCTAGCCTATCAAATAAAGGGACCTTCGTCAATGAAAATCTGATTAAAATCCTATAGTCCCCAGGTAGATCTGCATGTTAGGTCATCACAAGATGAACTTGACTATCCTTTCTTTCAAAAGTATAATAGGAGCAATGACAGAATAGGGAGAATCATCTATGAAAAAAAATGCCAAAACTAAAATCAGCCTTGTATCCATCCTCGTCATCCTGGGCGTTGCTGCAAGAATGATGCGAGTCATCCACCGCCAGCAAATCAGGGAGCAAAACAGACAAACCATTCAAACGACTAAAAAGGTTGCAGAGTTTCAGAAAACACTAGACGAGGAAGAAACGAAGAAACGGAACGAAACCATCAACAAGATTTATAATGAATCCCTTGTTCGGAATAAGTTTGAGAATTGGCAAAAAGTCGATGAACTTCATGGTTTGGGACAAAGAACTGGGCAATTTTATATCTATAACTTTGAAAAAAAAGAAGAGATTCTCTTAGAGAATACTGATCAAGCATTTGTTCTACCTATTCGAGACAAGAGTAATAACGTCACATTTCAGGCCATTTTTGCCCATAAGGACGGTCAGTGGCACATCATGAAGCCAGACGGAAGTTCTCAGTTGCAACTAGGAGAAGCCAACATTTCCGCTGAATCTAAGTTTGTCATCGAGAACAATGTCTTAGACTACGACCAGTAAATCAGTAAGGACTTGGCTTAACTACATACAAAAAGCTTAGGACCCCAGCTTGTGGTTGGGATTCTAAGCTTTTTAGTTTATAGGAGAGAGTTGGCCAGCAAGTACCGAAAACTTTTATTTAACAGAAGCCCCATTTGTCGCAATGACTTCTTTGTACCAATAGAAGGATTTCTTACGTGAGCGGGCTAAAGTTCCTTTTCCTTCATTGTCCCGATCGACATAGATGAAGCCGTAGCGCTTCTTCATTTCTCCAGTCCCGGCAGAGACCAGGTCAATACAGCCCCAAGTCGTATAGCCCCAGAGGACAACACCATCTTCGTTAATGGCATCTCGCATGGCCTTGACATGGGCAGCCAGGTAGTCAATCCGGTAATCATCCTCAATCTCCCCGGCTTCATTTGGAGTATCAACTGCGCCTAGTCCATTTTCTACGATAAACATAGGGCTTTTTGATAACGATCCCAGATGGTATTGAGGGTAATGCGGAGACCAAGAGGGTCAATCTGCCAACCCCATTCCGAGCTTTCTAGGTAGGGGTTCTTCAGAGAGGCAAAGATATTGCCCGCTGTTTTCTCCCTTTCAGCTGGATCCCCTGAAGCGACCCGACTGGCATAGTAGGAGAAGGAAATAAAGTCCACTGTATGGTCTTTCAACAATTGAAGGTCCTGCTCCGTCATCTCAACCGTGATTCCCTGACGCTCCCACTCTTTCTTGGCATAGTTTAGGGTATTCCCCACGCGCCTGCACATCGATGAAGAAATAGTTCTTGCGGTCTTCTTCTAGACCAGCCCAGACATCTCGCGGAGCACAGGTATGCGGATAGTTTGGTCCTGCTGCCAACATACAGCCCACCTTGTTGTTCGGATCAATCTCATGGGCTAGCTTGGTAGCAATGGCTGAAGCGACCAACTCATGGTGAGCCGCCTGGTATTTGACTTGCTCCTCATTCTCCCCTTCTTCAAAGCAGAGACCCGCTCCCATAAAAGGCGCATGAAGGATCATATTGATCTCATTAAAGGTCAGCCAGTAGTTGACCAAGCCCTTTGTAACGAGTGAAGAGCGTTCGGCAGAGGCGTTCATAGTATTCCAACATCTTGCGACTACGCCAACCCTCCATACTCTGTAATCAAATGCATGGGGACAGTCAAAGTGGGTAATGGTCACCAAGGGTTCAATGCCATACTTGTGGCACTCCTTAAAGAGGTCTTCATAGAACTGTAGACCCGCTTCATTCGGCTCCAGTTCATCCCCTTTCGGGAAGATCCGAGACCAGGCAATGGACAAGCGATAGGTTTTAAAGCCCATTTCCCCAAAGAGAGCAATGTCTTCCTTGTAGCGATGGTACATATCAATGCCATCTTTAGCCGGGTAAAAATAGCCCTCTTCAAAGTCGAACATCTTTTTCTGACCCGTAATAATCGCATGACGATCAGGCCCAATCGGTACCACATCCACATTGGCCAAGCCACGGCCATCTTCATTATAAGCTCCCTCACACTGGTTGGCAGCCGTCGCCCCACCCCAAAGGAAACCATCTGGAAATTGAAGTTTATCGGTCATCTCTCTACCTCACTTGATTTGATAGTTCTATTATACCCTCTCTAACCCAAAAGTCTTACAGCATCCTATGAAAAACTGATACTATTCTAAGATTGCTACTGTTTACGTGCAACACAAAAAGACCGGATGACTACGATCTTTTAATAGTTCATATTCTCATATTCTGTTTTAAGAATAATTATGGTTAACTTCAAATGACTAAGCATCCTATTTCATACGATAAAAATCAATGACTAGACCAGCAGGGCCTTCAACTAACAGGGATTCTGTTCCCCAATCGGTTACAACTGGCCCGTTTAAAATCTCAATCCCTAATTCTTTCAAACGCTTTTGATTCTGTTCCAAATCTTCAACTTCAATGTGTAGAATGATTCCTGACTGAAAATTTTCCAGAGGTATCAAATGAGTTTTGTGAGAACATGAGACAGTGACTGCCAATCGTGAACTGAGCAAAACCATCATCAACATAGTCTGCCTTTTTATCCAAGATATGCTCCAATTCAGCACAGACTTGGGGAACATTTGAAACGATAATATCTAATTGATTTAAATTCATTTACTATCCTCTAAAAAAAGACCGGATTGCTCCGATCTTTTCAAGTTTCTCTCTAAGAAAATCAAAGAATAAACAAGGCATCGAACCGCAGACAGTACTGGAGTACGGCAAGGTGAAGATAACGCAGTTTACATTTGATTTTCGACGAGAGGAATTATTTGATTGCGCGTGATTGCAACCCTTCTTCTTCCAAGAAGAGACGGAATGGTACAAGCTCTTCAGCTTCGTATTTTTCCTTGAAGGCTTTGATCGCTTCTTCTGAGTGTAGTTTTGGATCCAACTCAAGAACTTCTACTGGAAGTGGACGGTGTTGAGTGATGCGAGCATCGATCACAACAGTTTTACCTTCTTTGTTCAATTTAACAGCTTCTGCAACGACTGCATCGATGTCTTCGATACGGTCAACTGTAAATCCTACAGCACCTTGAGCTTCAGCGATTTTCGCATAGTCAGCATTAGGGAAGTCACACCAAACAAGTGTTTGTTTGTGTCTTCGTATTTGTCCTTTGATGAAGGCATATTTACCATTTGAGAAGACAACGTTGATAACTGGAAGATCGTATTGAACGTTTGTGATAACGTCTGGGTAGCACATGTTGAATGCACCGTCACCCATGATGTTCCATACTTGGCGATCTGGATTGTCTTTCTTAGCAGCGATACCACCAGGAAGGGCGATACCCATTGTCGCAAAGAGTGGAGATGTACGCCACATGTTCTTAGGGTGTCATGTGAAGGTGACGAGTTGATGTTTGAGTAGTGTCACCTACGTCGATTGAGTAGATAGCATCTTCATCAGCATGTTTGTTGATAGCATTGTAAACTTGGTACAATTGCACTCACCCTCAGTTTTACCTTCGAGTTTGTTCATGTAATCACGCCAGTTTTGGTTGTTCTTCACGTTTAGCACGCCACCATGGAGTAGACTCAACTGGATTCACTTTGTCAAGGATTGCTTTCGCTGCTTGACCTGCATCTCCAAGGATTGAAGCGTCAAGGGCATGACGTTTACCAAGTTTGTAAGGGTCGATATCGACTTGGATGAATTTTTCAGTGTTCTTGAAGGCTTCGTAAACTTCAGCAAATGGGAAGTTTGAACCAAGGAAAAGAACTGTGTCTGCTTCAAAGACTACTTCGTTGGCTGGTTTCCAACCAACACGGTAAGCAGAACCTGTCAAACCTTCGTAGTTCCATTCGAAAGCTTCAAAGTTTTTACCAGTTGTGATGATTGGTGCTTTGATTTTACGTGACAATTCAGTAATCACTTCACCAGCTTTCACACCACCGTAACCAGCATAGATCACTGGGCGTTCAGCATTGTTTAAGATTTCAACAGCTTTATCGATTTCAACTTCGTTCAAAGCAGGAGCGATGAATGAACGCTCGTAAGAACCTGATCCGTAGTATGAGTTTTCGTCGATTTCTTGGAAACCAAAGTTTACTGGAATTTCAACAACGGCTGGACCTTTTTTAGAAACAGCAGCACGGCAAGCTTCGTCAATTACTTTTGGCAATTGCTCTGCGTAAGCTACACGTTTGTTGTAAACAGCGATACCGTTGTACATTGGGTTTTGGTTCAATTCTTGGAAGGCATCCATGTTCAATTCGTTAACTGGACGTGATCCAAGGATGGCAAGGAATGGAGTGTTATCCATAGCTGCATCGTAAACACCATTGATCAAGTGAGTTGCACCTAGGTCCACCTGAACCAACTGCAACACCGATAGATCCGCCAAATTTAGCTTGCATAACCGCTGCAAGAGCACCGGTTTCTTCGTGGCGAACTTGCAAGAAACGGATATCTTTGTCTTCAGCCAAAGCGTCCATAAGTGAGCTAAGTGTTCCTGATGGGATACCGTAGATCGTGTCTACGCCCCATGTTTTCAATACGTTGAGCATTGCTGCAGATGCAGTAATTTTCCCTTGAGTCATAATGATAACTCTCCTTCAATAAAAATAATTGTCAGTCTTTGAACTGAATTCGACAAAGAGTGAAAACGTTTCAAATAACTTTACTATATCAATTTATCACGTTTTATTGTCCTTGTATAAGAATATGCTCACCGAACGCCTGGAACTATTACATAACACAAAGCAAAAATCTGTTCTGTTTCTGCAAACTATTTTATAACAGAAGGAATAAACCGCATAACAGCAAGGTTTTTAGATCTTATGAAATTAGTACAAAATGGAGCACTTTACCAAACTGTTCCACAGTAGTATCAAAAAAATCCTAGCGGAAAATAGTTTTTCCCTGCTAGGATGGGTTAAATTTCCTTTTGAAGAGCCTTACTCAAGACCCTGTATCCTTCAATTGTTAAATGAAGACCATCTGTTGTATAAGCTGGTTTGAGCTGACCATCTTCACCGAGCAAGCTCTCAAAAACATTGATAAATTCGACATTCATCATTCTTTGAGCCAGCTCATGATAAGCCTGATTCAAGGTCTGAATCTTTTGATTGGTCCGGATATAGACTGTCCCCTTGTAGGTTTCTCCCTCATTCACAGGGAGAACCGAAACAAGTTTGATTTGCGCCAAGGGTAAGAGTCGCACCATCTCCTGGAGGATTATGGACATGTTATCAATGGTTTCTGACAGGGGCATTTCCTTGCCAATGTCATTTGTTCCGATTAGTAGGAAAATCTTATCCACTGCTTGACCAAAAATATGGACATCTAGATGCTCTCTTAAGAGGTCTGTCTTGTAGCCTCTGATTCCCCGATTCACCATATACTGATCCGTCAAAAGCAACTCCTGAAGAGGATAGTATTCGATGATAGAGTCGCCTATAAAAAGAATATCGGGTTCCTTCAAAGGATTTTGATTCAGCTCTCGGTAGTTCTGTTGTATTTGCCTGTTCTTTCAAGAGCCAGGTCTCCAATAATTGTACAGCCATAAAGACTCCTTTCGATTCGTATGGTAGAAACTATGTGCGGTAGATTACTCGCCTAGTCGAAACTTAGTCTTCCGTCCAAATAGGCTTCAATCATTTCATAAACCCCACCTTCTTGGTGAGATGGCGCTGTATAACGGGCTGCTTGTCGAGCATGGACGTCCGCATTTTCCATCGCATAGGAATAGGTCGCTAACTCCAGCATTTCCACATCGTTTTGGCTATCGCCAAATGCCATTAAATGCCCACCATCAACGCCCCAGTGTTCTTCCAAGAATTGAATTGCTGTAGCCTTATTGACCTCCGGTTGCAGAATATCGATGGCTCCATAACCACTAGCTGCTGGAAGCAGGCGCTCCCCAAACTCTTCGCGCAACTCTTGCACAAAGGCTCCGACTTTTTCAGTGTCAGTGACGACACTTATCTTCAGAACCTGCTCACCATGCTCTTGTACCAGATCATCCACAAAGCGCATCCGTCTGTAAAAAGCTGCAGCTAACTCAGGCGTCATCAATTGCTCTAAAAGAGGAAACTCTGTTCCTTTCTTGGCATAGGCTCCAGATAGGCTACTGACGACCAGATGAAGTTCTTCTTCTCGACCTTCTAGATAACGCAAGACCTCCTGCACCAGCTCTTCAGGCCAGCTACACTCTCGGATGAGCTTTCCCTTCTCTAATATCCGTGCACCATTGGCTAGAACCAAGGTGACGCGATCTTTCAGCTCTCCCAAGACATGAGCCATACGGCTATAGCCATTCCCCGTCGCAATAACAAAGGGAATCCCTCTTTGGTCTAGCTGATCCAAGATGCGGCTCAGACGCTCACGGTCAATCTCTCCTTGCGCATCCATCAGAGTACCGTCCATGTCTGTCGCAATCATTTGTATCATACCAGCCACCTCTTTCTATCTTTTCCCTATTATACACCATTTCCTAGTCATTTTTGGGGCCTTTCTTTTCCACGAACGCTCCCTCCTCCCCATCCCTTAAAAATTTTAGAAATTCCACTGAATCCTCTTTAATTTTTTCGGTCCAATTTTATTATAATATAGATAATAGATTTTTCCCTGTATGAAGTAACTAGCAGACCCTCTCTCACACCTAATCAAAGCGTCTGCTACTCCCGAAAAGATCTAAGAGGTAGGCATGAACACAAAGACCTTATACCGCCAAACATCCTTTACCAATAGCGATTTCCCATTTTCAATCAAACAGATTCGCACCCAAAATGGCCAACCGGATATTTTTATTTCATTGGCACACTGATATTGAGATTATTTATGTCAACGAAGGACTGCTCAATTCCATATCGACTATGAATATTTTTCATAGTCAACCAGGCGATATTATTTTTGATCCGCCCTAATGCCCTTCACTCCATTCATCCCATCCAGAGTTCTTCCCATACCATGGATGTCCTCCATTTTAATCTGGACCTGATCGGAATCACTCATAAAAATATTGCCACTCTAAAATATTTACAACCCCTCTACAATGGTGATTTTGAATTTGTTCGACGGATTCAAGCCCAATCACCCGGTTACGAAGAAATCAAACAGAGCCTCTTAACCTGTATGGCAAACGGAAGAGAACAAGGTCCCTTCTATGAACTCCGACTCAAATCCCAGCTCAATGAACTCCTCTATCTCCTCTTTTCTCACCACTATATTGTCGAGAAGAAGTTTTCAACGGATGCTTATCGAAGAGAAGAAAAAATTCGTTTGGTCCTCGACCATATTTCGAACCATTACCAAGAGGAGCTTATGATTGAGCAATTAGCAGACTTGTGTCATTTTAGTCCGACCCACTTTATGAATTTCTTTAAGAAACAATTAGGGATCTCTTGTATGGAGTACATCATCCAATATCGGCTAAAAAAAGCCGCCCATCTCCTCCAGCATTCTGATCTGGCAATCATTGATATCGCTAGCCAATCTGGCTTCAACAACCTCTCAAACTTTAATCGCCAATTCAAGAAATACTATCAGATCACTCCAAGTCAATACCGAAAAAGCTTGTCTTTAATCAATGGATCAAATAATAAAAGCCCCCTGAACACAATTGAAACGTATGTTCCAGGGGCTTTTAGTTTTTTACCAGTAGAAATCTCAGATAAAACGAGGCAACTTACCTCTTTAACTCTCGATCATGCTATTTAAAGACCATTTCCCTGTTTCTTCATATTGCCTTATTAATTCTTGAGAAGTTTGAGTGATTTCTGAAGGGAAATGGAGGCTTTTCAATGTATTGACCGCATTCTTCGTTACTGCAGCCCCCTGCTTTATCTGATAATCAAAGACGATTTCCCCGTCGACATAACGACTATCAAAATGATAGTTATCATTTACTGCACCAGACGCCGCGACTAGCTCAATATCATGACTTGAAATCATATACAAGCAATCGTGTCTAGATAGCCAGCGGACAATCCCCAAGCCAGATCCAATTCGCTCAATGGTATTGGTTCCCTTAAAGAGTTCATCAATAAAGAAATAATGAAAACCAGACTTTTCCAGACTCTCAATCATTCGGAGAATCGTTTTGCTCTCTGTAATAAAATAACTATCGCCAACCTCAATATCATCGCTGACATCCATAGAAGTCATGACATGTCCATAAGAAAGCTCCAAACTTTCGCCATAGGCGAAGCCCAAGCCCTGAGCTAGAATACAGTTAATGGCTACCATTTTTAGATAAGTAGATTTCCCTGAGGCATTATCCCCACTAATCACCATATTTTTTTCAAAACGAACGTCGTTAGCAACCGGATCCGTTAGTAAAGGATGGTAGATCCCCTTGCCCTTAATTCCGCCTTCTTTTTTAAAATAAGGATGACAGACCAATTCAACATCACGCTTATGGCGTAGAAGGCTGATGGCTACTTCCAATTCTCCCAAAAGATTGATCGCTTCCTGAGCTTCTTTCTGATGAATCCTCACTTGCTGATAGATATAAACTTGAGCAATCTGCGGAATTAAGAAAAGAAAATTAAGGTAAATCAGAATAATTTCCATATCTGAGCTTCCTGTTGGACTTTGTAAGATTCCGGAAATAACTTTCGTCTTCTTAAATGGTTGGACAGCCTGTTTGAGGGCTTCTTGTTTTGGAATCGCTAAATGGCTAAGCTTTTCCGTTGAGGCAAAGATACGAACCAAGTAACTAACTCGATCCAAGCGCATTTTATTCGACCAATTCCGAATGCTCGAAAAAATGATATTGAAGGTCGCACTCGCCACCAAGACCATCATCGCTTGAATTTTAAAAAATGGAAGGAAGAAAAGCGAGAAGACCGGCAAACAGGCTAAGAAAATATAGAGAGAAAGATAGATCTTCGAATCCTGTTTCCCTGGATTAGCCACAATACTTCTAGCCATATTGTGGTTCTTTTTTCCTAATTGGTTCATGACAACTTGAACCTTGAGACGAAGATCAGGGTGATGGTCAAAAAAATCCTCTAACTCCTGCAAGGATGCTTCTGGTTGAAATTTAATCAAACGCATCTTCTGATACAAGGCCTCAGCCCCTATACTAGACTGTGTATAATTCAACTGATCAAAGACTCTATAGAGGTCCAAATCATGCCAAGTCTGACCGTCTACTTGGCTATCTGTCGGTTGGAGTGCAGAAGCCAAGAGCATTGTTTCCGCTAAACTTTCTTCACTATCTTTTTTTATGAAAAAAGGTTTACCCTCCCAAGCCTTGGCTAATTTTTTTCTCAGAAGAATCGTTGATAGCTGATTTGTTAGAGTCATAACGATGATCAGTCCAACAAATCCAATTGGTAACCATCCAAGTTTGTCCATTCCTTCATTCGCCCCTTCCTATTGCCAATTCAAATTCACACGTTCTTTCACTTCCTGGTAGGCTGTATCGACACGCGCCTTTGTTTCGTCATCCAATTGATCCCGATACTTGCCTCCCTCAATCCAGTCCTCCAAGATATAGGTCTGGAAATGATAGAGTTCATAGCCTTCAGGAGAATAACTGTCCTTCGGCGTCCGGCTGACCCAAGTAGGATGAGCTGTTGCTGTTTTGATACGGGTCTTACGCCCTACTTTCTCAATTGTGATATCCATCAGAACACCCCTGTTCGGTCCATTGAGCATTTTCTATCCCTTCCATGGTTTCCAGTCGCTGATTCGAAAGAAAATTCCCCATAGAATACATGATCAATTTCTGTTGTCCATCCTTATCCACAATCTCGGCAGGTTGGACGACATGAGGATGGCCACCCAAGACAATATCAGCTCCCCAAGAAATCATCTTATGATATAGCTCCTTCTGTTCCTCTGTTGGCTCTAATTCATATTCAATCCCCATCTGAGGCATGACAATGGTAATGTCCGCTTCCATCTCAGCTTTTTTTGGATTTCTTGACGCATCCGCTCCTCATTGAGGTCCGATAGACGATTGTCATAGTCCTCTTGTTCCAGATTATACTCCATCCCATTAAAAGCCGTAGGAATAAGCCAAAATCGCAATCTTGATTCCATTTACTTCCTTGATCAGGATAGGGGCTTGATCTCGCGTCTCATGTGGATAGACACCGACCGTTTGGATCCCTGCATCTTCAAAGGCTTTCGCAGTCGAAAAACAGCCCTTCCAAGCCAGAATCGAGGATATGGTTATGCCCCAGGTCCATCACCTGATAGCCTGCATCCTTAATCGAAGCAACGACCGCACCCAGGGCATTGAAAAGTCGGATATCCAGAAAGTCCATAATCCGAATTGATGGTTCCTTCAAAATCTCCCCAAGACCAGATCCCCTTGCTTTCAACCATTCCTGAGCATAGTGATAATTCTCAGAAAAATCATAGCTTCCATCTTCCTTGGCTGCACTCATATAAATCAAGTCATGGTAGAGTTGATCCCCATTTGCCATGATCCGAGCGGTATGCGGTAACTGATCCGGATGGATTTCTTCTTGTTTTTCAACAACTTCCGGCATCTCTAGTGCTGTAATGGGAAAACCATTCCATTTTTGAACCCATAAGACCAGATTTGCAGCCGCAAATACTGTAATCAGCAATCCATAGACAAACTGTTCGTTGGTCAAGCGGAAAGCTGTCACCTTTTCCAATCCAATATCAAGCCAGTCATTAAGCATCGTGAGGATATCTTTCCCGACCTCACTCCACCTCTTTAGGAGATCCTTTCCAATTCTTCATCTTCTTCTCTTCCTATCCATTTCTCTTGCTCTCATCAAAGGCCACTCCGTCATCTGGCAGGCCTTTTTTTCATTGTAACACAATTTTGACAAAAGAAAACAGACTGACCTAAACTTCCATGAATAGATAAACGGAGGGACTAAAGAAATTAAAAAAAGAGGGCTCAGGGCCCCCTTTCTCAATCATTCTTTTAGTGCATTTGCCTGAGTAGGTCCCCGTATCCCTCTGCCTCCATTTCCTCTTTAGGAATAAAGCGTAGAGAGGCCGAATTGATACAATAGCGAAGACCTCCTTGGTCTCTTGGTCCATCAGTAAAGACATGGCCGAGGTGGGCATTGCCTGAGCGGGAACGAACTTCAATTCGCTCCATCCCGTGACTATGATCCTGGTAATAGTGAACGACATCTTTAGCGATGGGACGGGAAAAACTCGGCCATCCACAGCCAGACGCAAACTTATCCTTGGCAAAGAAGAGAGGTTCCCCCGTCGTAATGTCTACATAGATCCCCTCTTCAAAGGTCTGATCATAGGCATTGTGGAAAGGACGCTCTGTCGCACTTTCTTGGGTGACTCGGTACTGCTCCTCTGTTAATCCTGCCTTTAATTCCTCCTGACTGGGCTTTGGATAGGCTGCCGGATCAATCAAGGGTTGGTCAGCATCTGTCACATCAATATGGCAATAGCCTCCAGGATTCTTCTTGAGGTAGTCTTGATGGTAGTCCTCAGCCAAGATATAGTGGCGTAACGGTTCTAGCTCAACTACGATCCTAGTTCCCAGTTGTTCTTCTTGCTCCGCAAACACTTGGGCGATCACCTCACGATCTGCCTCGTCTAGGTAATAGACACCCGTCCTGTACTGACGCCCTCGATCATTTCCCTGTTTGTTAATGGAGAAGGGATCAATTACACGGAAATAGTAGAGCAGAATCGCTCGGAGGGTAATCTTGTCTGGATCATAGACGACCTGAACGGTCTCTGCATGATCCGTTTCCTTGATCAATTGGTAATTGGTCGTTTCCACCTGGCCATTGGCATAGCCCCACCGTCGTCTTTTTCTACACCAGGGATCCGTGAAAAATACTCCTCTAAAGCCCCCAAAAACAGCCACCTGCTAGATAAATCTCTGCCATCTTTTTTTCCTCGCTTTCCCGCATTCCCCTACGAGGAACGCTTGACATCTATTAGCTCCATCATAATCCAAGAGCCTCAGATTTTCAAGGATTCTGCATCAAAAAAATCCCTTCTACTGATACTAGTAAAAGGGATTCAGACTACTTATTTTTTTCAAATAAGAAAAAGAGCGAGTAAGCAAAGATTCCGTATAGATAAACTAAAACTGATGGAAAAAAATCATGCACGAGAGACATGTCACACACCTCCTCGAAATATCGTTTCTTAAAGCAAACACTCAGTAGCTTACAAGATCATGCTTGGTCCATATACCTGTAACTGAGACTTTCACAGCTTCGTAGTGCCAGTGATCGTAAGCCCGCCAGGCTTGAAAGGACTCTTCATTCAAACGTAGCCCACTCAAACCAATCAATAAACTCGCATTCTGATAAAACTTCTCCAACTCGATCAATAGGCGATTGTCCACCTGTCTTGCCCTTTCAATAAAACTTCCAAAATATGATTTAGATTTTCCTAAAATCGAAGGGCATCTGGACTGGGGATAAAGTCCCTAGAAAAGGCTGTTCGAAGAGTTTTGATCATCGTTCTTGCTTCTTGAATCACATCCCTTTCTCCCATATAAACCACCTTCCTTTTCACCTTCATTGTACACCTTTTTCTCTCTATAAAAATGAAATTTCTCTAAAACTAGGAACAGAATGTTCTCCATTGACAAGAATCCATGAAAAAATCCCCAAGCATCCACTTGAGGAAGTTCTTTTCGAAAGATTAGTCAATGTAGTGTAATTTCCCACGGAAATCTTCCAGGCTTTGGTAGCCTTTTTCTTCCATGATGGCTTTAAGCTCAGCTGTAATGCGGTCAAAAGCCACCACTCCTTCTTTATGAAGCGTGGTTCCGATTTGCACCATGCTAGCGCCACAAAGGATATGCTCAAAGGCATCACGACCAGTCAAGACCCCACCGGTTCCCACAATCTGAATCTCTGGATTCAAACGTTGGTAAAAGGCATGAACATTAGCCAGAGCAGTCGGTTTGATGTATTCCCCACCAATTCCACCAAAACCGTTCTTAGGACGAATCACAACGGATTCATCCTCGATATAAAGGCCGTTTCCAATCGAGTTGACGCAGTTGACAAACTTGAGTGGGTATTTGTTAAAGATCGTTGCAGCTTGATCGAAGTGGACAATATCAAAGTAAGGTGGTAACTTGATGCCAAGAGGTTTGGTGAAATAGCCAAATACCTCTGACAAGATCCGATCGGTCGTCTCAAAGTCATAGGCAATCTGAGGTTTACCAGGAACATTGGGACAAGAGAGGTTCAACTCCGTCAAGCCTTTAAAGTCACTGTCTTGCACTTTTTTTCAGAATGGTATGGGTCTCTTCGGGAGACATGCCGACAAGAGATAGAAAGAAGGTCCGATCTGGATCGCTTTCTTGCAATTCTAACAAGTAATTCAAATAATAGTCCAAGCCTTGGTTGGGAAGGCCCATCGAGTTAATAGATCCTAGCGGCACATCTTGGTAGCGTGGCTCTGGGTTCCCTTGACGATACTCCAAGGTCGCAGTCTTTCGTCACAAATGTTCCCGCAGCAGAATTCTTTACTTCTTCAAGTTCTGCAATTGTCATACAGGCTACACCCTGCGGCATTCATCAGGCAGTTGTCAAACTCAAAACCTGCAATAGTTGGTTTTTTTGTCGATACCATCTTCTACTCCTTGAAATAAATTCTTACAGTCATTATAGCATGAAAAATGAGGATGGATGGTTCAAAAAACTAGAAAAATGAGGAAGGATCGTCCGGAAATAACAAGACATTGCTCAAAAGGGTAGATTTTCTCGCTCAGAAAAAATGCTAAAAAAATCGTATCATTATTTCAACCGATTGTAAGTCCAAGGTAGGTAGCTTTTTACCAGTCTTTATTCAGTCTGTGAAAATTTTTCTGAAAAATTCAACTTTTTCCTTTACAAGTCAAAAAAAGTCTGCTATAATTGTCCACGTAATAAAACATGACATTGCTTCTAGCAGTGCCTCCATATGCCAGTAATTTAGCCAATTTGCTGGAAGTCGTTTCAATCAAAAAGGAGAAACAAGATGACAACTGCAAAAGAATATATCCAAAGCACTTTCGAAACCGTAAAAGCTCGCAACGGCCATGAAGCAGAATTCCTTCAAGCTGTTGAAGAGTTCCTTAGCACTTTGGAACCTGTATTTGAAAAACATCCAGAATACATTGAAGAAAACATCTTGGCCCGTATCACTGAGCCAGAACGAGTGATTTCTTTCCGTGTTCCTTGGGTTGACCGTGATGGAAAGGTTCAAGTGAACCGTGGTTACCGTGTCCAATTTAACTCAGCTGTAGGCCCATACAAAGGCGGACTTCGTTTCCACCCAACTGTAAATCAAGGGATCTTGAAATTCCTCGGCTTCGAACAAATCTTTAAAAACGTCTTGACTGGACTTCCAATCGGTGGAGGTAAAGGTGGATCTGACTTCGATCCGAAAGGCAAAACTGATGCTGAAGTGATGCGTTTCTGCCAAAGCTTCATGACAGAATTGCAAAAATACATCGGACCATCTCTTGATGTCCCAGCTGGTGATATCGGGGTTGGTGGACGTGAGATCGGTTACCTTTACGGCCAATACAAACGCCTTAACCAATTCGATGCCGGTGTCTTGACAGGTAAACCTCTTGGTTTCGGTGGTAGCTTGATCCGTCCAGAAGCAACTGGTTACGGTTTGGTCTACTACACTGAAGAAATGCTGAAGGCTAACGGGGACAGCTTTGCTGGTAAGAAAGTCGTGATCTCAGGTTCTGGTAACGTAGCCCAATACGCTCTTCAAAAAAAGCAACTGAACTTGGTGCAACTGTCATCTCAGTCTCTGACTCAAACGGCTATGTCATCGACGAAAACGGTATTGATTTTGACCTTCTTACAGACGTCAAAGAAAAACGCCGTGCTCGCTTGACAGAATACGCTGCAGAAAAGTCAACTGCTACCTACTACGAAGGTTCTGTATGGACTTATGCTGGCAACTATGACATCGCTCTTCCATGTGCGACTCAAAATGAGATTAACGGTGAAGCAGCTAAACGCCTAGTTGCTCAAGGTGTTAAAGTTGTTTCTGAAGGAGCTAATATGCCAAGCGACCTTGAAGCCATCAAAGTCTACAAAGAAAATGGCATCCTTTACGGACCTGCCAAAGCCGCCAATGCTGGTGGGGTTGCTGTATCTGCTCTTGAAATGAGCCAAAACAGCCTCCGTCTTTCATGGACACGAGAAGAAGTGGATGGTCGTTTGAAAGATATCATGACCAACATCTTCAACACTGCTAAAACAACTGCTGAAACCTACGGTCTTGGTAAAGATTATCTTGCTGGTGCCAATATCGCAGCCTTGAAAATGTTGCAAATGCGATGATTGCCCAAGGTATTGTTTAATTTGATTCTTTTGCCACACCTCTGAAACTCCTAGTTTCGGAGGTGTTTTTCTTGATAAAAAAAGAGGCTGGGACAAAAGTCCTAGCCTCTCAATTGTCTTTGGATTGTCGAGCAAGACGCAGTGGTTGAGTGAGCTCTACTACGCTGATTTCATCAGCTTTTATAGCCCTACTCAACTGTGCGGAGGTGGGACGACGAAATCGAATTCTGAAATCGAATTCTAACGAATTACCGATTTCTGTCCCACTCTCTTATTTTTATAAATCATCCAAGGCATCTTTCACCTTATCAAAGAAGCCTTTTTTCTTTGGACTTACCTTGATATCACCAGCTTCCGCAAATGCACGAAGGGCTTCTTTTTGCTTGTCATTTAGACCTGTTGGTGTCACCACATTAACAGTTACATATTGATCTCCCACAGATCCACCACGCAAGCTTGGTGCTCCTTTGCCACGGAGGCGGAATTTCTTACCAGTCTGGGTTCCTTCAGGGATGACTAAGTCGACATCGCCGTGAACCGTTGGTACATGAACCGTATCTCCAAGAGCAGCTTGAACAACGTTCAAGTTCAATTTATAGTAGATGGTTGATCCATCCCGTTCGAATTTGTCGCTTGGCTCAACATTGACGACTACATAAAGGTCTCCGTACGGCCCCCCATTAAAGCCAGCTTCTCCTTGTCCAGAGAGGCGGATTTGTTGACCTGTTTCGACCCCAGCAGGGATTTCACGCTAACACTGTGGGCTTGTTTCTCATGCCCAGTCCCATGACAGGTAGTACAAGGATCCTTAACTTCCTTTCCTCGACCATGGCAGACATCACAGGTGACTTGGCGACGCATCATCCCAAGTGGGGTTTGCGTATCCACATTGATGACACCCGAACCATGACAGCGTCCACAAGTTACTGGACTTGTTCCTGGCTTAGCACCAGTTCCATCACATGTCCGACAGCTAGCTTCCCGATGGTACTTCACTTCCTTCTCAGTTCCAAAGATGGCTTCTTCAAACTTGAGATTTACGCGGTACTGAAGATCATCTCCCTGACGTGGAGCATTGGGATTGCGACTTCCACCTCCACCAAAGAAGCTTGAGAAAATGTCCTCAAAGCCACCAAAGCCAGCGCCATCAAAACCACCGAAACCACCAGCTCCGCCACCGAAACCGCCAAAACCACCGTTGGCTCCTGCAGCACCGTATTGGTCATAAGCCGCCCGCTTTTGTTCGTCACTTAAAGTCTCATAAGCTTCTTGAACTTCCTTGTACTTTTCCTCAGCGCCAGGCTCCTTGTTGATATCTGGGTGATATTTCTTAGATAATTTCCGATAGGCTTTCTTGATCTCATCTTGAGATGCATTTTTCGAAACGCCCAAACGGTCGTAAAATTCAGTATTGTTCATGCAAGATACTAAGAGCGAACAGAAAGCGACTGAAATTTAGGAAACCGACAAGAAATCCTGATTTCTTAGGAGGTTTATCTAATTTCCAAGCTTTCCGCTCGAGTTCAATTTCTCGAACACTCTTTATCCTTTCTATTGATATTGTGAATCAAACCACGATTTAGGTCGGGTTCAATTCTTTTCTTTTACATTGAGTAAGAAACTTCAGAGCTCAGCTACAATTTACCAAACACTCCTTGTTCCTTTCTATAATTTTTCATGTAAATCTTTAGAGAGTGTTTTCTATACTCTGCTTCACTTGATCAAACTCTTCATCCGATAGAGTAAACATCAAATCCTCTTCAGCATACTCGTTCTGTTCTTTAAAATAGTTGTCCGTATTCTCTGCCAACCCTAGACTTAGAATCACTTTCCTTGCAAACTCTTGATGTGCAAAACCGATAGCCGTAATGATTTGTTTATCTTGGACAATAACTTTCGGTTGGAAATTCTCACGTGGAAGAAATTTAAAATAGTCAAAGAAGTTTTGCCAAATTCCACCTGTAAATTTCGTTTCGTTCAACAAGCCTGCTTTGGCTAATAAAAGGGGCGCTGAAGAAATGGCTGCAATTAGGATATCTTGCCCATCAAGACTTCTCAAAAACGAGATCAATTTCTCATCTTGTAGAGCAGGACCTATATTTACCATTCCTGGCAAAATCACACAAGAATAATCTTCTATACGGATTTGATCCAATGTTTTCGTCGGTTGACAGGGCAAACCATCCTCAGAAATAACAATTGAATTATCTGAAGCTACATAATCAATCGTGATGTCAAAAGACAGAGCTAAAGTACTCGTTAAAGTGGTTATCTCATAAAGAGAAAAATTAGGATAAATAATACAAAGTACTTTTTTCATACGCAACATCCTCTATTTTACCGAAAAACAGAGGCTGGGTTGCAACCTCTGGATTTCTTCTTATCATTACGACGTTCTAAACGAGTTAGGCCGAATTGAGCACGCCCTAACCTCTTGGTGAAAAAGATAAATCTTTCTAGAAACTAAAGTTTCTGCGTCAGATTTCCTATTTTCACTGTGAGGTTTTAACGGGCTTTGCATCTTACTTTTCAGTAAACTCTCCATCTACGACGTCATCGCCTGCGTTTGTTGTTGCTTGTGCGCCTTCTGCTCCTGCTTGAGCTTGTTGGGCTGCCGCAACTTGTTCGTAGAGTTTAACAGCCAATGCTTGTGCTTTTTCGTTCAAGGCTTCAAGTTTTGCTTTCATTTCTTCAAGGTTACCTGATTCTTGAGCTTTCTTAAGATCATCAAGTCCTGCTTGAGCCGCGTCACGTTCTGCATCAAAGCCTTTGCCTTCAGTTTCCTTGATTGTCTTTTCAGTCGCAAAGATAGCTTGGTCTACTTCGTTACGAAGGTCTACTTCTTCTTTACGTTTCTTATCTGCTTCAGCGTTAGCTTCTGCATCTTTCATCATGCGGTCGATTTCTTCATCTGTCAAACCTGAGTTTGATTGGATAACGATCGTTTGTTCTTTTTGAGTTCCAAGATCTTTCGCCTTTAACAGATACGATACCGTTCTTATCGATGTCAAATGTAACTTCGATTTGTGGGATACCACGAGGTGCAGCTGGGATATCAGTCAATTGGAAGCGTCCAAGAGTCTTGTTATCTGCTGCCATTGGGCGTTCCCCTTGAAGAACGTGGATATCAACGGCTGGTTGGTTATCTGCTGCAGTTGAGAAGACTTGTGATTTAGATGTTGGAATCGTAGTGTTGCGGTCGATCAATTTTGTGAAGACTCCACCCATTGTTTCGATACCAAGTGACAATGGCGTTACGTCAAGAAGGACAACGTCTTTGACGTCACCAGTGATCACACCACCTTGGATCGCAGCACCCATAGCCACAACTTCGTCAGGGTTCACTGATTTGTTTGGTTCTTACCAGTTTCAGCTTTAACAGCTTCTACAACGGCAGGAATACGAGTCGAACCACCGACAAGGATGACTTCGTCGATATCTGACAAGCTCAAACCTGCATCTGAAAGGGCTTGACGAACTGGAGTTTTTGTACGTTCTACAAGATCACGAGTCAAATCGTCGAATTTCGCACGAGTCAAAGTCATTTCCAAGTGAAGAGGTCCAGCAGCGCCTGCGGTGATGAATGGCAAGCTGATTTGTGTTGAAGTAACACCAGAAAGGTCTTTCTTCGCTTTTTCAGCTGCGTCTTTCAAACGTTGAAGCGCCATCTTGTCTGTTGACAAGTCGATACCATTTTCTTTCTTGAATTCTTCAACCATGTAGTCGATGATTTTTTGGTCAAAGTCGTCACCACCGAGTTTGTTATCCCCTGCAGTTGCCAATACATCAAAGACACCATCACCCAATTCAAGGATAGATACGTCGAATGTACCACCACCAAGGTCGAATACCAAGATTTTTTCTTCTTTATCAGTCTTATCCAAACCATAAGCAAGGGCTGCTGCTGTTGGTTCGTTGACGATACGTTCTACTTCAAGGCCAGCGATTTTACCAGCGTCTTTAGTTGCTTGACGTTGCGCATCGTTGAAGTAAGCAGGAACTGTGATAACTGCTTTCGTTACTTTTTCACCAAGGTAATCTTCAGCGTAACCTTTCAAGTATTGAAGAATCATAGCTGAAATTTCTTGTGGTGTATATTCTTTACCGTTTGCAGAAACTTTTTCAGAAGTACCCATCTTAGATTTGATAGAGATGATGGTATCTGGGTTTGTAACTGCTTGACGTTTTGCAGCGTCACCAACGATGATTTCACCGTTTTTGAATGACACAACAGATGGAGTTGTGCGGTTACCTTCTGGGTTTGCGATAATTTTTGATTCAGTTCCTTCAAGAACTGCTACTGCTGAGTTTGTTGTACCCTAAGTCAATACCGATAATTTTAGACATATGTTTTCCTTGTTATTTTGTAGCCGTAACTTCCA